>WLWD01000142.1_pt1 | contig 127953 bp, 86 predicted proteins | sample 6712731 | NCBI WGS metagenome assembly WLWD01 (sample SAMN12718690, study PRJNA576275) | sponge metagenome | isolation source: marine sponge | host: Mycale hentscheli | place: New Zealand: South Island, Marlborough, Capsize Point | collected 2014-11-01 | reverse complement strand
AACTTGTCATCTGTCATGAGATAAACTCTTTATTATGTACTGAATATAGGGCCTAATCCTGTTGCCACATAGGAAAATGCATTTTAAAGTAAACAGGTTGTGACTTTAGGCAATATTTTCCCATATCACCTGTGTTCAGAGTTAATACAATTTATGCAATTAGGACAGTTATTTACTACAGTTATATGCGGTGTAGCTTTTATTATTGTTGTTGTTTACTCAGTCAGAATTGTGAGTGAGTAAAAGTGTTGCTTGTGTTGCAGTTGATGATTATAGTGCAGTTTGAAATATTTGCTACCCGAATTTACCCGAGTGGCATTGCTGAGTTGGAGACTACATCATATCGAAAGCATTCTTTATCCTTCATTCGATCTTTACCTTTATATGAACTCAGTATATGTGACATAATGTTATTGTTGTTTAAGTGAAGCTTGTTTATAGCAATTTAAACTCTGGACATATGACCAGACAAGTGCATAATTTGACTATCTGGAACATCAGAGTTTGCTAATTTTGTAATCATGGTTTTCTTCGCAGAATAACTTGTCTTCCTACCTTCTATTAAACCTTGCATAGAAATTCTCTTCATAATCTGCCCAATTTACCCTTCCCTATTTTCTGCCTGTACCAATGTTAGCCACTGCCGGATAGACAAAAAGCAGAGTCAGGGTTGCACATTTCAGTAGGCTGCTGTGGACATACTGTTCAAAAGTTGAACAGGGCACTTTTCAGAACTAGCTACTAAGAGTGCTTCACATTTTTGGCTTGAAGGGTCGAGTACTGCTTAATTCCCCAGATGAGTTTTTGTATCTCACTCACTGAACTCTAGAAATTTTGTGCAATCGGATGAACATTTTAGTCCGAAGTCAAAAAATTAAGCTTACATAGTGCTCATCACAGCCTCCCATATCCATATGATACACATTAAAGGAACCACGCAGTATTTTGTAAAACATCTGGACAACTACAACCCAATACACCGGTATCACAAAACTGTTCTATTTCCACATCTGCAAGGATTCAGAAGCTTTACACCTGCTCCCTTTCCCCTTTTTTTTGCGCGTTTTTCTGCTGGTACATTTCCTATAGTATGGGACACGTAGGAATTTTCAGTTTTGGCCTAATGAAAATACATAAGCTGATCGTATATAGTTTGTAAACAGACACTGAAGCAATGAATATGAAATGCTCCCACAAGTACCGATCAAATTATGACTTCCTCTTGAAAGTCATCTTTTCTATAGAAAGATTAATTAACTTATCAATACAGAAAATTAACTTAACAATGCTATAAGCACTAAAAGAAATTTTAAAGAGCTCATTTGAGAGTGATATAGCTACTTTCCAAAAGCCTTATATATAAAATGTGGCGATGCAATTAAGAGTTGAAAATAAAAGCATAACTATGATTCCTCACACAAAGGAAATAGAAGCACTATATCTTCTATTATTTGAAGTTATATATCTAGCATTGCTGTTACATAACTCCAGCATTAGGTAAGTTTGTTATTTAAAAAAAACATTTGTGAAATAGAAAGCACTACATATATATGATAATATGGAAGTTATAAGTCCATGAACTCTATTACATAGCTAAAGCAAAGTACGATGATCATGTCAAAACTAGAAACAAACAAAGCTAACTCTGTAAACTGAATTTGTGTCTATTTGGGCAAATTCAACAATTATGAATTAAAATCGGAATAAAACAGCGCGAGCTAATGATGGCAATGTTGCATATGAAACCATACAAAAAACACTAAAAGTTCAGTTTAAGTTAAAAAAAGTTTGCTTGACAGAAATTCCTTATACATCATTATGGTTTAATCTCGAGATATATTATCTTTCCACTTCTTGACACAGGAACAAAATGACTTGTACATCATCTTTGTGGCTTTGCCTAGTATACAGGTCTCCAGAATGGGATGGATTGCTGACTGAATGGCAAAACTTAAGTATAAAACTGCAAAGGCTACTATTGATATATCTGTGGTGGTTCCTAGTGCACCCAATATTGCTGCTACTATTATAAAGGGAAGCAGAAGCACTGTGTTTAGTATTAAAAAGGCTCCCGATAATGTGGCAAGACGAATTCTCTCTTTAAGACTCCGTGACATTACAGTATTGCTTAAGTCAGAATTTTGGATTACATTTGGTCGAACGCGACGATTTTTTTTAGCAATTTTGTAAGCAAAGCATATAATCCATATGTTAGCTGCCAGAGACAGAGCAAATGGAAATAATCCAATTAAGACTAGCAATATGAAATAATATGTACTATCTGGCAGAGGATCATCAAAATGAAACACAGGAGAGCAAAAGCTCAGTCCATTTATATTAATATCTCCAAATCCCATTGCAGGCAATGCTGCCAGTACTGCATTCAATATCCACACTACAATGATTAGCCCACTATACGCCGCCCCCCCTTGTACCCGACTTTTCCCAGCCATTCTAGCAAGCCGTTACCTAGCAACAGTATGTAGTGGAATCAATGGAAGCAGAGCGAGCTTAGATAGATCCTCGGTCCGAAACTAGCGTTCCTGTAGGCGCCATGGCGACGGCCCAGGTACCCAATACAGGCAGCCAGAAATAAGGCCGAATAGCCCGCTAACATTAGTACTGTGTTATCGATGCTGGATGGGGGAAAACCATAGCAACCATTATATCACAAATAGAGAAGGTGGGTTTCCACTCCTCATTTTTGATTGAGAAAATTGAATATAGTTAAGCCATCTTAATAATACGTCAAAAAAAAATTTTCCCCCCAAAAAATCCACTTTTCCCATCAATAAAAAATAAAATAAAATAGAAATAATATTGTTTGATGCATTTTATACCAATATTATATTAGTTCAACAATAAAATATGTTGTTTGTTGTGTGTGGTGCTGATTGTGATCATGTAGGAGACATCTATGAGTGTCCACAAGGAACGTATGCCATCGGACGTCGAGCTCCACTACAAAACAATTTCATATACACAAAAACACAAACAACAAAGATATTTGTAATACAAACAACAAATTATTCATGATCCTATATAATTGCAACTTGATGATGTATTGTATGCGGTTTCATACAGGATTTTTGTTTGGGGTGGGGCTCCGAGTGTACTTCGCCACACCCATTTTTTGGAACCTACACTACTTTGATGCACATCTTTGCATACGAGTCTATACTTCACACTGATAATCAGTGTTCGGTCCTATGCACTAAATGGCTCAGTCATGATAGGAACATAATGGAATACAATATCAGACTAAAAATAAATGCTTCCTAAATGTTCATTTCTATTCAACTCCCAAAATTCTAGGGGGGAACACAGCCATGCCTCCCACTGTATGAACCCTGGTATGTATACTCTACACTGTACATGAGAGAAACATGTATTGATAAAGTGTACTTTGAAAATGAAAAGCAGTACAAGCACACACGTGGAATTCAACTTACCCGGCATGGATGGTGTCACAGACTGAACGATCCCTCCCATAGGATCCGGAACCTCCATACAATACCAAAAAAACACAAGACAACAATGACATTTGTAACATAACAGCTGGCCTCGCTGAATTGAGCCCCCCCTCCCCCGTCATTACTTTTCACTGACATTCTTGTACCATAACCCCCCCTCCCCCCGTCATTACTTTTCACTGAGGCATGGATGATGTCACAGACCGAAAAAGACCACCGAGTTTGTTCTCTCTCAGGTTGGATCCGGAAACGCCACATACTGTTTGTTCATGGTTGCTCTCTCTCTCTTTCCACAAATGCACGCACACGCATACACGCACACACACACACACACAAGAAAAAAGAAGCTACAGGTGAATACAGATCATAAAAATAAATGTATATTTTATTATACATAAATTGACTGGTGTACACACCACACACACACACACACACATGAAATTCAACTTACATGGGCATAGTAGTCACGATCCAAAAAGATCCAGAGTTCCCTCCCAGGTTGTATACGGAAGCGCCACATACTGTTTGTCCACGGATGCTCTCTCTCATTCCACAAATGCACACACACACACATACACACACACACTAGAAAAAAGAAGATACAGGTGAATACAGATCATAAAAATAAATGTATAATATAAATTGACTGGTGTACACACATACACATACATGAAATTCAACTTACATGGGCATAGTAGCCCCGATTGGAAAAGACCCCCCCCTCCCCCCCCCGAGTTCGTTCCCTCCCCGGTTAGATCTGGAAGCGCCAGAATAACATTTCAACTCCACGCACACACATATACATCGAGTGTGCAGCTCCACCTCCACTACAACACCACAAAAACACAGACAACGACAACGACAATAACAATACATATTACTTTTGGGATGTTCAGGGAGGGGGAGGGGGGAGAGCAGCCATAAATATCAAAGTTTGTGGTCCTTTACACAAAAGATTATGGAATATCAATGGGTGTGTTGTCATCTTTCTTCCACTCTCCCCCTACCTCATCCACCAGACTCTTGTTTTTCAATTCCCGCCTTCTCCGACCGCGAGGACGTCCAGAACTCGGAGCAGGAGGAGCCACTTCCTCTTCTTCATCACTGGAACCTGCTGCCTATTCGTGTTTCATCATTGGAAGACTCAGGTCCGGTATCCTCTCCTTCATCACTGGAAGACTCTGCTCCTGTCCCCTCATCTGCGTAATCGGGTCGGTGACTGCATTCACATCTGGTCCTAGTAGTATATGTGGTAAAAACTTTTTTTAATTTTTTTGAAAATTTGAATTTGTTCAAAAAACCACAAGCCACTTTCAAATCTCAAAACTCAATGAAATATATATAATATTATAGCTAAACAGCTTACTCTATCTCAATATAGCTATAAATAAGTCCTTTCCACAACAGAAGCTTGCTATTTTTCAAGAGAAAGACAAGAGAAAGACAAGCTTACCTCATCATCTTCTTGACTCCCATTTTCAGTATAAGAGTTGACGGGGTCTGGTCCACCAACCCTGATACAGGGCCTCCTATAGCCCTAGATGTAGTCTCCCTTCTCTCCGCTTGATCCTGAGTCGCTAGAGTCAACATCAAGCAAGTCTAAAACTTGCACCGCATTGTAACTTCTAGACGCCATCTTCCAAAAAATGACTTTGAAAAAAATTTTTTTTTGCATAGTTACCGAGGTCACACGACACGCTCACTTTTTTCCTATGATGTAATAAGCATTACCTAAGACAGTACGTAATAGGGAGGTCCCCAGTTGAACTGGCGATTTTATAAAAAATGGAGAAGACAGTAAGTCAAACCGCAAAGTCTTGGTCGGCAAAGAAGCGGTTGTTTCAATGTGTTATGGAAGGCTACTGGGCTCAAGCAATTTTTTGCTGCTTCTACAAAGCTCTGGAGATGACTGGATCCATAAATGAAGCTGCTGTGAAGAAGGTAACTTTTTTAAAATTCGACGGAGAACCGATGTTTTTTTTTTTTGCCGAGGAAGAAATAAACGCAACTGCTGTGAGGTACTGTCGAAGCAATCCTGGCTGAAAGCTATTTTAGATGCTTCTCCAATGCATTGGGCACCTGTGTATGCAATCTGAAGGTTCTAGCTATAAAGTAACTATTTTTAAAAATTCGGAGAAGTCAATCGGTCTTAACCCGCTTTAAAGCGGGATCCGGAACGAAAGGGTTAACAGAGACATAGTGACTGTACTTAAAGGACCACTTGATGTAGACAAGTCTATCCAAAGCCAGGAGTGCCAGAGTGAAGTATGAAACAAAAATACAAATGACGAGTAATGCTCCAATAGTCTGACATGATTGACAGCGAGCATAATCTGACTGCCCCAGGGAAAACTCACGATTTAAGGAGGATTGTATATTGAAAGGCAAAACCAGTCCACACAATAATAAATCTGCAATCACAAGATTCATTATAAAAATGTAGGTGGGATCTTTGAACATCTGTTTCATCAAAATTAAAGCCAAGATCAGTAAATTCCATAGTGTTCCAATAATTGATATTAGAAATTGGCACCCAACCATAGCCGTGATGGTGGCATTATAACTGGAATCTAAGAAATGATAAGCTTTCCAGTGCCAATCAGTGACATCACTACGATTGAAGCAGGGATCATAAGTCCAGTAAGAGATATTTTCCCAATCAAACCAAGAGTAGTTAGTCAAATCAAACAAGGTGAAGTTGGCCATGTCTCCAGTCTCCAGTAATAAAAGTAAAGTATAAAGCATTTGTAGCTATTTGCTCTTACAATAATTTTAGTTCATTGTTGAAAATGAAATAGTTAAATGAGATTATCAAAATATACAACTTCAGTGTTGTATGTGTTGTGTGTTAATTAGAACTTAATTCAATGTTGTGCGTGTTTTAGAACTTATATGTTATTGTTGCATTTTGCTGTGTCACGGTCACTTGTTTATTTTTGTAGTGTTTGTGTGTGCGTGTGTCCCCTGTATAAAGGACATGCGCACGCATGCGTACATTGCCATTTCCACAAGATCAATTTTGCGTAAAACCAGGACTTGGTCTAAGTAGTGAAGGGCAGCTAGTCCGGGAGTTAACAGTCTGACTGAGTATCTGAAGCCGTGGATTGGACTGGTGGCAGCGTCAACTACCCTCTGAGGGATGTCACGTGGAGCCGGAGAGTAAGCAGCCCCATTCCCCCGCTACTCCGACGGTCCCTCGCCTACAACTGGTGGCGGCGGTGGTTCTTTTCAACATGTACAACTCACGGAAGGACTCCCACCCACCCCCATCGAAGGCTACTAACTGTTTTTTGTTGTGTGTGTGACTCATAGTGTTCATTTCTTTCTTTGTTGTTCTTTTTAGTGCTCACCACACGTGTTCACACCTAATTGAGTCCATTGTTGTTCCATTGTGTTTTGTTATTGTGTGTGCATGTACTTACCCTCGTTCCTTACCTGTATTTTTAGCTGGGAAGTCTCAGGATCTGGTGCTACTTGTCTGGTGTCTGGGAGAGAGATTGCTGACAAAGAGGCAAAGACCAGAAAGAAGGCAGTGACTACTAAGAAGAGCAAGGCTAGGAAACCTGAGGAGATTCTCAGGGAACCCATCTGTTTGAGGAGCAGGAGTACCTCTGGTGATTCAGGCGTCAATCCCATCTAGCTGGTGAGGATCCCGTTTGAGTGGGAGTGATAGTCAGGGTAGTACGTCTGTGTTAGCTAGGGAAGTGGCTCAGTCTGTGTTGTCGTCTGGCAGTGAGAGTGTTGTAGTCAAAAAGCCTGTAGGTAGTCATAGTGTCTTGAGTCTGAACGGTATTATCCCAGTAGTGAGTCAGCAGTGTTGCAAAGTCGTGTCCCAAGTGGTAGTGGTTCTTGCATTAGTGTCCCCAGTGGAATGTCAGGTTCAGAGACAGTAGTGAGCAAATCAACCCTTTGTGGGGGTAGTGATATAGAATATTGGTGGCGGGCTCCAGAAATGCTGGGTGGTGCTAAAAACATACTAAGTAGCACCAAAGGTGTAAGGCTCAGACTGTGTGACTCTACCTCTAGTGGGAGTGATACAGATGATGACTTTTCTGCTAGAGAACTAAAGAAATTTTTCAAATCGTTTGCTAAGAAACCAGGTTGCAAAGTAGAGCGGAAGAGGAGTCGTTGCTTAGAGAGGAGATAAAATAAATTCTGAGGTATCGTGATAGCTGTGACATGGTGACATACATACGTAACCTAGAGAGCGATCTGACTGAACTTGGTGTACCTGAATCTCGTTTTAAACGTATTCTTAAGAAGTAGCTAACACCCAAAGCTCATCAAGCCAGTGATGTGATCGATCAGCTCTTGTTCTTACAGTGACTTCAAAGCTGTGCTGGTCAAAAAAACCGGTTTACAAGCCAGTCAGGTATCAGCCAAGCTCTTTACCTCGTTTGAAAGAGATACAAGGAACATGACCCCCTTGGAGCAGTACTACCACCTTAAAGAGTTGATGGACAAGATGTTAATGTCCATAGTACCTCCAAGTAAGACCTGGTTTTGAATGTAGCAGTTGGCATTTTTAGGTCTGTCAGGTCTGTTAATAAGAAGTGTGTTCTTAATGCAAGGCCAATAGCTAAATTTGATGATCTTTGTAAGGTAGCTGAGACCTTGACGGCAGATGATCTTGGGAGTGACAGAGATAGGTTTAAGAGGAGAAGTGAGAGAGGTAATGGTAGTAGTGGAATATATGGCCTATTCCAGGTGTAATTAACAATAAAGTCTGCTCCATTATTCCTGATGGGGCAGACATCACTGTCGTACCCAACCAGTTACTTAGTGAGAAGTGCATGCAGAAGGATTCAGTGCAAATTAGGCTAGCGTCAGGAGTTTCAGTTGAACGCCCCCTAGCCAAGGCCCACATTGAGGTGGAGTATAGCTCGTGCGACCAGGTTGTTATGGTGGCTGACGAGCAAGCCTCTAATGATGTAGTATTTTTCAATGTCCCGCTTGAGGAGGTGGAGTCCCGTAAGCTTCTGCTGTCTGCCGTCAAAGCTAGCAATAAAATACTAGCCTCGGCGGGGCACTCCAGTGGTACCCTGGACAGTCAGCCATCACCTTCGGTTGATGTGGGAGAGTCACTCGAGGTAGTGGGTGATGATCCCGAGAAGCGATCGGGTGGTGTAGTTACCAGAGGTGCGAAGCGCAAGGCTGAGCAGGCTCAGAGTGCAGTGGAGTCTAGTGAGACTGAAATAGCTCCCCCAACCCCCTTAGCACACTCGTCTGTGGCTCAACCGGCTGAGACTGACAATGTAGTAGGGAGTAGAGGAGAGGTGTGGGAGAGGAGTGTGTTAGGCGCTATCTTCTGGAGTTGATGAGGCAGTTGAAGTGGTGGATGGCTTAGTTTGTCCGGAGCTGGCTGAGGAATCTGTGAAGTCTGTCAGGGTTGATGAGTCGTTGCGGGTGTGTCATGAGTTAGCTGATTGTAACAAACAAGGCTATTTATGGTGTGATGAGTTACTATTAATTCATGAGTCGTATGATAGTAATGGGGAATTGTCCAAGAGGTTAGTTTTGCCAGAGTGTAAGTGGCAGAGAGTTCTGAAGACTTGTCATGAGGGTCATGCACACACAGGTGTCAAAGGTATGAGGGCCCTCTTGAACTAGCGGTTTACTTGGCCTGGGTTAGGCACAGATGTGGTACATTTTGTGAGGTTCTGTGACCAGTGTCTCAGACACAATAAGGCTAGCCATAGACAAGCTAAGATGGTTGAACGGCCAACCATAACGGTGCCATTTGATTCTGTGGCCTTTGATATCGTCGGGCCCCTGGAGAAGGCCAAGGGAGGTGTTAGGTATATCCTGACTTACATTTGCATGGCCTCCAGGTGGCCCGAGGCGGTGCCACTGAGGACGGTGACAGCAGAGGCTGTGTCATCTGGTATGGTCGACATCATGTGTCGGACCGGTATCCCGTCTAAGCTGTTGACTGACAGGGGTACGGTATTTGTGAGTCGTGTCTTTGAGAGAACATGTGAGGTGCTAGGGGTAGATAGGATCCAGCCAGCCCCATACAGGCCCCAATCAAACGGTGTGCTGGAGAGAGGCTACACGGGACTCTGAAACCCATGCTCTCCAAAGCCCGGGAGAGAGGGGTCGATTGGGCCAAGTTCCTGCCCCTAGCTTTGTATGCCATTAGGCAGATAGCTCACTCAGCTACTGGGTACTCCCCGCATGAGCTGGTCTTCGGGAGGCGCGTAACAGGCGCCCTGGACTTGCTCTATGCGGGTTGGGCAGAGGATCTCTATTCAGACATAGAGGTCTCGGAGTGGGTGGTCCAGTTGAAGGACCGTTTGTCTGTGTTAGAAAACTGTTCTTTCTTGAATGAGTTAGGCGTTGTGGAGAAGAGGACTGAATCCTTTAACCGGAATAAATCTGATAGATTCTTGGTAGTTGGAGACTTGATTCTCCTTAGGACCCCGGGTATTCAATCTGCCTTGCAGGCAGCCTGGGAAGGACCCTTTAGAGTCACTGAAGTTATTTCTAGGGTCACTTACAAGGTCCATTGGGTGGGTGGTGAGCATACCCGTATCGTACATCTGAACAACACTAAGACGTATAGAGAGAGGAAAGCGTGCTCTTTAGCCGTGGTGGCAGAGGAGAATTCAGAGATGGCCAAATGGGACAACAGACAGACCTTACCTGTGGAGAAATGTGATAATTACAAGGTGGAGGATCTCCAGAGAGTCCTGGCCAAATTGTCTGGCTATTTTAGTAACGCACCTGGTCTATGTCTGGTGGGCGAGTGTCAAATTGTTGTAGAGGAAGGGAGTCAGATTGTTAAAATTCTCCCAAGAAGCATTCCCGTCCATATTAGAGACCTGGTTAAAAAGGAGCTAGATAAGATGTTGGCGGCTGGCATTATCGAACTTTCGGACTCTGTCTGGTCGAGTCCAGTAGTGCCAGTCCGCAAGAAGGATGGTTCAATTCGTGTATGCATTGATTTTAGAGAGGTCAATAGTAGTATCACCCCACTGAGGAGGTTTTGGTTGCCCTCCCTCAGGGAAATCTTAGATCGTGTGAGTATTAGTTGTGTTCTGTCGAATTTAGACCTGACATCCGGTTCCACCAGATCCGGATGTCAGAAGATACTAAGGAGAAGACAACTTTTAATTACCCTTTCGGCAAGTTCCAGTACATGCGCATGCCATTTGGGCTGAAAAACGCCCCAGCTGTCTTTCAGTCGGTGGTGGAGCAAGTACTGAAGCCCGTGGCAAGTGTGGCTCAAAACTACATAGATGATGTAGTGGTTTTTAGTGGTTCTTGAGAGGACCACTTAGTTGACCTCACCAAGGTGATAGAGTGTCTAGGCAAGGCCGGGTTTACCTGCAAGCCAGCCAAATGTGAGTTTGGGAGGAAGTACATGCTGTATCTTGGGCATAGAATAGGAAACGGTACCTTAGCTGTCCCCGACCCCAGAGTAGAGGCTATGCTAAACTATAGGCAGCCCATAACCAAACGCCAACTCAGGGCTTTCTTAGGGTCAATGGGATACTACAGGGATTTCATGGAAGGATTTGCCAATTGGTCCTATCTGCTGACGCTGGCGGTCTCTCTCTCGGCTCCAGCGAGGGTGCAGTGGACTCCTGAGAGGACCCAGGCTTTTTGTAAGTTAAAGTCATTATTGTGTTCTAAAGTTTTGCTATTTATTCCTGTAAGAGGTGATGTGTTTTGTCTCTGTACTGATGCCTCGGGGGCGTGGCTGGGAGCCTGTCTTCACGTTGTTTGAAAGGGGAAAGAGTATCCAGTCGCCTTTTTCAGTCGCCAGCTCCGTGGCGCAGAACTCAATTACACGGTCACGGAGCTGGAAGCACTGGCTATTGTGGAAGCCGTGCTTCACTTTGACTTTTACCTCTACGGTGTTCCGGTTACAATCTATACCGATCATAAGGCCTGTGAGTCCCTCCTCAAGAGCTCCAGACTCAACAAGCGTCTAACACGTATGGCGCTCAAGCTACAGGACAGAGACTTGACTATCATTAAGCCTGGCAAACTGAATAGTAATACAGGCAGAATTTCATAGCAAGACTGGGATGAAGACCTCACAGCGTCTCCTCCTGGTGTTTATCAGCCATGCCCAGTGGGGCATAGGCTTAGCGGGGGGGGGGGGGGGGGGGGGGGGGGGGGGGTGTGAGGGAGGAGACAAGAGTTAAGAAAGAAGAGAAGAAGACAGAAGAACCTAGAACTGTGTGTGTGTATCATAACTGCTAATTTTGTTTATTGGCAGTGTTGTGCGTTCATTAGAACTTAATTCAATGTTGTGCGTATTTTAGAACATATAGGTTATTGTCGCATTTTGCAGTGTCACGGTCACTTGTTTGTTTTTGTAGTGCTTGTGTGTGCGTGTGTCCAGTGTATAAAGGACATGTGCACGCATGTGTACATTGCCATTTCCACAAGATCAATTTTGCGTAAAACCAGGACTTGGTCTAAGTAGTGAAGGGTAGCTAGTCCGGGAGTTAAAAGCCTGACTGGGTATCTGAAGCCGTGAATTGGACTGGTGGCAGCATCAACTACCCTGTGAGGGACGTCACGCGGAGCCGGAGAGTTAGCAGCCCCGTTACCCCGCTACTCCGACGGTCCCTCGCTTACTATAATATGAAAGTATTTGTAGTTCCATTTGAAGTAATTGTTGTAGTTAATTCTAACATCATAGCATATTATTTGATTGAATAAAAAATATTTGATTTTCACAATGAACTGGTCATGGTGACTGACTGTACTGCAGTTAGTGCTTCAGCTATTATGTCAGTAACAAATATCTCCTTCCTGAAAGTTGAAGTCCATGGTTTTATTACTTATTTAGAGTTTTCACAAATATTCACATTTGGGGCAAGTAGCTATCAGAAATTTGATTTTTGACAATTTTTTTCAATCTTTGTTCTGTTGTTTATTTGTTCCGATATTAAAAAACATTATGACATATCAAAAATGAATGATGATTTATTTAAATTATAGTACAATTCAGTGATAGCTAGCAACAATCCACTGATGACAAATATTTGTTCTTTCAATAGTAATATGTATCATCAACTTTGTTGCCTCTCCTACTACAGAGGGTGAACAGCAAATCATAATTGGGGGAACTGAACTGTCCCAAATCAGCAACTTTCTCTATTGCTGTACAGCATTAAATAGAATAATTGAGTTGGCACGACCGCAAGAGCGGTAAATGAGGAATGCATTTAGTACTAAACCGAAACATTATAGTCATGTGAATCTAAGGCAATTACGGGCGCAAACGTCAACAATTGCACGTGAAAAATGGGCGGATACAAAGGTGCACATTATTTCCGTAATCTTTGCAAGTAAAAAGTTTAATTTTTGTGAAGTTTGCGGAGTTTTTTTCGGGTGCTGTTCAGTTCATCTCATCAGTTTCAACTATATGTCTCTTACGCGCAGATAATGTGCAGCAGATGGAAAACGCAAACTGGTGAGAAGTTCTTCTAAAGAGGCTTGATATGGACTACTTTAGACTTACAAAGTGAGGAATCACTGATGGTTTTTCGGCAAACCAATGAAGTCCATGGGCAGTAACAATTAATAGGCAACATTATGACCTCCTGATACCAGAGATTGGTTTAAGCATATCTTGCAGTGTTTGAAGCATTAGTACAACTTTAAAATGTGTTTCAGTATTAAGCACTTTTTAAAGCACTAGGCTTATAAAATGCTAGCACCAGTGCTTTCAAACACAATTTCAAACCCATGCCGCACTACAAACTACAAGTACTTCAAGCGCTTCGGTTAAAGTGCTTGATGGTGCTTTCAAGCACATCGTCAAATTATTCACTGGTGATTGTGCTTATTTAAGCCTTTAAATTCAAAGTCCTTGATAAGCACTTTTTAAGCACTTAGCACTTTCAATGAACGTGATAATAAAAAATATAAATTGCACATTAGCCCTTCACTTCTATGAAATATATGCACGTGTCTCTTAGCCTGGTGTAGGCTGAATGATAAATCATATAAAAACTAATGTCAACCATTAGGTATAACAAGATTTTTCATTAAATTTGAAACTATTGAAGTACTTATAAGCCCAAGCACTAAGTACTTGAACCCATTGCCTGACAGATATGAGTCTTACGCAAACACATAGAATACACTATTTGAAGAAAAGGCACTAACAGCAGGGGTGGATCTTGTGCCAATGACGCAGAGGCAAATATTATATTTAGGTCAAAATTTGTATGAAATTTAATAAATATGTGAATGATTTGGACATTTATGTATTAGTGAAGAGCATAAATTAACACGCAGATTTTCCTATACACATATTTCCTATAGCTGCTGTAGCATGTGTATACAAATACCAACAAAATTAATTCATGTGAAATGTTTACTCTGGTTATGTGCTGAATGTAATTAAAGTCTAGAGTATGTCAATATGCTGGAAGTTAATACCTTGTATAATTCAACATCTTTACTATCAAATTGGTAATAGCTGATTGGTTTATAATGGAATGTACCACTTCATTTTTGTTTTCCATAGCTAGCTGGTTATGGACAACTTTATCTTGTTTGATTTGACTAATTACACGTGGTTTTATTGGGAAAATGTCTCTTATAAAGTTTACGGTCTTTGTGGCAAACGTACTGAAGTCACTGATAAGCTGTGGGGACAACTTCCACCCACTGCCAAGCTGGCCAGATGGCTAGAAAAACTATCTGATTTCGATTTCAATATCGCCCATATTAAAGGAAGCACCAACTATGTGGCAGATGCTTAATCCCAACAGAGCTGGCCAGACCCACATTCAACAGCAGCACAGGCAGCAGATGTTGACTGTATTCCAGTTCCTGCAGTTTCAGTCAGACCAGAAGCTCCGCCTCCAATAGACTATGTTCTAAAACACTAGGCCAAATTTTAAATGTTTAACATGTCCCACACTGTACAAAATGTTCCTATCCTACACCATCTATGTTGAATAGGTACATTTCCTATAGTATAGGACATGTAGAAATTTTCAGTTTTGGCCTAATGAAAAAACATAAGCTGATCATATAGTTTGTGAACAGACATTGAAGCAATGAATATGAAATACTCCCACAAGTACCAATCAAATTATGACTTCCTTTTAAAAGTCATCTTTAGAAAAATTAATTAACTTAACAATACAGAAAATTAACTTAAAAGGTAACTGTCACCATTTTTTTTTACAGTCACTATGGTAGCAATCTAAAGTTTCTTCTCTTTTAAGCATTTCACTGAACGTACTAGACCCTCCTTCTCCATAATATGGTAACTTCCATTAACTTCATTGCTCTAAAAAGTATTATAGTAATAATTATTGTTAGTAATGAATGTGTTGAGTATTTACCTGAACAAACTGTACATCTATGACAAGCTCTTTCTCCAATTCCATCATTGCTTCCTCTACAGCCTGTCATTGTACTTAAAATGAGTGATTAATAAAAAAAAGTTCATTTCGCTTACTCTACACTGTTCACGTTTTTCAAAAGCAGAACGCTTCTTTGGTGGCAGACATCATTCCCCTTCTGCTTTCCTTTTTCCACACACAGGCTTGCTGAACAGTGTGGGTACTGGATCAGGCTTAAGACAAGCTCTCTTCTTGTCCAACCCCAGTGATTGGAAAAGGATAGAATTAGCCATAAAACATGATGGCTCAAAATGCTGACTACACAGCACAGAGTATGCAGTGGGTTCCCATTTGTCTCTATGCCTTTTCACCTGATCTACCCATTTTTTTCCTCAGAGCACTGTTGCTAGGAAACTTGTGCAGACTTACTCCATCCTGGTTACTGTTATTGCAGCCTGCAGCAACACACGTCTAGACCATATTTCCACAAGTAGCAGTAGTGGCAATCAGATCATATTAGCAGACTGAGCACTAAACCTCTAAGTTTACACAAGCGCGCTTATCCATGCAGTACTCAACTTGTGACGTAATCAACCAATTGACCTACTTAATTAGCGTGGGAGTAGGGTGCATTTTCAAAGGTCCATAATTCAGGAACTACGTATACTTGACCAAACACCGTCAAATTTTTTTTGGAGTGATACTGTGTTATTATCTACTGAATGACTCAAAAAAATAAAAATAAAAATAAATGGTGACAGTTCCCTTTTAACAATGATATAAGCACTAAATGAAATTTTAAAGAGCTCATTTGAGAGTGATATAGCTACTTTCCAAAACCTTAAGTATAAAATGTGGCGATGCAATTAAGAGTTGAAAATAAAAGCAGAACTATGATTCCTCACACAAAGGAAATAGAAGCACTATATCATCTATATTTGAAGTTATATATCTAGCATTACTGTTTCATAACTCCAGCATTAGGTAAGTTGGTTATTTAAAAAAAAACATTTGTGAAATAGAAAGCACTACATATATTATATGATAATATGGAAGTTATAAGTCCATGAACTCTATTACATAGATAAAGAAAAGTCGTTTTGTTCCTGTGTCAAGGGTTTTCAGGTTCTCCACAGGAATGTACGTAGAGCCAATCAGATTGTACCAATCACATGGCCAACCTCAAACTATTTAATTCATTGCTAATTGAAATGATTTAGCAGTAGCTCTCCACTGCGTGTCAGTAGTCTGGCACTGCCGACCCTTTACCTTCCCTATATTGGTTGGCGGGGAGAAGGAAAGGGTCTGGTAGCTCTAGTATCAACGACTTATTGTGCCAGCACCACAATAGTGGCGCTCCAATCAGATTGCAGAATCATATCGCATTCCTCAACCACATATTCAATGCGCCCCAGTTTATTCCGCGTCATTTGCTATGGAAGGTTAAGTAATGAAGAGTGATTTAGAAGTTACAGTTTCATGTGTAAAGCCAGAGCACATAAAAGGGAATTTCAAAAAGAGTGTAGCTCTCACTACAGGGTACGGAAAGAGTACTTGATTGTTTCCAGAGTTTGTCACTTGTATATGACCAACTCCTAGTGTGAACTAGCCATTATTGATGTTGTTGTTGAAACACCACAGTCACAACGAGACATTCCAACAAAAAGTTTACTTGCAACAAAATATTTGACTCACGATTGATTTTAGCCTAGGTGTTAAGGATGACGCAATAAACCTGTGACATCATTCGCACAAGTCATTGATACTAGAGCTACCAGACCCTTTCCTTCCTCCCCGCCCACCAATACAGGGTAGGTAAAGGGTCGGCGATGCCAGACTAGCGTGTCAGTTAGTCAGCTGTGACGTTGTTGCGATATGGAAACGTTGGAAGAAGTTTTGAGAAGTGTTGTGGAGGGCACTGATTACAAAGCTGCACATGCAGAACAGCGGAGGGCAATTCTTTCCTTCCTGCAGGGAAAAGATGTTTTCGTTTTCCTCCCAAGGGGAAGTGGGAAAAATACCGATATGTTTTTGGTTGTTACATGTACAGTTAATAATCAAAAGGGGGGGAAATAATCAATATGAATTTTTTAATGAATTTAATTATTTATTATTATTATTATTATTATTTTTAGAGTGATAGAGCAAATGAAGCCAGCCTACAGCATCATTTATGGCAAAGCCCCGCCTGCTGTGAGGCATGGCAACTTGGAGCCAGTGAGATTGACACTGGCCCCGCGTACGGGGAATAAGAAAGTGACTCTGATTGACAACCTGGACGTCTACGGGATACCAGCTTCTGATGTGGCTCACAGTCTGCAGAAGATAGCTGCAGCCAGCACTACTGGTGTGTGAGTGGGTGGGTGGGTTTTGTGTAGGTGTTGTGTGTGTGTATGTGTGACCAGTTTTTGGAAAATCGGCCTAAACGTGGTAAACAATTTTTTTCAGAATCCATGTGTAAAGCCTTACTCGTCAATTTTTTTTTCCAAAATAATTTTTTTATGGCAGAAAAGGATAAACATTGGTTAGCTTTGGCTTATCGTGCAGTTGCAAGCTCTGGCAAGCTCTAGAACTCACGGTATGAGGCTAGGAACATTAACCGGTTCACTTAGATCACATCTTACTAATGACGATATCTATTACCACCGAGTCATCCATTGTGTACAGTATACCCAGCAGCTGTGGTAAAGCATATTTTGGTGAAACAACTAGAAGGCTTGAGCAGAGAGTGAAAGAACATCAAGATGCTTGTAAGACAAACAAGTTTAACAGAAACATAGGTTTAGAGCTTCCAAAATGCTGACTCTCCATGCTGCATGCAAATCACCCTCCAGAATATCATTAACAGTAAACGTACCCTCCAGAAATTTTGCTGTTTACAATTGTATTATTGTATCACCACCACGGAGAGTTCGACCTCAGTTGACCCCTGAAGAGGACTTTGGCAAGAAGTCGAAACGTCAGGTTAAGTTTGCATTAACAATATTGGCTGTTAGAATGAGAAAAATTTGCTATTAATGGCTGAATTAACTTACTTTTTAATAATAAGAATTTTTTTCTCTTTTTAACAGCCAATCTTTTTAAATATACTTAACCCGACATTTCGACTTCTTGCTTGTTGGCTGTTAAAATTCTTATTATTATAATTATTTCAGCCGAGAATGACTGAATCATTGAAACTTACTTTTTACATGTGTGCATACTCGCACATAGTTTATGCCATCATGCAGTTTCTTGATGAGGCCTACATAAGCCTATTTGACTTCTTTCAATCTGCCTGCAACCAGTTTAGTCATAGTGTCGCGGAGACATACGGTAATAGTATACTGAATACAAGACACGCCCCCTGGTCTTAGCAACTCCTTTACATGGCGTGTTTTTTTTTGTTAGTTTGTTTGTTTTTACGGTATTTTTTTTTTGAAAAATCAGCAATAATAATTTAAATACTAAAATATTGTAGGGCGAAGACGCCTTGTGCTACAGCTTCCAAATTTGGAGGACAGCATCACCTACTGGTAGAAAAAATAGAAAACCATAGATGCCGCATTTAGGCTGATTTCCCCGAAACCAGTCACATAGTGTTATGTATGCGTTGTGTGTATGTATGTTTGTGTGCCTATGGGGATTATAATAGTAGGAGTTATAGTTTATAAGCATAATTGTTGTAATTATAAGTCGTGCTACAATGTATTCACATGTACATGTATGTTTGGTGTTTTTATGTGAATCAACATGTGCTGTAAGATGTCATTATTATTGTTGACATAGTAACCGATGTCCCGGGTCACTCTGGTGCTCGTCAAGTTTTGGTCCAGGGCAATGCCATCAAGACAGTGGTGAAATTTCTGGAAGGTTAGTGGACATGTAGGCTATAGGACAGATACATACATACATCATGTAGGTATTATTGTACCATGGTGCGTTCAAACTGTCCAATCAGATTGCTCAGTTTGCGGTGAATAAATTTCATTCCCACCTCCTAGGTGGTGAATTAGAGTAAACAGTCCAATAAAAAAATTTTTTGTGCATTTCCTATCGCCTTGAGCCGTGGTACGAGTTGATTGCACCCCTCTGTTCGATTAGTATGGGGTTTACGCTATCCTTGGGCCTTTGGCCTCGGTTTGTAAATCCAATGCCGACCTCCTCATGGTGTAGCTTATACTTATTAGTACTTGGACATGATGTTCAGATGTGAAATATGGAGGTATTTTTACAAAAGTGTGTGTTTAAACAGCATCGTGAGGCAATAACTTGGGGTGCTGTTAGGTTCTGAGCATTAATTGGTTTTGTTTTTGTTGCCTAATTTTGTCTTATGTATATTGTTGTAGAAATATTCTAAGCACCAATTGTTTTACAATTTTGTGAGCATTATCTCCCTCATCTAGGCTTAGATTGTAGTGAGCTGGTGAACTTTATATCTGTCTTTCCAATGCATGCACACAATTATGACTTTTAAAAATTCTGTATTCATTTCGGTCATACAATCAGTATATTGTTTTTGTTTGTTTTTCCAGCTGTTCTTTGATTTGGGTCTTAATAAAATTATAGTAATATTCTAACTTCATGCTGGCCAATGACTATACGAAATATTATTAAAATAAATCATTTGTTGTAAACTGACTTACCACTCCATCCTGTTAGGTGTCCCAAAATAGCTTAATTAAGGGGCTTCAGCAAACAGTTTTAATATTCACCTGTATTACATTACGTTGCTCTTTAATTAGAGAATTATGGGCTTCCCACGAAGCACATTGAAGCCATCAACAAGATCAAGCCCCCTAAAGCCACCAAAAAGAAGAAGAAGAGAAAGTAAGGTCAAGCCTTCAAGAAGAAAGAAATTTGAGTGGTTGTTATTTAGAACTTCACATAATTAATCTTCCATCTCCACTTTTGCTCATGCATAATTGATCACAATACAGCGGTCATTACATTATATTTATATTTCAGTTAACAGTAATGAAACAAAAAGCTGAAAAAAATGGTCACTTAAAAATTTTTTAACAAAGAGGCGCTTAGCATTCCTCGTCTACAGTATCTAGGTTGGTGTGCTAATGAAAGTTAGTACTGGGTTGTGTAGATTCAATAACTATGTCAATCTTTCATAACTGTATCAATAAAAGCTGCCACATGACAATAGCACATAAAAAATACTAAGAAATACTATTAGTTCGTTAGCTATGAGTCACTAAACCTACTAAATTGTTAATACTTTATTTCTATTGACCTTCCTCTGCTTCGTACAACAACTATGGAAAGACTTGTACACCGCCTTTGTTGCTTTGCCTATGACGCATGTCTCCAACATAGGATGAATTGCAGGCTGAATAACAAAGCTTAAACTTAAAACCAATCTGAATGGTATTGGTATGTCTGACTTCAGTAGAATACCAAATATTACTGCTGCAACTATATAAGGAAGCAAAAGAACTGTATTAATTACAAAAAGAACTTCAAATATGGTAGCAAGAAGATATTTCTCATCATTAGAGGTGTTGCTTGATGTTGCATTTTGTGCAGCATTATGTCGAAATTGACGTCTTTTGTGGCTAATTTTGCAAGAAATACATAAGATCCATACATTAGCAATGAGGGAGATAGCCAACAAAAATAAACCACTCAAAAGTAGTAATACATAAAAAAATTGTACTATCTGCGAAAAATCTCGTTTGTTCAAACACTGGAGCACAAAAGCTCAGTGCATTTAAATCAATATGTCCAAATCCTATCACAGGTAGTATTGCCAATATAATACTCAATGTCCACACTATTAAGATTAATACAATGGCAAATTTAACAGAGACATAGCGACTGTACTTAAAGGGCCACTTGATGTAGACAAGTCTATCCAAAGCCAGGAGTGCCAGAGTGCAGTACGAGACAGAAACAAAAAGAATGTATAATGCTCCAATTGTTTTACATGACCGACAGCGAGCATAATCGGACTGTCCCAGGGAAAACTCACGATTTTTTTTCTTCAACATGATAGCCAAGACAATTCTAATAAACCTTGCATAGAAATTCTCTTCATAATCTGCCCAATTTTATCCTTCCCCATTTTCTGTTTTCCTGTACCAATGTTAGCCACTGCCGGATATATAGAAAGCAGAGTCAGGGTTGCAAGTTTCAGTAGGCTGCTGTGAACATACTGTTCAAAAGTTGAACAGGGCACTTTTTCAGGGCTACTAGGAGTGCTCCACTTTTATGGCTTGAAGGGTCGAGTACTGCTTAATTCCCCAGATGAGTAAAGAAATTATTAGCTCATGTGATAAAAGTGTGACAATAAGGGCATGTCATTAAGGGTCGTACCAACAAAAGCTTATCGTATGGCAAAAAAAAAAAAGTTTTCTCTGAAAAGATATATAAGTCAAAACAAAGAATTCTGGATCATTAAACATTGAAGGGACTTAAACTGTCCAGTACACGATTTTGATTCCTATTCAATCTTAAAAGGGGCAGTCTTCAAGATCCACTGTTAAGAGACAGAATGACTGAAAGACTGACAGACAAGCCGAGTATTATTATTCAATCGCGCATGCGTGCTTACGGTTGGTAGATCGGCTATCAATAAATGATCACAGGGGTCTTAAATAGTGTAATTAATAAAAGTAGGTGCATATGCAAAAATAAATGGGTGTCACACATGATAACATAAATACAATTTTACAAGAGTATAATAATGAAATCTTAATTGAGTTCACATGTAAAAGCTTTCTGTAGTTATTTAGTGTAAGTCAATTATCAGGAGAATAACTTATTTTTGTCTGACTTCCCTTTCAGTGAATCTCGAGAAGCAGAAACACAGAAATTTGCTCATTACTTTTGTTGCCTTGCCAATTATACATGTTTCCAAAATAAGACGAACAGCAGGTTGAATGACAACAATTAAATATAATACAACGGTGGCAATGATATTAACTGGTTTGAGTACTTCTACTTTACGAAGTATACCCAGTAGTACTGCTGCAATAATAAAGGGAAGAAAAAGCACCATATTAATTATAAAAAATGATCCAAATAGTTTAGCAAAACGAATTGTCTCCTTAAATCTCCATGATTCTTCAGAAGTATTGTTCACGTCTACATTTGTCCAAGGGTTACATTGACTTTGATGATTTTTGTGAGCAATTTTATAAGCAAAACATAAAATCCAAATATTCGCAACCAGAGATACAGAAAATGGAACTAATCCAACCAAAATTAGCATTACATAATATATTATGCTCAAAGAAATGTTGCTAATCAAAACAGGAGTGCAAATGTTTAATACATTTAAGTGGATAACTCCAAATCCTATCACAGGTAGTATTGCCAGCACTACATTCAGTATCCACACGATGATAATTAATGTTACAGCTAGTTTAACAGAGACATAGTGACTGTACTTAAAGGGCCACTTGATGAAGACAAGTCTATCCAAAGCCAGAAGTGCCAGAGTGAAGTACGAGACAAAGATAAAAATGATAAATAATGCTCCAATAGTCTGACATGACTGACAGCGAGCATAATCTGACTGCCCCAGGGAAAACTCACGATTTAAGGAGGAGTGTATATTGAAGGGCAAAACTAGTCCACACAATAGCAAATCTGCTGCCACAAGATTCAATATGAATATGTAGGTGGGATCTTTAAACAATTTATGAATCAAGATAGTAGCCAGGACTATCAAGTTCCATATTGTGCCAATAATTGATATTAGAAATTGGCATACAACCATAGCTGTGATGCTGTTATTAGAAGTATGATCATTATAAAATACTCTCCAGTATACATCAGTGACTTCAGTATGACTGAGGCAGAAGTCATACGGTTGCTGAGTGTCATTATTGCAATCATAGCATAAGAAGCTCGTTGAATCGCTCCCAGAAAAGTTAGCCATTACTTATTCTATTTTTTTAAAAGGTTGAAAATGATAGATGCGTATTTATATGTTCATATTAAAAATGAAATTATTAACAGTTATGTAGGGTTATATTCTAAAAAAATGGATTATAATAACTTGTCATTGTCATAGATAAACTCTTTATTATGTACTGAATATAGGCCCTAATCCTTTTGCCACATAGGAAAATGCATTTGAAAGTAAACAGGTTGTGACTTCAGGCAATATTTTCCCATATCACCTATGTTCAGAGTTATCACGTTGGGTTATCAGGTCCACCCAAATTATACAATTGTTCATTATGTTTCTGCTGTAACATCTATTGTAATTCTTTATGATTATTATAATTCCTTTATGATTAGTGTAATTTATGCGATTAGGACAGTTATTTACTACATAGTTATATGCGGTGTTGCTTTTATTATTGTTGTTTACTCTGTCAGAATTGTGAGTGTCTAAAAGTGTTGCTTGTGTTGCAGTTGATGATTGTAGTGCAATTTGAAATATTTGCTCCCCGAATTTATCTGAGTGGCAATGCTGAATTGAAGGCTATATCATATCGAAAGCATTCCTTATCCTTCATTCGATCTTGATCTTTATATGAACTCAGTATATTATGTGACATATGTTGTTGTTGTTTAAGTGAAGCTTGTTTATAGCAATTTAAACTCTGGGACATTTTTATGACCAGACAAGTGCATAATTTGACTCTGGAACATTAGAGTTTGCCAATTTTGTAATCATGGTTTTATTCGCTGAATAACTTGTCTTCCTACCTTCTAATAAACCTTGCATAGAAATTCTCTTCATAATCTGCCCAATTCTATCCTTCCCCATTTTCCGTTTCTTGTACCAATGTGAGCCATTGCCAAAATCATAGTGTATAGATGGATAGAAAGCAGTGCAGTTTTCTATTTGTGTTGCACATTATGTTGATCTCTAAAATTGCTTCAATCTCACTATTTCCTTAATGCTATGTATACAATTGGTGTTGTAATTGCTGTAGAAATGAAACCTAAATGTCTTGACAGGTTTTTGAAATCAGTTTTACCCATGATTTCTAATTCTGCTGAAGAAACACTGGCTTAGCTTCTTAATGTGAGCCCATCACTATTATGATTGCTTATGTAGAAAAATATCATTATTGTTTAGATATTTACTATTCTTTCTTACATGTATTGGGCAATCTTCTCTGAAATCATGTTTTATAATTTTCAGTTTCCTTTAGGACTACTACTGTAGTAATTCCTTTACTACCAGATAGTAATCAGTGGAGTGCAGAATTCCCAACAAATAATATTCTATACTCTGTTTTATTGACACACTACATATATATAATATGAACAGTTAGATCTTGTTAAACGTACTGCTCACATATTCTGCCATACAAAAACTTATTTATACATCGTGCATAATTGTGTGGTTGTCTTTCTGGGTAAACTAGCTGGATTTGACTAAATTTAATTGGAGGGTTTCATTCTTACCATGTTAGACATGAGGCCCGTTGGGTTCAGAACCCCAGTTACATGCTAAAATTCTGTGCATACATGCTCAGGAAGTTTAATTACAACATAGTCAGTCAATCTGTCAATTAGTTTGTCAGTCTGTCTGTCTGTCACTTTTTGTCAGCAGTTAATTTCAAAGATGGCTGTTTACCAGATTTAGAAACAGGTAGAAAGGTAGGAAATATTCTTGTTATTTTCATTATCAACCATTTTTTACCCAAAAAGCTGGTCAAATTTTGGGCACCTTATACAACTCTGACTGTGATTTCATGAGCAATGTCCTCTGAAACTGTCCCATGGGCTGAATAAATGTACTACTAGCTTCTGATTTACCAAGCAAGAAGTCTGTGCTTAAGATGATTTAGTATTTCTTTAATTAAAAAATTACCCTGAAAATTTTGAATTCAGCATAACTTTAGTACAAAAGCTAATAGTATATGATAGCTAGGACTGAAGATTAGCATCACAGCTTCTCCTTTGTCACTATAATATCATAAGGCAATGTTGAGGGTAACACTTCATTATTAAGCTTACTAAAATAAAAGGGCTCTAAATGCAGTGGCAAATTGAACAGCTTCATGGAGCGATGTTTCTTACTTTTTTGTACATGAGGAACATGCGACTTTCCAAGTGACAAAAGAAATCATCATTAGAAAAACTATATATCGAAAATATAAACTCCAACTATAACTAACAATATTAAAACATTGCTTGATCTACAGAATGTCATGTTAAAAATAATGGTGAACAATGTCACTACTATTACAACAATAATTAGACTGTGACAAAATTAACTCAAATTTAGCTAAGGTACTAAAAATCTACTTGATGAAGCAATACTATTTGACTGCACTAAAGCATACATGTGATTTTACTCTAGTATTCCCATTAGCGGTCTTTTTTACTCATGTCATAGAATTATGCATAATGTAATAATTAAATGAAAGTGTGCTGAAGTTATGCTTAATTAAAAAATTTCAGGGTCATTTTGAATGGAATGGGAAAGATTAACTGGGATTGTAGCTAATTAGTAGTGTTGTTTTATTAACTAAAACTAAAACAAAAACCCTTTTGATATGAAAACTAAAACTAAGTTGTAGAGAACATGAAAAAACTAACGATAAATATTTTAGAAGGGAGTAAATTCAATAATAACTAAAATTACCAGTAGAGTGGATGACAAAATCTAAACCCATACTCTATAATTTTGCTGAAGAAACATTGGCTTAGCTTCTTAATGTGAGCCCATCACTTTTATAATAGCTTATGTAGAAAAATATCAATATTGTTTAGATATTTACTATTTCTTATGTTTATTGGGAAAGAGACAAAGATAAAAATGATGAGTAATGCTCCAATAGTCTGACATGACTGACGAGCATTGAATGCCCCAGGAAAAACTCGTGATTTAAGGAGGAGTATATATTGAAAGGCAAGACTAATGCACACAATAATAAATCTGATATCACAAGATTCAATATGAGTAAACAGGTGGAATCTTTAAACAATCTTTTCATCAAAATCAGAGCCAAGACTATAGAGTTCCATACTGTTTCCACAGTCACAATTGAATCTTGCACACCATAGCTGTAATGCTGATCTTAGAACTAGAATCATTATATATTATTGTCCAATATACATCAGTGACATCAGTACATTCAAGGCAGGGGTTATAAATTAGATGCAAGTAATAATATAAATAATAAAATGAATGTGCATGAACAAAATAAAACATGATCATTATAATTAAAATGGCTTCACTTACCCAATAATTAGTTATAGTGTCCTCAGTCCTTAATGTAGCTACGTGTGGAGAATCTTGCATTAGGCATAGGTGAATATAACTTAAGATATTTTTAACATTTTATAATATGTTAGTATGTATTTTTGATACTCTAGTTTTACTCCACAACGCAATCACATCTCACGTGTTCATTCATATAGTATATACGAGCATAATAGAGACATGTGTTATGGTTTGCTGAGGTACTTGCCACTCTTCTCTTAGTTTTTAAACTTGTATCCAATTTATTATTTTTACTCCTATTTAAATTTCAGTTTGTAATGATTTCTCCAACTTGCAGTTGAAATCCTCTATTATGAACTTTTCTGCTTTAGCTAGTAAGATCAAAACCAAAATTGGAAATTGTTACAAAACGGTATTACTAGTGTATGCACTTTGTGCTATGGCAAGATTCACTATGGGATAATGATGAGGTGACAATGAAAGCAAAGATACCAAATTCGGATTATCAACTGTAACACATACTACTATATGCAGCTGCGGCAAAGTCATAATAACTAGAATCAATAGTAATTTGGAGTGTCAATTATACAAGTGTGATATCTATCAGTACAACTGAACCAAATACAGTAGCTAAAGTTCAATGACCATTTTCTTTAAACTTAACAAACAGAAGAATGTTTCTAAGATTTATTCTCATCATGATTTTGTCTCAATTTCTTGTACAGGAATTACTCAAATATACATTACTAGTGATGTACTTCAGTATTGTATTTAGTGGTTGTAACTTATTCCATAATTTTCATTTGATTCAAAATCGGGGTGTATGTAATACCACTAAATTCGCAGTACTTTTTGTCTATGTTCATTCCTATTTATGTAACCATTTCAACCTTACCCACACTCTCTCTGTATTATTTGTTGCAATTAAACTAACTTAGACAACTCCCTGCCACACGCCTACTAGCGCGTCGTGTTTGAGTTTCTGCTCTAGTGCAGTTGCACTAGTTTATAGGCGAAGCTCTCTAAGTCATACATGAATTGTTAACCATCATGTCTATTCAATTCCTTTGTCTTCTGCTGTTGTGCTGACCCAGACACACACACACACACATATAAATATATATATATAATATTAGTGGTGCGCTCGAATAGCGCAAATGCATGGCAAGCGAGTAAATATATGAGTATAGGTAAAGATGATTTGTGAAGGAAATCGCTAAATAATAGCAATGATTAGGCATGAAGAGTTAACAATAACAGAATTACCTGAATAAACTTCGAAAGCAGTGGCAAAGAAGCGCAGCTTGACAAAGACTTAACCAGTGTTTCAAGAAGAGAGTAGCTATACATTTTTTGGTTGAAACAAAGTTGCGTAAGGCAGTGCAGCAGGATTCTCCGTGCTCGTTAATTGAAAAATACTGGAACTGTGAACGCTTTACCTAACTTACGTAATTAGAAGCGCGGGCGAAAATTTTTGACGTACGCATACATACCTATATAAATAATATATATATATATATATACATATATTCCACCCTCAATATCTTCACAATGATATCTTTAGGTACATGACTGGTGAAATAACTCACTAGATATTTCACACCCAGGCTTTATTTTCACTCGGAATCGTGTCTATTCAATTCCTTTGTCTTCTGCAGATGCACACACACACATATAAATATATTACATATTTATATATATATTCCACCTTAGATATCTTCACAATGATTTTAGGTACATGACCGGTGAAATACCTCACTAGATATTTCACTCCCAGGCTTTATTTTCACTCGCCTCTGGCTCTTGAAAATAAATTAGCCTGGTCATGAAATATTTCACCATATCACACTCTGACTCATGTAATAAGAATTATACATATATATATATGTATATATATGTATATATATATGTATATATATATTTATATATATATACTGTATATATATAATTATATATATATATAATCCCATTAATGTGCAGTCACTGTTTTGATGGAGAGTGTTATTGTGTAGGACACACCCCTTACTAATTAGCTCCTAATATTAGTTATTAGCTTGAAGTGACAATGCCAGAAGGAAGATAAATTTTTGGTGTTCATAAATTGTATAGCCCTAAAGTGTATATTATCAAATAAAAGTTAATCATTATATTGATTTATTCATATTAGAAAAGGTGCGATTTTATTCATTATTAAGAGGTTAATATTTCATTGCTAGTGTTGGGGATAAACAATGGAAGTTGATAGTGGGCTGGCAGAAAGTATTCTAAATAGAGTTGATTTGCCCATTAAGAGTTCACTGTCAAACTGTAACACTTATGGTCAATTTGTCTGCTATGATAAGATCTGGATTACAAATATATCGTTACAACAAAACCATAGACACACGTTCCCAATCGGATAAAAGAGGTAATGCTTATGTAAACAACCTTAACAAAGTCAGCCATAATGTATTATTTTGACATGGAAGTGAATGGCGGGTGTATTTTATGTTCATATGAACAAATGAAATCATTCTGGACATAGCTATCTCCAATGAATTTTGTTCCTGGTACTTTGTCACTTTCAATTATAGTAGCTTACAGTAATCTCGTGATTTATGCTTTCATTTCCAACATGGGTTTTGATGTCATTACTGCACCTAAAATCATCACATGAAACAGTGTCAGTGGCAATGGTTCATTGAATAGGGATCATAAAATTGCTGAGACATTATCTCAATCAAACTAAGCAATAGCTATTTCCCTACTAGACTGGAAACTAAATAGAACGAAGTTAAAAATGGAAACTTAAGCTGTGGTTAGTTAATGTTCATATTTTCTCTACGGCAGTATAAAGTATTTAATTTCAGGAGGAAGACATTGTACATTACTAGTGGTGTGCTTGAGCACAAATGGCGAGCGAGCCTGATAGTTAGGTAACATAAAACTAAGTATTGTTACTATGTTTTAGCTTAGTTCATGCAAAAATTATAATAGCCGTTATGACCTTTTATTTCAGCAAACAAATACAAAACACTCTCTTACCTGATTAATGGTAACTTTTGTAGTATCAAACATCTGCCATTCTGATAATCTCAATTACCAGTAACTCTTGAACAAGCTCTCAGCTACGATAAAAAAATAAACCAGTGTAATTATTTGTAATTTTAGCTCCGTATCCCCCCTGGCGAAGTTTTGAAATTAAGTCTGGAAAAGGGTCTTCAATGCCATAGTAACCGGTCGAATCAAATTTTTGTTTCTTGAAAAGCAAGCGTTTTCGCAGAAATTTTCTCACACTTTGGAGCTTTAAGTAAGGCTTGCTTAATGCTGTATTTTCAGAATAAACTGGGGTCAAGCCTAAAAAGCCGTGTTTTTTTGGAGAAAAAAGTTCCCTGCGTGCGCGTTTAATTACATACGTACGCATAAACTAGTGGTGTGCTTGAGCACAAATGGCAAGCGAGCCTGATAGTTAGGTAACATAAAATATTACTATGTTTTAGCTTACTTCATGCAAACACTATAATAGCAGTTATGACATTTGATTTCAGCAAACAAATACAAAATCACTCTCTTACCTGATTAATGGTAACTTTTGTAGTATCAAACATCAACCATTCTGATAATCTCAATCACCAGTAACTCTTGAACATGCTCTCAGCTACGATAAAAAATAAACCAGTGTTATTATTTGTAATTTTAGCCAACAAATATGGAATTACTACTTACATCATTCTTGAGTATTGATAACTTCTGTAGTATCAAATTGAAGTTACTTTGACCATCTGAATTACCTTGAATTCTTGACAACAAGCTCTCACCTACAAAAACGAAAAGACAATCAATTTTAGCACACAAATATAAAATTACTTTCTTACCTCATTTTCTTGAGCAGTGGTAACTTTTGTAGTACCAAATTTGAGCCAATCTGACTATTTGAATTTACCAGTCACTGTTGACTAGCTCTTAGCTACAAAAAAGAAAGGCCAGAGTTAATTTTGCATATTTAGCTAACAAATATGGAATTGCGTACTTATCTCAACTTCCCTCGAGAAGTAGTAGCTTCCATAGCATTAATACTACGGCATTCTGACTACCAACGGCTCTTGACAACCAACAACCGGCACTCCGTATCCCCCCATAAAACGGCGAAGTTTTGAAATTAAGTCTGGAAAAGGGTCTTCAATGCCATAGTAACCTGTCGAATCAACGTTTTGTGTCTTGAAAACAAGCGTTTTAGCAGGAATTTTCTCATACTTTGGAGCTTAAGTATAAAGTAAGGTTTGCTTAATGCTGTAGTTTCAGAATAAACTGGAGTGAAGCCTAAACAGTCGTGTTTTTAGGAGAAAAAAATTGCCCGCGCGCGCGTTTAAAGAGCATACGTACCATCTATACCATACCCGTAGCCAGGGGGGGTTCGAGGGGTTCGGTCGAACCCCCCTTTAGAGTGACCGGAAGTAAATATTTTAGCCACACCCCACATATAACTTCTGGAATTATAGTCATCTGTTCAATCTTGCTGAACCTGAGCTTGAATTATCTGCTGTTTTTCTGGCCTAGTCTGAGTCAAAATGACCTAATAAACATTCAGCTCCTTGGATACAAAATTTCGCTCTCATATCGGCATGAGTAAAGCTTGCTACCTTACATCTATTCTTTATAAAGTGTAAAGTAATGCACTTTAGTAGGAGTAATAGTACCGGCAGGCGTACGATTCGATATTAATAGCACAAGCAACGGATATTTTTCAACAGATTAGAAAGGGAGGCGTCGGAAGTGTCTGAGAAAGTTAACCCTCAAATATACAGATAGTAAGTGCACTATCTAGTGTAGCTACACTGCAAATGATTAAAAAATACACACTGGCCTACTACTAGCGAGTGATAGTACGGGTAACATGTTCTATTAATGATCAGTAGCGCTCGCAAAGCTATTGAAATAGGACTCGGATTTGCCTCGTGTTATTTTAATCGAGTTGTCTAATAGGGGTATAGCTTCTGCGCTAAAGAATGACGTTGTCTCCAACTAGAAACTACAACTGTACATTTCCAAGGCTAAAGAGTTGCATGTTTGCGCACTTACTCTTACATTTCACTTTGTCCAGTGCTATTTCACTCATTTATAGCAATTTTTCCAATACATTATGAACGGGCAGTTCACACGCCGTACTATTAAGGCGAATTAATGTTGCACTGTTTATATACAGCTCAACCGTAATGCACGAGAATAATACCGCTTTTCTCTTGAATATCAACAGTGTTTAATGAATTATAGTTTTGAAGTAGAATACCTAGAACAAATTATAAGCTTTAGTGCACTTATCTTTCGTTTTTTAGTAAGAAAAATTAACGAGGAAACAAAAGTAGGTGTGGCTTATTGCGTCTTAAAATCCGAACCCCCCAATGGGAACCTCTGGCTACGGGCCTGCATACATACATACATATATACTAGTGGTGTGCTTGAGCACAAATGGCGAGCTAGCCTAAAGACTATACTATTGATTTTGACTTCAAACACTGAAGCTACTGGAAATAAGGTCCAGTTTTTAAATTTAGCATACAGGGTAAAGGGATTTCAGTGCCATAGTAACAACTCTCTGCAACTGCTTGGAAGGAAAAACAAACAAACAACAATACACGTTATTTAAAAGTTTTCTTTGTGATATTCTTTAGCTAAGTAGTGGTTGTAACACACAATGCTTTGACACAACTGGACATGCACCTACACAGACTTACCTTCGCAGTAGTATAGTGGACAATGTATTTTCAAGTAAATACTGTTGCGCACGGCTTATAACCATGACAAAGAGAGCATTGACTTACCACCACCACTAACTTGAATAGAAATGGAAGTCCCTTAAGGTTTCAAGTTTTAACTGCACCCGCAAAAGAATTCAAAACGGTAAACAATTCAATTTCTAGGGTGATACGGGTACTGATCGATAAACCAGAGGATTCTGTTTAGTGCAATTTGGGACGGGGTCGACCATATAACTAACACAAAAACGCGAGGGTCAAAGTACAAAATGACATACGTACGTCCAAACATATATACAAATAAACTAGTGGTGTGCTTGAGCACAAATGGCGAGCGAGCCAGATGGTTAGGTAACATAAAATGTTACTATGTTTTAGCTTACTTCATGCAAACACTATAATAGCAGTTATGACATTTGATTTCAGCAAACAAATACAAAATCACTCTCTTACCAACTTTTGTAGTATCAAACATCAACCATTCTGATAATCTCAATCACCAGTAACTCTTGAACAAGCTCTCAGCTATGATAAAAAATAAACCAGTGTTATTATTTGTAATTTTAGCCAACAAATATGGAATTACTACTTACATCATTCTTGAGCATTGATAACTTCTGTAGTATCAAATTGAAGTTACTTTGACCATCTGAATTACCTTGAATTCTTGACAACAAGCTCTCACCTACAAAAACAAAAGACAATCAATTTTAGCACACAAATACACAATTACTTTCTTACCTCATTTTCTTGAGCAGTGGTAACTTTTGTATTATCCACCCCTAATACTGTCTCGCTCGCTACGCTCGCTCGCCAATAAACATCCCCGATTTTCGATTGTCTTACCCCTGTAAGTGTCTCGCTCCCCAATAACATATACCCGATTTAGCATTATCCACCCCTAATACTCGCTTCGCTCGCTCGCCAACAAACATCCCCGATTTTCAATTGTGTTACCCCTGTAAGTGTCTCGCTCGCTCGCCAAATAAACAATGCACAAAGAGTTAGTGCTTCAGAGAGGCTAAATCATTAAACTTCATTTCAAATTTAATCTCTATCTTTTGTACTTTGTCAGAACTTGTATAGATAGTGAAAGGCAAACACTAAGATGCTAGTGTAGGCCAGTTTTAACAAACAATAGATTTAAGCTCTTTGTACTCATACATGCTCCATAGGCATTTCACTCTAATCATTTTGTGGCATGAGGAATGATGGTGATAATTGCATTTGAACTATCAGAGTCTGAATATAGAGAGCTTGCACGAGTGGGTGTGTCCATAGCAACTGCTGGTATCCGCCATCTCTGAGGGCAACCCGCTTCACTCATGCTTACTTTTAGCATTATGGAATTGATGTCAGATTATTTTGATCCTCTCAGTGCTGATTAGAGCAAAATTATTTCCAGTGGACTTTATTAAGAATCCATATGCTATAATTCAAGCTAAATGGACTGAAATGCTGAAAAACTAGAGCCTATTTTTAATTCATGCACTTGTTGAAAAATTAAGCAGATCTGAGTGAGTGTTCCATTTTTGTTCTACTTTCTGTACTTTGATATAAAAACTTTGTAAGAAATCTTTGAGCCCTTTTTGGCAGACTGAAATGCTTAGACAAAGAAATGTTAGAGTAGCATAGATGTGCAATTCCTGCTACTAGCAGCTAATGAAGCACCAAAGTGCAACACTCAGTGTTATCATACACTAGCTATTACAAAGACCAAAAGAATGAAACATCAAAGGTGCAACCCTCAGCTTAGCTTTTAGTAGCATTACAGCAACTTAGCGCACACAAAAGCTTGGAAATGTCACATATAAGTCGTGAGCATCTTACCAGAAGACTAAACAATATACAAACAGGAAAAAAAAAAACAACAAATGCTGAGCTCTAAATAGAGAATGAAGAAAAGTACTGTTTGCCATTGACGCAGAAATATTCAACTGCAAAAGATATACAGCGTGCTATCAGAGTTCTGCAAGATACTATCCTGAGGGTTCATCTTCAATCAAGAAATACTTTGGTACTTACACAGGGCATTGAAAGATGGACTTGAGCATTACTCGCAAAAATGATTACATAGCTAACTGTTGTTGTTTTTTTAGTTAGGGCACTCATTGTAAATGTGGTGTGGATCAATTAGAAAGGATAGTGAGCTATAATGTAGGGTTCTCTTTGCGCGGCTACTTTTTTTAATTTTGAATAGAAGGAGCTAGAGGTCAAAGGGAATTGCGGGAATTTTTTCTTTTACAGTACACCCTGACTTCCGGAAGGAGTTCAGAATATGGTAAACGAGGCCATAGATTTCGCGTAGGAGAAGGAAAAGCATTGAATTATACACAACCTCTATGTTTAATTTAGCTACCAAAGTTATACATAATAATTTTAAGGTAATTTTCATCTGTGTCAGATATAACTCAATACATTCAAATTTCCTGGCTTAAACACTTTTCCTTAAAATTTAGAATATTTTGAGATTCAATTTTCGTGTGCCCACAAAATCAGGATATGAAACTTTAGATATTAAAGTATCAGTATACCAAGTTATAGAGATAACGACAAATAGTCTCTCTTTTTCAGCTTAAACATTTCCAAATTCACTGTCTTGAAGCTCCCAGTTCCATCACCTAAAACCACCACAAACCCACAACGGTTTTGTCTGTATGTTAGTGACATTAATGTATAATACTACAATTTTTTTAGCTTTCTATAACACATACTTGAAATTATAGCAGAATTAGCAACCTTAACCAAAAAGGTAAAGAATATACTCTTTAAGCTGGAAGCACTGTACAAATGATGTAGCTTGTGCAAGTCAATATTAAACTTTGCAATGATATGGTAGATATTAAGAGAAGCTACACATGCTATAGACACTCATGACTTCATCTATAATTTCAATGGGAAACTCCAATTCCAGCACTCTGGTGAATCGCTGAGTAAAGCAAAATTACCACAGGTGGTAAAGAAATTATTAGCTCAAGTGATAAAAGTGTGATAATAAGGGCATGTCATTAAGGCGCGTTACCAGCAAAAGCTTATCGTATGGCATAAAAAAAACTAGCTTTCTCTGAAAAGATATATAAGTCAAAACAAAGAATTCTGGATCATTAAACATTAAAGGGACTCAAACTGTCCAGTACAAGATTTTGATCCCTATTCAATCTCGGGAGGGGCAGTCTTCGAGATACACTGTTAAGAGACAGAATGACTGAAAAACTGACAGAGAAGGCAAGTATTAATATTCAATCGTGCATGCGTGCTTACGGTTGGTAGATCGGCTATCAATACATGATCACAGGGGTCTTTAATAGTGTAATTAATAAAAGTAGGTGCATATGCAAAAATAAAAGGGTGTCACACATGATAACATAAATACATTTTTACAAAAGTATAATAATGAAATCTTAATTGAGTTCACATGTGAAAGCTTTCTGTAGTTATTTAGTGTAGGTCAATTATCAGGAGAATAACTTAATTTTGTCTGACTTCGCTTTCAGTGAATCTCAAGAAGCAGAAACACAGAAATTTGTTCATTACTTTTGTTGCCTTGCCAATTATACATGTTTCCAGAATAGGATGAACAGCAGCTTGAATGACAAGAATTAAATAAAATACAACATTGGCAATGATAATAACTGGTTTGAATACTTCTACTTTACGAAGTATACCCTGTAATACTGCTGCAATAATAAAGGGAAGAAAAAGCACCATATTAATTATAAAAAATGCTCCAAATAGTTTAGCAAAAAGAATTCTCTCCTTAAATCTCCATGATTCTTCAGAAGTATTGCTCAAGTCTACATTTGTCCCAGTGCTACATTGACTTTGACGATTTTTGTGAGCAATTTTATAAGCTAAACATAAAATCCAAGTATTCGCAACCAGAGATACAGAAATTGGAACTAATCCAACCAAAATTAGCATTACATAATATATTATGCTCAAAGAAAAGTTGCTAATCAAAGCTGGAGTGCAAATGTTTAATACATTTATGCGGATAACTCCAAATCCTATCACAGGTAATATTGCCAGCACTACATTCAGTATCCACACGATAATAATTAAGGTTACAGCTAGTTTAACAGAGATATAGTGACTGTACTTAAAGGGCCACTGATGTAGACAAGTCTATCCAAAGCCAGGAGTGCCAGAGTGAAGTACGAGACAAAGATAAAAATGATAAATAATGCTCCAATAGTCCGACATGACCGACAGCGAGCATAATCTGACTGCCCCAGGGAAAACTCACGATTTAAGGAGGATTGTATATTGAAGGGCAAAACCAGTCCACACAATAGCAAATCTGCTGCCACAAGATTCAATATGAATATGTAGGTGGGATCTTTAAACAATTTATGAATCAAGATAGTAGCCAGGACTATCAAGTTCCATATTGTGCCAATAATTGATATTAAAAATTGGCATACAACCATAGCTGTGATGCTCTTATTAAAAATAGGATCATGACTTCAGTATGACTGAGGCAGAAGTCATAAGGTTGCTGAGTGTCATTATTGCAATCATAGCATAAGAAGCTCGTTGAATCGCTCCCAGAAAAGTTAGCCATTAGTTATTCTATTTTTTTAAAAGGTTGAAAATGATAGATGCGTATTTATATGTTCATATTGAAAATGAAATTATTGACAGTTGTGTAGGGTAAACTGGATAATGATAACTTGTCATCTGTCATAAGATAAACTCTTTATTATGTACTGAATATAGGGCCTAATCCTGTTGCCACATAGGAAACTGCATTTTAAAGTAAACAGGTTGTGACTTTAGGCAATATTTTCCATACAATTTATGCAATTAGGACAGTTATTTACTACGTAGTTATATGTGGTGTTGCTTTTACTATTGTTATTGTTTACTCTGTCAGAATTGTGAGTGTGTAAAAGGGTTGCTTGTGTTGCAGTTGATGATTGTAGTGCAGTTTGAAATATTTGCTCCCCGAATTTACCCAAGTGGCAATGCTGAATTGGAGTCTACATCATATCGAAAGCATTCTTTATTCTTCATTAGATCTTTATCTTTATATGAACTCAGTATATGTGACATATTATGTTGTTGTTGTTTAAGTGAAGCTTAAACAACAACAACTCTTTATATGAACTCAGTATATGTGACATATGTTGTTGTTGTTGTTTAAGTGAAGCTTGGACATTTTTATGACCAGACAAGTGCATAATTTGACTATCTGGATCATCAGAGTAAGCCAATTATTTTTATAATCATGTTTTTCTTCGCAGAATAACTTGTCTTTCTACCTTTTATTAAACCTTGCGTAGAAATTCTCTTTATAATCTGCCCAATTTTATCCTTCGCCATTTTCTGTTTCCTGTACCAATGTTAGCCACTGCCGGATAGATAGAAAGCAGAGTCAGGGTTGCACATTTCAGTAGGCTGCTGTGGACATACTGTTCATTGAACAGGGCACTTTTCAGGGCTACTAGGAGTGCTCCACATTTTTGGCTTGAAGGGTCGAGTACTGCTTAATTCCCCAGATGAGTTTTTGTATCTCACTCACTGAACTCTAGAAATTTTGTGCAATCGGATGAACATTTTAGTCCGAAGTCAAAAAATTAAGCTTACATAGTGCTCATCACAGCCTCCCATATTCATATGATACACATTAAAGGAACCACGCAGTATTTTGTAAAACATCTGGACAACTACAACCCAATACACCGGTATCACAAAACTGTTCTATTTCCCCATCTGCAAGGATTTCAGAAGCTTTACACCTGCTCCCTTTCCCCTCCTTTTTCAGCATTTTTCTGATGGTACATTTCCTATAGTATGGGACACGTAGGAATTTTCAGTTTTGGCCTAATGAAAATACATAAGCTGATCGTATAGTTTGTGAACAGACACTGAAGCAATGAATATGAAATACTCCCACAAGTACCGATCAAATTATGACTTCCTTTTGAAAGTCATCTTTAGAAAGATTAATTAACTTATCAATATAGAAAATTAACTTAACAATGCTATAAGCATTAAATGAAATTTTAAAGAGCTCATTTGAGAGTGATATAGCTACTTTCCAAAAGCCTAATGTATAAAATGTGGTGATACAATTAAGAGTTGAAAATAAAAGCATAACTATGATTCCTCACACAAAGGAAATAGAAGCACTATATCTTCTATTATTTGAAGTTATATATCTAACATTGCTGTTACATAACTCCAGCGTTAGGTAAGTTGGTTATTTAAAAAACATTTGTGAAATAGAAAGCACTACATATATATAATATGGAAGTTATAAGTCCATGAACTATTGCATAGCTAAAGCAAAGTACGATGATCATGTCAAAACTGGAAACAAACAAAGCTAACTCTGTAAACTGAATTTGTGTCTATTTGGGCAAATTCAACCTTTATGAATTAAAATCGGAATAAAACAGCGCGAGCTAATGATGGCAATTATGCATATGAAACAATACAAAAAAAAACACTAGAAGTTCAGTTTAAGTTAAAAAAAGTTTGCTTGACAGAAATTCCTAATACATCATTATGGTTTAATCTCTAGATGTATTATCTTTCCACTTCTTGACACAGGAACAAAATGACTTGTACATCATCTTTGTGGCTTTGCCTAGTATACAGGTCTCCAGAATGGGATGGATTGCTGACTGAATGACAAAACTTAAGTAGAAAACTACAATGGCTACTATTGATATATCTGTGGTTCCTAGTGAACCCAACATTGCTGCTACTATTACAAAGGGAAGCAGAAGCACTGTGTTTATTATTAAAAAGGCACCCAATAGTGTGGCAAGACGAATTCTCTCTTTAAGACTCCGTGACATTACAGTATTGCTTAAGTCAGAATGTTGGATTACATTTGGTCGAACGCGACGATTTTTTTTAGCCATTTTGTAAGCAAAGCATATAATCCATATGTTAGCTGTCAAAGACAGAGCAAATGGAAATAATCCAATTAAGACTAGCAATACGAAATAATATGTACTATCTGGCAGAGGATCATCAAAATGAAACACAGGAGAGCAAAAGCTCAGTACATTTATATTAATATCTCCAAATCCCATTGCAGGCAATGTTGCCAGTACTGCATTCAATATCCACACTACAATGATTAGCACTATGGCTAGTTTAACAGAGACATAGCGACTGTACTTATAGGGCCACTTGATGAAGACAAGTCTGTCCAAAGCCAGGAGTGCCAGAGTAAAGTATGAAACAAAAATACAAATGACGAGTAATGCTCCAATAGTCTGACATGACTGACAGCGAGCATAATCTGACTGCCCCAGGGAAAACTCACGATTTAAGGAGGATTGTATATTGAAAGGCAAAACCAGTCCACACAATAATAAATCTGCAATCACAAGATTCATTATAAAAATGTAGGTGGGATCTTTGAACATCTGTTTCATCAAAATTAAAGCCAAGATCAGTAAATTCCATAGTGTTCCAATAATTGATATTAGAAATTGGCACACAACCATAGCCGTAATGGTGGCATTATAACTGGAATCTAATAAATGATAAGCTTTCCAGTACCTATCAGTGACATCACTACGATTGAAGCAGAGATCATAAGTCCTATAAGAGATATTTTCCCAATCAAACCAAGAGTAGTTAGTCAAATCAAACAAGGTGAAGTCGGCCATGTCTCCAGTAATAGAAATAAAGTATAAAGCATTTGTAGCTATTTCCTTTTACGTTTATTTCTTATAATTTTAGTTCATTATTGAAAATGAAATAGTTAAATGAGACTATCAAAATATACAACTTCAAACAAGGTTATATTACTATAATATGGAAGTCTTTGTAGTTCCATTGAAGTAATTGTTGTAGTTAATTCTAACATCATTTGATTAAATGAAAAATATTTGATTTTCACAATGAACTGGTCATGGTGACTAACTGTATTGCAGTTAGTGCTTTAGCTGTTATGTCAGTAACAATTATCTTCTTCCTGAAAGTTGAACTGCACGATTTTATTGTTTATTTAGAGTTTTCACAAATATTCACATTTGGGGCAAGTATCAGAAATTATATTTTTGACAATTTTTTTCAATCTTTGTTCTGTTGTTTATTTGTTCCGATATTAAAAAACATTATGACATATCAAAAATAAATGATGATTAATTTAAATTATAGTACAATTCAGTGATAGCTAGCAACAATCCACTGATGAGAAATACTTGTTCTTTCAATAGTAATATGTATCATCAACTTTGTTGCCTCTCCTACTACAGAGGGTGAACAGCAAATCATAATTGGGGGAACTGAACTGTCCCAAATCAGCAACTTTCTCTATTGGTGTACAGCATTAAATAGAAAATTGAGTTGGCACACCGCAAGAGCGGTAAATGAGGAATGCATTTAGTACTAAACCAAAACAATTTAGTCATGTGAATCTAAGGCAATTATGGGCGCAAACGTCAACATTGCACGTGAAAAATGGGCGGATGCAAAGGTGCGCATTATTTCCGTAATTTTTGCAAGTAAGAAGTTTTAATTTTTGTGAAGTTTGCGGAGTTTTTTTGGGGTGCTGTTCAGTTCATCTCATCAGTTTCAATATATCAATAAGAGACATATAGTTGAAACTGATGAGATGAACTGAACAGCACCCGAAAAAATATATATATCGTTATTAGCAGATGGAAAACACAAACTGGTGAGAAATTCTTCCTTGATATGGACAACTTTAGTCTTACAAAGTGAGGAATCACTGATGGTTTTTCAGCAACTAATGAAGTCCATGGGCAGTAACAATTAATAGGGAATATTTAAAGTACATCTTGCAGTGTTTGAAGCATAAGTACAACTTTAAAATGTGCTTCAGTATTAAGCACTTTTTAAAGCATTAGGCTTACAAAATGCTAGTACCCAGTGCTTTCAAACACAATTTCAAGCCCATGCTGCATTACAAACTACAAGTACTTCAAGCACTTCGGTTAAAGTGCTTGATGGTGCTCTCAAGCACATTTTCAAATTATTCACTTGTGCTTGTGCTTATTTAAGCCTATAAATTTAAAGTGCTTAATAAGCACTTTTTAAGCCTATAAATTTAAAGTGCTTAATAAGCACTTTTTAAGCCTATAAATTTAAAGTGCTTAATAAGCACTTTTTAAGCACTTAGCACTTTCAATGAACGTGATAATAAAAAATATAAATTGCACATTAGCTCTTCACCTCTATGAAATATTTGCGCATGTCTCTTAGCCTGGTGTAGGCTGAATGATAAATTATTTAAAAACTAATGTCAACCATTAGGTATAACAAGATTTTTCATTAAATTTGAAACTATTGAAGTGCTTATAAGCACAAGCACTAAGTACTTGAACCCATTGTCTGACAGATATGCACCTTGCGCAAACACATAAAATACACTATTTGAAGAAAAGGCATTTACAGCAGGGGTGGATCTTGCGCCAATGACGGAGGGGCAAATATTATATTTAGGTCAAAATTTGTATGAAATTTAATAAATATGTGAATGATTTGGACATTTATGTATTAGTGAAGAGCATAAATTAACACGCAGATTTTCCTATACACATATTTCCTATAGCTGCTGTAGCATGTGTATACAAATACCAAGAAAATTACTTTACGTGAAATGTTTACTCTGGTTATGTGCTGAATGTAATTATAGTCCAGAATAATATGTTATTATGCTGGAAGTTCCGAGTATAATTCCTCATCTTTACTATCAAATTGGTAATAGCTAATTGGTTTATAATGTATTGTACCACTTTCATTTTTGTCTTTCCATAGCTAGCTGGCTATGGACAACTTTATCTTATCTGATTTGACTAATTACACGCGGTTTTATTGGAAAAATGTCTCTTATAAATTTTACGGTCTTTGTGGCAAACATGCTGAAGTCACTGATGAGCCGTGGACAAATTCCACCCATTGCCAAGCTGGCCAGATGGCTAGAAAAACTATCTAATTTCGATTTCAATATCGCTCATATTAAAGGAAGCACCAACTATGTGGCAGATGCTTTATCCCGACCCACATTCCACAGCAGCACAGGCAGCAGAAGTTGACTGTATTCCAGTTCCAGCAGTTTCAATCAGACCAGAAGCTCCGCCTCCAAGTGGGGAGAGGTGTGGTGTAATCCACCACCAACAGCACCGCAGGAACTGTGTCATACAAACCATTAAATTATCAGCACACGCTCATAATTATATTTCTGTAGTAGCTAATTATCACACACCTCATTCCCATGACATCACCCTTACCTATATCACCTAACCTATCATTGAGCATGATCAGGCTGGTTTGGTATATACGGCCAGTCCTGCCATGTGCCTTTCAGTTGTACCTCATGCTGGCATATCCTTTATCCAACTTCTTGAACAACATAAGATTGAACCTCTTGGAGTTTGGGAAGCTTGGAAGCATTGAACTGCTTGGGCTAGCTATAAGTACAACTCTGGTGGCAGCTACCTCAGGTCTAATCCTCACTGCCCAAACCACCACAATATATAGTTATGTTCGTTTCCCATAAAATAACTAGTTGCTTACTACTTCTCCTGTTATGCATGCCACAGGCTAAAGAGAGACAGTGGAGAAAAGGTACTGACTCAGGTTTAATACAACACTTTAACTGGTGGAGAAAATGCATAAAACATTTCGATGTACGAGAAAGGAGAATTAGTGAAATGAATTATTCTCTAATATTCATAGGTTGGCATATATAGAGTGTGTTCTAAAACACTAGGCCAAATTTTAATTGTTTTACATGTCCCACACTGTAGGAACTGTACCTATCCTACACCTATCTATGTTGGATAGGTACATTTCCTATACTATGGGACATGTAGGAATTTTCAGTTTTGGCCTAATGAAAATACATAAGCTGATCATATAGTTTGTGAACAGACATTGAAGCAATGAATATGAAATACTCCCACAAGTACCGATCAAATTATGACTTCCTTTTGAAAGTTATCTTTAGAAAAATTAATTAACTTATCAATACAGAAAGTTAACTTAAAGGGTAACTGTCACTATTTTTTTACAGTCACTATGGTAGCAATAGTAATGGTATTTATTTACCTGAACCAACTGTACATCTATGACAAGCTCTTTCTCCAATTTCATCGTTATGTAGGTGCCAAATTTGGCTGAATGACCAGGACTGTCAGCTCTGCCATCACCGCCCAAGACAAGCGCTTTATTTTCCCGGCTTAGCTTGTCCAGTATCATTGTCTAATGTTTCTGCCACACAGCAGAAACAGTGTGATGAAGAAAATGTTGCTGATGCCGGAAAAATGTTCTCTCAGCGATTGTGGCACAACCCATGTTTCGAAAAACACGTAGGGTCATAGTTGGTAGTGCACCAGAAAACAAAATTGCAGCTGATAATAGAATGTTACAGGCTGACTGAATGGCTGGCTGTCGCAGACAAACACATTTGGGCAAGCACAGCACCGCTGTTTCAGTTCTACATAAGTTCCAATCATTGTACTGGTGACCTGAGCTGACTTGTATCCACATTTGAAGCATCTTTTGAAAAGAGAAAGCAAGTTGTCTTCAAACACTATGTACTTGACTTTCAAATGAAGAGGCATAACATTCAAGCTGTGGAATTATAATGCTTAATTAATTTATTATTAGTATTATTATTATTATTATTTTACCTTTCACCCACATCAACTTCTTTATCATCCATGTAATCAGTGTCACTGTCATCTGCTTCAGTTGTTACATCGTCTGTGTCAGTAACACCCATATGTTCATCAGTGACTGTAGGATGTGAGCTGTTGACCTTATGCAAGGCTAGAGGAGGAGCAGGCAAAAGTGAACACTGAATAGCAGCATCTTTTGTGGCCACCACTACAGTTTGAACACGTGTATGATAAAAACAAGAAGTTCATGTAAGCCCATTATTACGTACAACATATCTTACCAAAACTATGGAGTATGGGGTTACTCTGGGTTTGTACCGAAACAATACTGGGTGAAACTTGAATTGCAGCATCATTAGGCTCGGATTCCTTAAACCCATAAGATATTATGGTAATGTTGTCACAAAATTTGTTAGGGAAATAACTCACAATATGATTCAGTGAAACTGAATTGTCTGTTTCTCCCAGTTCTTCCATTGCTTTCTCTACAGCCTGTCATTGTACTTAAAATGAGTGATTAATAAAAAAAAGTTCATTTCGCTTACTCTACACCGTTCACGTTTTTCAAAAGCAGACCGCTTCTTTGGTGGCAGACATCATTTTCCTTCTGCTTTCCTTCTTTCACACACAGGCTTGCTGAACAGTGTGGGTACTGCATCAGGCTTAAGACAAGCTCTCTTCTTGCCCAACCCCAGTGATTGGGAAAGGATAGAATCAGCCATAAAACATGATGGCTCGAAATGCTGACTACACAGCACGGAGTATGCAGTGGGTTCCCATTTGTCTCTGTGCCTTTTCACCTGATCTACCCATTTTTTCCTCAGAGCACTGTTGCTAGGAAACTTGTGCAGACTTACTCCATCCTGGTTACTGTTATTGCAGCCTGCAGCAACACAAGTCTTGACCATATTTCCACAAGTAGCAGTAGTGGCAATCAGATCAGATTAGCAGACTGAGCACTAAACCTCGAAGTTAACACAAGAACGCTGATCCCCGCGGCACTCAACTTGTGACGTAATCAACCAATTGGCCTACTTAATTAGCGTGGGAGTAGGGTGCATTTTCAAAGGCCCATAATTCAGGAACTACTTGACCAAACACTGTCAAATTTTTTTTGGAGTGATACTGTGTTATTATCTACTGAATGACTCAAAAAAATAAAAATAAAAAAGTGGTGACAGTTACCCTTTAACAATAACATAAGCACTAAATGAAATTTTAAAGAGCTCATTTGAGAGTTATATAACTTTCCAAAAGCCTTATATATAAAATGTGGCGATGCAATTAAGAGTTGAAAATAAAAGCAAAACTATGATATCTCACACAACAGAAATAGAAGCACTATATCATCTATATTTGAAGTTATATATCTAGCATTGCTGTTACATAACTCGAGCATTAGGTAACTTGGTTATTTAAAAAAAACATTTGTGAAATAGAAGCACTACATATATATTATGATAATATGGAAGTTATAAGTCCATGAACTCTAGCAAAGTAGTTTTGTTCATGTGTCAAGGGTTTTCAGGTTCTCTACAGGAATGTACGTAGAGCCAATCAGATTGTACCAATCACATGACCAACCTCAAACTATTTAATTTATTGCTAATTGAAATGATTTAGCGGTAGCTCTCCACTGCGTGTCGGTAGTCTGGCACTGCCGACCCTTTTCCTTCCCTATATTAGTGGGCAGGGAGAAGGAAAGGGTCTGGTAGCTCTAGTATCAACGACTTGTGCCGGCACCACAATAGTGGCGCTCCAATCAGATTGCAAAATCATTAATTAATCGCATTCCTCAACCACATACTCAATGCGCCCCAGTATATTCCGCGTCATTTGCTATGGAAGGTTAAGTGATGAGGAGCAATTTAGAAGTTACAGTTTCGTGTGTAAAGCCAGAGCACATATAAGGGAATTTCAAAAAGAGATGTTTTTGTAGCTCTCACTACAGGGTACGAAAAGAGTACTTGATTGTTTCCAGAGTTTGTAACTTGTATATGACCAACTCCTACACAAGTGTGAAATAGCCATTATTGTTGTTGTTGTTGAAACACCACAGTCACAACTAGACAATCCAACAAAAAGTTTACTTGCAACAAAATATTTGACTCACGATTGATTTTAGCCTACGCGTTAAGGATGACGCAATAAACCTGTGACGTCATTTGCACAAGTCATTGATACTAGAGCTAACAGACCCTTTCCTTCCTCCCCGCCCACCAATATAGGGAAGGTAAAGGGTCGGCGATACCAGACTAGCGCGTTGGTTAGTCAGCCGTGTAGTTGCAGCGATATGGAAACGTTGGAAGAAGTTTTGAGAAGTGTTGTGAGGGCATTAGTTACAAAGCTGCACATGCAGAACAGCGGAGGGCAATTCTGTCCTTCCTGCAGGGAAAATATATTTTCGTTTTTCTCCCAAGGGAAAGCGGGAAAAATACCGATATGGTTTTGGTTGTTACATGTACAGTTAATAATCAAAAAGGCCAACCTACAGCATCATTTATGGCAAAGCCCCGCCTGTTGTGAGGCGTGGTAACTTGGAGCCAGTGAGATTGACACTGGCCCAGCGTACGGGGAATAAGAAAGTGACTCTGATAGACAACCTGAACGTCTACGGGATACCAGCTTCTGATGTGGCTCACAGTCTGCAGAAGATAGCTGCAGCCAGCACTACTTGTGTGTGGGTGGGTGGGTGAGTTTTGTGTAGGTGTTGTGTGTGTGTATGTGTGACCGGTTTTTGGAAAATCGGCCTAAACGTGGTAAACAATTTTTTTCAGAATCCATGTGTAAAGCCTTACAAGTCAATTTTTTTTTTTTTCCAAAATAAATTTTTATGGCAGAAAAATATAAACATTGGTTAGCTTTGGCTTATGGCGCAGTTGTAAGCTCTGACGAGCTCTAGAACTCACGGTATGAGGCTAGGAACATTAACCGGTTCACTTAGATCACATTTTACTAAAGACTATATCCATTACCACCGAGTCATCCATTGTGTACAGTATACCCAGCAGCTGTGGTAAAGTATATTTAGATGAAACAACTAGAAGGCTTGAGCAGAGAGTGAAAGAACATCAGGATGCTTGTAAGACAAACAAGTTTAACAGAAACATAGGTTTAGAGCTTCCAAAATGCTGGCTGTCCATGCTGCATACAAATCACCCTCCAGGATATCATAAACAGTAAACGTACCCTCCAGAAATTTTGCTGTTTACAATTGTATTATTGTATCACCACAGAGAGTTCGACCTCAGTTGACCCCTAAAGAGGACTTCGGCAAGAAGTCAAAATGTCGGGTTATGTTTTAATTAACAATATTGGCTGTTAGAACGAGAGATATTTGCTATTATTAAAATTAGTTCAGCCGAGAATGGCTGAATTAACTTACTTCTTAATAATAAGAAATTTTTCTCTTTTTAACAGCCAATATTTTTAAATATAACTTAACTCGACGTTTCGACTTCTTGCTTGTTGGCTGTTAAAATTCTTATTATTATAATTATTTCAGACGAGAATGACTAAATCATTGAAACTTACTTTTTACATGTGTGCACACTCGCACATAATTTATGCCATCATGCAGTTTCTTGATGAGGCCTACATAAGCCTATTTGACTTCTTTCAATCTGCCTGCCACCAGTTTAGTCATAGTGTTGCGAAGACATGCGGTAATAGTATACTGAATACAAGACACGCCCCCTGGTCTTAGCTACTCCTATACATGGCGTGTTTTTTGTTTGTTTGTTTGTTTGTTTTAGGGTATTTTTTTTTAGAAATCAGCAATAATAATTTGAATACTTAAATATTGTAGTGCGTAGGGCGAAGACGCCTTGTGCTACAGCTTCCAAACTTGGAGGACACCATCACCTACTGGTAGGAAAAAAGAAAACCGTAGATGCCGCATTTAGGCCAATTTTCTCAAAACCAGTCACATAGTATAGTATTATGTATGTGTTGTGTGTATGTATGTTTGTGTGCCTATGGGTTTATAATAGTAGGAGTTATAGTTTATAAGATAAATTGTAACGGACTATATATTATTTAAATATATCATCATTTGTTGTAAACTGACTTACCACTCCATCCTGTTAGGTGTCCTAAAATAGCTTAATTAAGGGGCTTCAGCAAACAGTTTTAATATTCACCTGTATTACTTTATGTTGCTCTAGAACTATGGGTTTCCCACGAAGCACCTAAAGCCACTAAAAAGAAGAAGAAGAGAAAGTAAGGTCAAGCCTTCAAGAAGAAAGAAATTTGAGTGGTTGTTATTTAGAACTTCACATATTCAATCTTCCATCTCCACTTTTGCTCATGCATAATTGATCACAATACAGCGGTCATTACATTATATTTATATTTCAGTTAACAGTAATGAAACAAAAAGCTGGAAGAAAATGGTCACTTAAAATTTTTGAAACAAAGAGGCGCTTAGCAGCCCTAGTCTACAGTATCTAGGTTGGTGTGCTAATGAAAGTTAGTACTGGGTTGTGTACATTCAATAACAATGTCAATCTTTCAGAACTGTATCAATAAAAGCTGCCATATGATATAGCACATAAAAATACTAAGAAATACTATTAGTTCGGAAGCTATGAGTCACCAAACCTACTAAATTGTTAATACTTTATTTTTTATTGACTTTCCTCCGCTTCGTACAACAATTATGGAAAGACTTGTACACCGCCTTTGTTGCTTTGCCAATGACACATGTCTCCAAAATAGGATGAATTGCAGGCTGAATAACAAAGCTTAAATTTAAAACCAATCTGACTGGTATTGGTATGTCTGACTTCAGTAGAATACCAAATATTACTGCTGCAACTATATAAGGAATCAAAAGAACTGTATTAATTACAAAAAGAACTCCAAATATGGTAGCAAGAAGATATTTCTCATCATTAGAGGTGTTGCTTGATGTTGCATTTTGTGCAGCATTATGTCGAATTTGACGTCTTTTGTGGCTAATTTTGCAAGAAATACATAAGATCCATACATTAGCAATGAGGGAGATAGCAAACAAAAATAAACCAGTCAAAAGTAGTAACACAAAATAAACATTACTATCTGCGAAAATTCTTGTTTGTTCAAACACTGGAGTACAAAAGCTCAGTGCATTTAAATCAATACGTCCAAATCCTATCACAGGTAGTATTGCCACTACAATACTCAATGTCCACAGGATTAGTATTAATACAATGACAAGTTTAACAGAGACATAGCGACTGTACTTAAAGGGCCACTTGATGTAGACAAGTCTATCCAAAGCCAGGAGTGACAGAGTATAGTACGAGACAGAAACAAAAGTAACGGATAATGCTCCAATTGTTTGACATGACCGACAGCGAGCATAATCTGACTGTCCCAGGGAAAACTCACGATTTAAAGAGGATTGTATATTGAAAGGCAAGACTAACCCACAGAATAATAAATCTGATATCACAAGATTCAATATGAGTAAATAGGTGGGATCTTTTAACATTTTATTCTTCAATATGATAGCCAAGACAATCAAGTTCCATATTGTTCCGACAAATAACACTATAAATTGACTCACAACCAGAGCTGTGATGCTGTGTTCAGAGCTAGGATCATCATAGGAAACTGTCCAATCCCTGTCAGTGACATTGGAACGACTGAGGCAGGGACCATCAATATTATTAGAGACATTGTTCCTATCAAACCAAGAGTAGTTAGTCAAATCAAACGAGATAAAGTGGGCCATCACCAACTAGATGAAAATAAAGTGGTACAATCCATTATAAACTAAATGTAAGCTACCAATAACATAATGTGACAGTAAAGATAAGAAATTAACTTCCAACTGAATACATTATTGACTATAATTAAATTCAGAACAAGACCGGATTCAATATGTCACAAAAAATATAGCTTTTTTTGAGTATTCATTCACGTACACATACACACACACAATTTGGACACCGATTTTGGATATTACTGACCACTATAATATATATCAGAGTAGCGGACATAACGAACATAGCAAACATACCTCCCAAACCAAACAGGAACAATTGCTTCCTACCCAACTATATTAATACATATACACAAACATATACAACACAAAGAAAAAAGTACACTGTATAAAATGCAGACACTTCCAATATGTAACATAAAATACAGACACACACATATCAACACATGCACACACACAGACACACTTAAGTCTCTTAATACTATTTTATTTCTTAGTTTTTGAGAAAGCAAGAGAAAAAGAAGACACTACAGTGAACCTTTCTATAACTTTTTTTTCTTTTCCTTCTTTCTCCTGTCAACAGATGTTGGTGTTGTTGTTGTTGTTGTTGTTGGATCTGATGTAGAAAGCTATCGAATAACAAAGTATTCTCTCACAGATTAACTTGACCATGACTATTATGCTTCTGCTAATATACAACACTCGGCACACATGCTGGAGGACTATAGTAGTCGTACTATCTGTCTGTTTGTCTGTCAAGCTCTGATTTTGGATATTACTGACAATTAGCCTTTAATTGAGCTACTTTTTATGTCGGCCTGCATTTTTAGAAAACGTGGAGCTAGCTGTCAGTTCCGCATATAGTTACTAGCTTTTTGGGGGTAACGTCCACTACGATTACGTCATATGCACGTGAACTAGCAGCCTGCTGTAGTTTTGCTTTATACTGGAAACACTGAGTATTGGAATAGGAGTTTCGCTTTGAATCTATACCGGTTAGTATCCCTTGCGTATTAAGCTTATTTGTTGAAAACAACACTTTTCATTTACCGTTTTAATTACTCATGCTACATTAATATATTGATACCTGATTAGGAATGGCCAAATAAATTATTTTTTTGGTTTGAGAAGCGATTCTATATCAAGTGTTGGAGACTCACTGCAGCAAGCTAATGGAGCAAGGCTCCCTGGACTTTGTCTAAGACCATAATTATTTCCATTTATTAGTTTGGTATCATGTCATATGTCATCACTTACGTGATGATGCCATGTGTGTTACCTACCTCTCTTGTACTACTTTGTATTCTACAATTACAATTTTGGTCAGAGTTAATATTTGTGACAGTTACCTCAGATTTGTTATGTTACAGTCAATGCTAAGTGTGCTAGTGGCTAGCTGGACTGTCTTACGGCAAGTTCTTGTCAGAGTTTCAGCGATAGCTACCCAAGTGGTGTACAGATAGTGTATGCTAGTGCTGAGGGTTCCACTTTGGTGTTGCTCCTTCACATTGTATAGCACTGTCAGTATACGTCAGTGACACTAGGTACAGACATTTTCTAATCACACAGACAAATCAAACACAGAAACGTCAGAATGACCAACTAACTATACTAAAATAGAATTAGAAGCAGTAATAGACTTAATATAATGTTATGAATAACTTGATTTGTCACTGAATTAGAAAGAATAATCATCGCCGGTATTGACTCCCAATGGGAAAAAATCTCCCTTACTACATCAGTGTAAAATTACAGTTATGTTATCAAAGTAATTGTATGTTTCCATTCCATACATTGCATTGCCTCGTCAACATTAAATGTGTGAGGCATTTCCAGCACTTAACTTTTGTCTCGCCTTGTTAGAATCACAGTCAACTTACGAACTGCGGCATCTATGTTTTTCTATTTTCTCTCCGAGGCCCTACCTGAGCTGCTGCTGTGGCGCTGCTGATTCTGAAACTGTGGCCCGAGATATCACTGTAGTTCATCCCTGTCACCACCAATGCTAGCCTCACTTCCACAACGAAGTGTCTCCTGGTGAGTGCTACGCCTGTCCGGTCCGTCAAGAGCTGTTCTGGGCCAGCTTTCCTTTTGACTATGATTGAAAAGACGGCTCTTACTGGGCGTAAACTCTCTCCTGTCCAGTGCAGGGCCATCATGGTGCCACGTCTGAGTCTGTCCGTCTTAGACAATTTTATTCTGATGCTCACCATCCTCGGCTTTTCCTGGCTGTCCACCACAATATCCTCAAACACAAAGTTAGCCCAGAAATCAAAGCCGTCACTGAGTCTATCTCCATGCCCAGGAAGATCAGTCTTGTGGTTAGACCTTCTTCCTTCTTGCCAGAGGCATGCCCAGCAACTGGCATGCTTCTTTGAGCGCTTCCATTGTCTGGTCACTCTTGCCACTCCCACCACGAAACATCAATATAATGCTGTAGCCGAGAGATACCTTATGTCTTGGTCACCCAGTCCACAGCATTATCCAATGCCGTAAATAGCAGTGGCGCCGATTTCTGACCAAACAGCTTGGCTCTGTCTATGAGCACTGTGCCTTCCCACTTTATACCTAGGAGCCATCTGTCCCTGGGGTGCATTACCACGTTTCTATGAGCCATACTCACATCTGCCTTGGCAATCTTGGCACCTGGGCCGAGCTGCAACACTCTCTTCTACCAACGTGTGGGATACACTTGCCAGCTTCTTGTCAATGCCGTCATTGCCATTTGTGTCCTCTGGCGCTGACAGATTTACTATGAGATGCCACCTTCCCGGCTTGCCTTTCTTCGGGAAGAGGCCAAACTTACACAGGACTGCACCCTCTGCCTCCTTACCTGCAACACTCCACACTCTCCCAGTGCACTCCTCATAGCTATTTCTATACCACACTCAATGTAAAAGCTTGTGTGGATAAGCAGTGTGAAGTCTTATAGAATAACTATGTGTTTATATGATAATAGATAATATGTAAATACACATTATCCATTGATCTCTGAAGTAGTGTCCTTCAATCTCACTATTTACTTAATGCTATGTATACAATTGGTGTTGTAATTGCTTTAGAAATGAAACCTAAATATCTTGACAGGTGTTTGAACTTATAGTAAGTCTGTTTTACCCATACTCTCTAATTTTGCTGAAGAAACATTGGCTTATAATTAGCTTCTTAATGCAAGCCCATCACTTTTATAATAGCTTATGTAGAAAAATATCAATATTGTTTAGATACACTATTTCTTATGTTTATTAGGTAAAGAGACAAAGATAAAAATGACGAGTAATGCTCCAATAGTCTGACATGACTGACGAGCATTAACTGCCCCAGGGAAAACTGGTGATTTAAGGAGGAGTATATATTGAAAGGCAAGACTAATGCACACTATAATAAATCTGATATCACAAGATTCAATATGAGTAAATAGGTGGAATCTTTAAACAATCTTTTCATCAAAATCAGAGCCAAGATTATAGAGTTCCATACTGTTCCCACAGTCACAATTGAATCTGGCACACAACTATAGCTGTAATGCTGATCTTAGAACTAGAATCATTATATATTATTGTCCAATAGACATGAGTGACATCAGTACATCCAAGGCAGGGGTTATAAACTTGATTAGATGCAAGTAATAATATAAATAATAAATGAATGTGCATGAACAAAATAATAATAATTAAAATGGCTTAACTTACCCAATAATTAGTTATAGTGACCTCAGTGTGGGAGTTTTGCTGGGCCATGGAAGGTAGAGCCGGTAGGGGTCGTCTAATTCTTCGGCTGCCTGGGTACCAGGTAGATTCGCTGCCACCAGGTTCTTCTCCACTCCAGAGTTGGTGCCGGGCCAGGGATTAGAGTCCAGAGACAGAAGTTTAGGTTTTACGCTAAAATCTGATAGAGAGAGAACTGACGTATGCATGCGTGGCCAAATAGTTTATAAGAAGGCTGACGCATGCCGGAAACACAATGATACATACATCCGGACACACCCGGGACACAACTTATACGTTAAAAATAATAATATACTCGTGACACATATAGTGACCTCAGTGTGGGTGTTATGCTGGGTTGAGGAAGGTAGAGCCGGTAGGGGTCGTCTAATTCTTCGGCTGCCTGCATACCAGGGATTAGCGTCTTACTAGCTAACCCTCACTCGAGTAGCTACCCCAGAGACAAAAACTACGTGAAACCATAAATAACATACATCTATATACATAAAGAAAAACTGACTATCTATCTGTTCAGTCTCCATCTTGATCTTCATCTTTCCAGTGGAGATCCGGCCCCACACTGAGGTGCAAGCCTTGTGGTCAGTGAATACAACCACCGGTGCTCCATATAGGTAGAATTCGAAGTGCTGGATTGCGGCAACTATTGCTAGCACCTCCAGCTCTGTAACAGTATACTTTGTCTCAGCTCCTTGGAGTTGCCAACTGTAAAACGCCACTGGGAGCTCCTCCTCCTCACGAACGACATGCAGACATAGTCTGGCATCGCCGACCCTTTTCCTTCTATTATTATTATGCGTGGGCGAAGGAAAAGGGTCTGGTGAAGCTAACGTATACTACTTGTGCAACCGCATACGCGTAACAGTATGACGTCAGTACGCAATAATTTGCACGCGAGTATTATAAAGTTAAGTTACGGGTGTGCTATCCAGCATTGCCATGGCTTCTTTTCTACCAACAGTTTGTGTTGCTAAAATAATTCTTTCAGTAGTACCACGTTATTGTGATGCATACAAACCACTTCATTATTAAGAAATTCTTCCTGAGCCACTCGAATACCTTTTTCATATAGATAACCTGAAGTTACCATATCATATATTATTGGAAAAATGTGAAACTATATTTGATGACTATAAAGTTACACCTGTGTTGGTGAAGAATGTAGAAATATACACGAAAGATTAAGCTCAGTCCAAAATTTGGTATCAGCAAAGAGCAGGGCGTGTTACAGCATCACGACTCAAAGCTGTTGTCTGCACTGATAAAACCCAACCATCTACATCATTGGTACAAGCTATTTGCTACCCAGAAAAGCACTAAGTTTACTTCTAAAGCTACGACTTGGGGATGTGAGCATGAACAAGCTGCATTTGACTCCAGAAGAGAATGAATGAGTATTTAAAATTTTCACTCTGTAAGAGTGGATTAGTGAATAATTGTGACTATCCTTTCTTTGGTGCATCTCCTGACGGCATTATTAAGTGTCGCTGTTGTGGAGATGGAGTGCTTGAGATCAAATGTCCTTATAGTTGTCGTGATAAGTTATTTTTAACAAAATCTAATGAATCTAATTTTTTCCTGAACAATTCAGATGGGTTGTTATCTCTAGATGTTTACCATAACTATTATTTCCAGGCTCAAGCACAGTTAAAGATTTGCTCAGCATCGTATTCTGATTTTGTTGTTTGGCAAGAAAATGATTTTTTTGTTCAACGAATTAATTTGGATGAACCCTTCATAACAATTGCATTAATTAAATCAATTGAACTAATCAAGACAGGAATTCTTCCTGAGCTTGCTGGTAAATGATTCACCAAAGAATCAACAGTTATTTCAGCACATTCATCTAGTTTTTCTTCAGATATGGTGACAATGGAGGTCCTAGTGAAAGATTATGGTGCTACTGCCGGAAAACTGAGTCTGGCAAGATGATCTGCTGTGATAATAATAACTGTCCAATAGAATGGTTCCATACAACATGCCTGAAGATGAAAAGTATTCCCAAAGGAAAGTGGATGTGTCCTTCCTGTCATCGCATGGGGAAAAAGAAATTGAAGTCAAAGTAACCCCATTGTTGTACTGTTCATTATCTAGCTAGCTTTGTGTTTTAAATAAAAAAATTTCTCCAACCAAGTACAATACAATTCTTATTCAATCATATCACATTGTAATAACAAAAAGAAAATGGTATGTGATATAACTAAGGTGAAACAATTGATGGACATAGATTACATAATGCACAACATATAAGAACTATTTTATCTATGGGACTAACAGACTCATTTTCACTTGTCATAATAAAGTTAATAGGTATTGTAGACTCAAATATACTGTACTTTTGACGCAGCAGACCTATGACTCGCTCAACATGGATTCGTACTCCTGATAGTAGGCGAGAAAAATATACTTCACTTTTTGTCAGCTGCGGTTTACCTTGAGTAAATGGAGGGAGCTTGACTTGTGCACAGTAGAGACCAGCACTTTCATGAATATTGAAACCCCTAAAACAAGGTCACCTGGCAATAACTTCTCTAATAGTCCATAATGCTCAGTCAAATATACATCTGATACTCTGCCACCCCATCCTTTAGATATAAATGTTATCACTCCTTGAGGGGCAATGCCGATTAGAAACTTAATGGTGTTGTGGTGCTTGTAGTTTGACCAAGTCTGTGCTCTAGCTTTAAGGCTAGTAGGGCGTTCCACAATACCACAAATCCACAAATACTTCAAAACAATCGATGATAGTAATACATGCACTGAAATGTCTACGAAAGTCAGCTGACTAATGGTTGCAACCTGATGTAGAGTATATCAACAATTTTTTTAATATGTCGTGACATTGTAGATTGGTCAACTCCAAATCTATACGCTAAATCTTGATCACCAAGACCTAGGCAAAATTTTATTAAAACTGCACAAAACTGCTGAACGGTGGTAAGACTTGATCGACTAGCTTGGGTAACCGAAAATACAAACTCAAAAACACTTTTCAATGTATGGTAATCAGGCAAACCAGTGTAATATTTTACCATTTTATTATTATCTTCCAATGAAGCCTCAGTAAAATGTAACAAGTCAAGTTCTTTCTTTAAAGTTTTATTCTCCTCCTTTAAACTTTTCACATCTTCTTTATCACCTTCAATTTTTTTCAGCTCATTACATGCTTCAATCAACTTACAGTTGTCATCTTTTAAAATATCTCTTTCCTGCTTGGCTATCTGGGATTGTAGCTCATGCTGCTTAGCTAATAATTCCTCTACATCTTTCATTGACAGATCTGTCATACTAGCTGTTCCTGTGTGTGGCTCACAGTAACCCTCGCCATTCCCCTCATCATAAAGTTGTACTAGGCTTTCAGCAGCTTCCAATCTTGCTGTGTTCTCTCTTCTTCTTTTCTTCACTTCAGCACTCCTTCTAAACCTCTCCATACCATCTATGGCTTTCCGTTTCGAAGGGCTTCCAATATGTGCAAACACTGATGGTACGTAGTCGGGAGACAAGGGATCGTTGCTCTTACATCCTGATATAATGGACACTACATAGCCAAGTGTACTCTGTAGGTAACCTATCCTTCCTTCCCACAGCCGCTATCCATCGTAACCGTCTCTGTTCATCCTCAGGGAACCGGTAAAACGTAATGCCAGAACCTTTCTTAAAGCGGTTGGTACAACCGAAGGTACATCAACTCTTCACCATACTGCCACTCAAAATGGTCGTGTGTAAGGCGTGTACACTGATTACGTCACTTCCTACATAACCTCTATACTCAGGCCCAGCCACCCTTCCGCATCCGATTTGATGGCCAAGGTAACCCAAGAACTTCCGACCAAACTCACACTTGTTACGTTTAATCTTCAAGCCCGCCTTGCCCAGACATTCCACTACTTTTAGTTAAGCCCTTATTATGGTCATCCCAGCTACTACTATAAACAATGACGTCATCAATATAGTTGTTGCAGACATCAGAAACTGGGTGCAGCACCTCTTCCAGGACTGCCTGGAAAATAGCCGCGCATTTTTGAGCCCAAAGGGCATGCAAATTAAGCGTGAATCACTTGTAACAATAGTCACACCAAAATATGGTGTGATGCGCACACCTCATCGTTTGGGTGTGAAGTACACACCAAATTTAGTGTGAATTCTCACCACAATCACTATGAACTCATACTTACATTAATGCTGAATTATTTTAAGTTACATTGATTCTAGTAATACATATCAACATTTTTTTTCCAAAAAGAGATTGGTGTATTCCCAGATCTCATTAATCAGACGACTAAAATCTTAGTCAACTCTCTTATCTAGCACACAAGTGTACAAAACATTTATAAGGTAGATTACAATGATAATAGCATTGGTTTTTGCCTGCACATGAATATAATTAATGTTCGGTAAAGGGTCCATACTATTCCATTGAGTGTGAATTTCACACTAAGTATGCATTCACACTAGGAAGAAAGTGTGAAGGACACACTATGCATAGGTGGTGGGCATTCACACCACCAGTTTGGTGTGCATTTGGTGGGTTTTCACGCTATAATTTTTACAGTGAGATGTAAGATCTAATTTAGACAACACCACACAATTTCCTATCTTATCCAGTATTTCTTGGAGAGTCGGAATCCAGTGCCTCCTTAGAGCCGTTATGCTATTCAGCTCCCTGTAGTCAACACAGAGACGGACACTGCCATCCTTCTTCCGTACAGGAACTAAAGGACTACACCATTCCGAACTACTCTCAACGATGATACCCGCCTTCAATAACTTGTCAATTTCTTGTTTGACCTGGGCTCTGATATTTATTGGGATCTGTCTCGGGGGCAGATTTACTACATCACACCCATCGAATCACACATTCCCCTACAGAACATAGGCCCGGAACATCGGAAAAGCAAGAACTCAACTTATCCAACACAATCTGTAGCTTCCTTTCCACATAACCATCACACTTCTCATCACTCAACACGCATCCCTTCTCTAATACTCCACACATCTCCTTATCTTCTTCTGCCACCACACACACAGCACCAACATTAGCTTCCCTCACTGCATATTTCTTGGTATTGTTTATGTGCACAATTTTCAAAGCATCACTCCCCTCCTTACATACTCTATAGTTTACCCTTGACAACTTCTCCTTGACAACATACGGACCCTCCCAGGAGGCTTCTAAAGCTCCCTGAAGGCCTGGTACTCTCAAAAGCACACGTTCATCCACAGACAGTTCTCTCAACGACTTATTCTTGTTGAACTGAGCACTCCTCTTTTCATTCACTAAGCTACCTCTCGCCATAGACACATCACACAAAACACGCAACCTATCCTGCAATCGATCCACCCATTCAGCCACACCCATCTCCACATAACACTCTTCTACCCATTCAGCGTACAATATATCTAGGGGCCCCCTCATCTTTCTGCCAAAGACAGTTCATGGGGAGAGAAACCAGTATCTCTATTGATGAGCTGGCGAATGGCGAACAACGCCATCGGTAGAAACATCGCCCAATCAATCCCCTCATCTCTGGCCTTGGCCAACATAGGCTTGAGCGTGGCATGTAGCCTCTCAATCACTCCATTGCCCTTGCTTATACCCAAGATCTCACAAAGTCTTTTCACAACCTTCGTCATGAAAACGCTTCCCCTGTCTGATAACATTTTCAAAGGTATATTGGTCCTAGTAATCACAGATATCAACCCATCAGCCACTTCAGAGGTTGATTCTGTTCTCAAAGGAACAGCCTCAGGCCACCTCGTTGCGAGACAAACAAAGGTAAGGACGTACTTGACACCGCCCTTCGCCTTAGGCAGAGGACCCACCAAGTCCACAGCTACTGATTCAAATGGCTCGGAAATGACAGGTCGCTCCGCCATGTGAGCTTGCCTGTTCCCAGCTTTGTTCAGGCGCAGGCACACATCACACGAGTGCACAAACTCGGTGACATCAACGCCCATACCAGGCCATGTAAACCTGTTATTGTGCAATTCTTTAGTTCGCCTCACACCCTGAGGACCCATAAAGACATGGGCTAATCTCAACACCTTACCACGTCTCACCTTAGGGAATACCAGCCTGCAAACATGGCTACCTGTAGGGGTCGTGTAATTCTTTGGCTGCCTGCATACCAGGCAGATTCACTGCCACCAGGTTCTTCTCCATACCAGAGTTGGTGCCGGGCCAGGGATTAGCGTCTTACTAGCTAACCCTAACTCGAGTAGCTACCCCAGAGACAGAACTTTAATACTGAAATATACATTACTAATGATGTACTTCAGTATTGTATTTAATGGTTGTACCTTATTCCATTTTTCTTCATGGTTGAATTTGACTGTATTGTGACAACTCTCATCATTTTAGCTAAAATACCATTGTAATAATTTTCATTTTTTCTCAAAAATAGGTTGAAATTTGTTTTATTAACTTACATATTCACTCATTTTTTTTATTCTGGACAAAAATTTGTTTGTACATTAGTTTTGTTCCTTGTTTTAGTTATTTTCCTTCCTGATTTTAGTTATTTATTTCAGTTCTGGACTGTCAAAATATAATGATATTATTGTGTATGAATAAATATTAGGATAAATCTTTTAGGAAAATACAATATTGCCAGCACTGTTCCATAAGTTGCTATTTCACCCGTTCTTGAAAAGAGCCTCCCCCCCCCCCCCCCCCCCCCCATACACACAAACTCAAAAAGTTTGAGACCAGCCCCTGACTGCACAGTATGCTTTCAACACATGAAAGTTTACTGAAAATCAAAGTTTCCAGCATCCTCACCATTGTTCTCAACAAAAAGAAAATAGTTTAACTAACAATCTAGCCTACTGTGATACAACTTGGTAGGCTTGCAAAATTGTAAATGTACATTGTAGAAGAGAGTGGTGCAAAACAAGTTTCAACACATGAAGTAATAGCTAATATTAGGAATCTGTAGCGATATTTTATAAATTCACCATAATATATATATATATATAATATTATATATATAAGTCAACTAGTAAAGGTCCGCAGACACTACTGTACTTGTTAATACAATTATTAAAATTAAATTTAGTGGAAGAGAAAGAATTAAAAAACATACATAATATAGTAGCTATAATACACGTTTGAATAATGGAGCTAAATGAAGTGATGCATCTTACTCTTTTACGCACTACACACTTCACACAGTGTTACCACTACACTGGCTGATTATACTTTTGTAGTTACCACTTACTGTAAAGTATTACGGTAATTTTTTAACTAGTCTATTGATGACTTGATTGGGACCATGTTGTTCAGTCATTTTCAAAGGCCAACTGCCTTGACTGTACAACATATACCGTAAAACTTATGTAATGTCTTGGTCTGACCAGACAACCACAGTGGCCCTAGTGTGAAGACAGGACACCTGTGAAATCAAGAAGAAGCAGCCACCAATAGAACTTTAGTTTACATGCATGACCTCACCTTACCATACCACTAATTATCATTTCCATAATTGAATATGCACACTCCATACTTACATCATCCATAACCATTGCAATGATTCCCTTGTTCTTGTCGTATTTATGTAACCTCACCACTTTACCAATGAAGCACCAAAAGGTGCAAACCCTCAGTGCTATTAAACACTATTAAGCTATTACAATATAATCTCCTTCAAGGTTTATCACTACACGAAGAATGACAAATAATGCTCCAATAGTCTGACATGATTGACAGCGAGCATAATCTGACTGCCCCAGGGAAAACTCACGGTTTAAGGAGGATTGTATATTGAAGGGCAAAATCAGTCCACACAATAGCAAATCTGATATCACAAGATTCAATACAAGAATATAGGTGGGATCTTGGAGCAAATATTCTTCAATATAGTAGCCAAGATAATCAAATTCCATACTGTTCCAATAATTGATATTATAAACTGGCACACGACCATAGCTCTAATGCTTTGTGCAGCACTAGAATCATCATATTTCCAGTATACATCAGAGACATCAATACGATTTAGGCAGCATTCATACAATAGATGTGAGATATTTTCCAACTCAAAGAGTTTAGCCATAACTTACTATATCTATTTGTCTGTTGCGCTACGATGAGGCTTATCACTACACCCGAGGTGATGACTATTAACACCAGCAAGATAGAATTTTCCCAATTAAAGTAGTGTTCTTGTAAACAACCCATGAAGATGTCCATAATTTTAAATATACAAATATGTTGTATTTTCATATTGAAAATGAATTAAATGCTCTGGGTTTATCTCAGCAGAACTTCTGAACTGAGAATAACTTGGGACCAGGCTGCTTTCACTTAAAAAATCAAAGGTTGTTTGCTTTCGGTTGCAGCTATTACTTTTATTACCTCCAAATTTATTAAATGCATTATTAATGAAATTAAATATTTAGGAGATAATGTAATGATTAAAAATGAAATGTTATAATATCCTATTTTGTAAAGTATACATGATGTAACTAAATCTATGTGTATATCAGAATTTCATGACCACTACATGACATTTAACGCCTGGTATAAACATGTTGTTGGTTTATTGCTATATCAGCGTGGTTAACTTTATACCAACCAATAACAGTCAAGTAGCTAATTAAATAATTATGAAATATTCCGAGGTTGGGAGTAACCAAACCATGTATTACATCAATGGCCTAGCTATATCATGAATGTAAGTACTGCAATATCCTCTGGAAGCCTATTCTAATAAAAATTAATGATTGTTCCATCAACATCACTAAGTCCACCACTGATTAAAAATTCAACTCTGAATTGCATTGCCTGTATTTGCCTCATAGGTAGACAAACTTGACTCCTCTTTATATATTATATAATATAATGAAAGGAACACTGGGTTGTAAATCCAGGACTTGAGGAGGTGTGTAAATTCTAAGGACCAGATCTGGCTAACTAAGCCTGATCAGTAGGAATTTGACGGTTAATAAATTTGATTCAAAATCGGGGAGAGCTTCGCCTGTAAACTTGTGCAACTCCACTAGAGCAGAAACTCAAACACGACGCGCTGGAAGGCGTGTGGCAGGGAGTTGTCTAAGTTAGTTTCATTGCAACAAATGATACAGAGAGAGTGTGGGTAAGGTTGAAATGGTTACATAAATAGGAATGAGCATAGACAAAAAGTACTGCGAGTTCAGTGGTATTAAATACATAAGTCATGCATGAATTGCTAACCATCATGTCTATTCAATTCCTTTGTCTTCTGCTGTTGTGCTGACCCAGACACACACACACACATATAAATACATATACATATATATATATATTCCACCCTAGATATCTTCACAATGATATCTTTAGGTACATGACCGGTGAAATAACTCACCAGATATTTCGCTCCCAGGCTTTATTTTCAATGGCCTCTGGCTCTTGAAAATAAATTAGCCTGGTCATGAAATATTTCGCCATATCACACTCTGACTCATGTAATAAGAATTATATATATATTTATATATATATGTGTATATATATATTATATATATAATCCCATTAATGTGCAGTCACTGTTTTGATGGAGGGTGTTATTGTGTAGGACACACCCCTTACTAACTAGCTCCTAATATTAGTTATTAGCTTGTGACAATGCCATAAGGAAGATAAATTTTTGGTGTTCATAAATTGTATAGCCCTAAAGTGTATATTATCAAATATAAGTTAATCATTATATTGATTTATTCATATTAGAAAAGGTATAATTTTAATCATTATTAAGAGATTAATATTTCATTGCTAGTGTTGGGGATAAACAATGGAAGTTGATAGTGGGCTGGCAGAAAGTATTCTAAATAGAGTTGATTTGCCCATTAAGAGTTCACTGTCAAACTGTAACACATAATAATCACTTTGTCTGCTATGATAAGATCTGGATTACAAATATAGCATTACAACAAAACCATAGACACACTTTCCCAATCGGATAAAAGAGGTAATGCTTATGTAAACAACCTTAACAAAGTCAGCCATAATGTATTATTGTGATATGGAAGTGAATGGCGGGTATATTGTATGTTCACATGAAAAAATGAAATCATTCTGGACATATCTCAAATGAATTTTGTTCCTGGTACTTTGTCACTTTCAATTATAGTAGCTTACAGTAATCTTGTGATTTATGCTTTCATCTCCAACATGGTTTTGATGTCATTACTGCACTTAAAATCATCACATGGAACAGTATCAGTGGCAATGGTTCATTGAATAGGGATCATAAAATTGCTGAGACATTATCTCAATCAAACTAAGCAATATTGCCCTATTAGACTAGAAACTAAATAGAACGAAGTTAAAAATGGAAACTTAAGCTGTGGTATTTTCTTTACAGCAGTATAAAGTATTTAATTTCAGGAGGAAGACATTGTACATTATAAACAATGCACAAAGAGTTAGTGCTTCAGAGAGGCTAAATTAATCTCTTTCTTATGTACTTTATCAGAACTTGTATAGACAGTGAAAGGCAAACACTAAGATGCTAGTGTAGGCCAGTTTTAACGAACAAAAGAGTTACGCTCTTTGTACTCATACATGCTCCATAGGCATTTCACTCTAATCATTTTGTGGCATAAGGAATGATGGTGATAATTGCATTTGAACTACCAGAGTCTGAATATATAGAGCTTGCATGAGTGGGTGTGTCCATATCAACTGCTGATATCTGCCATCTCTGAGGGCCACCTGCTTCACTTATGCGTACTCTTTAGCATTATGAAACTGATGTCAGATTATTTTGATCCTCTCAGTGCTGATTCAGGGGTTAGATATGAGAACAAATTTATTTCCAGTGGACGTTATTAGGAATCCATATGCTATAATTCAAGCTGAATGGACTGAAATACTGAAAAACTAGAGCCTATTTTTAATTCATGCACTTGTTGAAAAATTAAGCAGATCTGAGTGAGTGTTCCATTTTTGTTCTACTTTCTGTACTTTGATATAAAAACTTTGTAAAAAATCCTTGAGCCCTTTTTGGCGAACTGAAATGCTTAGACAAAGAAATGTTAGAGTGGCATAGATGTGCAATTCCTGCTACTGGCAACTAATGAAGCACCAAAGTGCAACACTCAGTGTTACATACACTAGCTATTACAAAGACCAAAAGAATGAAGCATCAAAGGTGCAACCCTCAGCTTAGCTAGCTAGCTATTGCAAAATCTATATAGTTTAAATGAAATTGGTACTCGTAAACGCTGTCTTTATAATAAGAGATGAAGCTATACAGGCAAGAGACATTCACTGGTAGCTATATTCTCAACGCTGAAATCCCACTTTCAGCACTCCGTTAACTCCCAGCTAAAAGCAAAACTACCGTGGGCAGCAAAAAAGTATTTGGTAACGCGATGACAACATGATTAAGGGGGCCTAAACATAAAAGCTAGTACAACCTACGACTCGTAGCTGACAGCTTCGTGTTTTCTCAAAAGAGTCAGCCCAAAAATTTAAAAAGTAATGCAATAAAGGTCTATATTCTGAGTCAACGCTTAATTGTCAGTAACTCGCAGCATGACAGAGAGCGCTTAGGGTTATAATTTAATTGGCATATGTATAGTGCTTCCAACTTAAAGAGTGGATTTTTTTTAACTACTGTATAGATTATCACTACAGTCATTTAACATACACATACCTTTTCTTCATCATCCCAATAATGCTTCCAATAGTAAAAGTGCCTGTTTAGAGAATGGAAAATGGAGAACAGCACTTTTCTCATTCACTCTAATACATTTTACGCCATTTTTTTTACGTCAAGATTTTGCGGCAGTACGGTTCAACGGTAATTTCCCGAGCGGTAAGACGGGACCTTCCCTAACTGCAAGGCGGCTGTTTTAATTTCTTTAAAGAGGCTGTATGGATTCTACTAGCAGCAGTAAGCGAAGGCGAAGTCAGTCAGAATTGTTGGCTGATATTATTACTAACTTGGAGCACCCTATGCAGTTAGAGTCTTACGCGTTGTGGGCTTCGGACAGTAGCTAAAACGATGGCCGTGATAGGCAGTAGCGCCATAAAACTTGATCCTACGGGCATGAGATACAACCGTAGCAAAAGCAGCCATATCCAGGCAACAATTAGCAGTAAACTGGCGCCTCTTGTGCCTTTATGACACATATACATGTACACACATGCGCTGTTTTGTGACGTCACGTTTACGTGTACTAAAAGCCCACCCACAACTCGCTCTTAAACGTCATCCTTTGATGACCCTTACCATTATAAAAGGGAGTAGTTGGGGACATATTTCGCAATAACTGGAAAATGATGGCTGACAGTTTTTGTCACCGACTTGGGAGACCATTTTAGTAGCACTACAGCAACTTAGCCCACACAAAAGCTTGGAAATGTCACATATAAGTCAAGACAAACAATATACAAACAGGAAAAAAAACAACAAATGCTGAGCTCTAAATAGAGAATGAAGAAAAGTACGGTTTGCCATTGACGCAGAAAAATTCAACTGCAAAAGATATACAGCGTGCTATCAGAGTTCTGCACGATACTATCCTGAGGGTTCATCTTCAATCAAGAAATACTTTGGTACTTACACAGGGCATTGATAGATGGACCTGAGTACTACTCGCAAAAAATGATTACATATAGCTGTTTGTTTGTTTTTTAGTTAGGGCACTCATTGTAAATGTGGTGTGGATCAATTAGAAAGGATAGTGAGCTATAATGTAGGGTTTTCTTTGCGCGGCTACTTTTTTAATTTTGAATAGAAGGAGCTAGAGGTCAAAGGGAATACCGGGGATTCTTCCTTTTACAGTATACCCTGACCTCCGGAAGGAGTTCAGAATGTGGTAAACATGGCTATAGATTTCGCGTACGAGAAGGAAAAGCATTGAATTATACACAACCTCTACGTTTAATTTAGCTACCAAAGTTATACATGATAATTTTAAGGTAATTTTACATCTGTGTCAGATATAACTCAATACATTCAAATTTCCTGGCTTAATCACTCTTATAATTTAGAATATTTTGAGATTAAATTTTCGTGTGCCCACAAAATCAGGATATGAAACTTTAGGTATTAAAGTATCAGTTTACCAAGTTATAGAGATAAGGACAAACAGTCTCTCTTTTTCAGCTTAAACATTTCCAAATTCACTGTCTTGAAGCTCCCAGTTCCATCACCTATAACCACAAAAATAACCACAAACCCACAAAATGGTTTTGTCTTTATGTTAGTATGTATAATACTACAATTTTTTTAGCTTTCTATTACACATACTTGAAATTATAGCAGAATTAGCAACCTTAACCAAAATGCTAAAGAATCCACTCTATAAGCTGGAAGCACTGTACAAATGATGTAGCTTGTGCAAGTCATTATGCAACTGTGCAATGATATGGTAGACATTAAGAGAAGCTACACATGCTATAGACACTCATGACTTCACCTGTAATTTCAATGGGAAACTCCAATTCCAGCACTCTGGTGAATCGCTGAGTAAAGCAAAATTACTACAGGTGGTAAAGAAATTATTAGCTCATGTGATAAAAGTGTGACAATAAGGGCATGTCATTAAGGGGCGTTACCAACAAAAGCTTATCGTATGGCATAAAAAAACTAGCTTTCTCTGAAAAGATATATAAGTCAAAACAAAGAATTCTGGATCATTAAACATTAAAGGGTCTTAAACTGTCCAATACAAGAATTTGATCCCTATTCAATCTTGGGAGGGGCAGTCTTCGAGATCCACTGTTAAGAGACAGAATGACTGAAAGACTGACAGACAAGGCGAGCATTATTATTCAATCGCGCATGCGTGCTTACGGTTGGTAGATCGGCTATCAATACATGACCACAGGGGTCTTTAATAGTGTAATTAATAAAAGTAAAAAAAAACCAGCTTTCTCTGAATAGATATATAAGTCAAAATAAAGAATTCTGGATCATTAAACATTACAGGGACTCAAACTGTCCAGTACAAAAAGAAAAGGGTGTCACACATGATAACATAAATACATATTTACAAGAGTAAAATAATGAGATCTTAATTGAGTTCACATGTGAAAGTAATTAAAAAAGCAGCAATAAAGTACAAAATGCATAAAAGTTAGCTTCAAAGCTTTCTGTAGTTATTTAGTGTGACTTCCTCTCGAGAAGCAGCAACACAGAAATTTGCTCATTACTTTTGTTGCCTTGCCAATTATACATGTTTCCAGAATAGGATGAACAGCTGGTTGAATGACAACAATTAAATATAATACAATAGTGGCAATGATATTAACTGGTTTGAGTACTTCTTCTTTACAAAGAATACCCAGTAATACTGCTGCAATAATAAAGGGAAGAAAAAGCACCATATTAATTATAAAAAATGCTCCAAATAGTTTAGCAAAATGAATTCTCTCCTTAAATCTCCATGATTCTTCAGAAGTATTGTTCAAGTCTACATTTGTCCCAGCGTTACATTGACTTTGACGATATTTGTGAGCAATTTTATAAGCAAAACATAAAATCCAAGTATTCGCAACCAGAGATACAGAAAATGGAACTAATCCAACCAAAATTAGCATTACATAATATATTATGCTCAAAGAAATGTTGCTAATCAAAACAGGAGTGCAAATGTTTAATACATTTAAGTGGATAACTCCAAATCCTATCACAGGTAGTATTGCCAGCACTACATTCAGTATCCACACGATGATAATTAATGTTACAGCTAGTTTAACAGAGACATAGTGACTGTACTTAAAGGGCCACTTGATGAAGACAAGTCTATCCAAAGCCAGAAGTGCCAGAGTGAAGTACGAGACAAAGATAAAAATGATAAATAATGCTCCAATAGTCTGACATGACTGACAGCGAGCATAATCTGACTGCCCCAGGGAAAACTCACGATTTAAGGAGGATTGTATATTGAAGGGCAAAACCAGTCCACACAATAGCAAATCTGCTGCCACAAGATTCAATATGAATATGTAGGTGGGATCTTTAAACAAATTATGAATCAAGATAGTAGCCAGGACTATCAAGTTCCATATTGTGCCAATAATTGATATTAGAAATTGGCATACAACCACAGCTGTGTTGCTTTTATTAGAAGTAGGATCATATACTCTCCAGTATACATCAGTGACTTCAGTATGACTGAGGCAGAAGTCATAAGGTTGCTGAGTGTCATTATTGCAATCATAGCATAAGAAGCTCGTTGAATCGCTCCCAGAAAAGTTAGCCATTACTTATTCTATTTTTTTTAAAGGTTGAAAATGATAGATGCGTATTTATAAGTTCATATTGAAAATGAAATTATTAACAGTTGTGTAGGGTTATATTCTAAAATAATGGATAATGATAACTTGTCATCTGTCATGAGATAAACTCTTTATTATGTACTGAATATAGGGCCTAATCCTGTTGCCACATAGGAAAATGCATTTTAAAGTAAACAGGTTGTGACTTTAGGCAATATTTTCCCATATCACCTGTGTTCAGAGTTAATACAATTTATGCAATTAGGACAGTTATTTACTACAGTTATATGCGGTGTAGCTTTTATTATTGTTGTTGTTTACTCAGTCAGAATTGTGAGTGAGTAAAAGTGTTGCTTGTGTTGCAGTTGATGATTATAGTGCAGTTTGAAATATTTGCTACCCGAATTTACCCGAGTGGCATTGCTGAGTTGGAGACTACATCATATCGAAAGCATTCTTTATCCTTCATTCGATCTTTACCTTTATATGAACTCAGTATATGTGACATAATGTTATTGTTGCTTAAGTGAAGCTTGTTTATAGCAATTTAAACTCTGGACATTTTTATGACCAGACAAGTGCATAATTTGACTATCTGGAACATCAGAGTTTGCTAATTTTGTAATCATGGTTTTCTTCGCAGAATAACTTGTCTTCCTACCTTCTATTAAACCTTGCATAGAAATTCTCTTCATAATCTGCCCAATTTACCCTTCCCTATTTTCTGCCTGTACCAATGTTAGCCACTGCCGGATAGACAAAAAGCAGAGTCAGGGTTGCACATTTCAGTAGGCTGCTGTGGACATACTGTTCAAAAGTTGAACAGGGCACTTTTCAGAACTAGCTACTAAGAGTGCTTCACATTTTTGGCTTGAAGGGTCGAGTACTGCTTAATTCCCCAGATGAGTTTTTGTATCTCACTCACTGAACTCTAGAAATTTTGTGCAATCGGATGAACATTTTAGTCCGAAGTCAAAAAATTAAGCTTACATAGTGCTCATCACAGCCTCCCATATCCATATGATACACATTAAAGGAACCACGCAGTATTTTGTAAAACATCTGGACAACTACAACCCAATACACCGGTATCACAAAACTGTTCTATTTCCACATCTGCAAGGATTCAGAAGCTTTACACCTGCTCCCTTTCCCCTTTTTTTTGCGCGTTTTTCTGCTGGTACATTTCCTATAGTATGGGACACGTAGGAATTTTCAGTTTTGGCCTAATGAAAATACATAAGCTGATCGTATATAGTTTGTAAACAGACACTGAAGCAATGAATATGAAATGCTCCCACAAGTACCGATCAAATTATGACTTCCTCTTGAAAGTCATCTTTTCTATAGAAAGATTAATTAACTTATCAATACAGAAAATTAACTTAACAATGCTATAAGCACTAAAAGAAATTTTAAAGAGCTCATTTGAGAGTGATATAGCTACTTTCCAAAAGCCTTATATATAAAATGTGGCGATGCAATTAAGAGTTGAAAATAAAAGCATAACTATGATTCCTCACACAAAGGAAATAGAAGCACTATATCTTCTATTATTTGAAGTTATATATCTAGCATTGCTGTTACATAACTCCAGCATTAGGTAAGTTTGTTATTTAAAAAAAACATTTGTGAAATAGAAAGCACTACATATATATGATAATATGGAAGTTATAAGTCCATGAACTCTATTACATAGCTAAAGCAAAGTACGATGATCATGTCAAAACTAGAAACAAACAAAGCTAACTCTGTAAACTGAATTTGTGTCTATTTGGGCAAATTCAACAATTATGAATTAAAATCGGAATAAAACAGCGCGAGCTAATGATGGCAATGTTGCATATGAAACCATACAAAAAACACTAAAAGTTCAGTTTAAGTTAAAAAAAGTTTGCTTGACAGAAATTCCTTATACATCATTATGGTTTAATCTCGAGATATATTATCTTTCCACTTCTTGACACAGGAACAAAATGACTTGTACATCATCTTTGTGGCTTTGCCTAGTATACAGGTCTCCAGAATGGGATGGATTGCTGACTGAATGGCAAAACTTAAGTATAAAACTGCAAAGGCTACTATTGATATATCTGTGGTGGTTCCTAGTGCACCCAATATTGCTGCTACTATTATAAAGGGAAGCAGAAGCACTGTGTTTAGTATTAAAAAGGCTCCCGATAATGTGGCAAGACGAATTCTCTCTTTAAGACTCCGTGACATTACAGTATTGCTTAAGTCAGAATTTTGGATTACATTTGGTCGAACGCGACGATTTTTTTTAGCAATTTTGTAAGCAAAGCATATAATCCATATGTTAGCTGCCAGAGACAGAGCAAATGGAAATAATCCAATTAAGACTAGCAATATGAAATAATATGTACTATCTGGCAGAGGATCATCAAAATGAAACACAGGAGAGCAAAAGCTCAGTCCATTTATATTAATATCTCCAAATCCCATTGCAGGCAATGCTGCCAGTACTGCATTCAATATCCACACTACAATGATTAGCACTATGGCTAGTTTAACAGACACATAGCGACTGTACTTATAGGGCCACTTGATGAAGACAAGTCTGTCCAAAGCCAGGAGTGCCAGAGTAAAGTATGAAACAAAAATACAAATGACGAGTAATGCTCCAATAGTCTGACATGACTGACAGCGAGCATAATCTGACTGCCCCAGGGAAAACTCACGATTTAAGGAGGATTGTATATTGAAAGGCAAAACCAGTCCACACAATAATAAATCTGCAATCACAAGATTCATTATAAAAATGTAGGTGGGATCTTTGAACATCTGTTTCATCAAAATTAAAGCCAAGATCAGTAAATTCCATAGTGTTCCAATAATTGATATTAGAAATTGGCACACAACCATAGCCGTAATGGTGGCATTATAACTGGAATCTAAGAAATGATAAGCTTTCCAGTACCTATCAGTGACATCACTACGATTGAAGCAGAGATCATAAGTCCTGTAAGAGATATTTTCCCAATCAAACAAAGAGTAGTTAGTCAAATCAAACAAGGTGAAGTCGGCCATGTCTCCAGTAATAGAAGTAAAGTAGTATAAAGCATTTGTAGCTATTTTCTCTTACGTTCTTTTCTTATAATTTTAGTTCATTATTGAAAATGAAATAGTTAAATGAGACTATCAAAATATACAACTTCAAACAAGGTTATATTACTATAATATGGAAGTCTTTGTAGTTCCATTTGAAGTAATTGTTGTGGTTAATTCTAACATCATAGCATAATATTTGATTGAATGAGAAATGTTTGATTTTCACAATGAACTGGTCAGTCATGGTGACTAACTGTACTGCAGTTAGTGCTTCAGCTATTATGTCAGTAACAAATATCTTCTTCCTGAAAGTTGAAGTGCATGGTTTAATTGCTTATTTAGAGTTTTCACAAATATTCACATTTGGGGCAAGTAGCTATCAGAAATTTTATTTTTGACAATTTTTTCAATCTTTATTCCGTTGTTTATTTGTTTCTATATTAAAAAACATTATGACATATCAAAAATAAATGATGATTAATTTAAATTATAGTACAATTCAGTGATAGCTAGCAACAATCCACAGATGAGAAATACTTGTTCTTTCAATAGTAATATGTATCATCAACTTTGTTGCCTCTCCTACTACAGAGGGTGAACAGCAAATCATAATTGGGGGAACTGAACTGTCCCAAATCAGCAACTTTCTCTATTGCTGTACAGCATTAAATAGAAAATTGAGTTGGCACGACCGCTAGAGCGGTAAATGAGGAATGCATTTAGTACAAAACCGAAACAATTTAGTCATGCGAATCTAAGGCAATTACGGGTGCAAACGTCAACATTGCACGTGAAAAATGGGCGGATACAAAGGTGCACATTATTTCCGTAATTTTTGCAAGTAAGAAGTTTAGTTTTTGTGAAGTTTGCGGAGTTTTTTTCGGGTGCTGTTCAGTTCATCTCATCAGTTTCAACTATATGTCTCTTACGCGCAGATAATGTGCAGCAGATGGAAAATGCAAACTGGTGAGAAGTTCTTCTAAAGAGGCTTGATATGGACTACTTTAGTCTTACAAAGTGAGGAATCACTGATGGTTTTTCAGCAACCAATGAAGTCCATGGGCAGTAACAATTAATAGGGAACATTATGACCTCCTGATACCAGAGATTGGTTTAAGCACATCTTTAAAATGTGCTTTAGTATTAAGCACTTTTTAAAGCATTAGGCTTATATAATGCTAGAACCCAGTGTTTTCAAACACAATTTCAAACCCATGCCACACTACAAACTACAAGTCCTTCAGGTACTTCAGTTAAAGTGCTTGATGGTGCTTTCAAGCACATTTTCAAATTACTCACTTGTGCTTGTGCTTATTTAAGCCTATAAATTCAAAGTCCTTGATAAGCACTTTTTAAGCACTTAGCACTTTCAATGAACGTGATAATAAAAGATATAAATTGCACATTAGCTCTTCACTTCTATGAAATATTTGCGCGTGTATCTTAGCCTGGTGTAGGCTGAATAATAAATCATTTAAAAACTAATGTCAACCATTAGATATAACAAAATTTTTCATTAAATTTGAAACTATTGAAGTACTTATAAGCACAAGCACTAAGTACTTGAACCAATTGCCTGACAGATATGCACCTTACGCAAACACATAGAATACACTTTTTGAAGTAAAGGCATTTACAGCAGGGGTGGATCTAGCGCCAATGACGGAGGGGCAAATATTATATTATTTAGGTTAAAATTTGTATGAAATTTATTAAATATGTGAATGATTTGGACATTTATGTATTAGTGAAGAGCATAAATTAACACGCAGATTTTCCTATACACATATTTCCTATAGCTACTGTAGCATGTGTATACAAATACCAAGAAAATTAATTCGTGTGAAATGTTTACTCTGGTTATGTGCTGAATGTAATTATAGTCTAGAATAATATGTTATTATGCTGGAAGTTCCTTGTATAATTCCTCATCTTTACTATCAAATTGGTAATAGCTAATTGGTTTATAATGGATTGTACCACTTTCATTTTTATCTTTCCATAGCTAGCTGGTTATGGACAACTTTATCTTGTCTGATTTGACTAATTACACGTGGTTTTATTGGGAAAATGTCTCTTATAAAGTTTACGGTCTTTGTGGCAAACGTACTGAAGTCACTGATAAGCTGTGGACAAATTCCACCCATTGCCAAGCTGGCCAGATGGCTAGAAAAACTATCTGATTTTGATTTCAATATCGCCCATATTAAAGGAAGCACCAACTATGTGGCAGATGCTTTATCCCGACAGAGCTGGCCAGACCCACATTCAACAGCAGCACAGGCAGCAGAAGTTGACTGTATTCCAGTTCCAGCAGTTTCAGTCAGACCAGAAGCTCCGCCTCCAAGTGGGGGGAGGTGTGGTGTAATCCACCACCAACAGCACAGCAGGAACTGTGTCATACAAACACTTAGATTATCAGCACAAGCTCATAATTATATTTCTGTAGTAGCTAATTATCACACACCCTATTCCCATGACATCACCTTTACCGGTATCACCTAACCTATCATTGAGCATGATCAGGCTGGTTTGGTATATACGGCCAGTCCTGCCATGTGCCTTTCAGTTGTACCTCATGCTGGCATATCCTTTATCCAACTTCTTGAACAACATAAGATTGAACCTCTTTGAGTTTGGGAAGCTTGGAAGCATTGAACTGCTTGGGCTAGCTATAAGTACAACTCTGGTGGCAGCTACCTCTGGTCTAATCCTCACTGCCCAAACCACCACAATATATAGTTATCTGTTTGTTTCCCATAAAATAACTAGTTGCTTACTGTGGGAACGCCCTCTATTGAAGCATGACATGTGCTGAAGTGGCACGTAATTAACACTATCATTTGTATGTATGCGTGTATGTATGTACCACCATGTAGCAAAGTTGTTAATTTCTGTATTTAGTCATATATAATCATATCAGAACATTCCTTTTATTGGCGAGCGAGCGTAGCGAGCGAGACACTTTCAGGGGTAACACAATTAAAAATCGGGGATGTTTGTTTATTTATTTGTATATATGTATGGACATACGTAAGGCATTTTTGTACTTTGACCCCCACATTTTTGTGTTAGTTCGGTTGTCAACCCCGTCCCAAATTGCACTAAACAGAATTCTCTGGTTTATCGATCAGTACCCGTATCACCCTAGAAATTGAATTGTTTACCGTTTTGAATTCATTTGCGGGTGCAGTTAAAACTTGAAAACTTAAGGGACTTCCATTTCTATTCGAGTTAGTGGCGGTGGTAAGTCAATGCGCTCTTTGGCATGGTTATAAGCCGTGCGCAACAGTATTTACCTGAAAATACTGCATTGTAGACTACTGCGAAGGTAAGTCTGTGTAGGTGTATGTCCAGTTGTGTCAAAGCATTGTGTTACAACCACTACTTAGCTAAAGAATATCACAAAGAAAACTTTTAAATAACATGTATTGTTTTGTTGTTGTTGTTTTCCTTCAATTCAAGCAGTTGCAGAGAGTTGTTACTATGGCACTGAAATCCCTTTACCGTGTATGCGAAATTAAAAAACTGGACCTTATTTTCAGTAGCTTCAATGTTAGAAGTCAAAATCATTCATATAAAAATAGTATAGTCTTGACGCTCGCTCGCCATTTGTGCTCAAGCACATCACTAGTTATTAGCTAATCACCTTTGAGAGCTGGAGTGTGGAATGGTTTTATATACTGTGGCTGACCCACACTTCAGTTCAGAATTGTGCAAAGTCAGAGATTGTAAATGTCGATCCCTCGTGGCTCCAATAAGCTAAGCAACCTAAGGGCAGGCTTTGGGTCCCCTTAACCAGGGCGCTAGATAAGGAACGCTGACATCGTCACTAGCAAACTCTGCCTGACTCTCTGGTGGCAGCGGGTACGCTACCTTCACCCCGACCTCACACTTACTACTTCTCCTGTTATGCATGCCACAGGCTAAAGAGAGACAGTGGAGAAAAGGTACTGACTCAGGTTTAATACAACACTTTAACTGGTGGAGATAATGCATAAAACATTTCGATGTATAAGAAAGGAGAATTAGTGAAACAAATAATTCTCTAATATTCATAGGTTGGCATATATAGACTGTGTTCTAAAACACTAGGCCAAATTTTAAATGTTTTACATGTCCCACACTGTAGGAAATGTGCCTATCCTACACCTATCTATGTTGGATAGGTCCATTTCCTATAGTATGGGACATGTAGGAATTTTCAGTTTTGGCCTAATGAAAATACATAAACTGATCATATAGTTTGTGAACAGACACTGAAGCAATGAATATGAAATACTCCCACAAGTACCGATCAAATTATGACTTAAGCACTAAATAAAAATTTAAAGAGCTCATTTGAGAGTGATATAGCTACTTTCCAAAAGCCTTATATTATATAAAATGTGGCGATGCAATTAAGAGTTGAAAATAAAAGCATAACTATGATTCCTCACACAAAGGAAATAGAAGCACTATATCTTCTATTATTTGAAGTTATATATCTAGCATTGCTGTTACATAACTCCAGCATTAGGTAAGTTGGTTATTTAAAAAACATTTGTGAAATAGAAAGCACTACATATATAGATAATATGGAAGTTATAAGTCCATGAACTCTATTACATAGCTAAAGCAAAGTACGATGATCATGTCAAAACTAGAAACAAACAAAGCTAACTCTGTAAACTGAATTTGTGTCTATTTGGTAGCAAATTTAATCTTTATGAATTAAAAACTGCGCGAGCTAATGATGGCAATTATGCATATGAAACAATACAAAAAAAAACACTAGAAGTTCAGTTTAAGTTAAAAAAAAGTTTGCTTGACAGAAATTCCTTATACATCATTATGGTTTAATCTCTAGATGTATTATCTTTCCACTTCTTGACACAGGAACAAAGTGACTTGTACATCATCTTTGTGGCTTTGCCTAGTATACAGGTCTCCAGAATGGGATGGATTACTGACTGAATGACAAAACTTAAGTATAAAACTGCAATGGCTGCTATTGATATATCTGTGGTTCCTAGTGAACCCAACATTGCTGCTACTATTACAAAGGGAAGCAGAAGCACTGTGTTTATTATTAAAAAGGCTCCCGATAGTGTGGCAAGACGAATTCTCTCTTTAAGACTCCGTGACATTACAGTATTGCTTAAGTCAGAATTTTGGATTACATTTGGTCGAGCGCGACGATTTTTTTTAGCCATTTTGTAAGCAAAACATATAATCCATATGTTAGCTGCCAGAGATAGAGCAAATGGAAGTAATCCAATTAAGACTAGCAATATGAAATAATGTGTACTATCTGGCAAATGATCATCAAAATGAAACACAGGAGAGCAAAAGCTCAGTCCATTTATATTAATATCTCCAAATCCCATTGCAGGCAATGCTGCCAGTACTGCATTCAATATCCACACTACAATGATTAGCACTATGGCTAGTTTAACAGACACATAGCGCCTGTACTTAAAGGGCCACTTGATGTAGACAAGTCTATCCAAAGCCAGGAGTGCCAGAGTAAAGTATGAAACAAAAATACAAACGACGAGTAATGCTCCAATAGTCTGACATGACTGACAGCGAGCATAATCTGACTGCCCCAGGGAAAACTCACGATTTAAAGAGGATTGTATATTGAAAGGCAAAACTAGTCCACACAATAATAAATCTGCAATCACAAGATTCATTATAAAAATGTAGGTGGGATCATTGAACATCTGTTTCATCAAAATTAAAGCCAAGATCAGTAAATTCCATAGTGTTCCAATAATTGATATTAGAAATTGGCACACAACCATAGCCGTAATGGTGGCATTATAACTGGAATCTAAGAAATGATAAGCACTCCAGTACCAATCAGTGACATCACTACGATTGAAGCAGGGATCATAAGTCCAGTAAGAGATATTTTCCCAATCCAACCAAGAGTAGTTAGTCAAATCAAACAAGGTGAAGCCAGCCATGTCTCCAGTAATAAAAGTAAAGTATAAAGCATTTGTACCTATTTCCTCGTACATTCTTTTATAATAATTTTAGTTCATTATTGAAAATGAAATAGTTAAATGAGACTATCAAAATATAAAACTTCAAACAAGGTTATATTACTATAATACAACTTCAAACAAGGATATTACTACAATATACAACTTCAAACAAGGTTATATGTATTACTTTAATATGGAAGTCTTTGTAGTTCCATTGAAGTAATTGTTGTAGTTAATTCTAACATCATAGCATATTATTTGATTGAATGAAAAATGTTTGATTTTCACAATGAACTGGTCATGGTGACTAACTGTACTGCAGTTAGTGCTTCAGCTGTTATGTCAGTAACAAATATCTTCTTCCTGAAAGTTGAACTGCATGGTTTTATTGTTTATTTAGAGTTTTCACAAGTATTCAAATTTGGGGCAAGTATCAGAAATTTTTTTGGACAATTTTTTCAATCTTTGTTCTGTTGTTTATTTGTTCCGATATTAAAAAACATTATGACATATCAAAAATGAATGATGATTTATTTAAATTATAGTACAATTCAGTGATAGCTAGCAACAATCCACTGATGAGAAATACTTGTTCTTTCAATAGTAATATGTACCATCAACTTTGTTGCCTCTCCTACTACAGAGGGTGAACAGCAAATCATAATTGGGGGAACTGAACTGTCCCAAATCAGCAACTTTCTCTATTGGTGTACAGCATTAAATAGAAAATTGAGTTGGCACGACCGCAAGAGCGGTAAATGAGGAATGCATTTAGTACTAAACCGAAACAATTTAGTCATGCGAATCTAAGGCAATTACGGGTGCAAACGTCAACATTGCACGTGAAAAATGGGCGGATACAAAGGTGCACATTATTTCCGTAATTTTTGCAAGTAAGAAGTTTAGTTTTTGTGAAGTTTGCGGAGTTTTTTTCGGGTGCTGTTCAGTTCATCTCATCAGTTTCAACTATATGTCTCTTACGCGCAGATAATGTGCAGCAGATGGAAAATGCAAACTGGTGAGAAGTTCTTCTAAAGAGGCTTGATATGGACTACTTTAGTCTTACAAAGTGAGGAATCACTGATGGTTTTTCAGCAACCAATGAAGTCCATGGGCAGTAACAATTAATAGGGAACATTATGACCTCCTGATACCAGAGATTGGTTTAAGCACATCTTTAAAATGTGCTTTAGTATTAAGCACTTTTTAAAGCATTAGGCTTATAAAATGCTAGAACCCAGTGTTTTCGAACACAATTTCAAACCAATGCCACACTACAAACTACAAGTCCTTCAGGTACTTCAGTTAAAGTGCTTGATGGTGCTTTCAAGCACATTTTCAAATTATTCACTTGTGCTTGTGCTTATTTAAGCCTATAAATTCAAAGTCCTTGATAAGCACTTTTTAAGCACTTAGCACTTTCAATGAACGTGATAATAAAAAATATAAATTGCACATTAGCTCTTCACTTCTATGAAATTTTTGCGCGTGTATCTTAGCCTGGTGTAGGCTGAATGATAAATCATTTAAAAACTAATGTCAACCATTAGATATAACAAGATTTTTCATTAAATTTGAAACTATTGAAGTACTTATAAGCACAAGCACTAAGTACTTGAACCAATTGCCTGACAGATATGCACCTTACGCAAACACATAGAATACACTTTTTGAAGTAAAGGCATTTACAGCAGGGGTGGATCTTGCGCCAATGACGGAGGGGCAAATATTATATTTAGGTTAAAATTTGTATGAAATTTATTAAATATGTGAATGATTTGGACATTTATGTATTAGTGAAGAGCATAAATTAACACGCAGATTTTCCTATACACATATTTCCTATAGCTACTGTAGCATGTGTATACAAATACCAAGAAAATTAATTCGTGTGAAATGTTTACTCTGGTTATGTGCTGAATGTAATTATAGTCTAGAATAATATGTTATTATGCTGGAAGTTCCTTGTATAATTCCACATCTTTATTATCAAATTGGTAATAGCTGATTGGTTTATAATGTATTGTACCACTTTCATTTTTATCTTTCCATAGCTAGCTGGTTATGGACAACTTAATCTTGTCTGATTTGACTAATTACACGTGGTTTTATTGGGAAATGTCTCTTATAAAGTTTACGGTCTTTGTGGCAAACGTACTGAAGTCACTGATAAGCTGTGGACAAATTCCACCCATTGCCAAGCTGGCCAGATGGCTAGAAAAACTATCTGATTATGCTTTCAATATCGCCCATATTAAAGGAAGCACCAACTATGTGGCAGATGCTTTATCCCGACAGAGCTGGCCAGACCCACATTCAACAGCAGCACAGGCAGCAGAAGTTTACTGTATTCCAGTTCCAGCAGTTTCAGTCAGACCAGAAGCTCCGCCTCCAAGTGGGGGGAGGTGTGGTGTAATCCACCACCAACAGCACAGCAGGAACTGTGTCATACAAACACTTAGATTATCAGCACAAGCTCATAATTATATTTCTGTAGTAGCTAATTATCACACACCCTATTCCCATGACATCACCTTTACCGGTATCACCTAACCTATCATTGAGCATGATCAGGCTGGTTTGGTATATACGGCCAGTCCTGCCATGTGCCTTTCAGTTGTACCTCATGCTGGCATATCCTTTATCCAACTTCTTGAACAACATAAGATTGAACCTCTTTGAGTTTGGGAAGCTTGGAAGCATTGAACTGCTTGGGCTAGCTATAAGTACAACTCTGGTGGCAGCTACCTCTGGTCTAATCCTCACTGCCCAAACCACCACAATATATAGTTATCTGTTTGTTTCCCATAAAATAACTAGTTGCTTACTGTGGGAACGCCCTCTATTGAAGCATGACATGTGCTGAAGTGGCACGTAATTAACACTATCATTTGTATGTATGCGTGTATGTATGTACCACCATGTAGCAAAGTTGTTAATTTCTGTATTTAGTCATATATAATCATATCAGAACATTCCTTTTATTGGCGAGCGAGCGTAGCGAGCGAGACACTTTCAGGGGTAACACAATTAAAAATCGGGGATGTTTGTTTATTTATTTGTATATATGTATGGACATACGTAAGGCATTTTTGTACTTTGACCCCCACATTTTTGTGTTAGTTCGGTTGTCAACCCCGTCCCAAATTGCACTAAACAGAATTCTCTGGTTTATCGATCAGTACCCGTATCACCCTAGAAATTGAATTGTTTACCGTTTTGAATTCATTTGCGGGTGCAGTTAAAACTTGAAAACTTAAGGGACTTCCATTTCTATTCGAGTTAGTGGCGGTGGTAAGTCAATGCGCTCTTTGGCATGGTTATAAGCCGTGCGCAACAGTATTTACCTGAAAATACTGCATTGTAGACTACTGCGAAGGTAAGTCTGTGTAGGTGTATGTCCAGTTGTGTCAAAGCATTGTGTTACAACCACTACTTAGCTAAAGAATATCACAAAGAAAACTTTTAAATAACATGTATTGTTTTGTTGTTGTTTTTTTCCTTCAATTCAAGCAGTTGCAGAGAGTTGTTACTATGGCACTGAAATCCTTATACAACGTGAAGAGTGAAAAAAAAAAAAAGAAAAGAAGAACAGGCTAAATTTGATCAAACACTGTGACACGAAAAAAAATATTTCAGTAGCTTCAATGTTAGAAGTCAAAATCATTCATATAAAAATAGTATAGTCTTGACGCTCGCTCGCCATTTGTGCTCAAGCACATCACTAGTTATTAGCTAATCACCTTTGAGAGCTGGAGTGTGGAATGGTTTTATATACTGTGGCTGACCCACACTTCAGTTCAGAATTGTGCAAAGTCAGAGATTGTAAATGTCGATCCCTCGTGGCTCCAATAAGCTAAGCAACCTAAGGGCAGGCTTTGGGTCCCCTTAACCAGGGCGCTAGATAAGGAACGCTGACATCGTCACTAGCAAACTCTGCCTGACTCTCTGGTGGCAGCGGGTACGCTACCTTCACCCCGACCTCACACTTACTACTTCTCCTGTTATGCATGCCACAGGCTAAAGAGAGACAGTGGAGAAAAGGTACTGACTCAGGTTTAATACAACACTTTAACTGGTGGAGATAATGCATAAAACATTTCGATGTATAAGAAAGGAGAATTAGTGAAACAAATAATTCTCTAATATTCATAGGTTGGCATATATAGACTGTGTTCTAAAACACTAGGCCAAATTTTAAATGTTTTACATGTCCCACACTGTAGGAAATGTGCCTATCCTACACCTATCTATGTTGGATAGGTCCATTTCCTATAGTATGGGACATGTAGGAATTTTCAGTTTTGGCCTAATGAAAATACATAAACTGATCATATAGTTTGTGAACAGACACTGAAGCAATGAATATGAAATACTCCCACAAGTACCGATCAAATTATGACTTAAGCACTAAATAAAAATTTAAAGAGCTCATTTGAGAGTGATATAGCTACTTTCCAAAAGCCTTATATTATATAAAATGTGGCGATGCAATTAAGAGTTGAAAATAAAAGCATAACTATGATTCCTCACACAAAGGAAATAGAAGCACTATATCTTCTATTATTTGAAGTTATATATCTAGCATTGCTGTTACATAACTCCAGCATTAGGTAAGTTGGTTATTTAAAAAACATTTGTGAAATAGAAAGCACTACATATATAGATAATATGGAAGTTATAAGTCCATGAACTCTATTACATAGCTAAAGCAAAGTACGATGATCATGTCAAAACTAGAAACAAACAAAGCTAACTCTGTAAACTGAATTTGTGTCTATTTGGTAGCAAATTTAATCTTTATGAATTAAAAACTGCGCGAGCTAATGATGGCAATTATGCATATGAAACAATACAAAAAAAAACACTAGAAGTTCAGTTTAAGTTAAAAAAAAGTTTGCTTGACAGAAATTCCTTATACATCATTATGGTTTAATCTCTAGATGTATTATCTTTCCACTTCTTGACACAGGAACAAAGTGACTTGTACATCATCTTTGTGGCTTTGCCTAGTATACAGGTCTCCAGAATGGGATGGATTACTGACTGAATGACAAAACTTAAGTATAAAACTGCAATGGCTGCTATTGATATATCTGTGGTTCCTAGTGAACCCAACATTGCTGCTACTATTACAAAGGGAAGCAGAAGCACTGTGTTTATTATTAAAAAGGCTCCCGATAGTGTGGCAAGACGAATTCTCTCTTTAAGACTCCGTGACATTACAGTATTGCTTAAGTCAGAATTTTGGATTACATTTGGTCGAGCGCGACGATTTTTTTTAGCCATTTTGTAAGCAAAACATATAATCCATATGTTAGCTGCCAGAGATAGAGCAAATGGAAGTAATCCAATTAAGACTAGCAATATGAAATAATGTGTACTATCTGGCAAATGATCATCAAAATGAAACACAGGAGAGCAAAAGCTCAGTCCATTTATATTAATATCTCCAAATCCCATTGCAGGCAATGCTGCCAGTACTGCATTCAATATCCACACTACAATGATTAGCACTATGGCTAGTTTAACAGACACATAGCGCCTGTACTTAAAGGGCCACTTGATGTAGACAAGTCTATCCAAAGCCAGGAGTGCCAGAGTAAAGTATGAAACAAAAATACAAACGACGAGTAATGCTCCAATAGTCTGACATGACTGACAGCGAGCATAATCTGACTGCCCCAGGGAAAACTCACGATTTAAAGAGGATTGTATATTGAAAGGCAAAACTAGTCCACACAATAATAAATCTGCAATCACAAGATTCATTATAAAAATGTAGGTGGGATCATTGAACATCTGTTTCATCAAAATTAAAGCCAAGATCAGTAAATTCCATAGTGTTCCAATAATTGATATTAGAAATTGGCACACAACCATAGCCGTAATGGTGGCATTATAACTGGAATCTAAGAAATGATAAGCACTCCAGTACCAATCAGTGACATCACTACGATTGAAGCAGGGATCATAAGTCCAGTAAGAGATATTTTCCCAATCCAACCAAGAGTAGTTAGTCAAATCAAACAAGGTGAAGCCAGCCATGTCTCCAGTAATAAAAGTAAAGTATAAAGCATTTGTACCTATTTCCTCGTACATTCTTTTATAATAATTTTAGTTCATTATTGAAAATGAAATAGTTAAATGAGACTATCAAAATATAAAACTTCAAACAAGGTTATATTACTATAATACAACTTCAAACAAGGATATTACTACAATATACAACTTCAAACAAGGTTATATGTATTACTTTAATATGGAAGTCTTTGTAGTTCCATTGAAGTAATTGTTGTAGTTAATTCTAACATCATAGCATATTATTTGATTGAATGAAAAATGTTTGATTTTCACAATGAACTGGTCATGGTGACTAACTGTACTGCAGTTAGTGCTTCAGCTGTTATGTCAGTAACAAATATCTTCTTCCTGAAAGTTGAACTGCATGGTTTTATTGTTTATTTAGAGTTTTCACAAGTATTCAAATTTGGGGCAAGTATCAGAAATTTTTTTGGACAATTTTTTCAATCTTTGTTCTGTTGTTTATTTGTTCCGATATTAAAAAACATTATGACATATCAAAAATGAATGATGATTTATTTAAATTATAGTACAATTCAGTGATAGCTAGCAACAATCCACTGATGAGAAATACTTGTTCTTTCAATAGTAATATGTACCATCAACTTTGTTGCCTCTCCTACTACAGAGGGTGAACAGCAAATCATAATTGGGGGAACTGAACTGTCCCAAATCAGCAACTTTCTCTATTGGTGTACAGCATTAAATAGAAAATTGAGTTGGCACGACCGCAAGAGCGGTAAATGAGGAATGCATTTAGTACTAAACCGAAACAATTTAGTCATGCGAATCTAAGGCAATTACGGGTGCAAACGTCAACATTGCACGTGAAAAATGGGCGGATACAAAGGTGCACATTATTTCCGTAATTTTTGCAAGTAAGAAGTTTAGTTTTTGTGAAGTTTGCGGAGTTTTTTTCGGGTGCTGTTCAGTTCATCTCATCAGTTTCAACTATATGTCTCTTACGCGCAGATAATGTGCAGCAGATGGAAAATGCAAACTGGTGAGAAGTTCTTCTAAAGAGGCTTGATATGGACTACTTTAGTCTTACAAAGTGAGGAATCACTGATGGTTTTTCAGCAACCAATGAAGTCCATGGGCAGTAACAATTAATAGGGAACATTATGACCTCCTGATACCAGAGATTGGTTTAAGCACATCTTTAAAATGTGCTTTAGTATTAAGCACTTTTTAAAGCATTAGGCTTATAAAATGCTAGAACCCAGTGTTTTCGAACACAATTTCAAACCAATGCCACACTACAAACTACAAGTCCTTCAGGTACTTCAGTTAAAGTGCTTGATGGTGCTTTCAAGCACATTTTCAAATTATTCACTTGTGCTTGTGCTTATTTAAGCCTATAAATTCAAAGTCCTTGATAAGCACTTTTTAAGCACTTAGCACTTTCAATGAACGTGATAATAAAAAATATAAATTGCACATTAGCTCTTCACTTCTATGAAATTTTTGCGCGTGTATCTTAGCCTGGTGTAGGCTGAATGATAAATCATTTAAAAACTAATGTCAACCATTAGATATAACAAGATTTTTCATTAAATTTGAAACTATTGAAGTACTTATAAGCACAAGCACTAAGTACTTGAACCAATTGCCTGACAGATATGCACCTTACGCAAACACATAGAATACACTTTTTGAAGTAAAGGCATTTACAGCAGGGGTGGATCTTGCGCCAATGACGGAGGGGCAAATATTATATTTAGGTTAAAATTTGTATGAAATTTATTAAATATGTGAATGATTTGGACATTTATGTATTAGTGAAGAGCATAAATTAACACGCAGATTTTCCTATACACATATTTCCTATAGCTACTGTAGCATGTGTATACAAATACCAAGAAAATTAATTCGTGTGAAATGTTTACTCTGGTTATGTGCTGAATGTAATTATAGTCTAGAATAATATGTTATTATGCTGGAAGTTCCTTGTATAATTCCACATCTTTATTATCAAATTGGTAATAGCTGATTGGTTTATAATGTATTGTACCACTTTCATTTTTATCTTTCCATAGCTAGCTGGTTATGGACAACTTAATCTTGTCTGATTTGACTAATTACACGTGGTTTTATTGGGAAATGTCTCTTATAAAGTTTACGGTCTTTGTGGCAAACGTACTGAAGTCACTGATAAGCTGTGGACAAATTCCACCCATTGCCAAGCTGGCCAGATGGCTAGAAAAACTATCTGATTATGCTTTCAATATCGCCCATATTAAAGGAAGCACCAACTATGTGGCAGATGCTTTATCCCGACAGAGCTGGCCAGACCCACATTCAACAGCAGCACAGGCAGCAGAAGTTTACTGTATTCCAGTTCCAGCAGTTTCAGTCAGACCAGAAGCTCCGCCTCCAAGTGGGGGGAGGTGTGGTGTAATCCACCACCAACAGCACAGCAGGAACTGTGTCATACAAACACTTAGATTATCAGCACAAGCTCATAATTATATTTCTGTAGTAGCTAATTATCACACACCCTATTCCCATGACATCACCTTTACCGGTATCACCTAACCTATCATTGAGCATGATCAGGCTGGTTTGGTATATACGGCCAGTCCTGCCATGTGCCTTTCAGTTGTACCTCATGCTGGCATATCCTTTATCCAACTTCTTGAACAACATAAGATTGAACCTCTTTGAGTTTGGGAAGCTTGGAAGCATTGAACTGCTTGGGCTAGCTATAAGTACAACTCTGGTGGCAGCTACCTCTGGTCTAATCCTCACTGCCCAAACCACCACAATATATAGTTATCTGTTTGTTTCCCATAAAATAACTAGTTGCTTACTGTGGGAACGCCCTCTATTGAAGCATGACATGTGCTGAAGTGGCACGTAATTAACACTATCATTTGTATGTATGCGTGTATGTATGTACCACCATGTAGCAAAGTTGTTAATTTCTGTATTTAGTCATATATAATCATATCAGAACATTCCTTTTATTGGCGAGCGAGCGTAGCGAGCGAGACACTTTCAGGGGTAACACAATTAAAAATCGGGGATGTTTGTTTATTTATTTGTATATATGTATGGACATACGTAAGGCATTTTTGTACTTTGACCCCCACATTTTTGTGTTAGTTCGGTTGTCAACCCCGTCCCAAATTGCACTAAACAGAATTCTCTGGTTTATCGATCAGTACCCGTATCACCCTAGAAATTGAATTGTTTACCGTTTTGAATTCATTTGCGGGTGCAGTTAAAACTTGAAAACTTAAGGGACTTCCATTTCTATTCGAGTTAGTGGCGGTGGTAAGTCAATGCGCTCTTTGGCATGGTTATAAGCCGTGCGCAACAGTATTTACCTGAAAATACTGCATTGTAGACTACTGCGAAGGTAAGTCTGTGTAGGTGTATGTCCAGTTGTGTCAAAGCATTGTGTTACAACCACTACTTAGCTAAAGAATATCACAAAGAAAACTTTTAAATAACATGTATTGTTTTGTTGTTGTTGTTTTCCTTCAATTCAAGCAGTTGCAGAGAGTTGTTACTATGGCACTGAAATCCCTTTACCGTGTATGCGAAATTAAAAAACTGGACCTTATTTTCAGTAGCTTCAATGTTAGAAGTCAAAATCATTCATATAAAAATAGTATAGTCTTGACGCTCGCTCGCCATTTGTGCTCAAGCACATCACTAGTTATTAGCTAATCACCTTTGAGAGCTGGAGTGTGGAATGGTTTTATATACTGTGGCTGACCCACACTTCAGTTCAGAATTGTGCAAAGTCAGAGATTGTAAATGTCGATCCCTCGTGGCTCCAATAAGCTAAGCAACCTAAGGGCAGGCTTTGGGTCCCCTTAACCAGGGCGCTAGATAAGGAACGCTGACATCGTCACTAGCAAACTCTGCCTGACTCTCTGGTGGCAGCGGGTACGCTACCTTCACCCCGACCTCACACTTACTACTTCTCCTGTTATGCATGCCACAGGCTAAAGAGAGACAGTGGAGAAAAGGTACTGACTCAGGTTTAATACAACACTTTAACTGGTGGAGATAATGCATAAAACATTTCGATGTATAAGAAAGGAGAATTAGTGAAACAAATAATTCTCTAATATTCATAGGTTGGCATATATAGACTGTGTTCTAAAACACTAGGCCAAATTTTAAATGTTTTACATGTCCCACACTGTAGGAAATGTGCCTATCCTACACCTATCTATGTTGGATAGGTCCATTTCCTATAGTATGGGACATGTAGGAATTTTCAGTTTTGGCCTAATGAAAATACATAAACTGATCATATAGTTTGTGAACAGACACTGAAGCAATGAATATGAAATACTCCCACAAGTACCGATCAAATTATGACTTAAGCACTAAATAAAAATTTAAAGAGCTCATTTGAGAGTGATATAGCTACTTTCCAAAAGCCTTATATTATATAAAATGTGGCGATGCAATTAAGAGTTGAAAATAAAAGCATAACTATGATTCCTCACACAAAGGAAATAGAAGCACTATATCTTCTATTATTTGAAGTTATATATCTAGCATTGCTGTTACATAACTCCAGCATTAGGTAAGTTGGTTATTTAAAAAACATTTGTGAAATAGAAAGCACTACATATATAGATAATATGGAAGTTATAAGTCCATGAACTCTATTACATAGCTAAAGCAAAGTACGATGATCATGTCAAAACTAGAAACAAACAAAGCTAACTCTGTAAACTGAATTTGTGTCTATTTGGTAGCAAATTTAATCTTTATGAATTAAAAACTGCGCGAGCTAATGATGGCAATTATGCATATGAAACAATACAAAAAAAAACACTAGAAGTTCAGTTTAAGTTAAAAAAAAGTTTGCTTGACAGAAATTCCTTATACATCATTATGGTTTAATCTCTAGATGTATTATCTTTCCACTTCTTGACACAGGAACAAAGTGACTTGTACATCATCTTTGTGGCTTTGCCTAGTATACAGGTCTCCAGAATGGGATGGATTACTGACTGAATGACAAAACTTAAGTATAAAACTGCAATGGCTGCTATTGATATATCTGTGGTTCCTAGTGAACCCAACATTGCTGCTACTATTACAAAGGGAAGCAGAAGCACTGTGTTTATTATTAAAAAGGCTCCCGATAGTGTGGCAAGACGAATTCTCTCTTTAAGACTCCGTGACATTACAGTATTGCTTAAGTCAGAATTTTGGATTACATTTGGTCGAGCGCGACGATTTTTTTTAGCCATTTTGTAAGCAAAACATATAATCCATATGTTAGCTGCCAGAGATAGAGCAAATGGAAGTAATCCAATTAAGACTAGCAATATGAAATAATGTGTACTATCTGGCAAATGATCATCAAAATGAAACACAGGAGAGCAAAAGCTCAGTCCATTTATATTAATATCTCCAAATCCCATTGCAGGCAATGCTGCCAGTACTGCATTCAATATCCACACTACAACAATGATTAGCACTATGGCTAGTTTAACAGACACATAGCGACTGTACTTAAAGGGCCACTTGATGTAGACAAGTCTATCCAAAGCCAGGAGTGCCAGAGTAAAGTATGAAACAAAAATACAAACGACGAGTAATGCTCCAATAGTCTGACATGACTGACAGCGAGCATAATCTGACTGCCCCAGGGAAAACTCACGATTTAAAGAGGATTGTATATTGAAAGGCAAAACTAGTCCACACAATAATAAATCTGCAATCACAAGATTCATTATAAAAATGTAGGTGGGATCATTGAACATCTGTTTCATCAAAATTAAAGCCAAGATCAGTAAATTCCATAGTGTTCCAATAATTGATATTAGAAATTGGCACACAACCATAGCCGTAATGGTGGCATTATAACTGGAATCTAAGAAATGATAAGCACTCCAGTACCAATCAGTGACATCACTACGATTGAAGCAGGGATCATAAGTCCAGTAAGAGATATTTTCCCAATCCAACCAAGAGTAGTTAGTCAAATCAAACAAGGTGAAGCCAGCTATGTCTCCAGTAATAAAAGTAAAGTATAAAGCATTTGTACCTATTTCCTCGTACATTCTTTTATAATAATTTTAGTTCATTATTGAAAATGAAATAGTTAAATGAGACTATCAAAATATAAAACTTCAAACAAGGTTATATTACTATAATACAACTTCAAACAAGGATATTACTACAATATACAACTTCAAACAAGGTTATATGTATTACTTTAATATGGAAGTCTTTGTAGTTCCATTGAAGTAATTGTTGTAGTTAATTCTAACATCATAGCATATTATTTGATTGAATGAAAAATGTTTGATTTTCACAATGAACTGGTCATGGTGACTAACTGTACTGCAGTTAGTGCTTCAGCTGTTATGTCAGTAACAAATATCTTCTTCCTGAAAGTTGAACTGCATGGTTTTATTGTTTATTTAGAGTTTTCACAAGTATTCAAATTTGGGGCAAGTATCAGAAATTTTTTTGGACAATTTTTTCAATCTTTGTTCTGTTGTTTATTTGTTCCGATATTAAAAAACATTATGACATATCAAAAATGAATGATGATTTATTTAAATTATAGTACAATTCAGTGATAGCTAGCAACAATCCACTGATGAGAAATACTTGTTCTTTCAATAGTAATATGTACCATCAACTTTGTTGCCTCTCCTACTACAGAGGGTGAACAGCAAATCATAATTGGGGGAACTGAACTGTCCCAAATCAGCAACTTTCTCTATTGCTGTACAGCATTAAATAGAAAATTGAGTTGGCACACCGCAAGAGCGGTAAATGAGGAATGCATTTAGTACAAAACTGAAACAATTTAGTCATGCGAATCTAAGGCAATTACGGGCGCAAACGTCAACATTGCACGTGAAAAATGGGCGGATACAAAGGTGCACATTATTTCCGTAATTATTGCAAGTAAGAAGTTTAGTTTTTGTGAAGTTTGCGGAGTTTTTTTCGGGTGCTGTTCAGTTCATCTCATCAGTTTCAACTATATGTCTCTTACGCGCAGATAATGTGCAGCAGATGGAAAATGCAAACTGGTGAGAAGTTCTTCTAAAGAGGCTTGATATGGACTACTTTAGACTTACAAAGTGAGGAATACTGATGGTTTTTCAGCAAACCAATGAAGTCCATGGGCAGTAACAATTAATAGGGCACATTATGACCTCCTGATACCAGAGATTGGTTTAAGCACATCTTGCAGTATTTGAAGCATAAGTACAATTTTTAAATGTGCTTCAGTATTAAGCACTTTTTAAAGCATTAGGCTTAATGCTAGCACCCAGTGCTTTCAAATACAATTTCAAACCGCAGTACAAACTACAAGTACTTCAAGCACTTCGGTTAAAGTGCTTGATGGTGCTTTCAAGCACATTTTCAAATTATTCACTTGTGCTTGTGCTTATTTAAGCCTTGATAAGCACTTTTTAAGCACTTAGTACTTTCAATGAACGTGATAATAAAAAGATATAAATTGCACATTAGCTCTTCACCTCTATGAAATATTTGCGCATGTCTCTTAGCCTGGTGTAGGCTGAATGATAAATCATTTAAAAACTGATGTCAACCATTAGGTATAACAAGATTAAATTTGAAACTATTGAAGTGCTTATAAGCACAAGCACTAAGTACTTGAACCCATTGCCTGACAGATATGCGTCTTACGCAAACACATAGAATACACTTTTTGAAGAAAAGGCATTTACAGCAGGGGTGGATCTTGCACCAATGACGGAGGGGCAAATATTATATTTAGGTCAAAATTTGTATGAACTTTAATAAATATGTGAATAATTTGGACATTTATGTATTAGTGAAGAGCATAAATTAACACGCAGATTTTCCTATACACATATTTCCTATAGCTGCTGTAGCATGTGTATACAAATACCAAGAAAATTACTTCGTGTGAAATGTTTACTCTGGTTATGTGCTGAATTAGAACATGTTATTATGCTGGAAGTTCCTTGTATAATTCCTCATCTTTACTATCAAATTGGTAATAGCTGATTAGTTTATAATGTATTGTACCTCTTTCATTTTTGTCTTTCCATTGCTAGCTGGTTATGGACAACTTTATCTTGTCTGATTTGACTAATTACACATGGTTTTATTGGGATTTTGATGGGTAGTCTATTTTTAACTTCATTTCTGAGGAGGAACTAGTTGGCTAACTTACCAGAGTTGTACATGCAATCTTAAAAATTACTGCTAATTATAAATGCTAGTTACTGGAAAACTTTGCATGAGGAAAGGATACTCAAGATGTTGCTAAGAGTGAAAATTCCTTGCTGATGAAGCATCTGTCATTGCTGTAAAATGTTAGGACACATAAAGAGAGTGAATCAGCAGAGCGAAAACACAAGGAACACTCCTAGTGTAATCTATTTTATTCATTCATTCACTCTGTCAGTAGCGGATCTCAAGACATTGAACTTTTCTACCTTGAGAGAAGAGAGACTCAGACTAGAGGATGATTTAAGTTCCTTTTGCAGTTGTATTTTGTTTTGCTTTGTATTTTGGATTTACTTGTCATTTCATAATCACATGCACCGATGAGCGTACAATTTTTTACAGAAACGATTAACTTAATGAGAGAGCCAACAGGTGGGATCAAGTTACAGCATGTGACCAGGGAGCACGTGCCAGGCATGTACCATCAACAACCAGCAGACTGGTAAAAGCAAGACAGCTGAAACCCCTTCTTCAGCCCCTCTGAGTAACCTACAACTGTCCTACATACAGCCTACTGGCTGCCCAACAAACTGCCTATAGCTGCCTGAAATAACCCCTTCAGTGATTCTGCATGAGGCAGCTATAGGCAGTTTGTTAGGCAGCCAGTAGGCTGTATGTAGGACTGTTGTAGGCTACTCAGAGGGGCTGAAGAAGGGGTTTCAGCTGTCTTGCTTTTACCAGTCTGCTGGTTGTTGATGGTACATGCCTGGCACGTGCTCCCTGGTCACATGTTGTAACTTGATCCCACCTGTTGGCTCATCAATAATGGTGATAATGATTCACCATTATTGATGGCATTCTGGTCAAACTCCAAGCTGCCCTTCAGGGAGCAATAGCCACTAGCCAAAAGGGAAAAAAACTGTAGAGCAACCAAGAGGTAAGTTAGAAAGTACAAGAATTAGGGTTCCCTTCTATCCCTGGGTGTGAAATTTTGTGGAACTTATGGAAATTATATGAAACAAGCTGTACTAAGCATCTCGAATGCACAGTGTCTCCCATGAATGCAGATACATGGGTAAGGTTGGGTAAGGTTGATGGATGGCCACCAGGACAAAGAGTTTAGGGATTTACTCCTGCGAGGCATTAGGCACGGGTTCAAGATAGGCTTCCATAAGCTCAAAAGAAGCCTAAAAGTCTACACTAACTATCTAGCGTCAGCTCGGGAGAGGCCAGAGGTGGTCTGTGCATGGGCTGACGTCAGCCCAAATAGCAGTGTTCTGTCCCGATATGTCTTGTTTTCCCACCTCATGCCCAGAATAATTTGACATCCACTTTCACCAAGAATGCCCCCTTTCCCAGCTGCAAGATGTGGGTTGCCACCTCATCTAATGTCACACAGTGTAGTGATGACAGCTCTGAGGAAATGCCATCATTGATACTGTGGTTCTGGGGAGATGAAAGATCTATGATCAGCCACCATTTCCCAGTACTGCTACATTTGGTATCACTACCAAAGGGACTTATGTGGACATTTATCTGCCTTGTCTCCTCGGCAGAAACCTCCTCATACGACCCTGTACCAGTTCATCTCTGATATCACTTATACTCTCAGCGGTCGCAGATGGGATTCAGTGGTTGATGGAGCAAAGAGGAGTGACATGGATGAGAAATTATGTGTATGACATCAAAATAAACCAAGGATTAGATAAGAGTTAACAATGGGACCTAGCTAGGTACTCTTACAGATACTGCTCAGAAGCAGTATCTGTATCTGTAAAAAGTACTTTTTAGTAACTTGAGTGTTAGAAGTTCAAATCAACCGTCTAACAATAGTGTAGTTTTAGGCTCGCTCACCATTTGTGCTCAAGCACAGCACTAGTAAGTATCTATATAATAATATGCTTGTGTGTCAGTAACGACGACGGTGTGTGTATTCATGAATAATTCATGAGCTTGGTATGGTTCGGTAAGGCATCGTTCATTTATGGTAGGTAAAGTATCGCCACAATCAGTAGAATAGAATGTGCTGGTTACTTCTAAAAAGCGGGTGCAATTGACGATGGAAGGCGGCGTAGGTTTCAAAAAGGAAGGCAAAAGTACGGAAGAGAAGGTAAAAGGTGATTAATCATAACTGAAAAGCGGATGGAATCGGCGACTAAAAAGCGGGTGGAACCGACAAGTAAAGGCGGGGGTTAGTTTTCAAAAGAAAGGCTAAAGTACGAAATAAAAGACAAAAGTTTCTCAGGACAGAAATTCAGAAGCAGGAGAGATAGACAAAGTAAAAGGGGGCTCCATGACTCAAGAAAAAGAGCTGAAGTTAAGAGAGATGGGTACAAGAATAGCTCAGATAGTTCAGAAAAAAGAGAGTAGGAGAGGGAAACTTATGTAACCTTAACCAATGGAGAATAATAACTGAGTAAGATAACTTGTGTTACTGCATTCTTACTTTGCAATACGTCAAGTGCCAATATGTTGCGGGGCACTTGCTAGTTATATATATTATATTAAAATCCATGGCTTACTTTCACTACACTGCAACTATCCCATACACTTTTCCTGAACTTTCCATACTCCTGTCATGCACAACTTAAGGACATTTGTTGTAGGAAAGTGTACAGGAAATTCAGCGTTTAGGAAATATTAAAATACTCAGGAAATATATAGGCACTACAGCTGATCTGCAGTTATCCTCTAACAGGAACATAATTCAACTTTTCTCTAGTACTAACTCTTGTCATCACAATTCTGTTAGTAAGCATCCACATCACAAAGTTCACTTCCTGAGTATACAATTGTATGCAGATATATATTCCTTCTGTGGCAACAATTTCAAAATAACTAAGATATGTCATATCTTTAATGTGTTGACTCTTTTCCATCTCATTTATTTGTTAGGGTGTAGAAACTATAAGAGAAATTAGCTAAGTACAAAGTTTTAAATGCAGATGAGCAAAGTATATTAAGACTAATTTCTTCATAATTAATACAAGGCATTCAAATGTTCATATTATGCAATGATTGGCAGGAAGTCTGTTCGTAAATTTCAGAATGTTGAAGATCTCATAGTTAAGTAGTTGTTGACATTCATTTTTCTAAAACAAAAATAAAAAACGCAAGTGATCTGTATCAATTACCATACATCATATGGCTGCTAGTCAGCAAACTTTAGTATGCATGATACAACCTAAACTTCATCTAGCTAATTCTCCGCTCCTTAAAAAGCATGCGAATATTTTTACTTGAAAGTGACACAGATATGTACAAGTTCAATAAGACACATGTACACATGTAGCATATTTAGTAGGACATGCTATAAAGTAGTATATAATGACAAGTGGTTAAGGGTACCGTCACACTCTTTGAGGGCGAAAAGCCTGCAGAATAGGCTATGGTTGCTAGGACATGTTAAACTTACTTCTATTATTCCCGGCAAGCAAGTACTACTCAGAGAAAGCACCTACCAAGAATAAAGATGGGAGTATATCATTTTCTTATCCTTACGTGTATGCCATAACGTTAAGTTTTTGTTGAATTCTATTTTAGTTTTCTATATACTCGCCTTACCACATGAACTATTGTCGATATATTAAAAAGTGTCTCATCATTATAGGGTCGAGCCCTTGTGGCCCTAAGCCATATCAAAGTTTGAATCGTAGCCGTTTGTCCAGTCCTGAGCAGTGCGGGAGAGTAGATTCTGAATCCATTACTTTTGTGTGTGAGAATTTTTTTATTGTAAGTTGTCTCCGCCCCGTCCCAACCGCACACACGCAAAGGTGGGTGAGGCGCAGCTGAATTTCACGGGCACTAATTTGTTGCAAAGCGGGGTGTGACTTTGTGGTAAATAACGCGAGACTATTCAGATGGAGTGCACTACTAAGCACCCATGTGTTGCTATGTGACAGCACCCTTAAAGAGCTTATAAGCCTATAGGAGAGTCTTAAACACTTTAAAACAGAGTGGATTAATGCATCACAGTGGCATGAGAGAGATATGAATGCACATAAAGCTATGAATAAGTCATTTCTCCAACATTCTTTTTTGACACTCACCTCTCCACACCTTGCTGGATGACTGAATTAACAGGTCTACTCTTGGGAAATGGGGAAGGTTTGAAAACTCCAGCTAGAAACTTCTTTTGTGTTTTCTTCACCACAGTCGGGTAAGGTTCCTCAGAATGTTTCGGATAAGGGTCAAATGTTCCTGCTTTACTTCCACCCATCTGTAACAAACACATCATTACTTCAGAGAAATTCACAATATATATAAAATTGAGTGTGAAATTATTATGAACATAATTAACTTTACATTAGCTGACTCCTTAGTCCAAGAAATCTATTAGTAGCAACATAGATATATCACTATTTGTTAACTGTACTACTTCTGTATGTACAAAGTTATAATCTTTTCCTGGCCTGACCACTTTTGACATACTTGCTACAGGTAGATTTAGTTTCAGTCATTCAACAACAATGCTTGAATTTAAAAATTACATTTAGATACCTCAAAATTGCTTGAACCACTGACTCATAACTGGAAATTTGTCAGCTAACTACAATCTTAACCATTGCTGTTGCTGGTTGTTGTTGTTTTGTTTGTTTGTTTTTGTTTCTTGCATTTCATAACAATAATTCTTACACATTGCACAGTGACATTATTGTATTGAAACTATGCCAATTATCTAACCAGTTTTGCTGGCTGGCTCGGTCTGAATGGCTTGAGAGTATCCTTCTTTGGCTTGGCTTCTGGTGAACGAGGAAATTTCTTGTCAGTGCGATACGGATTTTCCACAAAATGATCTAGCGGATGAGGATTCAGTTTAAAAGGATTTCCTCTGATTAGCTTTCTAGAAGTTGCCATTTCTTTCTGCAAACATAAATATTGAATTTATATTATATATAATAATATATATATGATATATATACACACACACAAGATTGTGATTTATTCAGGCATACAACTAGCTTACTCTGTGTTGCACTAGAGCTCTGTCATAGGGATCACTTTCATGCTTGGGTCTTCCTCCAATTGTAACTTTCAAATAACTGAGAAGAGAGAAGATATGAAAATATATATTTACTGCTCGAAAAATGTTTGTTAATTGTTGGCTACAATTAACCAACAAATACAATACTAACCCCTTGGATTTAATATATAAAAAAAACTTACAGAGCAGTTTTAAATAATTTAATTTATACCCATCCCTTGTTGAACAGGTAGAAAGAATATTCAAATTTAACACTCAGCTTATCTAGATGTATGTATAGCTACTTACTGCGAGAGCACTCACCCATATCCAGTGCCCTGCTTGGGTGGGTTGACCAGAAAGTTTTTCTTTGGTGTAATATACTTTGGCTTAGGCTTGTTGGCAGCACTAAAGGCTTCTACTTTCCCTCCTAGAGTTCCATAGTAGCTACCTACTCCAGATGGTTTCTTGGGCATGCTAGAGGGAGCAAATACTCCTGCCAAGTTTCGTTTATTTTCTTTCACTCTCTGCTCTCTTCTTCTTTTAACTGGATCTGAATAAGCTTCACCCTTGAGGAAAAGAAGATAAATTAAAAAATATATGAATAACATGAAATAGCTGCTATTGTGGTCATCTGGAGATAAAAAATTGGGCAAATGAACAATTCATTAAAACTTAAATATAGTTATTTGCAAACACTTTCCTATAATATACTAGTGGTGTGCTTAACTCACATAGTGAGCGAGTCTGACTGGTTTGCAATACAAAGTAATGTCTTAAAATTTGGTTTTTACATCTAGAGACAAACAGATCTGCATCCTACCAGTATTACTAACTATGTGATTAATGTCCTAGCTCATATCATCACTGCAGTTCTTAATAGCTATGTGGGTTTTTTCTAAAAGTACAAATACTTTGTCAGCCCTTAATTTTTTACAAGAAAGGTGAAATTTATTTTGGTAAAGTGACTTCAATACTCGCTATAGTGACTTCTCGCAGGAACTTTTTGTGACTGGAAAATTTTTTTTGCCAATAATTACAATTATTTAAGTCAGTTTATCTTTGTTGATGGAGGTGTGTAATTCTTTCATCAATGTAAGCATGCTTGCTCTTCATAAAGTGTGCCCTTAAGTTCTTGTGTAATGTGCATGTCAGAACGTTTATATGCTATTGTGGTGCCACTGAAAAGCCATATCAACTTGTCAAGATTGATTTTCTCACTCCGTAAGACTGAAGTTGTCCACACTGAGCCATAGCTAGCATACACAGCTACATTAGTTATATTAACATTTATATTCAAAATATTATAAGCATAACAAAACCATTATTTGTAATAGCTGAAATTTTAAGAACTTTTTTATTCACTAATAAATACTTTGTTTGCAAATTATTGAATTTTTAACATAGCTCGCATTGAGAATTTGCACTCTTAGTGCTCTAGTAGCAATGCTAGCTCCTGTGCTACCTCAATGTTGTTCTTTACTACTTAAAAGATTAGCATCTCTATAGCAGACTCGCAGTTAGGCCAATTGTTTTTGGGGGGAAATTTATTTGTGAGACCACTTGCCTCAACCTTTGTAAAACAAGAAAAAATCAAACAAGTATAGCACAAAACTTAGACTCCATTACTGCTGAAGGAAACCCTTGGTAATCTAAAAAAACTGTATTTTTAGAGAGAAATTGTGACCCCACCTGAGCCAGTAATATTCAGACATAGCTATATACCCAATTTCACAATGCCTTGTTCACTTTACTCGCTCACCTATTACCTATACAGAAATATTATTGATCATAATGACTTACTTCCATAACTCGCATAAACTTATCACCAAAGTATCCATCTTGAAAAGCTGTCTTTGTTTTAGTTGAATCGATTAGAAACTGCTTCCCTTTTCCAGCTTTTTCATTAAAAGGCCCTAAATACACAAAGAATACTCTGCTAAATAAATCAGATAAAATTATGCATCGTAGCTGCAACAGTTTAACAAGTGGCTTGCTTGTTATTAACCCTTTCACCGCCATAAGTGCCATATGGCGCTCAGCAGTACGGCCGTGTTTAAAAAAAGTATAAAAAATCAACCGTTCATGCTATCGACACACAACAAAGCTTAAAAGCTTTAGAAATGACTATTTTAGTACTGTTCTTAATATAGAATAATTACGTCAACGGTAACTAAGGGTAATACTTCCTGAAAGTTCAAAGTAGTTTGAGTAAAGAAATGGCGAGGCTATCGCGAGACGAGGTCCTGGCGTGTGTCCTGGATAGTGACGATAGTGACGATGTATTCGGCCTAGTAGGTAGCTCCAGTGAAGGTGAACAAAATGGAGAAACAGAAGAAGTTACTGCTTTCATGGGCCAGCAATTATTATCAAGAGATTCTCTTGACTATCTTTCAGATACTGTGGCAGACCGTTCAATTTTAGATGATATGAGTACAGATGATGAGTAGTTACTAGTAGAACAGCAAGGATATTTTAGTAAGTTTTTATTTAAAAGAAGAACAGTTTATAAATAATACTGATTGAATTTAGCTATTAAAGAATAAATATCATAATTTATAGATGTTGATGCCATGGGTGTTAACTAAATTTGGTCTATGTGAATACCACCGTACCAATCGTAAAGAGAGCATATGGGCTGGTTGGGAAGAGGTATATATGAAACATCTTTCCGAAAAAAATTCTAACTGAGCATACATAGTAGAATGTCAGTTATAACCAAACTCAATAGTGGCACGTGCAGTCACGAATAATTTGCTTAACCACACCCTCTCATAGCACTCTACAATACATTTTTCTATAGGATTCAGTTATCCGAACACCCCTCGGTCCCAGTGTGTTCGGATATGTGACATTCTACTGTATTCAGTAGCTAATCAGTCACACAAGAACTGGAGAAAACAAGTATTTTGTACAACGATGCGCACCTCATTGGTGAGGACAATTATTGTGTGTGTGTGTGTGTATGTGTGTGCAACTGAGAAGATATACAATAATTCATTCAACTGTCAGACTGGTTTGTTACCACACTATAACACAACCTATCCTCTGCCTAGCGTATGTTCACAGGAAGTGTATTACCAACAGTTGTATATAATGTTCATCACTGACAAAATTTGGTAAATATATCTTTTTCAGCTAGTTGGTTCCCTTCGCAAATTCAATTAATACAGCCACTCCTTGCATGTTTTGAGCTATCATTGAATGAGCACCGCAGGGATAACAGCCTCACATATGGCACATCCCATTATAAAAGAAAACTTGGCAGCTCCATGGAGTATATATGTGTGAGTGTGCGTGAGTGTGTGCATATGTGATGTGATATGTAGTGTATGTGGAAGGAACTTCGCACAGCCTGGAGACCTCAAACGACACAAGTGTTTACAAGAACGACAGAAACCAGTGAAGGACCGGCAAGGCGCTGTACAATGTGGAGTATGCCAGCGATGGTTTCGAAGTGCCGGCGGTCTTGCTGTTCATCGGCGCACCCATAATCCCCAGCCGAGTTGAGGCCCTACTCATACCCTCTATTGGAGGGACGCATGACCCGTTGTGGGCAGTATTGAGACAAGACAAGTATGCACGTGTGTGCGTGTGCGTCCAAACTGTGTGCTTGTTTTTCACATATCTTAACATGTTTATACTTTATACCACCACCCTCATGTCACATGTTATTTATTGTTTGTCATCCACTGATGAAGGTCACTGTTAGTGTGATGAACCGAATTACAACAAATAAAGGCTAGTGGAGTTTCAATAAAAACCTTGTTATGTCTATCCCTAGCCAAACAGGTATATTTATAGTAATAAATGTGTGTGCTTGCACGCAAAATTTGATAGGTAGGCAAAGTAAAAGCATTCATTTCTGATATATTGCCCACATGTATCGACTGGTTGCACCATTGGATATTCACATTTAAATAAATTTTTATTTTGAATAACTGAAACTGGCAATATTAAAATAATGTATGAATATGACTACAAAATACCACACAAAAAAACAGCTGGAAATTTTGAAACAAGGAATCAGTGTAGTTATAATAGTTACTTAGATATCCTGGACATCTTCTCTATAGAAGAATCCTGAAACAGATACTACAACAATTCACCAATAAGTTCAAGAAGTATTGCACAAGTCAAAGAACAATAATGAGGAAATGTTAGTGAGCAAGCATTACTGCATCCTACTCTGGCCAAGATGTACGAATAAAAACTAAAAGTATTGCATACCCACAGTGACAACACAACTCAGGATTAGGGCTACTAACTGCTATTATTAATAAAAAGAGGCTCTAAACGGTGATTGTTAAAAAAAAAAAATAATAATAGTAGTACAATGACTAAATGTACCCAAATTATGTTTTCTGTTTAACAACAAGAAAGTTCACAAACTGAGACTGAGCAGATGACCCCACATATCAATAACCTATAACCACGTATGAAAGCAGCCGCAAAAATATGCGGTCAGGTTGTGGATGCGATTTCTGCGATTTCAACTTTCATCATGCACATACTTTGTAGGATTTTTCAATGTTTCGGGTTGTAACTTTATAATCATATGCTATTTCTGAAAAGTAATTTCAGCCTGAATTCATAATTCAGCCTTTAATGTAGACTTCAGGAGAAACTTCGAAAATAGTTTTCAGCCAAACAAAAAAAAAATGCTTTCTGAGGTACTCAAGATCGATGACCTAGCGATATAAGTCAGGAACAAAAGTGTTAAGCAGGAAGCACTGTACATAGACATTAAAGTTTCATTTGCGCATGTGTCGTTTCCCACCCCCAAGCAAAAAATCCTGTATGAATCCCTGACTTTGGGTAAAAACAAAAAACAAAAAAAAAAACACAAACAAACAGAACAACTGTAATTTGCTTAATATCAATCCTTTATGGGTACCCCTAAGTGATAGTGTGTGTTTGTGTGTGTGTGCAAACCACATTTCATTATAATATTTTTTGGAGCATGCTAATCCATTTTAAAGCTTTCAATATCATGTCCCAAAGAAGGTTGTGAATGTACCATTTAATTTTTAATCTATATGATACTCCCAGTAGTAGTAGTACACCATCATGAGTTTGGCATGAGTACTAGTACCCAACACATGCTTGTAATTCAACATGTACCATCCACCCCCAACCAAACCATAGTGGTTGACCAGTGTCTACAAATAGCAGCTGCTTTTGTATGTGCCAGAAGACCGGAGGCTCTGCTAAATCATAGTGGTTAGTACAGAGTCTCTGTCTTCTAACACACTCACACATGCACTTTTTTTTAATTTTTTTTATAAACTCTTCATTTTTATTATGAGGGGTGAGGGTGTTCCAAGATCAATTTGTCCAAGTGCCTGACTGTTGTCAGGCACAATCCCCTGGACTCACACACAAGTTATACATGATACACATTAAAAAAAAAAGAAGGAAAAAAAATGAAGGAAGGGAGAGAGGGACGGATGGAGGAAGAAAGGAATAAGGAGAAAGAGAGAAAAGATGAAGCAAAATAGTTTGGATAATGAGTTAATTGTTGCTTTTATTGTTTCTACATTTCTATATATATAATAATTCACACGCACACACACACACACTTTTTTGGTTAAATTTACATTATAATTAATGAGGGGTGACTGTTCCAAGTTAAGCGGGAGGGAGGATAAAGAGGACAATGAGAGAAAAGATGAAGTAAACAAACACACACACAACACACACATAGAGGTTAAGAATACATGATACACACTAAACCAAAAAAATAAGGAAGGGATAGAGGGAGGAAGGGAGGGACCAAAATTAATAAAAAGGAAAGAAAAAGAGAAAAAATAAGCAACTGAAAGTAAAAATAAAGGAACACACACGCACACTACTGATTTAAATAACAACAGTCAGGCACAATCCCCTGGACTTATACAGAGGTTGATAATACATGATACACACTGTAGCAAGCACTTGAAATGGTAAGGCCAGGGAGTGGGTGCAGTGATAAGTGTGGCTCTTGAAAAATATGGGATGTTAACAAAGATTTATATTGAAAGAGAAGATGAGGTCATATGTGCCACAAAAAATCCAGTTCAGCAGCATGCATGTAGCATATGCCCAGTTAAATATCTGACACACCCAATCTTAAACTCAAAAGTGGTCCGATCAAAGTGGATCTGCCAGATCACTTGCTACGACCATGCATACGCACACACCCGCACATACACACACACACATACATACACACATACATACACACACATACACACACTCACATACACACACACATACATACACACCACACACACATACTGTACAATAGAATAAAAATTAAGTTGTGGAAAAAGATTGCACAACTAGTTCAATGGTAAATTGAAACAAAGTATCTGAAAATTGTCATGTCGTACGTCTAGTACATAGTACGTTTTCACAAGATGGCGAGCAAATTTCTCTATAAAAGACTTATTGTAGCAAATAGTTTTCACCAGATGATAGTAATAGTAATAATAATAATAAAATAATACTAATAAAAAAAAAAAATAAAAAAAAAAATAATAATAATAACATAATGATGATAACAGTAATAAGTTATAGTTAAAGCATGAGCGCTTAGTTTCTAGTCGATTTATTGCACGACAGCCCGAGGGCCGTAGGCCCGAGGACTGAGTGCGATAAATGTACTAGGCACTAAGCGCTCATGCTTTAACTAGTTTAAATACCAGGCAACCTGACAACAATATAGCAACGGTATTTAATAATAAATAATAATAATAGTTATGATAATATTAATAATAATAATAATAATAATAATTATGATAATAATCATAATCATAATAATAATGTCGATAATAATAATAAAAATCATAATTAAAATCATAATAATGATGATAATAATAATAATAGTAAAAATCATAATAATAATAATAATCATAATAATAATAATGATTATAATAACAATAATAATATTAACAACAACAACAATAAATAGATTTGAATTTTGACTTTGGTGGGAGCCAATAGCTCTCTCCCCATTTAAAAAAACCTGAAACCTCTTGTAAACTTTTGGCTAAATAGATTTGAATTTGACTTATGGGAGCCAATAGCGCTCCCAGCAGACATAGTGGCTAACACAGTTTCGGTGATCACATGATCACAGGCATACTCGACCTATATAAGGATTGACTTGAAAGCTGACAGAATATTGCACTTACAGCAACTAGCGATGGAAGGATTGTCGTGCACTGAGCTGGCGAACTTTATGCTGGATAACGGAATTTCTGAAAGTGTAATAGATAATTTTGTAACCAATGAAACAACACACAGTAAGAATTATTATATTTTTTCAATGTCTAAACTAAGTTGTCAGTACATACTCCAAACAATACATACAATGATTGTGCCGTAGATAATATCTATTCAAGGGCAGCGAGTTATACTACTAAGGCAAGAATATATGTGGCTGAATTGGAGGGCAGCAACTGTTGGAGAGCGGCATCTGATATATGAAATAACTTTTTTTTTGTTGCAAGTTTGTACCTTCATGGCCCACTGGATGATTGCCCCATAAACTTTTGAGTTGTAGGCTAGTGACTTTTTTCTCCTTAGGGAGTTTCCCTCTGAATTGTTCATATCCTGGTGCATTGTAGGACCAAGATCAGAGACTGGATTGATACCAGAACCTAAAATAATAATAATAATAATAATAATAAAAAACATTATTTCTTGCCATGATAACAGATGAGAACATCAGAGAACACTGTACTAGAATTGTAGTCTAAACAAACAAGACTAATCCTGCAATGAATTATAGGTAAAATATTCACAAACAGAAATGTGACCTCAGCTTATGGAATACCAAATATACTAATCAATCCTTTCACTACAGTAGTGGCTGCCTATACCTCTCTGGCTATGATTTATTTCTGTATTTTTTTTTACATCTTATGTGGATGTTAGGATGGACAGTGATAATCAGTCACAAGTACTACCAGTCAACAGGGACGTCTAAGACTGACTCCATTTTGACAAATTGTTAATAATGATAGGAGTGGAGCTCTAATTCTGTAGCAGTGGTCCTGAGCTACATATAAAACGTGGGTCTACTGGGGCCTACTATTATCCCTGTGTTCTACTAACTGCCAACTGCATCACCATATCTCCAGACATGCTACTCCGCACCTTAGTCGCTGATTCAAACCTCACACACTGTCAATCTTACCCAGCATATGTATGTAAATCTTACCTGTAGAAAACATGATGTCTGAGCATTCTATATTTCCTCTGGTTTGCCATGCCATGTGTTAAGCACACTGAGACATACCTACAAACAAACACAGATACATACAGTCACTCTTACTACATAACACATTGAGAGGCGATATGGATAGACATTCATGGAGTTCCACTACATATCAATAATTTAATTGTTGTCTAGCATCCTAGTAAATGTTGGAACTTTCTCAATCAAACGACCTGAACTTTTTTTGTATTGTTTTGTTGTCTTTTCCCGTTTATTCTCCTTTCCTTTTTCTCAGACCCGTTTTGATTGAGAAATTGCATGAGGCAAGCATATGGAACTTTCTCAATCAAAACTTTTCAGTTTTCATTAACATTTTATTTTACATATACTTGATACCAGCATTCTATCGCCAGGGACATGACTCATTTGATATCAAATAAAACAAATCATAACGACCACAATATGTTAAATATAGCAATTGGCCATGCCTCATGCAATTCACCCTACTACTTGTGATATGACCTCCTAATTAAATTATTAATGCCACTAATTATTTATTACTGCACTATCAAACAAACCGAATACAAAAAATGCAAAAACAGCAACGCTATAATAAATAATAGTACTTACTTCATGCGATACAATTATGCGTGTTTAATACTAAGATATGCATAGAGAAAAAAATATACAAACTTGAGTAAACTCGAGGATAGGTGATCATGAAAAGAGGATTTAAATGCATACATAAAAAATGCATGCCCACTCATACACACACAAAATCTTCAGTCTAAAAAATTTTCATGGCTTAGTATATTAACCCTTTGCGGACGAACGCTGGCGAGCAATTATGTAATTAAATACGCGCACGCCGTAAAACAAATTAGTTGCCTGAGACGACGTTTTACCAGTTGGAGTTCGACACGTGGAAAAAGAAAACGGGTGAGTGTTTCTTTTGTGTTAGGCCTCAAATAATCTGGCTCTAGCGTTGTAGCTATGGTAATTCGTTAGTTTATAGTTTATAGAGTTGTTTTGAATACAAACTTAGTTGGAATTATCGAGGAGGCCATAGTTTGTTAGCTATTTTTTTAGCTTATATTTATGAAGAGAAATCACACCCAAGTGTAAGTTCTAGTTTTAGTTTGCTTATTTCTAGCTGCTTTAGGCCTTTACTTCTTAGTAGATGTTCTATTTGAAAATAGCTAGACACAAAGTGTAGAAATTTTTTTTTAATTTTAATTTAGTTGGTGCACTTGATATAAGTTATACTTATTTTATAAGACTTATTTTGTAGAATAGAGATTGCAAAATGTATACTATGTAAGCTACTGAAAGTTTTAGCGCGCTGCACGCTCTGTAACTGTAATAACAGAGCGAGAAAAAGCTTGTCACGAATTCGTGACAGCCGTATTCTCTTGACGCACTGGTGTGTCACAGATCCGTGACCATCGTACGCGCGCGTTAAGTTACGGCGGTCACGAATTCGTGACGATCGTACGCAAAGGGTTAAAGGATGCATACAGAAAACAATACGTATGTATTATTCATTTGATATTGGAAAATATCATGAGTTTGTTAGTTAGTATTTACACGAGTGCCGCAGGCACGAGTGTAAATACAGCCAATCAGACGAATGATATTCTTCAGTATCCAATGGATAATAAATTTATTATGTACTGCTCATGTGTTGATGCCATAGTTACTATTGCTACGGCATTGTAAACACTGTAAACAAGTTTGTAACCTAGAGGGACGTAATGACCCCACATGATAACTGTGAACATAGGTGATATGGGAAAATATTATCCTAGGCCTCATCCTGCTTACTTTAGTGCATTTTCTATGTGGCAACAGTTATCAGGCACATAATAAATATAGGTTATACTTTGAATACGGCATAGTATCACAAGTCTTGGTAGTATTGGCACGAGTGCCGCAGGCACAAGTTGCCAAAATGCTGTACAGACTAGTGAGGAGACAAAGAAGAGGTTATTTAACAGTTTTTAGGTGCCGATGAGGTTGTCTTCTGAAACGTGAATAAGCATGGTGTAACTTATTTATCATGTGCCCATAGTAACCCGACAGGTATGTTAAAGGGGACGTGATAACACTTGGAGAGCCGAAGAGGACGCGACATGGTAAAATATTGGGATAGTTCAAATACTATTGTTCCTATGGGACTAGCTGAGTGCGGAACATGATAAAAATTTGTATGGGCAACGATAGGTGGTCATGAAAAGAGACTCTACTTGATGCATCTAATTAAGCCGCACAAAACAAACAATCCAGAAAAACATTAAACTAGAATACATATCGACTATTTCTAGAATCAATCTCTCCAAGGTCCCCAAGTGATAGTGTGTATGTGAGCCAACATTTCAGGGATAAGGGGGGGGGGGGGGGGAAGGGAACGAGTTACCATGGAAATGAATTAGAATTATGTTAGGAAGGTAATAAAACCGGTTTGTCATTTGCAAAAAGGGCCTTAAAGAGACATCTAACCCACATCTTCTATAAATTGACTATAATTGTATTAAGCTAATCAGCTTACAAGTATAACTTTTGAAATGTATGTCACACCCTCTCCCCCCCTCCCCCTTTCCCACACACAAAGCTCACAATGGTGCAAAGCTGTATGCTAAGAATCCTTACCTAGTATATTTCAATTGACTGCTGCAATATGATATAATTTCAAACTTTATTTAGCAGAAACTAGAGCAACAAAGGTGCGAACCTCAGCGCTAGCTGTGCAAAACCATTCTATTAACTTATCTAAGAGCACAAAGCCAGCTTACATCCAAGGCTTAAAAACTACTTCCAGGATATTAGCCACACCCACTTTCCACACCCAAACCATAGCAAATTACATCTAAACCATAGCAAATTACATCTAAACTACATCAACACAACCACATCATGTGTATTAAGATAAAAGCATAAAAACTAAACAATGCTTACTCTAGACTCAGTGACAGAAGAAGGAAGGAATAATGAAAGATAAGGACAAACATAAAAACAGCAGAAAAAAGGGAAGGGGATTAATTTATTAACTAGCAAAACAGAGTAAGAATACTAGAGCATCTAGTTGTGAATCCTAGCTAAATGGCAAAAATACATGTTCAGAGCACAAAATATTTTGCTTAGGTCATTATATAGCTTGCTTTCATCACATGGCACACAGCTGCATCATTAGGCTGGTAATTTTAAACTCACTGAAGCTATATACACTTACTGACCACTTCATGAACCTGTAACTGACCGTTTGCAATAAGGAGACCTCAGCAGTAATTTTTGCTAGCACATGACTGTCGTCTAACTTTTTGCAATGACGAACAGTGGAGTCCCCGGAATTGAGGATGAACCATACCGTACGTATACCATTACGCATTTCATTCTTTAGGGGGAATGCTTTGTGTATTGGTGCAGTTTGATGCCACTTTTGATGCCTGAATGGCTCCCATTTCGGAGAAGTGTTGTTGGCAGACAGACAGACAGACCCAGTGGACAACTATAACCCTCAGTGTGCAGCCACACTGAGGGTTAATACAGAATTGAAGTAAATCTATTTTAGTGTGAAACAACGTGTACTCTCATACACAATGCTTGTAATTCAAAACACAACAACAAGCACAAAAACAAAACCACATAGGTTAACCAAGCCAACTGATAAACAGCCTGACACACGCACACACACACAATTAAAGAGAATAGCAAACATCACACATCACCATCAGAATTGAAACCTCCTTCCAGCCCCCCCCCCGCCCCCCATGTTTACCCTGCTTAGTAAGCTACAATTTTATGCCGGTAAATGTAAAGCTATGATATGTAGTCAAGTCAGGTATTTTGGGGGGGGAGGGAAACCTTCCAAGGATGTCCTCAAGTACTTATGAAAAGAGACCCAAAGGCATATGTACACGAAACAAACTAACTGCTGGAGTACTATTTTAGTCTACCCCATGCAAGAGGTGTGACAACAATGTGTCCCCATCACATGTTGTAATTCAACATGTGCTAGCTACCCAAACAAAACCACAGAGGTTAACCAGTAAACCACAGCAGCTGCTTTAATGTGTGCCCTAGACTCACACTCTGACTTAGGGTCATGCTAATATATTTTTGCTAAGCTTGCACAGAATAATGATCAGCTAAATAAAACAATTTAAATAATAATGACATCACAATAGCAAATAACCTAGTGTATGAAAAATGTACTGTAAAAATTAACAACAACAAAACAAAACGAACAAAAACAAAAAACAACAACAACCTATGAATATCTGCTAATGCAAACGAATAGTGAGTGTTGTCCAGTAACGCCGTCAATTGTCCCATGCGACTAGGATGATAGAGAAGTCCCTTGGGATGTCCATGCCAAAATAAAAAAATTATGAAATTTAAAACTTTCTCTGCTAGGGAACCCCTCCCTGTGGTTGAAAAGTAGCCCTAGCCCGTTGTGGTTATAGTCACATGACCGACACACCCAATTTTGGGGGGCTTTGCCCCCATATCCCCCAATATGCTCGGGAGGCTTCGCCCCCCGCACCCCCCAGATGCTGTGACAAACATATGAATCAGGCTAATGTGAGTGAATTGAACATGAATAGGATGCTGCTGAATTGTTAGGGCCTTGTAATATGCCCGTGGACATTTGACGGCATTACCGGACTACTATGCATATCATACAGATGTACACACAAAGAACAGTCCAACAAGAAGGGAGAAAGAAGGGAGAGTAAGAAAGAGATAGATGGAAAAAAAAAAAAAAAAGTTTCATACAGAGGAGGAGGGGGAACTGGGATTTCCCCCTCAAGGTTCTAGCTTCCCCCCACCCAAGAAGTTATAAATAATTGAATAATAATATACTAGATCAGATTTAATAACAATAACAATACCACGCACAATATGCACTACAAGTGTGAGGTCCACTACACTAAACTACATCTTCCCCAAGCAAAACATGCGACAAACACCATATCCACGTACATACAAACCCGCGCGCATACACACATCTAACCATGGCACGATCAAGCTTTCCCAGTTTGAAATAGAGAGCACCACTACCGTTGAGTATCTCTGGAGGAATATCAGCTCCAACTTTATCTGTCAGAATGTGTGATGACTTATAGTATGCATCAACAGCTAAACAACAAGAACGTCAACAAAAACTTGAGTCAAGCGCTTTTTGTACCATTTTGCTACTCCAATTTTAGATGTTTGTGAAGATCGTAAATAACAACTAAATATGCAGTATTCTGCTTACGTTGTTCAGAATTGGTTGTCATTATTTTTATTATTTATTTAAAAAAAGCTCCAGTTTTTGTATTACTTAGCAGGGCACTGAATCACATAGTGCCTCCAGATGAGGGCACTATATGTGACTGTCTATGGGAAAATCGGGCACAACGCAGCATGCGTAGACGTTGTGAAAAGATAGATTTAGTTCTTAAAATTTTATAAAATAAACCTAACGAAGGGAACGGTTAGGTAATATATAGCGGGAATGCTAAAGCTACGACGATAAAACTTGGAGAGCTTAATATCTGGATGCCGAGGAGTGTGTAAGTGCAAACAAAAAAATGTTTTTGTCGGGGCCGCGTTGTGCCCCGATTTTCCTGTAGACGGTCACATATGTAGTGCCCTGGTAGAGGGCTACTACATGTAGTGCCCTGCCTCTCAGGGTATTAGCAATGACTACCGTTGCTATTTTCTAAATTAGTTAAACACTGTGCGTCCGTTGGGAACTACTGTGTTTAGGGTCCCTCTGGCGTCATTAGTAGTACCCTTGTTTCACTTGGGATGCCACAACCCTGGCACTTCAGGACCCTACACATTAGTGCCCTCGGTGACAGCGCCTAATTATTATATAATCAGTTCCAAATACATTATCAAGTACCATATTCTTGCAGTTAGACGTTGCCTTCAATACTTAACCTCCCAGCTCGAGAGACTTAATAAAACGTCAGCCACTCTTGAATAGTAGCTGCAGACAAATGTTACTGATTCCACATAGTGCATTAGACCACTATAGGACTTCCAAATGTAGGAGTAAATTCATGTACTCTATAGTCCACTTGGTCAACATTAATAACAACTCTTGAATTAATAGCCACTATTGAATAGTAGCATTCATCAGTAGTAAGTTATAAAGAAACATTATTGCAAAAATGCTCTATCAAAGTAAACCCAACACATGGTTACAATTCAGTTCTCATGAGATGCTGAGCAAAATTTCATATTATATGGTTGGTTGGTTTACCCGCCATATATGACCACCAACTATGGACTGGAGCTAAACAAATGACTTACCACACCCACCTATACATTCCCCTGCTCCAGGACACTGCCCAGTTCTATATTACATTGACCACACCTACCATTAAATCCTCCTGTTCCAGGATACTAATGCATTGACCACACCCACCATTAAATCTCCGTGTTCCAGGATACTAATGCATTGACCACACCCACCTTTAAATCCCCCCGTTCCAGGATACTGCCCAGTTCTATCTAAGTCTCCATATCATCTGGGAACTGGTCTGTCACTTTCTTCAAGTACTCCTAAATATTTTATAGTTGCTAGGCTTAGCTGCCAGAACCTTCTCAAAACACTGGGTAGCATTTTTACTGTCACCTTGGGCGATGTACATCGTGAGGCAACACTGGACAAAAACCTGGTGGCCTGCAGTGAACATGAAACACTAAATTGTTGTATACAATTAGTCTACTTGATTGTTCATCACTGGACTATGAATATGAAGCTAAACATTCATACTGTGTGCTATATGCTGAGCGTGTAACAAAGCTGCAGAACAACTGGTCCCGTGGGTACAACACTTCTCTATATGCGACTGCCTACAGAAAAATCACGCCCAATGTGGCCTCAAAAAAAAAAAAAATAATAATAATAAATTATTATTATTTTTGCACTGAGTCGTCAGCATCTAGATATTGAGTTTCCAAGTGTTATAGTCATAGCTTAAGTGGTTCTCAATACATTCTACATAATCGTTCCCTTCCGTTAGCTTATTTAATGCAATTTTAAGAATTCGACCAACCTTTTCCCTGACATTTACACACGCCATGTTGTGCCTGATTTTCCTGTAGACGGTCACATATAATGACCTGTATTATCAAAAATTAACCAACTGTATGAAATGTATGTGGATTAGCACCTCCGAATACAAGAGTTTTGTATAGGCATACAGGGAGCTGGGGAAGGAAGAATATTCTCTAAGTGAAAGTCTCTCCCCCTCCCACCCCCCTCAAGAAAAATAATCATAATCACACTCTTTCTTAAAATATGCTGTACTCAGTACTAGCCATAGAATACATACAACAGTACCCTCTAGCAGTCATTACAACACAATGTACACACCGAGTTCTCGTCTTCACCTATCCAAGTACAAAAATGAGTGTGGCTTAGCATACTTGAAGTCTCCCCTCAGCAAAAAATCCAGTATGAAACCCTGCCAATATGTAAATTCCCGATGATGCTTATGTGTGACCTACATGTAACACTCTCGCCTGTTATATCATGCCCATCAACTCTAATTGCTATGTTTCCAAATTGGCACCTTTACTTTCTCTTTGTGAAATTTCTCATTACTATTACCTGAGTTGTCTTGTGTTGTTCTTTCCTCCCTGGCTCACTCAATGAGTGCTGTTCCTTTACCAGTAGCTGACAAATGGGAGTGCGTCTTACAGCGTCCCCTTTTAGTGGGGTGTTTGTGTTGGTGGTAGTAGTAGCTTCTGTGCTGAAAATACATGAAATAAGACAAAAGCAAAAAAAAAAAAAAAAAGTGAAGTCAGAGAATATGCAGTACTCAATACTAGCCATGAAACCTTTTCACAATATCATACTCCACAAGGAGATTTAAAAAATCAAAGCCCGAAAAAAATGACTACTTGAATATGAAAAAAAAAAGAAAAAAGATCAACGTTTATCCAATTGGTAGGTCAGTTTAACTGTACTAAATGTCTCATTTCCATACTTAAAGCTTTACCCCTCAAATAAAAATCCTGTATCAATCCCTGATGGGGCTAAAGTTGAAGTGATCACATATAAAAGGAACACTGCAGTTATCATCAGATAAAAATGTTATTGAAGTTCTGATTATCAACCAATATCACACCAGTGCTCTGGAGCTTATCGCTATCTATAAAATTGGTTATCTACCTTCACACAAAGTATCCATATCTCAAGCTAGCTCAATCAATGTCTTGTTGTGTGTCCGCGTTTTCATTTTGTAGAATCTCGCTCTCTGCCGCCACTTACATCACGATCCAATAATAGACACTCTTTTTAGGACAAAAACCCTTTACCCCATCAAGTATCAAGGGATTTAGGATAAAGATACCCTTTACCCTCCCATTAAAAGTTAAGCGTTATCCCTTTACCAAAAGTAATTTTATTCTTGGCTTTGTCTGTGTAGAGGGCAGAAGCAGAAGAAATGTTTAGTCTAATCAGTCTAAAGATGTCTCGTCGATGTAAGTGAAAGGTATTCATACAAGTGTTGTTTGGTAATAGCAACCTAAGTCAGATTTGGGCTTACCATATGGTGGGGTTATCAGCCACCTGCACATTGCATATTTAGCTGATTTCAACTTGATGAGAACAGAAGCTTTATGGTTACAAGTTCGCCTAAATATATCTGTGCATGTGAATGTCAGAAAGTGTACACCCTATGCTTCTAAATAATGGTTTGCAAAATCATGACACTAATGTACTGATAGAATGTATCATAGTTATTCTAATTACAGCACCAAAATAATTCAGATTCTGAAATAGTCTATTATTAGAACAGAACATTAATTGTTGGTTTGAGCTGGTTCTAAAATTAGGTCTGAGCTTAGCAATTAGGATGGAGTTGGACCTGTGACCTTGGCAAGTGATCAGTACATTGTCACATCTTCGTGCAGTGATGGCAATTTTGGAGGACCAGCACTAAATTTCATCTTCTCTGCTTCCCTTTCATAAAAAGCAGTAGTTTCAGCCCAGATAAAGGTAGAAGATAGTCCCACAAATCTATGTATGCTATGAGTCCGTACATATTGGCTAAGCACCACAGAATAATTCCAAATTCAGTTTAGTTTGTAATAGAACTAGGAAGAAAATATTACCGCGAAAAGGTGCTACTATTAGAGTGGTGCTGTAATTAGAATATGGTATAGAGCAGAGTCTATATCCTTGAAGCCCTGTAATATTATAGAAATGAATCCAGTGTTATAGGTATACTTTGTATGTGTAATCATGTAGGAATCTGTGATCTTGATGAAGAGATTTGTTGTGGTCTCAGTGACAGCAAGAGGTGAAATAGAATAATATGTGAGTTTGTATTGAACATGAGTAACTAAGGTAGTCAGGATTAATAGCATGAGTAAGGTAATTAGAATGAGGTGATGCATCGTACGACTAACCATGCTATTAGTTGCTAATAGTTTGCCAACATCCTAACATGTATTAGAATTGCAGTGCTATTAGCTGTTTATTTAGCATTGATATTTTGTCCTTGAGCTGATGATCAAAGCAGTGGTTTTCTAGGCAGGGCTGTAAGATTGAAATGTGCATTTGTTGACCCTTACCAAACATACCTTTAAATTTAAAATTTGTTGTGCAACATTCATGAGGATTCGATATTAAAAAAACAAACAGCTAGAACCTGTGATATTTACAAAATTCATTAGTATTTAAAAATAATTGGATTTTTTTTGACAAATGCTTAATAAGTGTCTGTTGAATAAAATCAGTTGTCTTAGTTTCACTCATCTCTGCAGTTGTTCTATCACAGTTCCTTCTGTAACTTCAAACACCTTGGATCCCATTAGAAGTTAAATATAAGTAGAGGCTGGATAATAAAATCACGATACGTCATGTTCACTCTTTGGCAGTAGTTTCACTTCTCTCTGGTCCTGTTTTCCTAAATCACACTGTAGTAACAGTGCAGTCTAACATATCTTGTTACATACCACTTTTTACCCATTACACGTGTGCCTGTGGAGATATGTATGCATTTATGTGGCATGTGTATGTGTTCATGTTTGTGTAGGTGAAGTACTTTCTGACAATGGGCCTAACTGATATGTTTGATGTGGTAAGTTAAATGCAGCTAAATGTGTTAAAGTCACGACATGCACGCACGCACACAAACACACACACACTGTCTATGAGCCCAAGCAATGATACAGATACTTTCTATTTAGTTAACCTGCTTATTCTTACCAGATTTGTATGGTTATGTTCATATCTGGTAAAGGGACAGTAAGTATGCAAATAAATAACAGATTTCAGCAAGAAGTCAAGATAACATTATCATTATATTGAATGCGTAACCCTGAATATTCTGGGGCCCTGGTTAATTCTATGCATATTCTAAATTTTGAATTTCTGTCTAGCAATACTTATCTATGGCTAGGCTGGGTATAACTGCTTGTGGAAAGAAAATCTGATATTTCTGTGCTTGCAACAAAACTTATAGATTGTGTTGTATGTGATGTAGATAATGTGTGCCATCATGGAAGAGTGAAGATCTGTTCTCAAGTCATCTTCTATTGTTGAACCTTCACTTGTTGATCATGTAGAGTTTTTTTTCTTTTTTTTCTTTCTTCAAAATGTAATGTATAAACATTATTAGTGCGAATTTATTTAAAACAACCCAAATAAAATTATAGTGACATCAGGTGGTCATTACAGGTAAAACTCTATTAAGGAAGTGTATCAAGGCTTTATTTTACTTGACGATCTATCCTAATTCAATATATGCACGTTGGGTACAAGGTCCTCAGATATACAAGACAAAAGATAAAGCACAGAAAATAAAAAGGGATAAGTGGCATTTAATTATTTTATAATAGTCTCTATGGTATAGATATGTAGTATTGTATTTTGGCAAGAACTTCAAATATATTTGATTTACTGAGTCACACTCATACCATTTGTTTATCACACACAGCCACCAGTCTTTTAAAGAAATTGACAAAATTCAATCATAATATAACAAAAAGGTTTTCCTTAGACTGCTTTTACAAGTTGCTCTCACCAGGATTTAGGAGTATACTATAAAGTGTTGTGATACATCATAGGGTGTTATGGTACACCATAAGGTGTTTCATTAAACACCTACTTTATAGTAGGGTGTTATGGTGCACCATAGAGTGTACCATAACACCCCTGTTTAATAGGGTGTTCCATTACACCCTAGTAAGGGTGTACCGTTACACCCCATTTTTTACTGTGTACCCAGTATCTTCTCCTAAATCTTGTGGCTGGTATGCAGCAGCAGTCTTGGAGTGGGCATGGGACAATTAACCAGACTTTGAATTTCATTTTTCTGTTATAAGTATAACAACAAGTGTTACTAATAGCTATAGCTGTAAGATAAGAACTCCTTTAAAATAAATAACAGTCCTTAGTGATATATTTCAGATGCACACATGTAGCTGTGCAAGTGCTTTACTCCAAGTATTTTCCTACCTACACAGATCAAACTGCTGACTACTCAAATGCCAGATAATCGAATAGTCTAGACGCTGAATAGGATATACAACCCTATGTTAGGTACCCATGAGATGATAGCATCAGTAGCTACTACTATAGGTAAGGTTTATGATACCCTACACAGAAATAACACCTTGCATTAAGGGAATTGAGCATTATCATAAGTAAGCAGGAAAAAGTCAAGTGCATGTTTTAGCTTACATATTATATAGCACCACATGTAAAAGCAACACACCCACACTTTTATACCCATTTATGCCACTAATAACACCTGCTGCTATTATTTATGGTAATCCATATCAAGGCAAGTCTACTAGCTATATCTGTAATATCTGTATAATTTCTCTATGCAGGTTACCCAACTATAAATACACTATTATAGTGGCACAATCATCTATGAATTTGTAAGATATAATTTTATTCACTTGATGTTGCCAATTTGTTAACTGGAGACTGTATAAGTTATGTATTAAAATCACTGGCAACAAAAAATAGTGATACTGTTTTCCTTTACGTTTGGAGAAGTGCAAGAGAGTTAGCTAGTATATATACTAGCACAATACGCTAACATTCAGTGATTGAGTTTTAGTAGCAGACAGTTAGTTGACAATTATTAATTCACTCTATAGCTAGAGAAATTCATGTTATTTTTAAACGCTAGCTAATAATATACATACCCTAACAAGTTCCGTTCGTTGTTAGTTTTACTTCCCTCGTAACTATAGCAACTTTATAAGGCACCGCCCAGTCCAGATTAGGTAAACTCAGCGATCGTCATATGTGCTGATCTATTGCGCGCGCTCTTTGTGGACGAAAAGGGAGAGAGAGTACGTGGGGATGGGGCAAACCTGGTCAGACTAATCGATGGGGCAAGAATAGGCGTTCTAAACTACGTGGCGTTAATGTGCAGGAGGTAATGGAATTAACATTAGAAAACTAATTGTGAGTGCCATCATTTACTTGGAGTTTTGTTCAGTATCTCATCGATTTTTGTTGAAACAAAATAGTTCGGTGGGATATTCCAGAAATTTATGGTGGAATACTAGTGTAGCCTTTTCTGCTCGTCTCATGACTTTATAGTACCACCCAGTAAAAAAGCGGTTATTACCCTCCCCCCCCCCCTCACACACACTCTCTAGATGCTATTACATTACTATTTTAATGTGACTTTAGGACATAGAAGTAGGTGGTGACTCCTTTGAACACCCCTGAATATTTATCAGCAAGGCTGAATTTCCTCGCAGCAAGTAAGTTGCTCTATGTGGAAGTGAGTACCGAAAACACACTAACCATTATGCTATTTGATGGATGGTAACCAAAATTGTGTGACATGTGTGTTATTATTCTTTATTAAGGTGGTGCCTAATTAGGGAATGTGTGTGCACATACTCAAGCTAGTGATTATTGGTATGCCCAATAAGTTAAGCCTCTATTTATGGAGGTGTGATGTCCTATTTGTTTCAATTTTGTTTGGAGATGACGTGCTGGTGAATGGCTTAAACATTGTGCCATTCCCCCTCATATACAAGAAGTCTATTCGTGGAGGTATATTGACCCATTTGTATCAGTTTTATTTGAGATAAAAACATTTTATAATGAAGGCCAGTGTATAAGTTATTTATGTGACTAATAATGACTTTCCGGTGGCTGCTGTTTGGGGTGGGGGGAATGTGTATTTGTATAGCCTAGGGATAGGTTGTTGGTCTCATTAATATTGCCATTGTCTGGTGAAGGAACATGTTATTAGTTTAAGGTATACTTGCACAGGGCATGATATGCATCAGTTACATAGAGTGAAGTATGTGTAGGACGTGGACTCTTGTCACATGGTATTAAGCACATGTAGCAACAGTTTAGTTATGTGAGTACAGAACAGTAATTGCTTAGTTGGAGTTTCCAGCTAAGGCTTGGCATAGAGATTGGAGACTGTGGTTTATGCTTTTATCACTTCATTCATCAGTAATGTCCACCAGTGTTTAGTTACTAATTCCTCTCATAATTAAGTCTTCTTAGCCTCAATATGTATACTGAAGTACAACTCCCCGATTCTTCAACTCTGATGTTTCGTATAGTAAGTTAGGTGCTGAAGAATAGCGGTTGTTGTTATTATTGTTGTTGATGTTGTCATTTATTATTATTATTGGTGAGCAAATATGCTTGGATGTACATGTCTTTTTTGTACTTTAACCCTCTCGTTCCCGAATTGTTTGGACGCGCGCGGAAAAATCTAATCTCCTACCGCGGAATAGTGCATTACCGTTTTATTTTTTTAACTCGATGCTGGCTGGGAAAACCCCATAGCAACCATATATCACTAAATAGACCAAGAGTTTGGGATTCCCCTCATTTTTTGATTGAGAAAATTGAATAATATTTAGGCCCTCTACCATTACTTTAAAAAAAAAAAAAATTTTTTCCCAAAAAATTCCACTTTTCCCATCAATAATAATAATAAAAAAATAGAAATAATATTGTTTGATGTACTTTATACCAATATTATATTAGTTCAACAATAAAATATGTTGTTTGTTGTGTGTGGTGCTGATTGTGATCATGTAGGAGACATCTATGAGTGTCCACAAGGAACATACGCCATTGGACGTCGAGCTCCACTACAAAACAATTTCATATACACAAAAACACCAACAACAAAGATATTTGTAATACAAACAACAAATTATTCATGATCCTATATAATTGCAACTTTATGATGTATTGTATGCGGTTTCATACAGGATTTTTGTTTGGGAGGGAGGGGGGGTGGGGCTCCGAGTGTACTTCGCCAGGTCCAGCATCTTCTCCTTCGTCAATGGAAGACTCTGCTCCTGTTGCCTTATCTGCATCCTCTTCACAATCCCTCTTCACAATCGGGTCGGTGACTGCATACACATCTGGTCCTAGTAGTACATTCTGGTAAAAAAAATTAAATTTTTTTGAAAATTTGAAATTGTTCAACAAACCACAACCCACTTTCAAATCTCAAAACTCAATGAAATATATATATATTATAGCTAAACAGCTTTCTCCATCTCAATATAGCTATAAATAAGTCCTTTCCACAACAGAAGCTTGCTAGTTTTCAAGAGAAAGACAAGAGAAAGACAAGCTTACATCGATCATCTTCTTGACTTCCATTGTCAGTGTCAGAGTTGACGGGGTCTGGTCCCCAACCCTGATACAGGGCCTCCTATAGCCCTAGATGTCGTCTCCCTCTTCTCCGCTTGATCCTGAGTCGCTAGAGTCAGTATCAAGCAAGTATAAAACTTCCACAGCACTGTAACTGGTAGACGCCATCTTTCCAAATTGACTTCGAAAAAAAATTTTTTTTTGCATAGTTACCTGGATCACACGACACGCTCACTTTTTTCCTGTGATGTAATAAGCATTACCTAAGCCTGTACGTAATGGGGAGGCCCCCAGTTGAACTGGCGATTTTATATAAAAAAAAGAAGACAGTAAGTCAAACCGCAAAGTCTTGGTCGGCAAAGAAGCGGTTGTTTCAATGTGTTATGGAAGGCTACTGGGCTCAAGCAATTTTTCGCTGCTTCTACAAAGCTCTGGAGATGACTGGATCCATAAATGAAGCTGCTGTGAAGAAGGTAACTTTTTTTAAAATTCGACGGAGAACCGATGTTTGTTTTTTTTGCCGAGGAAGAAATAAACGCAACTGCTGTGAGGTACTGTCGAAGCAGCCCTGGCTGAAAGCTATTTTAGATGCTTCTCCAACGCATTGGGCACCTGTGTATGCAATCTGAAGGTTCTAGCTATAAAGTAACTATTTTAAAAAATTCGGAGAAGCCAACCGGTCTTCACCCGCTTTTAAGCGGGATTGGGAACGAAAGGGTTAACTCTCACATTGCATTCACTTGGTGGTCGGTTCCTTCCCATACTCCACTGAATGGAAATCTGTTTATCAATCTTTACCTGATCATCTTAGGAAATTTAATGATTTACCCTTTTGAATTAGATTGTCTCTGACTGGTCTCACAGATCAGACCCTTTACCCAACCTCTATGCTGAGGTGATCTGAAACTTTCACTGTAAGTATTTCGTTCTTTTGGTACCTTAACATGGTTTCTACTGTCTCTAATTGTGGTTGGTTGGTTGACTTGATTATGCTGTGGTTTCGCGTAGCGTAAGCAACCATATAACGACCACCTTTTGTCCCTTACCTCATAACTTCCGCATAGATCATCGCCCGAACTTCAAATTAAGGCCAAAAACTACCACAACTATTCAGGAGCAGATTGCAGCAAGTTACAGTTCCGGAAGTCATTCCTACGCGGAGTTATAACTGGCCAACATACACCCGCTTTGAACCTAATATCGAGTAGCGGCACCGATTATCGACCAGCCAATCATTTCTCGATCTTCAATTATCGGCCGGGTGGAAGTTTCTCTTATTAAAGAACCTGCAATCAGTTCCACCATTACCAGACTTGCATCTTGCAATGTAAAAGGTGTTATAGAATCTGTGCATATAAAAATTATAATTGTTGCATTATTAGTTTTACGTTAAACTGTATTTTTATATTGATTAAAGAAGAAATTATTGTAATATAGTTTGTAATGTGAATTGTTTTTATTTCTAAGAAAATAAATCAAGACAAACAGAACAAAAACGTTCCTTCCCATCCTTGTCCAGTATGTAGTCTTCTGTGCAGTCCTCATGCAGCCACCTCCCACATGAGCAGGAGATCCACTCAGCACCAGACCCAGAGACGATATCATCCTCGTATCTTGCATTGCACATGCAGCATAGGTAAGAGAGAGGGGTTTAAGGTAAGGGTCAATAGTGGATTTGTTTATAGGTAAGGGTCACTGATAAAACAATTATCAATAACAATTTCTTCAACAAAATGGCCATTGATGTCTGTAAAATGTCTTTCTTTGAGTATTAAAACTACATTGACTGATATTATATGTATATATGATATAGACACGTAGGACACGAGACAGGAGAGAGGGAAATACATTCATCTGTGCAAGATGAAGAGCATGTCAAAACAAGGTACAAGGTACTTGCTATTAAAATTTTTTTTTTGTGTGTGTGTGGGTGTGTGTTTTGTCAATGTAGCTACTGAGGTAGTTGCACTCTTGCTCTATATAATGCACCACAAATAATATTTTTGTTCAGAAATTTGAGAGGTGAAGGTATACTGCCGAAGAAAGTGGACCGACGTCACACCTACAATGATGTCGGATAAATACAAAATGTCCTTTGATCCCTTGGAATTCCATTGAAAGTGGACCTACCTAAAGAAGCAAAGAACTAATTTTCAAACTGAACAAATCTATTAATTTTTTGTGTGTAATTCACAAATTTTTGATAATATTTTTGTTACTACAACTATTTTTACAGTATTGTAGCTAAATAATACCAGCGAAATATACAGTGGTATAACAAAGTAATAACCATGTAATACACAGTGGTATAACAAAGGAATAACCATGTAATACACAGTGCTATAGCAAAGTAATAACCATGTAATACACAGTGCTATAGCAAAGTAATAACCATGTAATACACAGTGGTATAGCAAAGTAATAACCATGTAATACACAGTGGTATAACAAAGGAATAACCATGTAATACACAGTGCTATAGCAAAGTAATAACCATGTAATACACAGTGCTATAGCAAAGTAATAACCATGTAATACTCAGTGGTATAGCAAAGTAATAACCATGTAATACACAGTGGTATAACAAAGGAATAACCATGTAATACACAGGTGTATAGCAAAGTAATAACCATGTAATACACAGTGGTATAACAAAGTAATAACCATGTAATACACAGGTGTATAGCAAAGTAATAACCATGTAATACACAGTGGTATAACAAAGGAATACCAGCATAATACACAGTTAATACACAGTGGTATAGCAGAGTAATACCAGTGTATTGCGTGGTTATTATTCAAGTATACACACAAAATAACAATGTAATACATCAGTTATACACATGTGTACACACTCGTGTATTTCTGGAGAATACTACTGTTATACCTAATGGCGTATTACGGTACTTATAAGCCATTTTTACACATAGTGTATACCTGAAGAATACCAGGAGTATTCCAGTTGTATACTAGAAGATTATCATTGTTATACACTAGTGTATATCACACTTTTTGCATGGTGAATGCATTGTACTAAATCATAATATTACAACAGTAATGAGTGCCAGGTCGTGAATGCCAGCAGAGACTGACACGTTCAATTGGTTATAAAGTACGCATCATAAAGACACACATGGAGACAGTGTGTGGTGTTATAAGATAAAAGTGGGCAGAGACAAGTATACTCAGGGTGTAATATGTATGCACTCATAAAATCATTACAGGACTATAATATTAGCCAAATGATGGCGAGTTACTCGAGTCACATATCACAGGGGAGTCGGAACAGGTACGGCAATGGCCTCACCAATATTTTAACAAAAGGGGGCATGTCAGCCATTTTTCACTTATAACGAAACATGTCCCCAGCTACGCCCCTTAATACACGACCTCCTCGTTTAAGACTTATAGTGACTCATAAGACATGGACAGCCACACTACTTCTAGACAAAAGTTAACTCTAATGTACTTTGACCCTCTCGTATTTTCGAGTTAACTCAGCGTTCGACCCCGTCCCAAACATCACTAAACAGTATCATCCGGTTTAACGATCATTACCCGTATCACCCTAGAAATTGAATTGTTTACTGACACTTTGAATTTCTTTGTGGGTGCAGTTTAAACTAAAAAAACTTACTGGAGTTCCATTTCTATCGAGTTAGTTGCGGTGGTAAGTTAATACGCTATTTGTCATAGTTATAAGCCCTACGCAACAGTATTTACTTGAATATTCATTGTCAACTAGACTTACCATGAAGGTAAGTCTTGCGTACGTATGTTCAGTTATGTGAAAGTATTGTGCGTTACAACAATTACTAAGAATATCCCAAAGAAAAAGTTTAAAGAACGTGATTGTTTTTTGTTTCAATTCAAATAGTTTCGGGGAGTGGTTACTATGGCATTGAATGCCTTTACCGTATAATACATGATTTAAATACTCCACTTTTTTTAGTAGCTTAAAACCAAACGTCTAACACTCCAGTGTAGTATTAGGCTCACTCACCATTTGTGCTCAAGCACATCACTAGTTACATTTTCATGTTACCAAACTGGTCGTCATAAACTTGGCGGTGAAAGGGTTAATGAATCTTACATTATCTGGAAATCACAGGACCATAGAAACACTTCACTCCAGCCCCTGGTAACAAATGACAAACTATCATGTGTAGCCATTACTTTTCTTCTTTCACTTTCATTAATTTCATTACTGTAGCTATGTGTGTGCGTGTGTGAGACCAGGTGATTGTGCATGGCTATCGTCAGGTCATTGACCAAATGATCCGGGAACTCTTCACCTTTCATTTGAATTCAATACTTTACAAATGAAGAGTTGAATCAATATAATGTGTGTGTGTGTGTGTGTGTGTGTGTGTGTGTGTGTCCGGCCACACATACAAATGGTTTCAAAGGATTATTCTGTTAGTAAATGAAATGACAAGAGTTCTAAAAGTTCAGACTCTAAGTCGCTCCGTATATATTTCAGGTTGTCTAAGTGTGCATTAAATGGAAATATTCACAAGTCAATTAAAATGAGTAATAAATATAGTAAATAAAAAAATAATTTCAAAAGGCCTCTTTCTTGTTAGTAGAGTTAAGAAGTCATTCCAGAGTTCCTCCTCTAGTTGTATTGAAGTCCAGGAGTCATCACGTGTACACCAGTGGAGTAGTCACTGCACTATTACACCTGCCACTTCACACTCCTACATTGAAAGTGTATGTCTCAAGTAAAACTAGCTCAACATAATTCAAGATTCTCGGATTTGTGTTTTCGTGCTTGTAATTCTAACACATGTAGACATTTTTTTAAGAGAAACAGGCTAGTTTAGTATAGTAGAAATTGTTAAAATTTACACCTTCCAAATTATATTATATTATATTAACTACCACAAAACTTTATGAAAAATTGGGGCAAATGTCTCCATGAAAGTCAAACTAATATCTGGGATGTGTGTGTGTGTGTGTGTGCATATGTGGACGATGGGAGGAGGGGAGCAAAGGGAAGCAAAGTACTTCCCTGTCTAACTCAAGTGCAGTGGAGCCTCCCTATTCCAAATAATCTTCCATGCCCCTGGACACCAAAAAAAACAAAAAAAAAACCACAAAAGTTTATCAATTATTGATGAAATCATGAAGAAAGCATTTTATCCAATAAGACCACATTTATCATTTCCTTAGCCCCAAAAGATATTACTGCTCAGTGTCATAATTTAGCAGCACAATAGATAATACAAGCTAAGCATCCCCAATGCACTTGCTACAGTGCCTTACGCTGCTCATTTGGAAAGTTGTTTATTACAAATGACGCCGATTAAATTAGACTAAGATTTAGGTTAGCCATTGTACATTGCTTTTAATTCACCAGAACAGTTATCTAATGATGACTAATTGACATTTGGGTGGAAAAAAAGCACATCTCAATGTATTCTATTTTTTTCCCTTGTAAATATTAATTTTAGGATGTCTTTAATCCCTAACGGGTGGGGGAAGGGCGGCAAACTAGATTTAAGGAGATGTACAAGCCCCCATTCCTCCGCTCCCTGAAAACAACAACACTGGTTTTACACAAGATAGAGCAATACCATATAACTGTGGTTAGGAAGCAAACCGATAGGTCCAGCCACTAGTACTACGGCTTCAAGCCATGAAAGCCGAAACATCATCGCTAAAGTTAGTACAGCTAGCAACTGTCTTAGAGAGAATCATACCTGGCATCACGTGATAAAATGCAGAGCAGTGGTAGAATATGAGAATGAAGTTAAAAGTCATGCAAACACACACACACACACACACATACAAAGCTCAACCGTGGTAATTATATATGCAATAATTGGCAGCGAGCGAGAGACTATCAGGGACAACACAAAAAATCAGGGATATATGATTGTATACATCATATATGCTTGGACGTATGTATATGTAACTTTTGTACTTTGACTCTCACATTTTTTGTGTTCACTCGTTACCTTGGTTAACAACGCGCTGTTTGTCATCACTGTTCGTACTTGAAAATTCATTGCCCAACATGCCAAGCTACCATGAGACTACAATGTAAATCTTGTGTTGGTATATCCAGTGAACGCGTGCATGTGAGAGTGTTGTGTGTTACATGTGCTGACTAGCTAAGAACAAACAATAAATATACATTTGCTGCTTTTTGTGTTAAGCTTCTTAGTTCCTTCCTGTTTCTTTTGTTAGTAAGCAAGCCTTATATAGAGTTAGGATGTATACAGCGCAATAATTCCATGGAAAAGCTTGTTTTGCTTGTACGCTAATATTAAAAAGTTGGCCGTGTAAATTGTTCAAACAAATTGTGCATGATGATTTTATAAAGATGAATTTTACCCTTTGACCTTATATGTCAATTTTTTTTACTGAAGCACATCACAAGTATAATGCCTTTTCCCCCAGCAGAAGGAAGGGTGTGTATGGTCTGTGAAATTACACCACCTCTTCACTACCGTACAAAAAACATTGTGTACTGGCTATAAATTATATAATACAGATAAGCTTTAAATAAGAATAATAAACAAAACAAAAACACAACAAATGAAGCAGCAAAGGTGCGAACCCTCAGTGCTATTAAACATTACCTAGCTATTATAATAATATAATCTCCTTCAAAAAGAACAAAGCAATCTGTTAGCTATTTATTGAGGCATCAATATAGGTCAAGCAATGAAAACAGTACATGGAAATGCTGTCTTCATAAGAGAAGCTAAACTACATAGCCAGAAACACTCACTGCTATAATTTTTCAATGTGAACTTCACTTCATTCAAATCTATCGGTTAACTTCCCTGAGCATAAAGCAAACTACACTGCAGGCTGCAAGAAGTCAAGTGATTATGACGTGATGCTAGGGGGAGTTACCCAGCTGGTACCAATGTGGAGCTGAAAGCTTCACGTTTTATCAACAATGAGCCCCCCAAATTAAAAAAAAGTAGCACAATAAAAGGACCTAAATCTTCTTTCTGAATAAGTTCATACCTAAATCACAGTTAATTGTCAGTGTTCTCCAAAATCAGAGCATGACAGACAGACTGACAGGGAAACTACTACAAACCTCTTGCGCATACACGCTTAGGGTTAACAAACAAACAAAAAAAAAACAACAACCACCAACCAACATTGTCTGTTGAAAAAAATTAGCAAATTAACTGTCTACCAGTCCCAAATCCAAACCGTTTTATCAACAATGAGCCCCCCAAATTAAAAAAAAGTAGCACAATAAAAGGACCTAAATCTTCTTTCTGAATAAGTTCATACCTAAATCACAGTTAATTGTCAGTGTTCTCCAAAATCAGAGCATGACAGACAGACTGACAGGGAAACTACTACAAACCTCTTGCGCATACACGCTTAGGGTTAACAAACAAACAAAAAAACAACAACAACCACCAACCAACATTGTCTGTTGAAAAAAATTAGCAAATTAACTGTCTACCAGTCCCAAATCCACATCGTGACTTATAAGACCTGCAACTACCTCTATGAGATCATAAGACTTGCATTTGGTAATGGTCATCAATACTATACTGTATCATGCCAAGTTGCTTATGACCTTAGTGGTTGTCATAGCTCCTATGACTTCTCCTAGTCTTATTCTATGAACTGCATGTGAAAAATGGCCATTTTTCTTCCATCACTGGAAGCCAATATATTTGGCCAACGGAAGAAAATTCTTGTTCCCTATTCTCACAACATCAGCTGACAAATGCACAAATGCTTCATAGTGACATTAGAAATTGGGGAAAGAACATACTCTTACTTCAGAAAAAGCATATGATGACTAAGCTATCAGGGTGTCATACTGGATTCTGCGCTGGGGGTGGGAAACACTGGTGTACTTGGCCAGTCTCATTTTGGAAACCCATACTGCTTTGATGGGCATGCCTATGTGAAAGTGTATATATCTTATACTAACCTGTGCTTTGTCACATAATTAAAGCTTATAGCTATTGTAGCTACTTACTAAATTAAAATTCTAGGGGAACTAAGGCTTGGAAGAGATGGGGGATTTCAGGGTGCCCCTACCACCTTGGCACGAAACCTGGTTATACAAGCTAATATGACACTGTGCTTCTGAAGCTGTGATATTAGCACTTGTACGCTTAGAGAACTGACAAATTTACTGACATTGCCTCAGAGATACATAATAAAAACGGATAATCACTTAATAAACTGTTTAAACCATAATTATTAAGCAATGGGCAATCTGAAAAAGTCCTTCAACAACAGCTCAATGAAGAATAAGCAGATAAGTAAAATGATTTCACTGAAGTTTATCAGAATTGCATGAACTAGAATGACAGGACTTCATACACGATTTACACTGGGGGGGTGGGGGAGGGGGGAGAGAGAGAGAGATAAGAGAAAGATTTGTAAAGTCACAAAAACCGTTTAGCCACATGAAAATGGTGAAGTCATGATCACGAAAACTTCAACAAACTACTACAAATTCCTACATTTTTTTCATAACTTACATTGAAATAAATTCAGAAGGGGTAAAAAAAATTAGGGTGGAAATCCCAGGGCTCCCATAACCTGCATGAAACCATGGGCTTAAAACAAAGTAGAAAATATAATAATACGTTGAGTTGTATGCAATAATTATCTCCCCTTCATTGTCCAGGAGCACACTAAAGGATGTTAGGGTGGCCATGGGAAAAACTATGAGTGAGGATAATTTTGGTGGAGCATGTTTTGGAACAATTCAGTAACTAGAAACCATTCCAACATGCCCACACTTTCTCACAAAGAAATGAAAATTTTCAAGAGTACTATGGAACAAAACAAACTGACGAGCCCTTGTCATAATATATAGCTAAAACTACCACAAAATATCACTATCATAATTCAGGCCACCCTTGCTCTTTACTTAATTAATTCATACAGTAGCTATATTATAGCTTAGAAAAAATTGTTCAGGAAACACAACTTCACCAGGGGAAA
>WLWD01001987.1_pt1 | contig 128237 bp, 51 predicted proteins | sample 6712731 | NCBI WGS metagenome assembly WLWD01 (sample SAMN12718690, study PRJNA576275) | sponge metagenome | isolation source: marine sponge | host: Mycale hentscheli | place: New Zealand: South Island, Marlborough, Capsize Point | collected 2014-11-01 | reverse complement strand
CCGTCCCAAACTTCACTAAACAGAATCCTCCGGTTTAGTGACCATTACCCGTATCGCCTTAGAAATTGAATTGTTTACGGCTTTGAATTGTATTGCGGGTGCAGTTAAACTCATAATCTTATGGGAGCTCCATTTCTATTCGAGTTAGTGGCGGTGGTAAGTTAATGCGCTATTTGTCACAGTTATAAGCCCTACTCAACAGTATTTACTTAAAAATGCATTGTCCACTAGACGAACCACGAAGGTAAGTCTTGCGTAGGTATGTTCAGTTGTGTGAAAGTATTGTGCGTTTCAACTACTATTAAGAATATCACAAAGAAAATTTTAAATAACGTGATTTGATTTTGTTGCTTCTTTTTCAATTCAAACTGTTGCGGGAGCGGTTACTATGACATTGAAACCCCTTTACCTCATACGTATTTTAAAAACTCGACTTTATTTTAATAGCTTGAGTGTTAGTTGTTAAAATCAAATTTAACAATAGTGTAGTTCAAGGCTCGCTCGCCATTTGTGCTCAAGCACACCACTAGTATGTTTGTTTATTGGCGAGCCAGGGTAGCGAGCGAGACAGTATTTGGGGTGGATAATGCAAAATCAGGTATATGTTATGTATGTATATATGTATGGATTGTACGTATGCCTTTTAAACGCGCGAGCGGGGAACGTTTTTTCTTAAAAAAACACGGCTTATTAGTCTTAACCCCAGTTTATTCTGAAACTACAGCATTAAGCAAAATTCCTGCGAAAACGCTTGCTTTTCAAGAAACAAAAAGTTGATTCGATCGGTTACTATGACGTTGAAGACCCTTTACCAGATTTAAATTCAAAACTTCGCCATTTACAAGGGTAACACAATCGAAAATCGGGGATGTTTGTTTATTGGCGAGCGAGCGTAGCGAGCGAGACAGTATTAGGGGTAATCGGGTATATGTTATATGTATATATGTATGTATGTATGATGGTACGTATGCTCTTTAAACGCGCGCGCGGGGAACTTTTTTCTCCTAAAAACACGGCTATTTAGGCTTGACTCCAGTTTTTTCTGAAACAACAGCATTAAGCAAGCCTTACTTTATACTTAAGCTCCAAAGTATGAGAAAATTCCTGCTAAAACGCTTGTTTTCAAGACACAAAAAGTTGATTCGACAGGTTACTATGGCATTGAAGACCCTTTTCCAGACTTAATTTAAAAACTTCACCGTTTTGTGGGGGGATACGGCGGAGTGCCGGTTGTTGGTTGTCAAGAGCCGTTGGTGGTCAGAATGCCGTAGTATTAATGCTATGGAAGCTACTACTTCTCGAGGGAAGCTGAGATATGTACGCAAATCCATATTTGTTAGCTAAATATGCAAAATTAACTCTGGCCTTTCTTTTTTGTAGCTAAGAGCTAGTCAACAGTGACTGGTAAATTCAAATAGTCAGATTGGCTCAAATTTGGTACTATAAAAGTTACCACTGCTCAAGAAAATGAGGTAAGAAAGTAATTTTGTATTTGTGTGCTAAAATTGATTGTCTTTTGTTTTTGTAGGTGAGAGCTTGTTGTCAAGAATTCAAGGTAATTCAGATGGTCAAAGTAACTTCAATTTGATACTACAGAAGTTATCAATACTCAAAAATGAGGTAAGTAGTAATTCTATATTTGTTGGCTAAAATTACAAATGATAACACTGGTTTATTTTTTATCGTAGCTGAGAGCTTGTTCAAGAGTTACTGGTGATTGAGATTATCAGAATGGCAGATGTTTGATACTACAAAAGTTACCATTAATCAGGTAAGAGAGTGATTTTTGTATTTGTTTGCTGAAATAAAAGGTCATAACTGCTATCATTAACAATACTGTCAGTATATTATTATGTTACCTAACTATCAGGCTCGCTCGCCATTTGTGCTCAAGCACACCACTAGTTTATTTAGATATATGTTTGGACGTATGTATGTCATTTTGTACTTTGACCCTCCATATTTTTGTGTTCGCTCGGCGTTCGACCCCGTCCCAAACTTCACTAAACAGAATCCTCTGGTTTAGCGACCATTACCCGTATCACCTTAGAAATTGAATTGTTTACCGCTTTGAATTATTTTGCGGGTGCAGTTAAAACTCAAAAACTTATGGGAGCTCCATTTCTATTTCAGTTAGTGGCGGTGGTAAGTTAATACCCTATTTGTCACAGTTATAAGCCCTACTCAACAGAATTTACTTAAAAATTCATTGTCCACTAGACGAAACACCAAGGTAAGTCTTGCGTAGGTATGTTAAGTTGTGTGAAAGTATTGTGCGTTACAACTACTACAGTCAAACCTCCGAACAACAGCCATGCATGGGGACGAACCCTTTGGCCTTTGTAGAGAGTTTGACCTTATTTCGGAGTTTTTTGGATTAGATGAAGATCTTGTGGACCCAGAATGAAAAGTGACGTGATTAAATACATTAAATGAATCAGACGGATTCTTAAGACATTTAACAAAAAATAATAGGTCTAGTAATTGTAGGTAGTACATTAGTGGTAAAATATTGAGATGAATAAGTCTTAATTTGTAAGAAATATTATAATTATTTAAAATGTATTTAGTTGCACGCCGTTGAACTCTTTCCAATAAGATAATGTCTTGTATTTTGTTGGGAAACCATAGCTGGGAACAGTAGGTCAGCTGAGATCTTACAAGTGATAGATAGAGGGACTTCTTAATGTTAATGGGTGATGTGCAAGGAATTGTTCGCCTAATTAAATACAGAGACCGATAAGCTTTGCTGCATATTTCTTTGATGTGGACAGACCAAGATAAACTATATATCAGAGATTAAAATACCTAAATCTTTCTGTTGAGTCACTGTTTTAATTGTATCATTACCGATGGTGTAATTGTTGTTAGTAGATGATGATAGGGAGACGTTCATGTATGCACATTTAGAAGTATTTAAAGAAAGTTTTCAAGATTGACACCATGACAATAAATTGTCAAGATCCTTTTGAAGAGCTAAATTCTCACTTGCAGAGTTTAGAGAGGCAATAAGTTTGGCATCATCAGCAAATAAAAACACAGACGAAAAAGAGCAGAGAGACGGTATGTCGTTAACATAAATAAGAAAAAGCAGAGGTCCAAGTACACTACCTTGAGGTAAACCTGATTTGACAGGAAGTAAGTCAGATTTACACCCTTCAACCTCAACAAAATGCTTTCTATTTTGTTAGTAATCTTTGAAAAGTAACCAAAGAGGACCAGTAATGCCAGTTAGCCAAAGTTTATACAGAAGTTCATTGTGGGGGACTGAATCAAAGGCTTTGGCAAAATCAAGAAACACAATTTCTGTGTGTCGCTTTGACTCCACAGAATTGAAAACTGAAGTATAGCTATGATAGAAGAAGTTGTTGAAGAGTGGATCTATTTCTGATAAAACCAAATTGTGTCTTTGAAATTTTTGGATATATAAAATCTATTATCTTAGAGTAGACTATTAATTCTAGTACTTTATGAAGAATGTTTAGGAGAGAAATAGGCCTGTAGTTGCTAACTTCAGATACACTTCCTTTCTTGTGGAGAGGAAATAATTTGTGTACCTTCCAGTCAGCTGGAATGGAATGAGATTCCATAATGACAGTAAAGAGAAGAGAAACTGTATGTGCAAGTGAAGATGCACAGAATTTGTAAATATATGGGAACGTAAGTTCAGCTTAGAGAAACTCTGAGAGTATTCTCTTAAAGGAGAGAAAGTCTTTGATTTCCTCTGGGGCAAACCCAAAGGACATTAAAGGTAAAAGCAACAAGCTTCCTTTAAATGGATCTGTCTATGGATCAGTCCAGGGCTCCTCTTTTTCACTCAATGTCCAGAATTCAATTCAAGTTTCCTCTGATTCGCATGTTGACGTGGATCCAGTAGATAGCACACGCTGTGGTCCAGAGAGAGTGAACAAAGGCGCCGATTATGGCGGCTGGAAGTGCCCTGTATCTACCGCGTGTTCGGCCCACCTGTTTATGTCTGCCGAATGAGAGAACTAGTTAATAATAGTAATGAATGTACAATTAGTATTAGCATTCATTTAGTTTTATGTCTTTTATTAAATTGAAAGGCACACGAGTCATAAATTAGTTAGGCGTGACAAGCTAAAATTAAAAGGCTAGGCAAAATGGAGGCATCAATAAGTTGGGTGTGGCTAACTGGCCGTCCCAAGAAGTAAATTTTGTATAAGACATTACATTTTGGGGCACACAACTTGACCGTTGTCCGGAGTAGAGAGTCAACCGTTACTTGGAGTCAAAAAATCCATTACATACATGCAGAAAATACTCCGTTCCCAACGGTCTGACCGTTGTTGAGAGTCTGACCGCTTCTCGGAGTCCCGTTGTAGGGAGGTTCGACTGTATTAAGAATATCACAAAGAAAATTTTTAATAACGTGATTTGATATAGTTGCTTCTTTTTCAATTCAAACTGTTGCGGGAGCGGTTACTATGACATTGAGTCCCCTTTACCACATACGTAATTTAAAAACTCGACTTTATTTTAGTAGCTTGAGTGTTTGTTGTTAAAATCAAATTTAACAATAGTGATATAGTTTAAGGCTCGCTCGCCATTTGTGCTCAAGCACACCACTAGTTGGCGAGCGAGCGAAGCGAGCGAGACAGTATTAGGGGTGGATAATGCAAAATCGGGTATATGTTATATATATATATGTAGGTATGTATGTATGGATTGTACGTATGCCCTTTAAACGCGCGCGCGGGGAACGTTTTTTCTTAAAAAAACACGGCTTTTTAGGCTTGACCCCAGTTAATTCTGAAACTACAGCATTAAGCAAGTCTTACTTTATACTTAATCTCCAAAGTGTGCGAAAATTCCTGCGAAAACGCTTGCTTTTCAAGAAACAAAAAAGTTGATTCGATTGGTTACTATGACATTGAAGACCCTTTACCAGATTTAAATTCAAAACTTCGCCTTTTTTTCGGCTAAGGGCGGCTTGTTACTAGTTGTCAAGAGCCACCTGTAGTCAGTACTAAGAGAGCTATCACTACTTCTGAAAAGTGTATGTAAGCACATAAAGCATTAATGCTAAGGAAGCTACTACTACTCGAGGGATGCCGAGGTAAGTACGCAATTCCATATTTGTTAGCTTAATATGCAAAATAACTCTGGCCTTTCTTTTTTATAGCTAAGAGCTTGTTGTCAACAGTGACTGGTAAATTCAAATAGTCAGAAGGACTCAAATTTGGTTCTACAAAAGTTACCACTGCTGAAGAAAATGAGGTAAGAAAGTAATTTTGTATTTGTGTGTCTTTTGTTTTTGTAGGTGAGAGCTTGTTGTCAAGAATTCAAGGTAATTCAGATTGTCAAAGTAATTTCAATTTGATACTACAGAAGTTATCAATACTCAAGAATGATGTAAGTAGTAATTCCATATTTGTTGGCTAAAATTACAAATTATAACACTGGTTTATTTTTTATCTTAGCTGAGAGCTTGTTCAAGAGTTACTGGTGATTGAGATTATCAGAATGGTTGATGTTTGATACTACAAAAGTTACCATTAATAAGGTAAGACAGTGATTTTGTATTTGTTTGCTGAAATCAAATGTCATAACTGCTATTATAGTGTTTGCATGAAGTAAGCTAAAACATAGTAACATTTTATGTTACCTAACTATCAGGCTCGCTCGCCATTTGTGCTCAAGCACACCACTAGTTTATTTGTATATATGTTTGGACGTACGTATGTCATTTTGTACTTTGACCCTCGCGTTTTTGTGGTAGTTATGTGGTCGACCCCGTCCCAAATTGCACTAAACAGAATCCTCTGGTTTATCGATCAGTACTCATATCACCTTAGAAATTGAATTGTTTACCTTTTTGAATTCTTTTGCGGGTGCAGTTAAAACTTCAAAACTTAAGGGACTTCCATTTCTATTCGAGTTAGTCACGGTGGTAAGTCAATGCGCTCTTTGTCATGGTTACAAGCCGTGCGCAACAGTATTTACTTGAAAATACATTGTCCACTAGACTACCGCGAAGGTAAGTCTGTGTAGGTGCATGTCCAGTTGTGTCAAAGCATTGTGTGTTACAACCACTACTAGCTAAAGAATATCACAAAGAAAACTTTTAAATAACGTGTATTGTTTTGTTGTTGTTTTTTCCTTCAATTCAAGCAGTTGCAGAGAGTTCTGAAATCCCTTTACCGTGTATGCGAAATTTAAAAACTGGACCTTATTTTCAGTAGCTTCAGTGTTAGAAGTCAAAATCATTCATATAAAAATAGTATACAGTGCTTCCAGCTTAAAGAGTGGATTTTTTAGCTTTTTGGTTAAGGTTGCTAATTCTGCTATAATTTCTCAAGTATGTGTAATAGAAAACTAAAAATTTGTACTATTATACATTAATGTCATATTAACGTACAGACAAAACAATTTTGTGGGTTTGTGGTTATTTTTGTGGTTATAGGTGATGGAACTGGGAGCTTCAAGACAGTAAATTTGGAACTGTTTAAGCTGAAAAAAGAGAAATTATTTGTCCTTATCTCTATAACTTGGTATACTGATACTTTAATACCTGAAGTTTCATATGAGCCTAATTTTGTGGGCACACGAAATTTGAATCTCGAAATATTTTAAATTTTAAGAAAAAAGTGTTTAAGCCAGGATTTTTGAATTTATTGAGTTATATCTCTAAAAATTTGACACATGATGTAAAATTGCCTTAAAATTATTATGTATAACTTTGGTAGCTATACCTTGAAAATTAAGTGAGTTGTGCTGTTTTTCACCAAAATATTTTTACACACGGTAAGGGTCATCAAATGATGACGTTTAGAGCGGGTTGTGGGCCTTTAGTACACGTAAACGCGACGTCACAAAACAGCGCATGCGTATTTTTGTCACAAAGGTACGAGGGCGCCAGTTTACCGCTAATTGTTGCACGGGTATGGCTGATTTAGCTACGGTTGTATCTCAGGCCCGTGGGATCAAGTTTTACGGCGCTACTGCCTATCACGGCCAGCGTTTTAGCTGCCGTCTGGAGCTGCACAACCCGTAAGACTCCAAACTGCATCCCCTGATGTTGTCAGAATACCGAATGCTGGGAGCCTTGGGAGTATTAAACTCCTTCAGCTTTTCTTCAGCTCTTGAAAAAGAGGGCATCTTAGATAGGCTTGGCTACAAGTTAGTAATACCAGCCAACAATTCTGACTGATTTCGACTTCGCTTGCTGCTAGTAGAACGATGAGAATCCATACAGCCGCTTGCAGTTGGGGAAAGTCCCGTCTTAACGCTCAGGGAAATAACCGTTCGACCTTAGCTCGTTAACTAGCTACGTTTAATGACGAACTACCGCAAAATCTTGACGTCAAAAAAAATGGCGTAAAATGTATTAGAGTGAATGAGAAAAGTGCTGTTCTCCATTTTCCATTCTCTAAACAGGCAGTTTTACTATTGCAAACATTATTGGGATGATGAAGAAAAGGTATGTGTATGTTAAATGACTGTAGTGAGGGTCTATACAGTAGTTTCAAAAAATCCACTCTTTAAGTTGGAAGCACTGTACTCTTTAGGCTCGCTCGCCATTTGTGCTCAAGCACATCACTAGTTATTTAACTTATAATGATGGAAGTAAATAATGAGCTTTGCAATTTCAATTTAGTATAAGTTGCTTCATGTATTTAGTAAATGTATCGACAGCTAGAGTACAACAATAGATCAATAATTACTTATGTACTAACATGTAAAAAAGTCAGAATCTATAGAATGAATTCAAATTTCTGTTCATAATAGTTGTTGCCATGATGATAACTTTGACCCAATTCTTCATACTAATTTTGAACTAAGCAATATTATTATTGGAGATTTAAATTAAATTATATCAGCATAGCTATTTAATTAAATTTCTTGTCAGCTCAAATCTGGATTTTTGGAAAGCTTATTAATGTATTATGTTAGAAAATTTGGCAAGTTTACTAATCGTTAGAAAAGTGATGTGATAAAAATCTTGCAAAAAAAAAGTTGGATGGTTTATATTTTTACAATCCTGAAATGTTAGCTACATATGAGCCAATCAATGCAATGCACTATGAGTTGTTGTGGTTAGCTGCTTACAACGAGCCCATGAAAGACTACGTTAGCTTCACTATAATATGTAGCTGTTTTGCTTGAGAACATTAAATAATATGCTATAAGATGAGTAATGTTAGAATTAAATTATAGCTAATTCAAATTTTATTTGTAGTAGAATTAAAACATTCATGTCAATTTCATAAAACATACATTACAATCATGTTAAATGCACATTTGAATCAAGAAAAGAAAGTACATTAAATGTTTGTATGTAATACAATTTGATTTTCAATTGTTTCCTTGTGTGGTGTAGTCTGAGTAAGCACTATCAAAGAAAGTTTGTACGATACCCAGTACATTATGTTACTTTTTTACATCATAATATGAGGGAGTGTTGTCCGATGATTCAGAGGGCACTTGTAAAGGTTGAATTGTCTCATAGTAAACATCATGTTTTACAGTAGTGGCATCTTTAGTTGTACTAACTCCATCATAAGATGGGTTAGTGCTACAAAGTAGATCTTGGGAAGTTGTTTCATAGCAAGGATTAGTAGTGCACTGGAGATTGTCTCCCTATAGAGAAAGAATAACCATAATATATATTGTAAACATTGGTTACAGAAATACAGCTACTGTACATACTTTGTATAAGGTAACAAAAACATAAATCTGAATATTTTAGTTGTAACAGAATCACCACATGTTTCGGCTCAAAAACCTACCATTATGAGATAAATTCAACGACCATTTATACAACAAACATAAACACTCTGCAAAAACATTCTCATATCTGTATCAGAGAGATGTTTTAAAGGAATTTTATCTTCTTCAATATTTTAAATAATACTTGCCAGAATGGGGGACAAAGGTGAAAAGTTGAAGCACATTTTGATCCGTTCAATTCATAAGAGAAATAGGTTAGTTTCACACCTAATTCCACATGATCACGTGTGTTATTGGAGTAAATGTTGTCCTCTTATGCAATCTATTGTCTTTTTGTATGTGAAATTTTGGAATGTTGATGGCTTAGTCTATGGAAACTTTTTTGAATTAGCTCACAACATCAAAACATAGCATCCAATCATTTGGATATACACTGCAAAACTAGACAAAGACTTGGCCTATCTTAAAATAACTTTCCTGGCTAATGGCTATCCATCAGAAACATCAATCTGCAGTGCCAACACAGAAAGTGAATATATAAGTTAACTTTCAATCTTCAACTACTCTGAGGAAATGAATTGTGCATGTAAAACAAACAACACCAGAAAGAAGGGAGGGTATGCAGTAACATATCTTGTTGTATGACAATAATTCTGTCTAGTTAGTGAAACTGGTAAGAATATAGAAAAAAAAGTGAAATAGCTCAAGTATCCAGTTTAAAAAAAAAAATTGATGACAATTCCCATAAAGTAATTGGAGTGAACCCAAAGGTTTTAAAGGTAAAAAAAGTATTCTAAAATATTCCCAGGAAGATAGTGGTAGCCACTAATAATACACAGCTACAATATAACATCTAATCTAGATAAGGCCTCGAGTTCAACTCAAGCTGGATTCCATTCCCATGAATCACTATCACCAGCTAATTGAATTTTTTGTTTATGTTTATAGCTATATTGTATTTATCTCACAGCTGATGAAGACGCACAAGTCGTAATGTATTATGTTATAGTTATAAATTTTAATGCTAATAAGCTAGTTATTAAATGTATACTATAATGGTACACTTGTGTGTCAGTAACGAAGACCAACGATTAACAATAGTGTGTGTATTCATGAATAATTCTAGAGTTAGTAAAGTATCATAATTATCTGAAAGGGAAAAAGCAACTGAAAGGAAAAAAATAGGGAAAGAAATAGAGTACCATGTGGGACTCGAACTCTCGACTGTCTTTGTATGGCACACTTTGGAGAGATCGACAAAGGAAGAGAAGGGAATCCATGAATTGAGAGGAATGAAAAAACTCGGGATAGCTCAGGAAGAAAGGGATCAGCGGAGGGAGACTAATAAATTAGATAAATGTAACAATGAAATATTACAACTGTTAAACTGAATATAAATGAAGCTAGGTCAGATTAATTCTTTTCTTTCAGTAAGTTATATAAATATAGCTACTATTTCAAATTAATTTTTGAAAACGGTGCTGAAACGACTATAGAATCAAGGACCTTACTGCAGATAGACAATTAGATAAGCTCTTCTTGCTACTGTACTTAGTCTAACCAACATTATTATGAACAAATAAGGTTGATTGACTAACCTGTGTGTTGTGATCAAACATTTCCTGCATTTCTTCACGAGTCCTGAAAGTTAAATAGTCCAAACATTATGTATACATAAGTACTTAAAGTCTACACTTAGCTTCAACTTTTACTTTCAGTTATAAGTTTACCTAATCACATCCAAATGCTGTTGTTGTTTTTTAACTATAATATATGCAGTAAAACATGACTGATACTAGCTGTGCAGTAAAAGTTTGCAACAATATCATTAAAACATTGAAAGCAATGTTAGGACTACTTCCTGCACTAATCTTTAAACTCACTCAGTATTTTCAAGAATATTTTCAGGTTCTCTGATCAAATAATCTATGAAAAAGGTTCAATTATACTTATCAAAATTCTAATAAAGGAAATGTCTCACATTTCTTGCAGCCAATCATAACAAGTAGTAGTGTTACAATAGAAGTTATAAATATAACTGCCAGACTTGTAGGAAATATTATAGTTAGAAGTAATAATGATTGGTCAGAGCCATTTGAGTTAGTACTATCTGAAACATAAGGCAGAAACAAATGAAAAGAAATGCAAGATAATAGAATAAGGATAAATTATTTAACAAATAAGTGCATCTCAATCTTAGTATTATAATGGTCAAAGAGTAAATTTAATATTGTCCTTGGATGGATATTGTTAATATAAGTTTTGTCGGTACAAAGTGTTAAATATTTAGTATATCATACCCAGATGTCAAATGAGCATGAACCAATATCAAATGCTGACATAATAAATATTAATATACCATTAATTGAAGAGCGAGTAAATAATCCACTGGTGACATCTGTTGCTAGGCACTTGGTCACATTCTGAAGAGACACTCTTATGCCAATGTCTCTGTTTGAGATGTCAGTTTGACTTGAGGCATCGTAAATAATAATGCTGCTATAACTAGAGACATTATTCACTTCTACTCGACTTCCTTGAGAGTTGCTTCTGGCTATGTGGTCTGAGATGTTGGAAACTCCTTCCAGCACATGGTTGCACCCGCTAACTGAAGTGTTGGTGAAAAATATACAGCGGATAAAAAAGGATTCCTCATCTGTACATATGTCAACACCTTGGACTTCACTGGTCACTGTATGGATAGATAAGAGTAAACTCGCAATATCAGCATTTCTGAGTAGTAACACATAATATTATGCTTAATCTCTTACAATTGTGATTTTACCCTGATCGTGCAAACTTCAAATATTCAATGCATAATATAGGACTAAACAGAATATTGTTTCAGTACAACTATTACTCTAAATATATTTCATTCTATACCTATGATTTTCTGTTGTAGCTATCACTTGTTATTATATATTTCAAGCTTGATTTTTAAAACACATTTCAAAAAAATCACAGAAAACAATATGCATATTTACGTATTCTCTATGTTGTTAAACACCAGACAATGTCCATGATATGGGAGGACATGATGGGAATAGCAGACTTAACAAACTTTTTACTTCTACTATTCACTAATTATCTTTGTTTTTATGGAACGATTTAGCACAAGTTAGCTAAAAAACGATAAAAAAGGATTATTTGGCAATGATGATTGAATGAACACATGTCATCTCAATAATTAAAGGCATGTGTGTTAAATTTAATTTTTCATTCGAGTTCTGTACTGTTGATCCCAAAAAACAAGTTTAAATATTTGGAAGTTTCAGACACTACTAATTTACTGACTAATTTTATTGTTGTTGTTTGTTTTGTCTTTTTATGTAATAATTATCTGACAATGAATAATATCCATTAGTATAAGTACTATCAACTCTGAGGCACAAGACCTGACACAGCCAACACACTTTTGATACCCTCATATGTAAAGGATTCTGAATATTTATATTCATTGAGCTCACTGAAAGAGTATATGATCAGTATGATTAACAACACAATTAGCACATCCACAATGTATATTATAATGGTACACTTTCAGAATCAGTAACGATGTTGACCGAAATACTATGTGTGTTTCATGAATAATTCGTGAAATTGTCCGAGTTGGCAAAGCATTGTCATTACCTGAATGGGAAAAGTGTTTGAGGGAAAAAATGGTAGAAATGAGGCAGTACGCACACTAACCACAGTCACCAGTCAGGACCTAACAGCTTAGTCTGGCTTGAAGTGCCTTATTAACCTAATATATCCTATGAAAACTGAACACTGGGTCGCTGAGTGGGAAAGAGTTTACACATAACCATATGATGGGTATAAGAGAATCAGAGAAGCAGTAGATGCAAAGGTCAATAAAATTAGCGACAAATGAGAAAATGCTGACTGATGTAACTTACTTCAATGAAAAAATGAAAGAAAATACATAGAAAGGACAGAGGGGGAGCAGGAGAGGTAGACATTGGAGGAGAAGGGCATCCATAAGTTGAAAAGAGGAATAAGGAAAAAAGGGCCAGTATGTCTGAGGAAGAAAAAAAAAGAGAACAGGAGAGGGAAATCATGGATAATTGTTTGGGAACACTCACCAAATCTCTGCCGTGTTGTTAGTCGTTCTCTATTAGACTCAACATACAAAAAATAGACCCGGCCTTCATCTAACTGCTCTCTAGTCTCTTGCAATGCATTTTGTCTCCATACTCTATCTGTATTATTTGTATTGTCCAGTACTACATCAAATACAGCCTCACTGTACTCAGGGCAGACTTCAGGAACCTACTCAAAAACAATCAAATAATACAAACACAGTACAAATGCAGTAGAAGTAGTTGGTCAATTAACATACCTGGATTGCCACTGATACATACACTCTATTGGCAGTCTTAGAGAGTGTATGTGTTAGAGACAAAGGTAAGAAAGATGGAAGATAAGGAGGTATCCACATGGTTACTTGGCTCCTGTCACTCTCTCCAGCATTGTTAGTTGCTCTCACCCACAAGTAGAACACATCACAGAAGGAATGAGACACATATATTAGAGCTGTAGTATTCCTCAGATCTGAATAAGTGACAATACTTTGTTGTCTAAAATGTGAGTTATTCTTGACAACTGTCATTGAAAATGTGGACTCTACAGGGAGTGTGGAAGAGACATTCCAAACTACTTGAAGCTGGCCATTTCCAAAGTTAGATATTGTGAGATCAGTAGGAGGAGAAGGAGGACCTGAAGAATATTAAACACAAAGATAACTCTAAAAATCTACACTTGATTATGACTACAAACATACCATAAAACTGAGTAGTTATTACTGAGGATTGTCTGCCTATCAACAATGTAGCAGTATCTAGTAGTTCACATCGAATTTGAATACCATTATTTTGTTGTGTAGCATTTATTATTAGAGATGACTCATTAGAAGAGGAGGAGTTGACAGTGATTCCAAGAGTTCTTAATATATTGACATCACTAGGTACATTTGAATTAATTTCTCTAATTGGAGTATTGACTTCCCATCTTGAGATGAAGAATCCTTGACCAGCTTTGCAGTAGAGTACAGCTTGTTGTCCAAATGGTACTATACCACTGGCAGATTGAGGTTCAACTTCAAAATTACCTACTGTAATATGCTATAATTTAAGCTTTGCTGGCACCAAAAGTTATATACTAACTCAGAATAAAATATACTAACCAGAGGTTAAGCAAGGTTTAGCAAGAATTATTCACGAAACACAAATTGTAAAAAAAACACAAAGAGAACTCTAAAAATCTACACTTGATTATGACTACGAACATACCATAAAACTGAGTAGTTATTACTGACGATTGTCTGCCTATCAACATTGTAGCAGTATCTAGTAGTTCACATCGAATTTGAATACCATTATTTTGTTGTGTAGCATTTATTATTAGAGATGACTCATTAGAGGAGGAGGAGTTGGCAGTGATTCCAAGAGCTCTTAATACATTGACATCATTAGGTACATTTGAATTAATTTCTCTGGTTGGAGTATTGACTTCCCATTTTGAGATGAAGAATCCTTGACCAGCTTTGCAGTAGAGTACAGCTTGTTGTCCAAATGGTACTATACCACTGGCAGATTGAGGTTCAACTTCAAAATTACCTAGAGTAATATGCTATAATTTAAGCTTTGCTGGCACCAAAAGTTATATACTAACTCAGAATAAAATATACTAACCAGAGGTTAAACAAGGTAGCATAATCTCCACACAGAAAATCAAATACCAAACGGGGTTAAAAATTTCCATTTTGAGTTTCCCTTAAAAAGGAAACTCTTCAGGTACTATCCACTACTTCTTCACTTAAGGTCTTCAATTTCAAACTGCCGAGCGGTTGAACTGTTGTTTCCTTTTTACTAGCTATCCTCAAGGGAGTTGAGCACACACCCCTCACCTGAGCTCGTCTCGCGTAGCCGGACCCTTTACCTCCAGCTAAGCAGTAGGTCCAAGGGTTTGGCTCAATCTCACAAGCGATACCCTACACTTCCGTATTGGCAAGTGCTCATCACAGGTGGTGGGAAAGGGATACATATCACAGCCTGAAAAGAATCCATTGACAACCATAACAAATTCTGTAAACTATAACAAAAAATTTACAAGACTGCTGAGGTTAGCTAACAAATTAGTGATCAACACATTGTACAAGAATTTACGATTTTGTTATGGTTGTCAATGGACATTTTTCAGGCAGTGTATACAATAGGGTGCTTGCATTAGGTAGAGGATATAATTACTGCATATCTGACAGGGTGACAGGATATTGTGTTATTTTACAGTTCATGAGACAAAACATGGTGTTTCAAGGATTGCAAATTGATCAAGAAATCACTCTGTAGTGAAAGATGAGGGAGGAGCTTCACTGAATCCCGTTCAGCCCTGAGATGGAAGGTTAGTGAACCAGAATTAGCATGTCTTGTCAATGAATTTGAAGCCTCTATCAATCTCAATCATTGTCAAGCATTTGTTGATGTTTGTCATCATGAAGAATGACCTCATCTGTTGATGTTTGTCATCATGAAGAGTGACCTGGTGTACAACTTCAGATGTACCATTTGTGTATTCTGTGTTCACTTCATCCTCCAAGCAAGTGATGATATCAGATTTTTTTTGGCCAAATTTTTAATTTTCCCCTGTCTGACAAAGATGGTGGGTATGGCTGATTCTATTTGAGAGAAAAATTCTTTTAGATTTCCTTCCTGAACTTTGCAGGTGACATAAAATCTTTGAAAAAATATTTCGGTCATTTTTTACATCTGCCATCACAGCCTGAAAAGAACCCATTAACAACCATAACAAAATCAGTAACTAAACTGTCTTGATTACTAGAGTTAACAAAACATTGTAGAGGTTAACAAACTAGTTGTCTACACATTAGCTATACATTTTATTTTACAGCTTTGTTATGGTTGTCAATGGACACTTTTCAAGCAGTGCATAAGTTCCTGAGCTTTGGTCTTCTGACATTTTTTTCGGTGTGCTCTAAGCATATTATTTGATATAGAATCATCTAGTGGCTTAACTCTATCAACAAGCCTTTCCCTCACAAAAGTATTGTACGGTTAAACACTAGTTTTTCAATTCTGTAGAGTGTGTCGACCACTTCTTGTCGGCAACATCCCCAGTGTCTATATAAAACAAGTAAATCACTGGCATTTTCAGCAAAGGATTTCCATACTAATCAAACGTGTTCTTAAAATCTTTCACATCCCACAGAAACATTGTCTGTAGCAGCTATAGTGAATATATTGAAGCAAGTGTCTTCAAAAATTTAAGTGATTATACCAGAGATCTTCCATATGTGAAATTGCAGGTAGACAAGGTCAAAAAGTTGATATAGTACGGGGACTATAATGGCAGGTTCACTGAAGCAGAAAACTCGAGAAAAAAGAGGCAAATGAGTTCGTAGACATGTAATGCCACAGAATGCCATCCCTAAAAATTGGAAGGAATTTTTGAAAACAACATGAACTTTTTTCTTTTCTTAGCCGTGAGGCTATTACCATTGAAATGAAAAAGCAGATCATCAGTACACCGCAAGAAGATGTCATTTGCCAGCATGAAAGATGTACTGATGGACTTGCTCCTTGCTCACAGGAGGAGGCAGACACTTGCATTATGCTTTATGCCGTGGATGCCTCAAAGCAGTACAAGTCTGTCACAATACAAACTATGGACAGTGATGCTGTTGTATTAGCCGCTTACATAGCTATTTGTATAGCTGTGAACTTCATTAAATAGATTATGGGTAGCCTTTGGTACCAGAAAAACACTATTGACTATCTGGTAATGGAATCTTAGTGCAGCAATAGGTGTGGATAAATGTCTTGCACTTCCTATGTTCCATGCCTTCACTGGATGTGATGCACTTTTGCTGGTAGAGGAAAGAAAACAGCATGGGAGATATGGAGAGTTCTTCCAGAAGTGACAGGTACTTTTCATTTGCTGATATTATAATAATATAAACAGTCTGATGTTGATTATCCTATGACAGCACTGGAAAGGTTTGTATGTATTGCTCTATGATAAAACCAGTTGTAAATCTCACATGAATAAAGTCATTTAGACTTATTCACTTATAAATAAAGGCCAAGAAGTTCTTCATTATACCACCAACTTTTGGAGCCTTTAAGTGAACATGTGAGGAGAGCAGTATATCAGGCACATTATTGCTGGAGTCAGTCACTACAACCTATGGCTAACCTTCCAGAACCAGAAGGATGGGATTTGACCAGAAACAATCAAGAAGCATGTGAAGTAAACATTCTGAAGCAAGTCGGTGTGCCAAGAACTTTTATCTTGTGACTGCACAACAGGTTGCAGAACAAATTGTAAATTATAGAAAGGCAGCCTGCTCTGCACAGCTTTATACTAATGTGTGTTTTATGCTAATAAAATAACATTGTTTCATTTATGATTGTATTTATTTGACTTGTAATGTCCTCCATGTAATTTGAGATGACAGCAACAGGCATTACAAGAAGACAAGTCTACAATGGCCAGGTTGAGTAGAAGGATGTAAGTAGGCTGTCTGTAGAGATGCTTCCACAAGATGGCTACTATAATGACTAAGTTGCTGGGCAGTCCCATTAGAATGAAGCACAATGTGATGGCAGCAGTAACCAGAGCTGGAATCTTGTCCTCCTCATTGCTGGAGTTCCAGTACTCTATAGTAACTGAATTAGAACTCAACCCACTGCCATCAGCACAGGAATATAACTGTGCAATAGCATTACTCAATTACCTTTAGTGATCCTTCCCTAGCTGGCTAACTATGCACATTACTTCAGGCAAACACTTCTCTTTTAAAGCAACAAAGTCAGAAATTCCCGTTTAACCACACACGCATACACACACTCACATTGATACTACTACGACAGTTATGGCTTCCAGCCAGAAGTCTCAATAATGTAGTTATCTTTCTGCCTTACTAATGGTGTGCTTGAGCACAAACGGCGAGCGAGCCTTAAACTACACTATTGTAAAAAGATTGATTTTAACAACTAACACTCAAGCTACTCAAATAAAGTCGAGTTTTTTAATTACGTATATACGATAAAGGGGATTCAATGCCATAGTAACCACTCCCCGCAACTGTTTGAATTGAAAAAGAAGCAACAAAATCAAGTCACGTTATTCAAACTTTTCTTTGTGATATTCTTAATACTAGTTGTAATGCACAATACTTGCACACAACTGAACATACCTAGCAAGACTTACCTTCGTGGTTCGTCTAGTGGACAATGAATTTTCATGTACATAAATATTGTTGCGTAGGGCTTATAACTGTGACAAATAGCGTATTAACTTACCACCGTCACTAACTTGAATAGAAATGGAGCTCCCATAAGTTTTTGAGTTTTAACTGTACCCGCAAAACAATTCAAAGTGGTATACAATTAAAAATTATTGAACAAATAAGTGCATCTCAATCTTAGTATTATAATGGTCAAAGAGTAAATTTAATACTGTCCTTGGGATGGATATTGTTAATATAAGTTTTGTCGGTACAAAGTGTTAAATCTTTAGTATATCATACCCAGATGTCAAATGAGTATGAACCAATATCAAATGCTGACATAATAAATATTAATTTACCATTAATTGAAGAGCGAGTAAATAATCCACTGGTGACATCTGTTGCTAGGCACTTGGTCACATTTTGAAGAGACACTCTTATGCCAATGTCTCTGTTTGAGATGTCAGTTTGACTTGAGGCATCGTAAACAATAATGCTGCTATAACTAGAGACATCATTCACTTCTACTCGAGTTCCTTGAGAGTTGCTTCTGGCTATGTGGTCTGAGATTTTAGAAACTCCTTCCAGCACATAGTTGCACCCACTTACTGAAGTGTTGGTGAAAAATATACAGCGGATAAAAAAGGATTCCTCATCTGTACATACTTCAACACCTTGGACTTCACTGGTCACTGTATGGATAGATAAGAGTAAACTCGCAATATCAGCATTTCTGAGTAGTAACACATAATATTATGCTTAATCTCTTACAATTGTGATTATACTCTGATCGTGCAAACTTCAAATATTCAATGCATATTATGGGACTATAATATTGTTTCAGTACAACTATTACTCTAAATGTATTTCATTCTATACCTATGATTTTCTGTTGTAGCTATCACTTGTTATTATATATTTCAAGCTTGATTTTTATAACACATTTCAAAACTACCACAGAAAACAATATGAATATTTACGTATTCTCTATGTTATTAAAAAAAGATAAAAATGGATTATTTGGCAATGATGATCGAATGAACACATGTCATCTCAATATTAAAGGCATATGTGTTAAATTTAATTTTCATTCCAGTTCTGTACTGTTGATCCCCCAAAACAAGTAAAAATATTTGAAAGCTTCAGACACTACTAATTCACTGACTAGTTTTATTGTTGTTGTTTGTTTTGTCTTTTTATGTAATAATTGTCTAATTCTCACAATGAACAATATCCATTAGTATAAGTACTATTGTCATTACCTGAATGGGAAAAGTGTTTGAGGGAAAAAATGGTAGAAATGAGGCAGTACGCACACTAACCACAGTCACCAGTCAGGACCTAACAGCTTAGTCTGGCTTGAAGTGCCTTATTAACCTAATATATCCTATGAAAACTGAACACTGGGTCGCTGAGTGGGAAAGAGTTTATACATAACCATATGATGGGTATAAGAGAATCAGAGAAGCAGTAGATGCAAAGGTCAATAAAATTAGAGACAAGTGAGAAAATGCTGACTGATGTAACTTACTTCAATGAAAAAATGAAAGAAAATACATAGAAAGGACAGAGGGGGAGCAGGAGAGGTAGACATTGGAGGAGAAGAGCATCCATAAGTTGAAAAGAGGAATAAGAAAAAAAGGGCCAGGATGTCTGAGGAAGAAAAAAAAAAAGAGAACAGGAGAGGGAAATCATGGATAATTGTTTGGGAACACTCACCAAATCTCTGCCGTGTTGTTAGTCGTTCTGTATTAGACATAACATACAAAAAATAGACCCGGCCTTCATCTAACTGCTCTCTAGTCTCTTGCAATGCATTTTGTCTCCATACTCTATCTGTATTGTTTGTATTGTCCAGTATTACATCAAATACAGCCTCACTATACTCAGGGCAGACTTCAGGAACCTATTCAGAAACAATCAAATAATACAAACGCAGTACAAATGCAGTAGAAGTAGTTGGTCAATTAACATACCTGGATTGCCACTGATACATACACTCTATTAGCAGTCTTAGAGAGTGTATGTGTTAGAGACAAAGGTAAGAAAGATGGTAGATAAGGAGGTATCCACATGGTTACTTGGCTCCTGTCGCTCTCTCCAGCATTGTTAGTTGCTCTCACCCACAAGTAGAACACATCACAGAAGGAATGAGACACATATATTAGAGCTGTAGTATTCCTCAGACCTGAATAAGTGACAATACTTTGTTGTCTAAAATGTGAGTTATTCTTGACAACTGTCATTGAAAATGTGGACTCTACAGGGAGTGTGGAAGAGACATTCCAAACTACTTGAAGCTGGCCATTTCCAAAGTTAGATATTGTGAGATCAGTAGGAGGAGAAGGAGGACCTGAAGAATACCAAACACAAAGAGAACTCTAAAAATCTACACTTAATTATGACTACAAACATACCATAAAACTGAGTAGTTATTACTGAGGATTGTCTGCCTATCAACATTGTAGTAGTATCTAGTAGTTCACATCGAATTCGAATACCGTTATTTGCTTGTGTAGCATTTATTATTAGAGATGACTCATTAGAAGAGGAGGAGTTGACAGTGATTCCAAGAGCTCTTAATACATTGACATCATTAGGTACATTTGAATTAATTTCTCTGGTTGGAGTATTGACTTCCCATTTTGAGATGAAGAATCCTTGACCCAGCTTTGCAGTAGAGTACAGCTTGTTGTCCAAATGGTACTATACCACTGGCAGATTGAGGTTCAACTTCAAAATTACCTACAGTAATATGCTATAATTTAAGCTTTGCTGGCACCAAAAGTTATATACTAACTCAGAATAAAATATACTAACCAGAGGTTAAGCAAGGTAGCATAATCTCCACACAGAAAATCAAATACCAAACGGGGTTAAAAATTTCCATTTTGAGTTTCCCTTAAAAAGGAAACTCTTCAGGTACTATCCACTACATCTTCACTTAAGGTCTTCAGTTTAAAACTGCCGAGCGGTTGAACTGTTGTTTCCTTTTTAACTGGCTATCCTCACGGGAATCGAGCACACACCCCACACCTGAGCTCGTCTCGCGTAGCCGGACCCTTTACCTCCAGCTAAGCGGTAGGTCCAAGGGGTTTGGCTCAATCTCACAAGGGATACCCTACACTTCCGTATTGGCAAGCGCTCATCACAGGCGGTGGGAAAGGGATACATATCACAGCCTGAAAAGAATCCATTGACAACCATAACAAATTCTGTAAACTATCTTGATAATTAGCTAGAGTTATGGTTGTCAATGGACATTTTTCAGGCAGTGTATACAATAGGGTGCTTGCATTAGGTAGAGGATATAATTACTGCATATCTGACAGGGTGACAGGATATTGTGTTATTTTACAGTTCATGAGACAAAACATGGTGTTTCAAGGATTGCAAATTGATCAAGCTCAGGAAAGAAATCACTCTGTTGTGAAAGATGAGGGAGGAGCTTCACTGAATCCCGTTCAGCCCTGAGATGGAAGGTTAGTGAACCAGAATTAGCATGTCTTGTCAATGAATTTGAAGCCTCTATCAATCGTCAATCATTGTCAAGCATTTGTTGATGTTTGTCATCATGAAGAATGACCTCATCTGTTGATGTTTGTCATCATGACCTGGTGTACAGACAATGTTTCTGTAGGATGTGAAAGATTTGAAGAACACGTTTGATTAGTATGGAAATCCTTTGCTGAAAATGCCAGTGATTTACTTGTTTTATATAGACACCGGGGATGTTGCCGACAAGAAGTGGTCGACACACTCTACAGAATTGAAAAACTTAGTGTTTAACCGTACAATACTACTTTTGTGAGGGAAAGGCTTGTTGATAGAGTTAAGCCACTAGATGATTCTATATCAATTAATATGCTTAGAGCACACCGAAAAAAATGTCAGAAGACCAAAGCTCAGGAACTTATGCACTGCCTGAAAAGTGTCCATTGACAACCATAACAAAGCTGTAAAATAATGTATAGCTAATGTGTAGACAACTAGTTTGTTAACCTCTACAATGTTTTGTTAACTCTAGTAATCAAGACAGTTTAGTTACTGATTTTGTTATGGTTGTTAATGGATTCTTTTCAGGCTGTGATGGCAGATGTAAAAAATGACCGAAATATTTTTTCAAAGATTTTATGTCACCTGCAAAGTTCAGGAAAGATATCTAAAAGAATTTTTCTCTCAATTAGAATCAGCCATACCCACCATCTTTGTCAGACGGGAAAATTAAAAATTTGGCAAAAAAAAACTGATATCATCACTTGCTTGGAGGATGAAGTGAACACAGAATACACAAATGGTACATCTGAAGTTGGAGCAGCTATAGTGAATATATTGAAGCAAGTGTCTTCAAAAATTTAAGTGATTATACCAGAGATATCTTTCTTCCATATGTGAAATTGCAGGTAGACAAGGTCAAAAAGTTGATATAGTATGGGGACTATAATGGCAGGTTCACTGAAGCAGAAAACTCGAGAAAAAAGAGGCAAATGAGTTCGTAGACATGTAATGCCACAGAATGCCATCCCTAAAAATTGGAAGGAATTTTTGAGGACAACAAAATTGAACTTTTTTTTTTCTTGGCCGTGAGGCTATTATCAATACTTGGTTTATTTTAGTTTTCATAGGACAAAAGCTTGAATTTCCTGTAGTAACTCATTTAGGACATTTCATGCTTCACCACCTTTCCTGTAGTGGATAGGGCTAAATGTCCTATAGTGCAGGGCATTTAGCCCTATCATGTAGAGGAATGGTGGTGAATGCATGAAATGTCCTAAATACATTACTACAGGAAATTCAAATTTTTGCCCTGTGAGTTTTGAAGTATTTTACTTTTGGTAAGAATAACTAAGACTAAGCTGTAGAGAACACGAAAAAACTAAAACTAAACATTTTAGAAGACAGTAAATTCAATAGTAACTAAAACTACCAGTAGAGTGGATGACAAAAACTAAAACTACGTAATTTTTATTGTAAAGAATTCACCTTGAATTACAGTCATTTTTAAATGAAGATATAAATTACCATCAAGTAATTATTCTCTAAAGATAAAATATATCATACTTTATTTATAAAACCTAAGATTTCATAGAAATATGCTTATTTTAAAGTTATTTGGGAAAACTACTAGTACTACTTTCTTGAAGGAGTCTCATTATTGAAGAATTTGAGAGACAATGTAAATAACTAAAACTAAGCCAATTGATAGTAGTATAACTAACTAAATCTTTTACGTGATATTGAAGAAATACTAAAAACTAAACTAAATCTTCAGGGAGAATTTGGGAAAAAGCTAAAACTAAGCATTCAAGATATTTTTTAGTATGAATAACTAAAACTAAGAAAATCTGGAATATCTAAACCAAAACAACACTGGTTTATCTTTCATACTCTCTCTCTCTTTTGTTACCCTAAAGCTGCCTGTCTCAATCAGCTGATGAAGTTAAACCTGGCTAAATAATCTAAATTGATAACACTTTTGGTGTAAAAATGAGTTATATTACTGTAGTTGTACATATAATGTCCAATAGTTCATCTATGAAGAAATTTAATACATGTTTTCAGAAGATGGACAAGAGTTTAGCAATCTCAACAGATCTTCACACCATCTAGGAGATACAAAACACAAAGATTACAGAGTAAAAGAAGTCACCATGGTGTAACTCACTTGGGATTTCTATGCTTAGCTTTCACCAAATCAACTTGCTCCTTGAGAAGATCGGGATCCAAACACATACTTTTTCTTAATACATCAAAGACAGCTTCCTAATACACCAGAACAAATGCCACAGTCACAACAAGTGTTTAAAGTTGTGTGGGCCAAACTTTATCAACCCACTGACCTGGATATCTGTTGAGGAATCGTCTAAGTGAATGAGTAAACCTGATGGACGGTCACGTCCTGCCAGAGAAACGTCCTGCTATGGAGCTGTGGGGTTGTAAGGCCCACAGACGATCTGGACTTTTGTACAAGTTATCTCTGGGATCTCGCTGTCTATCAAATGTGACAGAGACAGCCAAGTCCCAACAACCACAATTAATTATAATAGATTACAAATAAGTCATAGAACACAATGAAAATGAGTCACTGCACAGAAAGTGGAATAAAACGTAACTAAGATAATGCGAAAAGTGCGTGCATTATAATAAACAATAAAATAGCTACGGGGTATATTAATGTTCGACGATATCGGGAGTTTCTCGATATCGGGAGTTCATGAATGTTCTGCATATGCTTGAGGTTCTTCCAGGAATCCTAGCAGGCCTGGACACACTCCCGGGCAGGAGAGAGTTCCTTGGAAACTCTGAGAAGAGGAACAAGTTTCTTTACAGCTCTTTTGAACGTTTTGCCATGGCATAGCACTGTCACTACTCTGACTAGTCTGTCAGCTCCAGGGTGGATTTCTACAACTCTAGCAAGAGGCCACGACCTACACCCATAAGTCTCTTCATCCTTAAGTAATACAATATCACCTTTTGCAAGGTTGGAAGTAATAGTTTTCCATTTCTTTCTTTGTTGGAGAGACTGCAGATAGACAGTGTACCACCGATCCCAAAGTTCAGCAGAAAGTCGATTAACTAAATTCCAGCGCCGCAAATAGCAGATTTTGCTGGTTGAGGAGATTCTTGACGGAATCGATCGAAGGGGCCTACCAATCAAAAAATGACCTGCAGTTATCACGTCGGAGCCATCAGGTGAAGTTGAGTGCACTGGAAGAAGAGGTCGACTATTGAGTGTGGCTTCCACTTCAGCCAAGACTGTGGCTAACTCTTCGAAAGTAAGATGATGGTCACCTACAAGCTTCCTTAAAAGTGTTTTCATGCTTCTGACTCCCGCTTCCCACATTCCTCCAAAGTGTGGAGAACGACTGGGTGAGAATTTCCAGTCAATGGACCGAGAAGCAGCGAAATTATGGATGGCATCCTTCGTCTGTTTGCTTTGTAACAGGGAAAATAGACCAGCTAACTCATTCTTAGCTCCCACAAAATTTGTCCCATTATCTGACAGTATGGTTTTAGGAACTCCACGTCGAGCAACGAAGCGAGTTAAGGCAGCAAGGAAAGCTTCTGTTGTAAGATCTGATGAGATCTCAATGTGGACTGCTTTAGTTGATAAACATACAAAAATACATACATAAACTTTCACTAGTGTAGGTTTACGTGGATTGCCTCTCTTGGTCCACAGTGGTCCAGCATAATCTATTCCCACGTAGGTGAATGGGACCGTTGGCTGAAGACGCTCCGGAGGTAACTGTCCCATGAGTTGCTCAGCAGTTCTGGCGTAGGAACGCTGACAGGTCACGCAGGAGCGGCTAATCAGTCGTAGGAGAGACTTTACACCAGGAATGTAATAGTGATCAGCTAGAATAGCCAGCATAGCTCCAATACCAGCATGTCCAGAGTCTAAATGTACCTGCAAAACTAAACACTTTGTTAGAGAATGATGATTAGATAGTATAATAGGATGTTTGACATGACTAGGTATAGAAGCATGATTTAATCTTCCACCAACCCTCAACAACCCATCTTGATCAATGAGTGGGAAAAGAGAATGTAAGGGTGAATTGGAAGATACAGGTTTGCCTTCAGAAAGATGTTTTATCTCAGCAGGATATGATTGTCCCTGGGATAATGAAATAACTTTGTTCCTGGCAGAAGTTAACTCAGAAGAAGTCAATCGATCTTCCTTGATAGTATCGACCTTGTGAGTATTTACCATGAATCTTCTAATCCAAGCAACAACAGCAACAAGCTTGTGGAAGGAAGAGAATCGATTCCACAGATCGAAGGTTGGAACAGGTTGCCGAATGAGTAAAACAGTAGCCTTGAGTTCAGGGAGCTCTCGAGATAGGTTGATATCTGGTCTTCTTGGCCAGTCTTCAGGTGAGAGAACCAACCAGTCAGGTCCTTGCCACCATAAAGAACAATTCAGAAGTTCCTGAATATATAGACCTCTAGAAACGAGATCAGCTGGATTCATCTTAGTAGAGACATATCTCCAATGTCCTGCCGGTACCAACTTCGTTGTCTCTATGACTCTGTTAGCAATATAGGTCTTCAAACGAGATGATGACATGTTTAACCAACCGAGGACAGCAGAGGAATCACACCAAGCGAAAATGTTTGCTGTGGGAATGCTCAAATCTTTCCGAGTACGGTGTAACAGTCGAGCAAGAAGAACCGCTCCACAGAGTTCCAGACGAGGGATGGTACTGCCAGCCAGAGGTGCAACCTTGGTCTTCGCTGTGATCAAGCTGATGGAAACTGCAGTGTCTTCATGAAGTAGTCGCAAATATACTACAGCTCCATAGGCTGCCTGCGAAGCATCGCAGAAGCCGTGTAATTGTTTCTGAATTATAGGTGAATCACTGCTACAATATCTCCGGGGCACAGGATGTTCAGTTAGAAGATGCAGGTCTTTGCTCCATTTCTCCCAGACAGGAAGAAGATTTGGAGGCAATGGTTCATCCCAGTCTACCTTGCATTTCCAAACTCGTTGAAGTAAGATCTTGATTACCACTGTCACCGGTGAATACCAGCCCATGATATCAAAGGTTTTACCGACAGCAGATGCTAACTGGCGTTTGGTAGGAACCTGGGTTTCCTCAAGGGAGGGGGTACACACATGAAGGGTGTCAGTGGAAGTATTCCAGTGTAAGCCCAGTGTCTTGGGGCACTCAGAAGGAGATATAACTAGGTTAGAGTTATCCACCTCTTTTAGTTCAGATGGTAAGTCAGCTAATAGTTCACGGGAGTTAGACCTCCATTTTCTAAGAGTGAAGCAAGCTAAAGACAAGAGTGAGTTTAGATCGCACCTCAGTTGCTTGGCTTCAGAAAGACTGTCAGCTCCAGTTAGACAGTCGTCTACATAAAATGATCGTTTGACAACTTGAGAAGCTTCAGGAAATTCGATCTTGTGATCTTCAGCCACCTGAAGTAATGCCTTTGAGGCCAAAAAAGGAGAAGAGGTAATACCAAAAGTTACACGACACATTCGCCAATCCTGTATCTGGCCTTCGGAGTCCTCGTGTAGGAATCTATGGAGGTCTCGGTCAGATTCTGCCAGACCGACTTCGCGAAACATTTTCGAAATGTCGGCCGACATGCCAATCGTATGCGTCCTAAACTGAGCAATCACAGTGGAAAGGAGAGGGTATAATGAAGGACCTTGAAGTAGGATGTCATTCAGCGAGAGTCCATTTGAAGAAATTGCCGAACCATCAAAAACTAGTAGAGCTACTCTCCTTAATTACACCGTGGGTAGGTAGGTAAAATACTTCACCTTTCGGCTGAAGCAAGTCAGCTTCAGGTACCAGCTCAGAGTGTCCCAGGACTCTGTATTCATCCAGTCCTAAGTGGAATGCTTCCCACTGATCCTTTCTGATTAGAGACCTTTTGTTCTGGATGTACCTCTTGAGTGCAATACTTCTGGATTCTCCAAGAGATAGTGAAGGAGTCTTTCTAGGTAAAGATACTGAAAATCTACCCTGGACATCACGAGTCAGAGTATTGTGGAACACATCAAGTGCTTGTTTATCCTCTTGACGAAGTACGTGTTCATCATTAGGAACCTCTTCTTGATCCCAAAAAAGCTGTAGAATTTCATCAGCTCTAGCGTCGCCTGATGTAATCTTCATGCAGGTTGAAGATGAGTTAGGAGTAGAAATTTGGCCGCCGACAATCCAGCCAAATACAGAATTCCAAGTACGGAAAGAACGATCGGGAATAGATTCAGATTCGTCGTACGTACACCGGTTTGAGTCAGCAATGCTCAATAGCAGGTCGATTCGTCCTGAGTGACCAAACTCAGGGTCTGCAAGTTGCTTTCCTTCTAGAAAGGGTAAAGCTCTGATCGCACTCAAGTCTTGGGGACCATAGTCAGAAGTGATCTGATTAACCACGTGAGCTTGAATGGCAACCTCTTCACCTTCTACAACGCTTGCAGAACTCAAGATAAGGTTCACAACGTACTTAGAAGTTAGACATTTCGTTCCATTGAGTCCAGTGATCTCATGAACTAGATGGTGCTTCTTAGCTTTCAAGGATTGAGCTAATCGAGATGTAATAAGGGTAATACCAGAACCTGAGTCCATAAGAACTCTTGCTTTACACTGTCTGCCTGGAACGGACACCATAGCTAAAGCTGTAGCAGGCATGTAAACGAACGAAGGAATGAGCGAATTGCGCTGTTGGAATAAAGAAGTCTTAACTCCAGATGGGGAAGCAATTGAAGTAGACGCAGTTGAGCTAGCTTCTATAGGTTGAGATTGTGAGTTAGTGGGTTTAGAAGCAGTTGAGCTAGCTGTTATAGGTTGAGATTGTGAGTTAGTGGGTTTATGCAAAAGACTATGATGCTTGCGACCGCAATCTCTGCAAGTGGCCTTGCTAGAACAATAGTCAATTGTGTGAGACTTGCTTAAGCAATTGAAACACAGACGATTTCGTCTGGCTAGGTTATACCCCTTATCTGCAGTAAGACTCTTAAACTGTGAGCAGTGATATACAGGGTGACAAGAATCACAACAGGGACAACGATCCTGATTGTGATCTTTAGCATGCAAGGCTTTGGGTTTAAGAGTAGCTTTCGTCGGTGTTTGAAATTGCAAGACAGGCTTCGGTGGTAATATAGCTTCAACGGCTTGAGAACGTCGCTTCAGAAACTTTATTAAGTCAACGAGAGCAGGTGGTGAGTGAGAGTCAGAAGTAAAATCTGACCAAAGCTTAATCAGCACAGTAGGTAAGAGAGGCTCTATCATAGCAACGAGGAGTTGTTCGAAAGTAGCCCCATCACAGGTTTTCATACCACTAGAGTGACGGGTTAGATCGTGAATTGTTTGACAGAGACTCTCATAATTGTCTTGAATGGGTTTCAGCTGTGACAGCTTCTGAACATGGTGTCTAAAAACAATTTTGTTGCGATCGTACCGTTCCTGCAGTGCCTTAACACATTCACTGAAGGAGCCACCAGAGCCGTGTACTCGTACTATAGCCTTTGCACTTTTGTCGGCCATAGCAGTTTCCAAGCAACTTATTCTTTCGTGCTCAGTTAAGCCAGTTTCTCTGCTAAGTCTAGCAGAAAAGATAGACCAAAACTCTCGCCAATCAAGTAAGTCTCCCGAAAAGGTCGGAAGATCGAGTTTTAGTCGACTTTGAAAGTGAGGAACAACATGGTCTACCCTAGTAGAGCTTTCAGTAGTGGTTTTAACTTTTGGTTCAAAATCTAAGGAGGCTTTGTCTAGCAGTTGTTTTAGTAGTTCATGTACTTCGTCTACTACATTTTTTATGTCAGAACAACTAAGGTAGGAATGAGTAGAAGTAACGAAGGTCTTGTATTCTAGTTTGAGTTTTTCGTAAGACTCACGGCAAGCTTCAGAATTTAGCGATGAAGTGTTTAAAAGAATATTGGCATCGTGTTTGATGCGACTACCGGTACACCATGTTTGATGTTGATTATATAAACTCTCAAAATCATCTAACAACTGAAAATGATTAAGTAGCAATTGATTGTCTTTTACAAAATCAGCATTATCTTCACTAGGGTTAGTTACATCATCAATACGATTTTGTAATGCTTCATGCTCACTAACTAGATCTTTAAGTTTATTCAGCTTACTGGAAATTTCAGCTGATTTAATCTCCTGAGGAGAAAGTGAAGAATGAGACGTAAAGTATTGTTCCTGACGAGTTATCATACTTCGCCGAGCTCTCCTCTTCTGCTTGAGGACGTTGACATCAGTGATATCGGCGTAGACAGCTTCATAGTCAATGGACATGCTGAAACAAATCTAAGGTGAAAATAACCAAGTATAGTTTAGATCAAACAAAAGGTTTGAGAAATGAATGAAGATTGTTGAGATCAACAAAAAAAATTAGTAAATGAAATGACTGGGCAACCTCACAGTATCCACTAGGTGTATCAGACAGTACCAATTCTGTTCACCGTAGTAGAACTCCAATCGCGAAGCGAAGTCGGGACGAATTCCAGAGTGCGAGTAGAGGTGAAGCTGTCGAAATCGGAAGTCTAAAAGGAGGAGGCAAGTCTGAAGATCAACTCCAATGATGTATTCAAAGGTATAGTTCAACTCCAAAGGGAGAGGTAGGAATGAAGATCCAACACAGTACAAACTACAGCACGATTCCACAGAGTAAATGTACTCGGGAAGAAATGTTCGGATGAGTATCCGGCTCGAAGGACCAATGATGGACGGTCACGTCCTGCCAGAGAAACGTCCTGCTATGGAGCTGTGGGGTTGTAAGGCCCACAGACGATCTGGACTTTTGTACAAGTTATCTCTGGGATCTCGCTGTCTATCAAATGTGACAGAGACAGCCAAGTCCCAACAACCACAATTAGTTATAATAGATTACAAATAGTTAATAGAACACAATGAAAATGAGTCACTGCACAGAAAGTGGAATAAAACGTAACTAGGATAATGCGAAAAGTGCGTGCATTATAATAAACAATAAACTAGTGATGTGCTTGAGCACAAATGGCGAGCGAGCCTAAAGACTATAATATTTTATATGATGATTTTGACTTCTAACACTAAAGCTACTGAAAATAAGTCCAGTTTGTTTATTTAGCATACAGGGTAAAGGGATTTCAGTGCCATAGTAACAACTAACACTCTGCAACTGCTTGAATTGAAGGAAAAAACAACAAAACAAAACAATACACGTTATTTAAAGTTTTTCTTTGTGATATTCTTTAGCTAGTAGTGGTTGTAACACACAATGCTTTGACACAACTGGACATGCACCTACACAGACTTACCTTCGCAGTAGTCTAGTGGACAATATATTTTCAAATAAATACTGTTGCGCACGGCTTATAACCATGACAAAGAGCGCATTGACTTACCATCGCCACTAACTCGAATAGAAATGGAAGTCCCTTAAGTTTTCAAGTTTTAACTGCACCCGCAAAAGAATTCAAAAAGGTAAACAATTCAATTTCTAGGGTGATACGGGTACTGATCGATAAACCAGAGGATTCTGTTTAGTGCAATTTTGGACGGGGTCGGCAACCGAACTAACACAAAAACGCGAGGGTCAAAGTACAAAAATGCCTTACGTACGTCCAGCACAAATGGCGAGCGAGCCTAAAGACTATACTATTTTTATATGAATGATTTTGACGTTTAACACTGAAGTTACTGAAAATAAGGTCCAGTTTTTAAACTTAGCATACAGGGTAAAGGGATTTCAGTGCCATAGTAACAACTCTCTGCAACTGCTTGGAAGGAAAAAACAACAACAAAACAATACACGTTATTTAAAAGATTTCTTTGTGATATTCTTTAGCTAAGTAGTGGTTGTAACACACAATGCTTTGACACAACTGGACATGCACCTACACAGACTTACCTTCGCAGAAGTCTAGTGGACAATGTATTTTCGAGTAAATACTGTTGCGCACGGCTTATAACCATGACAAAGAGCGCATTGACTTACCACCGCCACTAACTCTAATAGAAAAACTGCACCCGCAAAAGAATTCAAACGGTAAACAATTCAATTTCTAGGGTGATACGGGTACTGATCGATAAACCAGAGGATTCTGTTTAATGCAATTTGGAACGGGGTCGACCACATAACTAACACAAAAACGCGATGACATACGTACGTCCATATATATAAATAAATAAATAAACTAGTGGTGTGCTTGAGCACAAATGGCGAGCGAGCCTAAAACTGCACTATTGTTAAATAATTGATTTTTCTATATACAGATACAATTTATAAAAGTCGTGTATCACAATGAGAGCCAAATTAAGAGAGGATAGCAGAATAGATATCAAACAAAAGTTGATGAGGATAGTATCTTGAAAAAGTTATTGTACAGATGTAATTACATCATAGTGATCATTGTCATGTCGAATATACATAGCCATTTGTAGAGAATCTATTTGACTGAGATCAAACACCCCATACACATTGCCAGGAGCATATCTGTTCCATCCATGGGTTGTATCATATGAGTAGATGGGAATATTCAGAAGATGAGCCAGTACCATGATTTCTACTTCTGAACCCCAAGTTGAGTCACGATCCATCCGGGAAGCAGCAATGTACTGTTGGATACCTTTATCCCATTCTACTTCTGGCGACACATTCCTTATCCAGTGAACTTCACCAATTCTTCTCAAGTGTTGTAAGAGGGGACGAATTTGATTTGTCCACAGCAATTCTCCCATAAATCTAATGTGCTCAACAATAAGATCTCGCACACGCGAGTGTTGGTCTTCAGACCCGGTAATTATATACGAAAATGATCGAAACATGCAATTACCATCACCTCGTATGCTTTTAAAAAAAACAGGATCAGTCAATACAATATCGTGACCACCAGGAGTAATTTCATTGGAAGCAATATAATTCAAGTGCAACTCGGCACACACTCTGCGCTGCCAATCATCGTTAACAGGGTGATAACGGAATCGATAATTGCTCTCCGTACGAACTATGATCAAATCATCAGTGTCATTTGATTGGGCCTGTTCGATAGGAACATTGGCTAACTCAGAAGATCCTTTGTCCGCCTCTTCAGAAGGTTGAATAGTACTACCGTCTGAGCTATTGTTGTGTTGATCTGGCTTTGAAGAAATTGGTTTATTAGCTTGTTTCTCTGCTGGAACCTGTGAATTCTCAATTATGTCTTGCTTGACAACAAAACATGTGGTGGTTAAATCAATGCCCACATAACATTTTTCCTTTTTGCTCATCGTGTGTAGTCGAGCGTCTTCGCAAATTCTCTCATTGAGTCTACGAGAATTGGAAATGTTTGATATTCTTTGGAATGAAAATGGTGGCACAAAAACCATGTCTTTCAAACTTCGCACTCTAGAGCAAGCAACAAAAGTGAGACCAGTGGAAAACTCTTTTTTCCCAACATCAATCACAACCTTGTCCAGTGTCATTCCCTGGCACTTGTGAATGGTTACTGCCCAGGCAAGTTTGAGAGGAAGCTGAAGCCGTGAACTTTGTTTGTCTGTAGAGAGCCATGATCGTCTAAGCGGAGTGATGGGTACAGTGCCATCGGACAGAGTTGGCCCAGCATATGAATCAAACTTCACCGTCACCGCAAGGGGCAGACTTGGTGGAGATTCATCATTATCATAGCAAATGCCTACAACCATACCCATAGCACCATTTACCAAACCGGCATCAACCCACAGGTTGGCAGTAAGCATCACTCGTGCTCCATGAGCCAAGCACACTACAGACTCTAGTCCACCAGCATCTTCAGCTGAAGCTTTACTCGCACCTGGCCCAGAATGAACAGCATTCATGATTGCCACTGGCTCACCGTTCGAGTGCAACTTGGTTACATTAAACTCAGCTACAGCCATTGCAGTTGGGAAAAGATGAAGAGCATTATCAAATACACTGGTATCTCGAACATTGGTCAGAGTTTGTTGCATGAGGTTTTTCCAGTCATCAATGGTGGATTGCCCATTTCTGAGCCTCATGAGTAGGTCACGGAACTGCTGCTGAGCATCACCGTTGCCAGCTTGCCTCATCACATGATCCAATACGACCACACTGTCAAACATGTTGTAATTAGCACTGCCTAAATCAGATAATTCTGACTTTGCAGCAGTACTGTACAATGGCAGATCCATCACTGGTGGCAGCTGACCCCAGTCTCCAATCAAGATGCATGAGCGTCCACCGAGCAATTCTTTGGCCCTGCAAAACAGACTCGTTTAACAAGTTGCACACAATAATAATTCATTACAAACTTACTGGTGGGGACATGCTTGTCTCATTCTTCTGTCCACTTGACCAAACATTTTCCTGCCAGCCATAGACATCTCATCTACGATGAGGTAACGAATGTTGGCAAAAGAATCTTGAAGCTTGTGTAGACGCTCACCCTCGAGATCTTTAAAATCCCAACGAATCGGAATGCTAAAGACAGAGTGCAATGTGTGACCATGCACATTGTAAGCTGCCACTCCTGTTGGAGCTGTCACCATGAGCAAATCACCCAAAAGATTTTGCAAGCATTTGATCAGATAGGACTTTCCAGTACCAGCAGTGCCACTGACTATCATTCTCAATGGTGTTTTGATATTGTCTTGCATGTGTCGACTAACAGTTTCATAAGCGACCAACTGCTTCCCACTCAGTTTTGAAGGATCGACATCTGAGTGAATTGATGAAGCCAAAGAATGATTCTGACGCTGCTGTGCAATGAAGGAAGGCATATCTTTGAAGTTGTTGTAACATTTTCCTGCAGCTGACCAATCAACATCACTTGTATCCATTTTGGCATGCTCTAAATCTGGTTGATGAGAACATAGGAGCATCCAATCCTGTATCACCAATGGATTTTGATCAATCCCTTCTTCATCACTCTGTGCCTAAAAATTTGATAAAGGTAACATGAATATTGTTAGTATATTGAGTCTTTTAAAACTCACCTCATTCACAGTGTCAATATTGGAACAATCATCAGTTTGACCCATTTCGAGCCGATGAACATCATCAGCCAGTGAAGCAGGGACATTGCTTGAATGAAGAAACCTTCCATATGCATCCTTGAATGTATCACACCGCCCTTCTAGTAAGTCGTCTATCTGGCGAAATGGCTTGTGCAACATCAATTTTTGCCTGCAGTATTGTTCATAGTTAGGCCCATCTGGATCTGGAGGACAGTATGGGCGAGGGATCACTACCACCTCTTTGGTTCTTGGAACCACTGGAAGCCCTACGTTTTTTTTTATTTTGTACTTTCGAACAAATTCCAACAGAGTAAGCTGGTCAAATTCATCACTGTCAGGTCGACCACCATAATGATCTAGTTGCGAATCCACAGTGACTGGTCTGTCATCCTCAAGTTTATCATCCACCTGCCGAGAACCATCAAGACTGAGAACTATAAAGTCACGAGAAGCTCGGAACATTGGCAGCATCAGGAGGAGATGGCACGTTTCCTGTGCAGAAAAATCCCTCTCACCGACTGTACTTGTTAGTATTTTTTGTACTACTTTGAGAGGAGTGCCACCATCACCAATTTGTTTCATAATGGTGTTGTAGACTTCTTGCAGTGCCTTTGAACGAGGCTCTGACTTTGTGGCATACTTGGCAATGTACTTGACAACCTTCTGCCGTGACACAACATACTGCAAGTCCACATTAGCTCTCCATGCTGACAACTGCAACGGGTTGTACCCATTCAACAATGTATCATTGCGAGCTGTGACTACAATTGGTTCCCCATCTTCTTGTGTGTCTATTGAAGTCACTGGTTGCAAAGGCTTTGGATAGCCAAACCTGCACTCTTGCTTGCCTTTTTTTTTTTCAGGCAGTATGCAGTCGAACATCTGGTGTGACGCTGGCAAGTGGCTATCAGATCTACAAGATCCATGCTAAAGTCTTTTACATCACTGTAAGACTTGTTGCACACATGTGGCTTGGTCTTAGCCTGGGGTACTCGATCTTGGATGTTACTTCCACCAGCAGGAATTCCAGGATTCACAGTGCTGACAAGGTTGTCAACATAGGTTGTGATCTCCTCAATGACATCCAGCAATGCAGCAGTGTCTTTTGCAGAATGCAGCTTTTCCACATCTGGTGCATTGGGAAGCCATGCCAGCCCGTGGACATGTGGACTTCCACGGTGCTGCCACTCAAACCTGAACCAAAAATCGGTTGCTCCAAGAACGTCCACATAGAAGGCCTGCACAAACTTGCTGATTCGCTCATAAAAAAACCAGTCTGCTACAGCAGGATTGGTGGTGACTGCAGAGCTACGACAAGCACTTTTGTCAGCATTTTCAGCACATATGAGCCGAGCTAGCTCAGGCCACTGACCATCAGCAGCACTGTGGGTAAAAAAGACAGTAGGAATGCCCAGAGTGTCGACCATAGAAATCAGCCTACTTCTCTGTTTGAACCAAAACTGTCTCGACCCACGCAAGCTGCTGGCATAGTGCAACACTCGCTTGCTTAGCTGTTCACCTCCACTCTGTACCATTCCTTTGAGATCATCCAGTGACAGTTTAGCATCCTTTGGGTGCTGCTTTATGTACACCCTTCCCGTTTGGAGAGCTCGCCACCTCATTTCTGTGTTGAGGGCAAAATAGCGAAAGCGAGGGTGCCTAGCAAACCTTCCGTCTTGAAACTTCAGGAGATGCTTAAAGTAGTTACCTACCGTCACTGGGCGTTCTCGAGGAGCCAGAAAGTCTGCACTGCCTGTGGGGAGCAAAGTAGGAAAAGCACAAGACATGTATCCTTCCGTTATAAACTCATTGATAGGAGCAGAACCCCGTACTGGCCATGGGACACTCTTGGACTGCTGCTTTTCAGCAACTGATTTTTTGATGGCTTCTTGTTCTGTCATTTTTTGAACTGCAAGTGGAATAAAGGAGTCAATTTCTTCAGTTTTTTCGTCTTCAGTCAGGTTTTTTCTGTCGTGCGAGGCAGATTTTTCTTCAATTTGACTCAGACCTGATAGATTTCCATCCTCTGGAAGCTGACTCAAACACTCATAGTTGATGCTAATATCACGATAGTACCTGTTGTGCCGTTTCAGCCACTGAAGAGCACTTTGCACAACTGCTCGTCTGACTCTAAAGTCTTTGTGTGCATGGTCACCACCTTCCTTTCGAACTATCAAGATATCTAGATCTTTGGGAAGATGTGGTAAGCTAGTACAAAGAGAGTCAATCTCTTGTGGCAAATTGATAACGTGACCTTTGTACCCATACTGGCCATGAGGTAACCTGTAGATTGACATGAGTGGTATCACTGCTGAAATCAGCATTTCTTCAACCTGAGTCAGTCCCTGGAGATCGCACAATATTTATAGATTTAGTGTTTGAATGAATAAGAATAATCCTAACGTAAGTAAATAGCTATTGACTTATTCAGCTATTAATGGCCATTGATATCTGTGCATAGCATGAATGTTGTCAAGAAGGAAGAAGAAGAAATTAAAAAACAAAAAATGGTATCATGCATGGCGTTTTAATTAGTATAAGTATTTTGTAAATACTAAGTCCTCATTATAATAGCTTGTCTCACAAGTCTGAAAAGTGTTCAGAAGAGGTAAGGGTGGTCTACCAAAGTACCCTGACAAAGAGATTTGGTTTCTGATTATCACCCTCCAATTAAATACTTTTTACTATTTGTGGCAAATATGAAATTGATAGTGATTTTTTTACATAATTAACAAAATAACATTTACTTAAAGCTATTATTATGAGAAAAATTTGAACTTAACAAAATAGTTTTGAGAAAATGTAATAATTGTAATTTCGGGTTTTCAACTCTGATCTCAGCATAACACTTCCCTAAAGTCGACAACAGTTAAAACCATTCCCACAACAAATACCAAAGATATCATTTTTTACTGTGTACTAACCTGTAATTCTATAGGTACTTTTCCAGGATCCATGTTGTTATTGGTGGAATACAGTTTTGGATCCTTTTTATCTCGACAACATCTTTGGCATATTGTTGACTTTGTCATCTTTGCTCCAGAAAAAGTTTCCAAGCATACTGAGCATATGTTGAAGTCAATAGAAGATAATTCTTCATGAAACTTCATCATTCGGGTTCTTGCAAAGGTCTGCTGCAGTAATGGCGCCGTGGAATCATCATCACTTTGAACCTTATTCTGTACAGCTTCACGTTTTTGTTGAAAAACTCTCATTTGCTGTAATCTTAAAGCTCTTTCTTCGGAAGATTCCCTCTCCAGCCTCTTCTTTTGAAGTGCATTGAGATGTTCCAGCCTAGCAGCTCTTTGCTCTGCTGACTCAGTGTCCAGCCAATTCTTTTGAAGTGCATTGACATGTTCCAGCCTAGCAGCTCTTTGCTCTGCTGACTCAGTGTCCAGCCTCTTCTTTTGAATTTTTCTGATATGCTCCAGCCTAGCAGTTCTTTGCTCAGTGGATTCACTTTCAAGCTGCTTCTTTTTAAATGTATTGTCGTGTTCAAGCCTAACTGCCCTTTCTTCTGATGACTCAGCTTCCCGCCGCTTCTTTTGAAGTGTACTGACATAAGCAAGCCTTGAAACTCTTTGCACTGCTGTTTCATTTTGAATATGCTTCCTTTGAAGTGCAGACTTATCTTCTAACCTGGTGACTCTTTTTTGGGGGCTTTCTTCAGAAGATATTAATTTTCTTTTCCCCAACCGAATCTTCTTATCTTGTGTGCTTTCCTCTCTTCTTCTAGCTCTATCTTTTTCATTCCTTTTTTCAAGCCGCTTCCTTTTCTCTTCCTCAGTTTCTGTCCTTCTCTTGGCTCTCGCTCTCTCATTCTTTTTATCAAGTCTAGCTCTTCGTTCATCTTCATTTATGAAGTTTTTCTTTTCAGTTTGATTTTTCAACATCTCCATGCTTAGATTAAAGTATGAAGAACACCAAAAACTCTAGCTATAGCTAGCACAGTTCTAAACAAAGTTGCGTAAGGCAGTGCAGCAGCAGGATTCTCCGCGCTAGTTAATTGAAAAATACTGGAACTGTGAACGCTTTACCTAACTTACGTAATTAGAAGCGCGGGCGAAAACAGAGGTCTCACGTACCCCATAAACAGATAAATAAATAAATATAGCGAAATCTCGATTGCGTTACCCCTGAGAGTGTCTCGCTCGCTTCGCTCGCTCGCCAATAAACAAACATCCCCGATTTTCGATTGTGTTACCCCTGTAAGTGTCTCGCTCGCTACGCTCGCTCGCCAATAAATAAATAAACTAACATCCCCGATTTTCGATTGTGTTACCCCTGTAAGTGTCTCGCTCGCTACGCTCGCTCGCCAAATAGCTACGGGGTATATTAATGTTCGACAATATCGGGAGTTTCTCGATATCGGGAGTTCATGAATGTTCTGCATATGCTTGAGGTTCTTCCAGGAATCCTAGCAGGCCTGGACAAAACCTTTGAACATTGCTTCAGTGTGTGCTCTATATAGAGACGTGTCATAAGCATCTGGAAATGCCCTAAAATTGTGTATTGTGTACAGAATTATATCATACATGTACACATTAGGAAAAGCCAAAATAACATATCTATACTGGTCTCAGTTAATGTGTGGCTTACAGTGTTTAATACTTTTACTGTATGCATAGGCTGCCAATAATCGACCTGAATTTTTACACACACACACTATCTTCTTTCCCAAAGGTCACGTGATGATGGAGTTTCCACTAAAACAATAAACTTTTATTCGAGTTGCTGACATTTTTTCATAAAAAAGGCATTCTGATCTGAGATATGAGCTTTTGTACTGGACTACCACAAATTCTATTACTAACGAACGATACCTATTGTAATATTACATTGAAATTATTGCTCTATTAGAGATATGTATTATCTCAAAGAAGTCATAAGCAAAGTGTAGCCACTCCTTCCCACTTTGGTACCGCTAGATAAAACAAAACAAATAACACCAAACAAACACAATAAGTAAAACAGACTACAACAAACTAAAATAAACAAAAACCCTAGCAACTATTACATCACTCCATGTTTCTATTGTGGGTGTCTCTGTGAAAGTCTGTATTGATAATAAAACTTTCCGTAAATGTCCGTAAACTATGCCAGTAATTAACAGAACTAGGATAGTTGATAAAAGATACCAGTCAATATTAGGCAGCATATGCTACCATTAAATTGTGAAAGTGAATTAGTCAGATACTTACTCCACGTATGATGCCATCGTTCTGGTTACTTCAACTCTTATCTCATCACTGTTGTCATCAAGTCTCTTCAGCAAATCTCCATACAGAGTATGAAGTTTATCCGCTGCACAATGTAACATTAGTTTTAATTAAATTGACTATAATGGTAAGAACATATGTTTGTGTTTGGAAATTTGATTAAAAGAATAGAAAGAAAGAAGGGATAAATCAGTGAATAGAATTAAAACTTGATTAGTAGTAAATGTGAACTGCTGATATATGTGACCAGTTTGGGGGAAATCTGCCTAAATGCAGCATCTAAGGTTTACCATTTTTTCCGACCAATAGGTTGCACGGGGCCTTGTATTCCGCATACTATTAGCATGTTCCTCCGTGGCACTATAAACTAAACCGGTTGCAGGCAGATTGAAAGAAGTCAAATAGACTTAATGTAGGCCTCTTTGAGAAACTATAATGGTGAAAATTGTGTGAGTACGTGTAAGTGAATTAGTTAGATACAGTCCTCCCCCCTGCTGTTAGTGAAAAGCCTGCAAAACGATTTCTTAGCAACGCACCTAGCCTCATAGTCGAGTTCTAGAGCTTGCCAGAGCTTACAACTGTGCCATAAGTTATAGTTGTCCTTTGTTTATCCATTTCAGCCATTATAAAAAATCAACCCATAAGACTTTACCTGTGGATCCTGAAGAAAAAAAATGTTCGCTGCGTTGAGGCTGATTTTCCTAAAACTGGTAACATAATTATAAGTTTGATTCCTTAGGTCCTAAACCCATTATGTATGTATAGCAATGGATGTACAATATATATGAAAAATTCCATATGCTAGACCCGAACGTGCCTCATCCTCTGTGTTAGATCACCATAATTAATAAGTACAATATCACACAATTTATTTAAATTTGTGAATTCATGGAAGTTACATACCATCAAAGCTCTTGTACGCAAAGAGAGACCGCAGAACTCTACAGGAGACCAATCTAGTGGACTGGTTGTCATCATCCAAGCATGACACCACCTACAAAATTGAACATAAGTCAGCAACAAAATTAATTCCTCCCAAGGCTGTATGCTAGTCTACCTGAGGTAGTATTTCTGTGCCAAGTTCACTGACTACATCAGCAGCCAACTCTTTGTTCTGTAGCAATGCCTGCAAACCAGTCATAGCTGCAGTCCTTATAGCACCAGCAGTTCTAGATGTGAACATTAAAGTTAAATCTCACTGTAAACATTGTGTATCTATCATTGAGTTACTAATTTTAAAGTGCTTCTACAGTTATTCTGCATGAGAGCATTTTTTTTCAAAGCAGTACAGTAGGCGACAAAATACAGTTCCATATTCCGTCCTGTAGAACGGCCGTGGCACAAAAAACAAAACCAAAAACAACAAAAACGGTATTTGGTAAAAAAAAAAAAGGCCATTCCATTCAACCGCATTACTTTTTTTAACCTTTCTTGCTCACCGCATACATCTCGCTCTAAGAAATATAAAAAATCGTCTATCCAATCACACGTTCCGATATTTTGTGATAAGGCCTTTGCGGGCTTATATTTTCTACTACTGGAGGTCCATCAAACAGAAGACGAGAAGTGCGGACCTGGTTATAGCGGTGTGCCTGTCACAGCTTCAGTTGGCAGCTTTATTAAAGTAAGCTAAAGTTTTGTATGAGCTTTTTGCACTATCCCTGTAGCTTTTAAGAGTGATACAAGGCCTTAGCTTGCTGATATAGCTATGGAAGAGTTTCTAGCTAGAAGGTTCATATCAGTGAATTGACAGAAAATGGTTAACCGTTTTTTTACCATTACAGTAAATGGTGTCGGCTGTTTAGTTAACACGATATGGAACGCAACAGTAAAAACTACAAGTTAAAAAAGTACCATTTTATGGCCATACTCTGGGACAGAATCGTGGATTTTTTTTTTTGGCACCTACTGTATATAGCTAATACATTAATCTTTAGGATATAATCTAAATCATATATTAAAAAACAAAACTAAAAACCTTTCAATTAACTTTAGCTGAAACCATGTACACAAAAACAATGCATACTCATTGTTACTAGAGCTTATCAATACTTACCTCCCTGCCTTCCACACCAAATTAGGTAGAAGAATTTCTATCACCACACTACTAGCAAACTTGGAAAAAGTATTCTGGGAGTTCAATGTAGCAGAAAGCTCCAGCAAGAGACGAATCAACAGAGATATGAAACTGTCAAGCAAAATAGTCAAATTCACTGAGGTCAGGGTACATACATGAATATATCCATAATAAACATACGCACTTACTGCAATCGAATTTCTGGTTCTCTGTCTGTGTGCAGACAGTAGCACAAGATGGGAATGACATCATCTAGAAGTTGTCCTATAATCGGCCCACTACCAGATAGCAGACTACCAAACATGTAGCAGTCTGACGAGTGGATGTTCCAATTCTTGTAATTATTCTATGTACATGATGGACAAATTACTTAATAAATATATACATGTATATAAAATCCTATCAGTCTATGTACCTTTAAATTATTTAAAATGTCTTTGCTGTGCTTGCTAAATAGTGAGGATACACCTTCTAAGTTCTGAGCTTTTGCTAGGGAAGTCCAACACTTGTTCACCTGTGACAAGTAGGTGTGTTAAAAACAAGCACATATTCTAATAACTCATCAAGATGCATGTGTACTCCTACCTATTAAATACTAATGATTATTCTTTTGTACAACATGCTGCTACAGTCTGGTATTAGAGCTATGTACATATACCTTTTCACTGAGAGACTGAGAATACTTTGATGAAAATAGTCTCAGAGACACTGTGAACAATGGCAAACTGTATCTTTCACAATCTTCTTGAGCTCTGTCTATTATGAAGAGAATGACATCCAGCAGTTCTTCAAGGAGAGGAAGATGTTCAGACTCTCCTACTTCAGTCTCATTAACACCTTCCACTATGGACTAGATGAGGCACACATTACAGCAAAGTAACTAGAGATAAACTAAAAAGTTTACTAATATCACTTTCAAAAATATCCTGATATTTGTATTTTGTAGACTAAAGAATAGAAAAGCCTGAGATACACCATTTGGCATTTCTTTGCATCATTAGTTTTCTTGAGCCCAAGTGTTGTGTTTAGCACCACACTGAAGTAGAAGTTCAACAGCTCGCTGAAGTTAACGTGCACTTGACATTTAACTGTACCAACAGTCTTACAGGGACTCCGATATAGTTGGTTATGCGTTGTTGGTTGACAAAGTAAAAAAAAAGTTCAAGAATTCAGGTCTGCCAAATAAAACAGAAACAAAACAACAAAAAACAAAAACAAAAATTAAAAACAACAAAAAGCAACAACAACCAAAACCAAAAAACAACGACTACCTTATCTAGACAAAGAAGGCAATTGTAGCTGATCAATTTATGTACTCACTTTTTGAAGACTCAGAATCAACTTTCATAGTTACGGAGAATTTGATCGCATGCATCATACATAAATATTTATCAAATCTCAATTGAGATGCACCGGAAAGTGTCTCACTCACTCTGGTGGTAATTTAAGGTAAACAATGTAAATAAAACATTACGTATAAAAACGTCAGCCTTAGCTGAGTGTATTAGAATCTAAGAAATTATTCATACATAAAATGAAGCAGTTTTCTCACTTGAAGGTAATCTTTGACTCCACTAGGAGTAGAGCCATGGAGCAGTCCTACTAATACTCTCAAACAGCTGGTGCACTGAACTGGACCTACTGCTACAGTACTGGCCTGGTTAGAGCCTGTCACATAGCAACCAGCACTAGTTCTCACTGCTGGCAGCACTATCTTACACCACACCTCAGCAGGAACATAGTAGCCTATGACTCGACAACACTTGGTGGTCTGAAATAAAATATCACACACAGTGTATTCTTCTGAAACACTTATTAGCAATATTCTGAATGTGTAGTGTATTTCTAACGCGGTAACACGTAGTTTCCTAATTCCAGGTGTTATATGTACAATTATAGGCACAACTCACAGGTTAGTATAAGCACCAGTATCCTACAAAGAGACTTAACCTATATATTACTTTAACAAGCTTCTTGCCACATGGAAGCATAACTTCCATCACAAATTTGACATTAAAAACAACAACAATAGTAAGAGGAATAGTCCTGATACTTCTCATAGGTACACCTACATACATGTACACATTTCTCTACACACCCATTTTAGGAAGCTTACTTGATTTGTTACTGTCAACTCTTCATCTTGGCAAGCCTTGTACAGACCATTCAGAATGTCTTGAATATGGTGAGTGGCTCTGTCCTCCAGATGATACAGCAAAGTGAAGAGCAGTTGTGCAGACTGCAGATATATCGCAACTTGAATAACTGCCTACTATTGGTGTAGAGTGTACATGCCTATTACCTTGACTCGGCTGTGAGTTGTCCAGTCTGAAAGATCTTTCAAAATGGCTGGCAGTATTTTTGAGAAACAGCGATATACCAACACACGACATCCTAGACTAGGCCTGGGAAATTCTATTGTTGATTAAAATTATTTATTCAAATGATTCACATATGCTCATTCTCAATAACGTAAAAATAATGCTAGATATTATATAAACAATACAGATAATGCTATTGACATTCTAACCCATTGTAGTAATATTAATGGCACAATAAAGAAACCAGAAGTGCATAACAACAGTTGTTTGCACAGCATACATAATTACTTCATTTACCTAACAGTGAAGTAGGCTCCAATCTGCTGCATGAAATCTATTCTGTCTTTAAGCTCCTCCTCATTTTCTAGTAAGTATTTCTTACCGACCTGATAAAAAAAGTACAATACAAACTATATACATGTACATGTAGTATGCACAATGTAGTCTGTATTAATTAGAGCGTTCTTGACCATAACCATTATGCCTTGTGCATGTGTCTTTGTTCACTGACCTCCTCCCACAAAGTGTGTGATTGATGTCTTATCTCACTCAGTTCATCTCCCATACATGTGAAGAGAAGAGGAATCAGTTTGGGATGGTAGGAATATCTACACAAATATAATAGTAATACAAACTCGTTACCTGAGCAACCATGCATAGTAAATCTGAAATAGTCTTTAGTATGTATTCCGATACAAAAATGTATTAGGGAAAAAAAAATTGAAATAGTTCACAGAAATCATTGACGGTAATAAGAAAATCCAGCTCACTTCCCATGCTTGTCATTTGTTGTCTGTTTTAGAATCATACAAATTCAAATTTAATGACTTACACATGTACATAGTTACTCTGTACACTTAGAAATCCCTACATTAGCATACATACATATACCAGGACATACAACTGTATTTCAACTTATAGCACTATGTAGATGTACAAATGGCTCTCCATAAATTATTACATTAAACGAGACAATGACTTGAAAGTTAGCAATCCCAGAAAATGTTAATTAATCTAGATCAGCCTTTTTCTCGCACTCTATGATATCTACCATCACCTGTCAGGAAGATCCAGTAGCCAGTGTCCTACTACATCTGCCAGACATGATCGCACAGAGGGTGTGGCATCACATGCCCTCTGGGCTAGCATTGGAAGAGCGTCATCAAGGGGCTTTGGAGAACCATATTGAATTGTGGTACCCAGTGCCTAGAAAACAAGAATAACATACTATACCAACGAAACAATGCTTATAGAAATATTCATAAATTTTAACCTGAAATTTTCACTCATTGAATGAAACCAATGATGGTGTTTACTCACACACACACAAAATAAAATACACAAACATATTTGAAAACTTCAATTCATGAAAACAAATTGCATTATGCCACATTATTCTTGAAATATATGAGTTTTCCTTGTTGGCCTATTACCTGGCTCTACAACTACTTCAATAATTGTGTGAATAAGGTGACTATTAAATACCAGAACATTGTAAAAACAGTGCTAGGGAGGGAGGGAGGAGGGGGGACTGAAGAAAAAAACACTTAATCTTCCGTTGCAACTTTGTTTTTTGTTTGCTTGCAGAAAAATAGTCCAACATGAACATAAGAGGATATAGTGTGCTATTCTTTACATAATAATTTCTTCAAGAATGAGATAAAGTTATGATCAAAGTCACTTAGAAATACAGCACCAGAGGATCCAAGAATTCCTAGAAAATCTGAATAGTTCTGTAGCCTTCGCCGTAATTTGTGGAGACGTTCAAACCAAGTGACAGCTATCATGCTTTCCAGTCCACATGGTTGAGGTAGAACAGAACTTGTCATGGCCGGTGAGAATGGCCGCTGAAGGTTCTATAAACTAACTTTACTGCATTAGACTAATTCCAATGAGAAATCACAGGATCATATGTGTTTCTGCACTTGTCACTACTGTAGCCTGTTCTTAAACTATTACATTGGTAGTTCTTTAGGGAATTTTGTTGAAAATTATCCAAACTGAAAAATCTTCATTCTGCCAAATCACTTGATGAGCCATCACCTCAACTAACAGTAGAATTTAATTGTATGGCTGAATAGGATGCTCAAGAAGATGGGAACAAATTAATGTTTATAAAAGTTACTGTATTAGAAGGAATACTTCATTGATCTAATTTACCTGGCTAATAGCTGTAAATTGAACTAATGAACAAGTACATATAGAGAATGTATGTTCATGTACTTGTAATATTGTGGTAAATAGCAGTGATGATGAGCAAGCAAAATGATGTGAAATTGAAACAATACTTTACCAGATTTAAGCCTGAAATTCCATAAAATAAAAATAAAAAATAAAAAATAAAATAAAAATAAAAATAAAAAAAATTAAAAAAAGCCAAATAAGTTATTTAATTTGCCACATAATAAAATAGTGCTAATGGGCCCCAAAGTTTGTACTACCAGCAATTATCATTAAACATATCTTATACAAAAAATAAATAAATAAATAAATAAATGTATAGTGATGCACAGCTCAGACTGTAAAACACCCCATCAATAACAATGTACATATTGTACCAATCTTTGTCTTAATTATTATGCTGATGTGTATTTTTTTCTATTAGTCCATCTCTCTGTATGACCCTGATGGATCCATTAAGTGAAGACTTTGATAAAGTAAATGAATAGAGTTCAACAAAACAAAAGAAAATCAAATCACTGAATTATGATCTGGTGTATACCATGACGATCAAATGTTACAATAGTAGAATTTTTTCAATGCTATAACTTTGCAATAATCTTCATATAATAAAAACTCTGCTATTATGACCTCCCACAACAAAACACTCCTGAAACAAGCTGCCTTAGTTCTGGTATAAGACTGGCCTGAATCACTGGGTGAACCACACACACTGAGATCAAGCCGTAATAGTAAACGGTGGTGGAGCTGAAGTATTAGTTAACACTCTACCCAGCGCCACAGCAAAGAGAGGCATCCAGGTCACAGCATTAGTTATAATGACAGCTACTAAAACCTTTACAAAATGCAGTTGTTTCAAATTTTTCATCTTATTGATGTTTTCTTTGGCTTGCTGTATCGATTCATCCTCAACTCCAGAAACTGCTTTTGAGTTGTAAACCTTTCGAATGTGTCTCTGAACGATACATCCCACCCAGAGATTGCAGGATACGATAACCAGTACATGTAGTAATCCAACAACAGCCACAGGAAAATAGATGTTTCTTGATAGACTTGTCTCCCCAGTGAATTGTATAACACACACTAGGCAGATTATGATAGTACGCTACATCTCCCAGTCCAAATACTGGGAAAGTAGAGAAAAGTAGAACAAATACCAACACAATGATCACTATAATAGTTGCTCGTCGAGCTGTCACGATATTGTGATACTTCAAAGGATACTTGACGCAGAGTAATCTATCCAGTGACATAAGAGATACTAGGTGTATTGTTATAAATTCAAAAGCGTGGAAAAAAATATGCAATTGACAAACTCTGCATCGAATGATGTCCTTACTTGCTTTTTTAATTTAATTTATTTTATTTTATTTTATTTTATTTATTTTTTATTGCATCATGAGCAGTGAAAGATAAAGTGTTTGCAGCTAATACATGTTTTACAATATTATGGTAACTATTTTCTTTAAGTTCTGTTGATTATTTTAATTTCCAGTATTCACACAGTTCTGTGACTGATTGTTTTATATGTACCAAGCAATTTCTGCATGTGTACAGCTTCAGTTCAATTTCTGCATGTGTACAGCTTCAGTTCAATTTCTGCATGTGCACAGCTTCAGTTCAATTTATGCATGTGTACAGCTTCAGTTCAATTTATGCATGTGTACAGCTTCAGTTCAATTTATGCATGTGTACAGCTTCAGCTCAATGTGTCATGATCATCAACTAAGCCGTTCCAAACTTCACTATACAGAATCCCCGGTTTAGTGATCATTACCCGTATGACCTTATAAATTGAATTGTTTACCACTTTGAATTGTTTTGCGGGTGCAGTTAAAAGTCAAAAACTTATAGGAGCTCCATTTCTATTCAAGTTAGTGACGGTGGTAAGTTAATACGCTATTTGTCACAATTATAAGCCCTACTCAACAGTATTTACTTGAAAATTCATTGTCCACTAGACGAACCATAAGGTAAGTCTTGCGTAGGTATGTTCAGTTGTGTGAAAGTATTGTGCGTTACAATTACTATTAAGTATATCACAAAGAAAAGTTTAAATAACGTGACTTGATTTTGTTGCTTCTTTTTCAATTCAAACAGTTGCGGGGAGCGGTTACTATGGCATTGAATCCCCTTTATCGTATATACATAATTAAAAAACTCGACTTTATTTGAGTAGCTTGAGTGTTAGTTGTTAAAATCAATCTTTTTACAATAGTGTAGTTTAAGGCTCGCTCGCCGTTTGTGCTCAAGCACACCACTAGAAAGATAACTACATTATTGAGACTTCTGGCTGGAAGCCATAACTGTCGTAGTAGAATCAATGTGAGTGTGTGTTTGCGTGCTTGGTTAAAGGGGAATTTCTGACTTTGTTGCTTTAAAAGAGAAGTGTTTGCCTGAAGTAATGTGCATAGTTAGCCAGCTAGGGAAGGATCACTAAAGGTAATTGAGTAATGCTATTGCACAGTTATATTCCTGTGCTGATGGCAGTGGGTTGAGTTCTAATTCAGTTACTATAGAGTACGGGACTCCAGCAATGAGGAGGACAAGATTCCAGCTCTGGTTACTGCTGCCATCACATTGTGCTTCATTCTAATGGGACTGCCCAGCAACTTAGTCATTATAGTAGCCATCTTGTGGAAGCATCTCTACAGACAGCCTACTTACATCCTTCTACTCAACCTGGCCATTGTAGACTTGTCTTCTTGTAATGCCTGTTGCTGTCCAGGTCTTAGGGAATTCAAGTTTTGCCCTGTGGCAAAGAAAAATTATAACAACCTAGCAGCTTAATTATAAAACTTGTTATTGTAATGAAACGGGATATCATTATTACTCTCTTTACGCTGAGCAGCCACAATAAAACATAGAGAAAATAGAATATCAATTGAAAGTTTGATTTGTTGATTAATTCTCTTTCCTGCAAAAACAATGTAGCATAAATTACGTACCACAGTACATATGATTGTTATTGTAAACACAAAGTTTAACTACACTGAACTTTCAAGATATACAGACAACAGTTGCTACTCGAAGACTCTGACTTATACACTGCATCTGTAATCTACTAACATATCTGAATGTCCGCGCAAATAATGAAAGTAAGTTCAACACCGACTAATGTCTGTGTTGGCCATATTACTTGGATGCCTGCCTATGTATGAATAATGGGACTTCTTATGATAAACCTTTTGTAGTAGTCTGCTGAGCTTTCAGGAAAAAAAATACATCAACAACACTCCCCAATTTAAGTTTGGCTATTGTTGATTAGTCAACCTCACCACAGTAGTGTATGTCCAAGTTGAGCACACATTGTTTTCAATTTTAACCTTGATGATAATTAAAGTAGGTGTTAGCTCACTATTCAATTGGCTCATTGCATGCATTTATTACTAACTAAAAAAATTTTTTTATAAAGTATCAGCACATACATAATTAAATGTGTAATTCTAAGTCATCTATTGAAGGCAAAAATGAAACATTAAAGAAAAATAAACATTTGCATTTGCAACACTTGCTATATTTTTTATCACTGGTAATAATGTTCATCTGATCACTGTTGTTTGTTATTGAATGAACCACAATTTCGCTGGAATTTCCCGTAAGTTTACTTCCTGCTTTCCTTCGACAATATCTTATACACTCAAGGAATATCAATTTTAACTCGGGTATCAGACTTGCCTGAATAATCGGATGAACTGCCACAACTGATATAACACTCACATAGACTAGTATCATGAGAACTGTGGATGTGTTTTGACCAGATATTGCTGTGTACACTACACGAATTATTAACGGCATCCAAGTAATGACATTGGCTATGATGATACTTCCAAACACTTTCATGAACATCAACTGCTTTGAATGTTTATCTTTGCTCAGTTTCTTTCTGATTTGCTGCATAAAAGCTTCTTCATTTCCGGAGAATTTCCTTTTAGTATCATATATTTTTCTCAAGTGTTTCTGAACTATACATCCTACCCAAATATTGCCTGCCACTAAGACAGCGACAGAGATAGACAAAATTATGGCCAGTAAAATTGGATAATGGATGTTCTTTGCCAGTTTTGTCTCACCAGTAAACTTCACTACACAGATAGCAACTTTAGCAGAGTATGCTAAATCTCCAAACCCAAATAAAGGAAAACAGGCAATCAGTATGCTGGATACCCACAATATAGATAGCACAGTAAGTACACGTCTGACTGTTACTATCTTATGGTACTTCATTGAGTATTTTATGTATATGAACCTATCAACTGAGAGAAATGAAAGGGAATGAATACTCATTAGTAGAAAGGCTTGAAAGATTACTCCAAATTGACAAAACTTGCACCTGACATAGTCTGTGACACCAAATATGAATTCACCTTCAAATCCTGATATTATGACGAATGGTAACAGCAAAATACAAAGAAACAGATCAGCTGAAGATAAGTTAAGTAGAAGGATGTAAGTAGGCTGTCTGTAGAGATGCTTCCACAAGATGGCTACTATAATGACTAAGTTGCTGGGCAGTCCCACTAGCATGAAGCACAATGTGATGGCAGCAATAACCAGAGCTGGAATCTTGTCCTCATCATTGCTGGAGTCCCAGTACTCTATAGTAACTGAATTAGAACTCAACCCACTGCCATCAGCACAGGAATACGACTGCAACACACTTTCATTCATGAGAACAATTCTTCACTCACTAAAAAGAATACCATTATTAAACTAAAGACAGGGAAATTAGCCCATGAGTCCGATACCATACAGCTTTAGTCTCAAACTTCAAATTATCCTTAAAAGGCTTCAAAGGAAATGAAAATTGCTGTAATAACTGTAATGTTATGACTAATGTATTAGTTGTAACAATATAGGTGTCTGCCAATCTAATTACAGCCTTTGAGCTGTTACTTGTCATAGGAACTAGGTTGTAAATTGTACTACTACTAATTTACGGACGCTTCAGTAGGAAGCTATGTGAAATCGTAATTGTAGGTACATGTATACATTGTTAGTTTAACATGCACGGCAAGTGAGAAGGTTAGGTTAGGTAATTGATCAAGTAAACAAAAGACCAAGTGTTTAGTTTAGGTCTGTCCCAAATACTGCTTGTTTTTAAGTCATTAACAAATTGCCGACACTATCTTTCTCCTGAGTATTTATATTTTTCAAGACACTTTACCAAAAAACCAATTAACTACAATAGGAATAGGACTGAATCTTTACAAGGCCAAAGAAGGCATTTAAACAAATTTTGTGCTTCTATTTTATTATTATTATTTATTTTGTGTGTGTGTGTGTGTATGTGTTGCAGAAAAGAAGCTTTAATGGTTAGACTGAGTTAGTACTGTTGTTCTAAATTTCCAACCGGCTAGCTTTAAGCACACATTCATGCATCACTATGGAGCAGCATCTAGTATGTTTAGTGTCAATCCAGGTCAAGACCATCCAACTTTCCACCTGGCTAGCTTCTAGGGCAAAGCAGGGATAGAGAACGTTGTTGAGGAAGAGGGGGTCGTAGAAAGGGAAATAAATGAGATCTTAATTGTTCATTGAAATGTTCTGTAGAGTGTTTTGAAATCCTAAGCGGTCATAACTCTTAACTAGGTTATTTATATTCAGATTAGTTCAAACTCTTTCTCCTTTTTCAGCCATTCCTTGAACATGAAGGGATAGCTTGAGAGATCCACTCGAAATTTCTTTATTCACTCTCGTTGCTTATCTTTTGTACGCATTTAAGAAATGTTTAGATCTACATGTACCGTTAGTTAGGAGGGTTTTTTTTTTTAAGGAATAAAACTAGTTTTTTATGTTGTAATCAATTGACAAGTCAAAATGACTCTTTGTCTCTTAAATTAGACAAAAATGCTAGAAGTTAGTGTCAATGGAAGCTTTTATATCACATTGTGGCGAATATCAAGTTTAGTTGGTGATTATGACACATTGAACTGAAGCTATACACATGCATAAATTACATGTGTATTGACATGATGGGTCACTGCTGATTGGTACATATAAAACAATCAGTCACAGAACTATGTGAATACTGGAAATTATAATAATCAACAGAACTTTGGGTAAGATAAATAGGTATGTATGTATCATAAACATCATTTATATATCAGATCCTTGAAATATTCTTGAAGTCAATTTTAGCTTAAACTCATTGCAATGAAGTAATTGAAGAATGTGTTGCCTTAGTTCTGGTATAAGACTTGCCTGAATGATTAAATGAACCACACCCACTGATATTAAACTAAGAAAGAGAACAACAACATATGCCATCGGAACTGACTCCCATAAATGCCCGACTATTGCGTGAACTATTATCGGCACCCAAGTAACAACATTAGCAGTCACCACAGAAAATAGAACTTTAACAAACTGAAGATGCTTTTGAAGTTTTGTTTTGGCAGTTTCCTTTGCTTGATCAGTAGAACCCTCAACTTCTTCCAAATTAGCAGTGATGTTTGTGTTATAAATAGATTTTATATGTCGTCTCACAATGCATCCTACCCAAATGGTGCAGAAGAATATGATAAAGAACTGAGGAAGTCCAACAGCTACCAGAAGAACTGGGTAATATATATTTGGTAATAGGTCAGTTCTTCCTGTGTATCTAAGCAGACAATAGGACACTGTAGGATTGTAAAATACATCTCCAAATCCAAAAGTGGGAAGAGTTGAAAACAATAAGCTGAACACCCATATAATAGAAGTTGCAATATGACTCCTGCAAGTTGTTACAATCCTGTGGTAATTTAAAGGATATTTGATATAGACTAATCTATCTAGGGACATAAGAGCCAAAATACTAATAGTGATGAGTTCAAAGGCAGAAAAGATTAGACTCATCTGACAAAATATGCAACGTTCTTTATCATTACTTCCGAATATATACTCTCCAACAAACCCAGAAATGATAGAGAAAGGCATTACAAGGAGACATAGTAAGAAGTCTACAATGGCCAGGTTGAGAAGAAGGATGTAAGTAGGCTGTCTGTAGAGATGCTTCCACAAGATGGCTACTATAATGACTAAGTTGCTGGGCAGTCCCACTAGCATGAAGCACAATGTGATGGCAGCAGTAACCAGAGCTGGAATCTTGTCCTCCTCATTGCTGGAGTCCCAGTACTCTATAGTAAGTGAATTAGAACTCAACCCACTGCCATCAGCACAGGAATACGACTGCAACACACTTTCATTCATGAGAACAATTTTTCACTCACTAAAATTTAACTAAAGACAGGGAAATTAGCCCATAAGTCTGATACCATACATTTTAGTCCCAAACTTCAAATTATCATTATAAAGACTTCTAAGGAAATTAAAGTTGGTGTAGTAACTGTAAAGTTATGATTAAGTATTAGTTGTAACTATATACAATAGGTGTCTGTCTGTCTGTCTAGTTTGAGCCTTTGAGCTGTTACTTGCTACAGGATCTTGGTTGTAAAATACACTTACTAATCCATGGACTGAATTTAAAGGCTTCAGTAGGAAACTATGTGAATTCTAATTATAGGTACACGTATGTACTACATTTTTAGTTTTAACATGTATGACAAGTGAGAAATTAACAATTTTATGATGTATTATGCAATTAGTTTCAGGAAAATGAGTGTATTAGAAAATAGCAAACAGAGACACTTTTAGTACTATTGGTGTCAAGAGAGTAGTCTAATGCTAATCTGTAAGATTATAGTAAGCCAACGGGTGCTTTCTCCAGTAAAATAAGTGACTATAGCATCATTATTTGTTTATAAAGCCAATAAAATTAAACTTGTGTTATTTAGACATTAGACTTTTCCACAAAGCTTATCAGATTTAAGTATGTATGAATATTTCTGGTAAGAAAGCCTGCCAATGCAGTCATAATTCACAACTTAAGGCTACACAATAGCTAAACAATAGATCTAAAAACTCCAATGGTACTCTGAAAAGAATCTGTATGCAAAATGAATCCAAACACATCCACACAATTATACCCAAGTAATAATAGGTATGGTCTCACAACAGTAGCTCTTGGAAGCAAACCCTCAGCCATAAAAAAACAGCTTGTGGTATTTAAAAATGTAACTGGTAAAGATTTCCAATGCTAATTCACAGCAGCTTCTTGAATTTTGCATTATAGATAAAAACAACAACTTAAAGTGTAAGACTAATACTTCTTTACTGCTGAAGTAAATTTGGGAGAGTCTATTTTGCTTTTTTTTTTAAACCCATCTACAAGGCATTGAACTTTGACATTGCACAAGTTACATAACCAAAACCTTACTTGAACAATCTTAAATGTTTGCATTGCATTAGTCCTCTCCAAGCTCTGATTGCTTCTGAAATTATCATCCTAATCACGCCCACGGGGATCATTGTACAATTAATAAAGCCATTATCTATATAATAATACAGTCAGTAACGACGACATGTGATGGGGTGTATTCATGAATAATTCATGAGATTAAACTGTTTGGTAAAGCATTGCCTTATAGTGATGGGTAAGGTGTCGTCATATGCATCAGACAGCGGTTAATTCTAAAAAAATCAGGTGCAATGGAGAGGGAAGGCAGCGTATATTTCAAAAAGGAAGGCGAGTACGAAAGAGAAGGTAAAGGGTTATTAATGGTAACTAAAAAGTGGGTGGAGTCGGCGAGGTAAGGCGGCTTAAGAACAGAAGAGAAGGCAAAAAGGCGAACGATTAATTGTAACTAAAACGCGGCTGGTTGACGAGTAAAGGTGGGGATTAGTTTCCAAAAGGAAGGCGACAGTATGAAAAAGAAGGCAAAAATTTCGCAAAGCTTAAGTTCACAATCATGATAGTAGGACAGAAATTCAGAAGCAGGAGAGATAGACTAAGGAAAGTGGACTCCATGACTCAAGAAGAAAGAGCTGAAGAAAGGAAAGGTGGGGGATAAGATAAAGCTGAGATACGTAGTTCAGACAAAAGAGAGCAGGAGAATGAAACTTATGTAACCTTAACCAATGGTAGAGAATGATAACTGAGTAATTAAACTTGTGCTACTGCATTCTTACTTTGCAATACGTCAAGCGCCACTTATGGCCGAGTACTGGCTAGTCTCAATAATTATAGTAAATCACAGCCTATGCATACGCACATTTTTAGCTGATACATAATATATACATGTATCTATGGCAAGCGTGACTCGCCTGGCTTTTCATACCAAAAAGTAAAAAAAAAATTTTTTTACTAATTTCCTCTATCTTCCTACATACAATAAATACATGATATGTAGTTATCCTTATAAATCTTACTAGCAAGTACCTGCAACACGGTGGTTAGTGGTACTAGCAAGTACGTACCTGCAACACAGTGGTTAGTGGGTACTAGCAAGTACCTGCAACACAGTGGTTAGTGGGTACTAGCAAGTACCTGCAACACAGTGGTTAGTGGTACTAGCAAGTACCTGCAACACAGTGGTTAGTGGTACTAGCAAGTACCTGCAACACAGTGGTTAGTAGTTCCTGATGTATTGACTTTTGCAATTAAGAATGCAGTAGAATAACGCATGTTTATTCATTGTTATCATCCTCTACCACTTGGTTAAAGTTACATTGGTTTCTCTCTTATTTTCCTGAATTATGTATCTCGGGTCATCTAATACCTCTTTGTTCCTTTCTTCAGCAATTTTCTTGAGCCATGTAGTCTCTCCTCCTCCTTTGTCTATCTCTCCAGCCTTCCATCTTTCCTGTCCTTTAAAATTGTGGACTTAGGCCTGCGAAACTTTTGCCTTCCTTTTTTAAACATCCGCCTTCCTTTTTCAAACTTTCCTTGCTGATTTCGCCTGCTTTTAGCCACAACTAATCGCCTTCTACTGAATATGACGATGCTTTACCCCTTTAACTCTGGCCTTTCTTTTTTGTAGCTAAGAGCTTGTTGTCAACAGTGACTGGTAAATTCAAATAGTCAGAATAACTCAAATTTGGTACTACAAAAGTTACCACTGCTCAAGAAAATGAAGTAATTTTTGTATTTGTGTGCTAAAATTGATTGTCTTTTGTTTTTGTAGGTGACAGCTTGTCAAGAATTCAAGGTAATTCAGATGGTCAAAGTAACTTCAATTTGATACTACAGATGTTATCAATACTCAAGAATGATGTAAGTAGTAATTCCATATTTGTTGGCTAAAATTACAAATAATAACACTGGTTTATTTTTTATCGTAGCTGAGAGCTTGTTCAAGAGTTACTGGTGATTGAGATTATCAGAATGGCAGATGTTTGATACTACAAAAGTTACCATTAATCAGGTAAGAGAGTGAGTTTGTATTTGTTTGCTGAAATCAAATGTCATAACTGCTATTATAGTGTTTGCATGAAGTAAGCTAAAATAGTAACATTTTTATGTTACCTAACTATCAGGCTCGCTCGTGATTTGTGCTCAAGCACACCACTAGTTTATTTATTTATTTGTATATATGTATAGACGTACGTAAGGCATTTTTGTACTTTGACCCTCGCGTTTTTGTGTTAGTTCGGTTGTCGACCCCGTCCCAAATTGCACTAAAAAGAATCCTCTGGTTTATCGATCAGTACCCGTATCACCCTAGAAATTGAATTGTTTACCGTTTTGAATTCTTTTGCGGGTGCAGTTAAAACTTGAAAACTTAAAGGACTTCCATTTCTATGTGAGTTAGTCGCGGTGGTAAGTCAATGCGCTCTTTGTCATGGTTATAAGCCGTGCGCAACAGTATTTACTTGAAAATACATTGTCCACTAGACTACTGCGAACGTAAGTCTCTGTAGGTGCATGTCCAGTTGTGTCAAAGCATTGTGTTACAACCACTACTTAGCTAAAGAATATCACAAAGAAAACTTTTAAATAACGAGTATTGTTTTGTTGTTGTTTTTCCCCTTCAATTCAAGCAGTTGCAGAGAGTTGTTACTATGGCACTGAAATCCCTTTACCGTGTATGCGAAATTTAAAAACTGGACCTTATTTTCTGTAGATACAGTGTTAGAAGTCAAAATCATTCATATAAAAAATAGTTTAGTCTTTAGGCTCGCTCGCCATTTGTGCTCAAGCACATCACTAGTTGGCGAGCGAGCGTAGCGAGCGAGAGAGTATTAGGGGTGGATAATGCAAAATCGGGTATATGTTATATGTATATATGTATGTATGTATGTATGGATTGTACGTATGCCCTTTAAACGCGCGCGCAGGGAACTTTTTTCTTCAAAAAACACGGCTTTTTAGGCTTAACCCCAGTTTATTCTGAAACTACAGCATTAAGCAAGCCTTACTTTATACTTAAGCTCCAAAGTGTGAGAAAATTCCTTCGCAAATGCTTGCTTTTCAAGAAACAAAAAGTTGATTCGACCGGTTACTATGGCATTGAAGACCCTTTTCCAGACTTAATTTCAAAACTTCGCCGTTTTATGGGGGGAAGCGGAGTGCCGGTTGTTGGTTGTCAAGAGCCGTTGGTAGTCAGAATGCCGTAGTATTAATGCTAAGGAAGCTACTACTTCTCGAGGGAAGCTGAGGTAAGTACGTAATTCTATATTTGTTCACTAAATATGCAAAATTAACTCTGGCCTTTCTTTTTTGTAGCTAAGAGCTTGTCAACAGTGACTGGTAAATTCAAATAGTCAGATTGGCTCAAATTTGGTACTTTTGTAGTACCAAATTTTACCACTGCTCAAGAAAATGAGGTAAGAAAGTAATTTTGTATTTGTGTGCTAAAATTGATTGTCTTTTGTTTTTGTAGGTGATAGCTTGTTGTCAAGAATTCAAGGTAATTCCGATGGTCAAAGTAACTTCAATTTGATACTACAGAAGTTATCAATACTCAAGAAAGATGTAAGTAGTAATTCCATATTTGTTGGCTAAAATTACAAATAATAACACCGGTTTATTTTTTATCGTAGCTGAGAGCTTGTTCACGAGTTACTGATGATTGAGATTATCAGAATGGTTGATGTTTGATACTACAAAAGTTACCATTAATCAGGTAAGAGAGTGATTTTGTATTTGTTTGCTGAAATCAAATGTCATAACTGCTATTATAGTGTTTGCATGAAGTAAGCTAAAAATAGTAACATTTTATGTTACCTAACTATCAGGCTCGCTCGCCATTTGTGCTCAAGCACACCACTAGTTTATTTATTTATTTGTATATATGTATGGACGTACGTAAGGCATTTTTGTACTTTGACCCTCGCGTTTTTGTGTTAGTTCGGTTGTCGACCCCGTCCCAAATTGCACTAAACAGAATCCTCTGGTTTATCGATCAGTACCCGTATCACCCTAGAAATTGAATTGTTTACCGTTTTGAATTCTTTTGCCGGTACAGTTAAAACTTGACAACTTAAGGGACTTCCATTTCTATTCGAGTTAGTGGCGGTGGTAAGTCAATGCGCTCTTTGTCATGGTTATAAGCCGTGCGCACAGTATTTACCTGAAAATACATTGTCCACTAGACTACTGCGAAGGTAAGTCTGTGTAGGTGCATGTCCAGCTGTGTCAAAGCATTGTGTGTTACAACCACTACTTAGCTAAAGAATATCACAAAGAAAACTTTTAAATAACGTGTATTGTTTTGTTGTTGTTGTTTTTTCCTTCAATTCAAGCAGTTGCAGAGAGTTGTTACTATGGCACTGAAATCCCTTTACCGTGTATGCGAAATTAAAAAAACTGGACCTTATTTTCAGTAGCTTCAGTGTTAGAAGTCAAAATCATTCATATAAAAACAGTATAGTCTTTAGGCTCGCTCGCCATTTGTGCTCAAGCACATCACTAGTATATATATATGTAGGTATGTATGTATGGATTGTACGTATGCCCTTTTAACGCGCGCGCGGGGAACGTTTTTTCTTAAAAAAACACGGCTTTTTAGGCTTGACCCCAGTTTATTCTGAAACTACAGCATTAAGCAAAATTCCTGCGAAAACGCTTGCTTTTCAAGAAACAAAAAGTTGATTCGATCGGTTACTATGACATTGAAGACCCTTTACCAGATTTAAATTCAAAACTTCGCCTTTTTTCCGGCTAAGTGCGGCTTGTTACTAGTTGTCAAGAGCCACCTGTAGTCAGTACTAAGAGAGCTATCGCTACTTCTGAAAAGCGTATGTAAGCACATAAAGTATTAATGCTAAGGAAGCTACTACTACTCGAGGAATGCCGAGGTAAGTACGCAATTCCATATTAGTTAGCTAAATATGCAAAATAACTCTGGCCTTTCTTTTATAGCTAAGAGCTTGTTGTCAACAGTGACTGGTAAATTCAAATAGTCAGAAGGACTCAAATTTGGTACTACAAAAGTTACCACTGCTCAAGAAAATGAGGTAAGAAAGTAATTTGTATTTGTGTGCTAAAATTGATTGTCTTTTGTTTTTGTAGGTGAGAGCTTGTTGTAACTTCAATTTGATACTACAGAAGTTATCAATACTCAAGAATGAGGTAAGTAGTAATTCCATATTTGTTGGCTAAAATTACAAATAATAACACTGGTTTATTTATTATCGTAGCTGAAAGCTTGTTCAAGAGTTACTGGTGATTGAGATTATCAGAATGGCAGATGTTTGATACTACAAAAGTTACCATTAATCAGGTAAGAGAGTGATTTTGTACTTGTTTGCTGAAATAAAAGGTCATAACTGCTATTATAGTGTTTGCATGAACTGAGCTAAAACATAGTAACAATACCTAGTTTTATGTTATCTAACTATTAGGCTCGCTCGCCATTTGTGCTCAAGCACACCACTAGTTTGTATATATGTTTGGACGTACGTATATCATTTTGTACTTTGACCCTCGCGTTTTTGTGTTAGTTATGTGGTCGACCCCGTCCCAAATTGCACTAAACAGAATCCTCTGGTTTATCGATCAGTACCCGTATCACCCTAGAAATTGAATTGTTTACCGTTTTGAATTCTTTTGCGGGTGCAGTTAAAACTTGAAAACTTAAAGGACTTCCATTTCTATGTGAGTTAGTCGCGGTGGTAAGTCAATGCGCTCTTTGTCATGGTTATAAGCCGTGCGCAACAGTATTTACTTGAAAATACCCACCACTAGACTACCGCGAAGGTAAGTCTGTGTAAGTGCATCTCCAGTTGTGTCAAGGCATTGTGTGTTACAACCACTATTAGCTAAAGAATATCACAAAGAAAACTTTTAAATAACGTGTATTGTTTTGTTGTTGTTTTTTTCCTTCAATTCAAGCAGTTGCGGAGAGTTGTTACTATGGCACTGAAATCCCTTTACCCTGTATGCGAAATTAAAAAACTGGACCTTATTTTCAGTAGCTTCAGTGTTAGAAGTCAAAATCATTCATATAAAAATAGTATAGTCTTTAGGCTCGCTCGCCATTTGTGCTCAAGCACATCACTAGTTTATTGGCGAGCGAGCGTAGCGAGCGAGACACTTACAGGGGTAACACAATCGAAAATCGGGGATGTTTGTTTATTTATTGGTGAGCGAGCATAGCGAGCGAGATACAGGGGTAAAAATGAAAAAAACGGGGATGTTTGTATATGTGGACGTACGTATGTCATTTTGTACTTTGACCCTCCATATTTTTGTGTTCGCTCCGCGTTCGACCCCGTCCCAAACTTCACTAAACAGAATCCTCCGGTTTAGCGTCCATTACCCGTATCACCTTAGAAATTGAATTGTTTACCGCTTTGAATTATTTTGCGGGTGCTGTTAAAACTCAAAAACTTATGGGAGCTCCATTTCTATTTCAGTTAGTGGCGGTGGTAAGTTAATACCCTATTTGTCACAGTTATAAGCCCTACTCAACAGTATTTACTTAAAAATTCATTGTCCACTAGACGAACCACCAAGGTAAGTCTTGCGTAGGTATGTTCAGTTGTGTGAAAGTATTGTGCGTTACAACTACTATTAAGAATATCACAAAGAAAATTTTAAATAACGTGATTTGATTTTGTTGCTTCTTTTTCAATTCAAACTGTTGCGGGAGCGGTTACTATGACATTGAAGCCCCTTTACCTCATACGTAATTTAAAAACTCGACTTTATTTTAATAGCTTGAGTATTAGTTGTTAAAATCAAATTTAACAATAGTGTAGTTTAAGGCTCGCTCGCCATTTGTGCTCAAGCACACCACTAGTTTATTTGTATATATGTTTGGACGTACGTATGTCATTTTGTACTTTGACCCTCGCGTTTTTGTGTTAGTTATGTGGTCGACCCCGTCCCAAATTGCACTAAACAGAATCCTCTGGTTTATCGATCAGTACTCGTATCACCCTAGAAATTGAATTGTTTACCTTTTTGAATTCTTTTGCGGGTGCAGTTAAAACTTGAAAACTTAAGGGACTTCCATTTCTATTCGAGTTAGTCGCGGTGGTAAGTCAATGCGTTCTTTGTCATGGTTACAAGCCGTGCGCAACAGTATTTACTTGAAAATAAATTGTCCACTAGACTACCGCAAAGGTAAGTCTGTGTAGGTGCATGTCCAGTTGTGTCAAAGCATTGTGTGTTACAACCACTACTTAGCTAAAGAATATCACAAAGAAAACTTTTAAATAACGTGTATTGTTTTGTTGTTTTTTTTTTCCTTCAATTCAAGTTGCAGAGAGTTCTGAAATCCCTTTACCGTGTATGCGAAATTTAAAAACTGGACCTTATTTTCAGTAGCTTCAGTGTTAGAAATCAAAATCATTCATATAAAAATAGTATACTCTTTAGGCTCGCTCGCCATTTGTGCTCAAGCACATCACTAGTTATTTAACTAATTATAATGATGGAAGTAAAATGAGCTTTGCAATTTCAATTTAGTATAAGTTGCTTCATGTCTTTAGTAAATGTATCGACAGCTAGAGTACAACAATAGATCAATAATTACTTATGTACTAACATGTAAAAAAGTCAGAATCTATAGAATGAATTCAAATTTCTGTTCATAATAGTTGTTGCCATGATGATAATTTTGACCCAATTCTTCATACTAATTTTGAACAAATTTGACATAAGCAATTATTGGAGATTTAAATTAAATTATATCAGCATAGCTATTTAATTAAATTTCTTGTCAGCTCAAATCTGGTATTTTGGAAAGCTTATCAATGTATTATGTTAGAAAATTTGGCAAGTTTACTAATCGTTAGAAAAGTGATGTGATAAAAATCTTGCAAAAAAATAAAAGTTGGAGTGTTTATATTTTTATAATCCTGAAATGTTAGCTACATATGAGCCAATCAATGCAATGCACTATGAATTGTTGTGGTTAGCTGCTTACAACTAATGGAAGATTGTAAGAGCCCATGAAAGACTACGTTAGCTTCACTATAATATGTAACTGTTTTGCTTGAGAACATTAAATAATATGCTATAATATGAGTAATGTTAGAATTAAATCATAGCTAATTCATATTTTATTTGTAGTAGAATTAAAACATTCATGTCAATTTCATAAAACATACATTACAATCATGTTAAATGCACATTTGAATCAAGAAAAGAAAGTACATTAAATATTTGTATGTAATACAATTTGATTTTCAATTGTTTCCTTGTGTGGTGTAGTCTGAGTAAGCACTATCAAAGAAAGTTTGTACGATACCCAGTACATTATGTTACTTTTTTACATCATAATATGAGGGAGTGTTGTCCGATGATTCAGAGGGCACTTGTTGTAAAGGTTGAATTGTCTCATAGTAAACATCATGTTTTACAGTAGTGGCATCTTTAGTTGTACTAACTCCATCATAAGATGGATTAGTGCTACAAAGTAGGTCTTGGGAAGTTGTTTCATAGCAAGGATTAGTATTGCACTGGAGATTGTCTCCCTATAGAGAATGAATAACCATATATATTGTAAACATTGGCTACTACAGAATCAATACAGCTACTGTACATACTTTGTATAAGGTAACAAAAACATAAATCTGAATATTTTAGTTGTAACAGAATCACCACATGTTTCGGCTCGAAAACCTACCATTATGAGATAAATTAACGACCATTTATACAACAAACATAAACACTCTGCAAAAACATTCTCATATCTGTATCAGAGAGATGTTTTAAAGGAATTTTATCTTCTTCAATATTTTAAATAATACTTGCCAGAATGGGGGACAAAGGTGAAAAGTTGAAGCACATTTTGATCCGTTCTATTCATAAGAGAAATAGGTTAGTTTCACACCTAATTCCACGTGATCACGTGTGTTATTGGAGTAAATGTTGTCCTCTTATGCAATCTATTGTCTTTTTGTATGTGAAATTTTGGAGTGTTGATGGCTTAGTCTATGGAAACTTTTTTGAATTAGCTCACAACATCAAAACATAGCATCCAATCATTTGGATATACTATGCACTGCAAAACTAGACAAAGACTAGGCCTATCTTAAAATAACTTTCCTGGCTAATGGCTATCCATCAGAAACATCAATCTGTGCTGCCAACACAGAAAGTGAATATATAAGTTAACTTTTAATCTTCAACTACTCTGAGGAAATTACTTGTGCATGTAGAACAAACAACACCAGAAAGAAGGGAGGGTATGCAGTAACATATCTTGTTGTATGACAATAATTCTGTCTAGTTAGTGAAACTGGTAAGAATATAGAAAAAAGTGAAATAGCTCAAGTATCCAGTTTAAAAAAAATTGATGACAACAATTTCTATACATCTTAAAAATTCCCATAAAGTAATTGGAGTGAACCCAAAGGTTTCAAAGGTAAAAAAAAGTATTCTAAAATATTCCCAGGAAGATTATGGTAGCCTGTAATAATACACAGCTATAATATAACATCTTATCTAGATAAGGCCTCGAGTTCAACTCAAGCTGGATTCCATTCCCATGAATCACTATCACCAGCTAATTGAATTTTTTGTTAATGTTTATAACTATATTGTATTTATCTCACAGCTGATGAAGACGCACAAGTCGTAATGTATTATGTTATAGTTATAAATTTTAATGTTAATAAGCTAGTTATTAAATGTATACTATAATGGTACACTTGTGTGTCAGTAACGAAGAACGACGATTAACAATAGTGTGTGTATTCATGAATAATTCTAGAGTTAGTAAAGTATCATAATTATCTGAAAGGGAAAAAGCAACTGAAAGGAAAAAAATAGGGAAAGAAATAGAGTACCATGTGGGACTCGAACTCTCGACTGTCTTAGTAGTATGGCACACTTTGGAGAGATCGACAAAGGAAGAGAAGGGAATCCATGAATTGAGAGGAATGAAAAAACTCGGGATAGCTCAGGAAGAAAGGGATCAGCAGAGGAAGACTAGTAAATTAGATAAATGTAACAATGAAATATTACAACTGTTAAACCTGAATATAAAGGAAGCTAGGTCAGATTAATTCTTTTCTTTCAGTAAGTTATATAAATATAGGTACAAATTCAAATTAATTTTCGAAAACGGTGCTGAAACGACTATAGAATCAAGGACCTTACTGCAGATAGACAATTAGATAAGCTCTTCTTGCTACTGTACTTAGTCTAATTGACTAACCTGTGTGTTGTGATCAAACATTTCCTGCATTTCTTCACGAGTCCTGAAAGTTAAATAGTCCAAACATTATGTATACATAAGTACTTAAAGTCTACACTTAGCTTCAACTTTTACTTTCAGTTATAAGTTTACCTAATCACATCCAAATGCTGTTGTTTTTTTAAACTATATATGCAGTAAAACATGACTGATAATCTCATAGCTGTGCAGTAAAAGTTTGCAACAATATCATTAAAACATTGAAAGCAATGTTAGGACTACTTCCTGCACTAATCTTTAAACTCACTCAGTATTTTCAAGAATATTTTCAGGTTCTCTGATCAAATAATCTATGAAAAAGGTTCAATTATACTTATCAAAATTCTAATAAAGGAAATGACTCACATTTCTTGCAGCCAATAGTAACAAGTAGTAGTGTTACAATAGAAGTTATAAATATAACTGCCAGACTTGTAGGAAGTATTATAGTTAGAAGTAATAATGATTGGTCAGAGCCATTTGAGTTAGTACTATCTGAAACATAAGGCAGAAACAAATGGAAAGAAATGCAAGATAATAGAATAATCTAGGATAAATTATTTAACAAATAAGTGCATCTCAATCTTAGTATTATAATGGTCAAAGAGTAAATTTAATATTGTCCTTGGATGGATATTGTTAATATAAGTTTTGTCGGTACAAAGTGTTAAATATTTAGTATATCATACCCAGATGTCAAATGAGCATGAACCAATATCAAATGCTGACATAATAAATATTAATTTACCATTAATTGAAGAGTGAGTAAATAATCCACTGGTGACATCTGTTGCTAGGCACTTGGTCACATTCTGAAGAGACACTCTTATGCCAATGTCTCTGTTTGAGATGTCAGTTTGACTTGAGGCATCGTAAACAATAATGCTGCTATAACTAGAGACATCATTGACTTCTACTTGACTTCCTTGAGAGTTGCTTCTGGCTATGTGATCTGAGATGTTGGAAACTCCTTCCAGCACATAGTTGCACCCGCTAACTGAAGTGTTGGTGAAAAATATACAGCGGATAAAAAAGGATTCCTCATCTGTACATATGTCAACACCTTGGACTTCACTGGTCACTGTATGGATAGATAAGAGTAAACTCGCAATATCAGCATTTCTGAGTAGTAACACATAATATTATGCTTAATCTCTTACAATTGTGATTTTACCCTGATCGTGCAAACTTCAAATATTCAATGCATAATATAGGACTAAACAGAATATTGTTTCAGTACAACTATTACTCTAAATGTATTTCATTCTATACCTATGATTTTCTGTTGTAGCTATCACTTGTTATTATATATTTCAAGCTTGATTTTTATAACACATTTCAAAACTATCACTGAAAACAATATGCATATTTACGTATTCTCTATGTTGTTAAACACCAGACAATGTCCATGATATGGGAGGACATGATGGGAATAGCAGACTTAACAAACTTTTTACTTCTACTATTCACTAATTATCTTTGTTTTTATGGAACGATTTAGCACAAGTTAGCTAAAAAACGATAAAAAAGGATTATTTGGCAATGATGATTGAATGAACACATGTCATCTCAATAATTAAAGGCATGTGTGTTAAATTTAATTTTTCATTCGAGTTCTGTACTGTTGATCCCAAAAAACAAGTTAAAATATTTGGAAGTTTCAGACACTACTAATTCACTGACAAGTTTTATTGTTGTTGTTTGTTTTGTCTTTTTATGTAATAATTATCTGACAATGAATAATATCCATTAGTATAAGTACTATCAACTCTGAGGCACAAGACCTGACACAGCCAACACACTTTTGATACCCTCATATGTAAAGGATTCTGAATATTCATATTCATTGAGCTCACTGAAAGAATATATGATCAGTATGATTAACAACACAAATTAGCGCTTCCTCAATGTATATTATAATGGTACACTTTCAGAATCAGTAACGATGTTGACCGAAATACTATGTGTGTTTCATGAATAATTCGTGAAATTGTCCGAGTTGGCAAAGCATTGTCATTACCTGAATGGGAAAAGTGTTTGAGGAAAAAAAATGGTAGAAATGAGGTAGTACGCACACTAACCACAGTCACCAGTCAGGACCTAACAGCTTAGTCTGGCTTGAAGTGCCTTATTAACCTAATATATCCTATGAAAACTGAACACTGGGTCGCTGAGTGGGAAAGAGTTTACACATAACCATATGATGGGTATAAGAGAAGCAGTAGATGCAAAGGTCAATAAAATTAGAGACAAGTGAGAAAATGCTGACTGATGTAACTTACTTCAATGAAAAAATGAAAGAAAATACATAGAAAGGACAGAGGGGGAGCAGGAGAGGTAGACATTGGAGGAGAAGAGCATCCATAAGTTGAAAAGAGGAATAAGAAAAAAAGGGCCAGGATGTCTGAGGAAGAAAAAAAGAGAACAGGAGAGGGAAATTATGGATAATTGTTTGGGAACACTCACCAAATCTCTGCCGTGTTGTTAGTCGTTTTGTATTAGACTCAACATACAAAAAATAGACCCGGCCTTCATCTAACTGCTCTCTAGTCTCTTGCAATGCATTTTGTCTCCATACTCTATCTGTATTATTTGTATTGTCCAGTATTACATCAAATACAGCCTCACTGTACTCAGGGCAGACTTCAGGAACCTACTCAGAAACAATCAAATAATACAAACGCAGTACAAATGCAGTAGAAGTAGTTGGTCAATTAACATACCTGGATTGCCACTGATACATACACTCTATTGGCAGTCTTAGAGAGTGTATGTGTTAGAGACAAAGGTAAGAAATAAGGCAGATAAGGAGGTATCCACATGACTACTTGGCTCCTGTCGCTCTCTCCAGCATTGTTAGTTGCTCTCACCCACAAGTAGAACACGTCACAGAAGGAATGAGACGCATTATATATTAGAGCTGTAGTATTCCTCAGACCTGAATAAGCGACAATACTTTGTTGTCTAAAATGTGAGTTATTCTTGACAACTGTCATTGAAAATGTGGACTCTACAGGGAGTGTGGAAGAGACATTCCAAACTACTCGAAGCTGGCCATTTCCAAAGTTAGATATTGTGAGATCAGTAGGAGGAGAAGGAGGACCTGAAGAATACCAAACACAAAGAGAACTCTAAAAATCTACACTTGATTATGACTACAAACATACCATAAAACTAAGTAGTTATTACTGAGGATTGTCTGCCTATCAACAATGTAGCAGTATCTAGTAGTTCACATCGAATTTGAATACCATTATTTTGTTGTGTAGCATTTATTATTAGAGATGACTCATTAGAAGAGGAGGAGTTGACAATGATTCCAAGAGTTCTTAATATATTGACATCACTAGGTACATTTGAATTAATTTCTCTAATTGGAGTATTGACTTCCCATCTTGAGATGAAGAATCCTTGACCAGCTTTGCAGTAGAGTACAGCTTGTTATCCAAATGGTACTATACCACTGGCAGATTGAGGTTCAACTTCAAAATTACCTACTGTAATATGCTATAATTTAAGCTTTGCTGGCACCAAAAGTTATATACTAACTCAGAATAAAATATACTAACCAGAGGTTAAGCAAGGTTTAGAATTATTCACGAAACACACATTGTAAAAAAAACACAAAGAGAACTCTAAAAATCTACACTTGATTATGACTACAAACATACCATAAAACTGAGTAGTTATTACTGAGGATTGTCTGCCTATCAACATTGTAGCAGTATCTAGTAGTTCACATCGAATTTGAATACCATTATTTTGTTGTGTAGCATTTATTATTAGAGATGACTCATTAGAGGAGGAGGAGTTGACAGTGATTCCAAGAGCTCTTAATACATTGACATCATTAGGTACATTTGAATTAATTTCTCTGGTTGGAGTATTGACTTCCCATTTTGAGATGAAGAATCCTTGACCAGCTTTGCAGTAGAGTACAGCTTGTTGTCCAAATGGTACTATACCACTGGCAGATTGAGGTTCAACTTCAAAATTACCTACAGTAATATGCTATAATTAGCTTTGCTGGCACCAAAAGTTATATACTAACTCAGAATAAAATATACTAACCAGAGGTTAAACAAGGTAGCATAATCTCCACACAGAAAATCAAATACCAAACGGGGTTAAAAATTTCCATTTTGAGTTTCCCTTAAAAAGGAAACTCTTCAGGTACTATCCACTACTTCTTCACTAAAGGCCTTCAATTTCAAACTGCCGAGCGGTTGAACTGTTGTTTCCTTTTTAACTGGCTATCCTCAAGGGAGTCGAGCACACACCCCTCACCTGAGCTCGTCTCGCGTAGCCGGACCCTTTACCTCCAGCTAAGCAGTAGGTCCAAGGGTTTGGCTCAATCTCACAAGCGATACCCTACACTTCTGTATTGGCAAGTGCTCATCACAGGCGGTGGGAAAGGGATACAAATCACAGTCTGAAAAGAATCCATTGACAACCATAACAAATTCCGTAAACTATCTTGATAATTAGCTAGAGTTATGGTTGTCAATGGACATTTTTCAGGCAGTGTATACAATAGGGTGCTTGCATTAGGTAGAGGATATAATTACTGCATATCTGACAGGGTGACAGGATATTGTGTTATTTTACAGTTCATGAGACAAAACATGGTGTTTCAAGGATTGCAAATTGATCAAGAAATCACTCTGTAGTGAAAGATGAGGGAGGAGCTTCACTGAATCCCGTTCAGCCCTGAGATGGAAGGTTAGTGAACCAGAATTAGCATGTCTTGTCAATGAATTTGAAGCCTCTATCAATCTCAATCATTGTCAAGCATTTGTTGATGTTTGTCATCATGAAGAATGACCTCATCTGTTGATGTTTGTCATCATGAAGAGTGACCTGGTGTACAACTTCAGATGTACCATTTGTGTATTCTGTGTTCACTTCATCCTCCAAGCAAGTGATGATATCAGATTTTTTTTGGCCAAATTTTTAATTTTCCCCTGTCTGACAAAGATGGTGGGTATGGCTGATTCTATTTGAGAGAAAAATTCTTTTAGATTTCCTTCCTGAACTTTGCAGGTGACATAAAATCTTTGAAAAAATATTTCGGTCATTTTTTACATCTGCCATCACAGCCTGAAAAGAACCCATTAACAACCATAACAAAATCAGTAACTAAACTGTCTTGATTACTAGAGTTAACAAAACATTGTAGAGGTTAACAAACTAGTTGTCTACACATTATACATTATTATACAGCTTTGTTATGGTTGTCAATGGACACTTTTCAAGCAGTGCATAAGTTCCTGAGCTTTGGTCTTCTGACATTTTTTTCGGTGTGCTCTAAGCATATTATTTGATATAGAATCATCTAGTGGCTTAACTCTATCAACAAGCCTTTCCCTCACAAAAGTATTGTACGGTTAAACACTAGTTTTTCAATTCTGTAGAGTGTGTCGACCACTTCTTGTCGGCAACATCCCCAGTGTCTATATAAAACAAGTAAATCACTGGCATTTTCAGCAAAGGATTTCCATACTAATCAAACGTGTTCTTAAAATCTTTCACATCCCACAGAAACATTGTCTGTAGCAGCTATAGTGAATATATTGAAGCAAGTGTCTTCAAAAATTTAAGTGATTATACCAGAGATCTTCCATATGTGAAATTGCAGGTAGACAAGGTCAAAAAGTTGATATAGTACGGGGACTATAATGGCAGGTTCACTGAAGCAGAAAACTCGAGAAAAAAGAGGCAAATGAGTTCGTAGACATGTAATGCCACAGAATGCCATCCCTAAAAATTGGAAGAAATTTTTGAAAACAACATGAACTTTTTTCTTTTCTTAGCCGTGAGGCTATTACCATTGAAATGAAAAAGCAGATCATCAGTACACCGCAAGAAGATGTCATTTGCCAGCATGAAAGATGTACTGATGGACTTGCTCCTTGCTCACAGGAGGAGGCAGACACTTGCATTATGCTTTATGCCGTGGATGCCTCAAAGCAGTACAAGTCTGTCACAATACAAACTATGGACAGTGATGCTGTTGTATTAGCCGCTTACATAGCTATTTGTATAGCTGTGAACTTCATTAAATAGATTATGGGTAGCCTTTGGTACCAGAAAAACACTATTGACTATCTGGTAATGGAATCTTAGTGCAGCAATAGGTGTGGATAAATGTCTTGCACTTCCTATGTTCCATGTCTTCACTGGATGTGATGCACTTTTGCTGGTAGAGGAAAGAAAACAGCATGGGAGATATGGAGAGTTCTTCCAGAAGTGACAGGTACTTTTCATTTGCTGATATTATAATAATATAAACAGTCTGATGTTGATTATCCTATGACAGCACTGGAAAGGTTTGTATGTATTGCTCTATGATAAAACCAGTTGTAAATCTCACATGAATAAAGTCATTTAGATTTATTCACTTATAAATAAAGGCCAAGAAGTTCTTCATTATACCACCAACTTTTGGAGCCTTTAAGTGAACATGTGAGGAGAGCAGTATATCAGGTACATTATTGCTGGAGTCAGTCACTACAACCTATGGCTAACCTTCCAGAACCAGAAGGATGGGATTTGACCAGAAACAATCAAGAAGCATGTGAAGTAAACATTCTGAAGCAAGTAGGTGTGCCAAGAACTTTTATCTTGTGACTGCACAACAGGTTGCAGAACAAATTGTAAATTATAGAAAGGCAGCCTGCTCTGCACAGCTTTATGTTAATGTGTGTTTTATGCTAATAAAATAACATTGTTTCATTTATGATTGTATTTATTTGACTTGTAATGTCCTCCATGTAATTTGAGATCACAGCAACAGGCATTACAAGAAGACAAGTCTACAATGGCCAGGTTGAGTAGAAGGATGTAAGTAGGCTGTCTGTAGAGATGCTTCCACAAGATGGCTACTATAATGACTAAGTTGCTGGGCAGTCCCATTAGAATGAAGCACAATGTGATGGCAGCAGTAACCAGAGCTGGAATCTTGTCTTCCTCATTGCTGGAGTCCCAGTACTCTATAGTAACTGAATTAGAACTCAACCCATTGCCATCAGCACAGGAATATAGCATTACTCAATTACCTTTAGTGATCCTTCCCTAGCTGGCTAACTATGCATTACTTCAGGCAAACACTTCTCTTTTAAAGCAACAAAGTCAGAAATTCCCCTTTAACCACACGCACATACACACACTCACATTGATACTACTACGACAGTTATGGCTTCCAGCCAGAAGTCTCAATAATGTAGTTATCTTTCTGCCTTACTAGTGGTGTGCTTGAGCACAAACGGCGAGCGAGCCTTAAACTACACTATTGTAAAAAGATTGATTGTAACAACTAACACTCAAGCTACTCAAATAAAGTCGAGTTTTTTAATTACGTATATACGATAAAGGGGATTCAATGCCATAGTAACCGCTCCCCGCAACTGTTTGAATTGAAAAAGAAGCAACAAAATCAAGTCACGTTATTCAAACTTTTCTTTGTGATAATCTTAATAGTAGTTGTAATGCACAATACTTGCACACAACTGAACATACCTAGCAAGACTTACCTTCGTGGTTCGTCTAGTGGACAATGAATTTTCATGTACATAAATATTGTTGCGTAGGGCTTATAACTGTGACAAATAGCGTATTAACTTACCACCGTCACTAACTTGAATAGAAATGGAGCTCCCATAAGTTTTTGAGTTTTAACTGTACCCGCAAAACAATTCAAAGTGATATACAATTAAAAATTATTGAACAAATAAGTGCATCTCAATCTTAGTATTATAATGGTCAAAGAGTAAATTTAATACTGTCCTTGGGATGGATATTGTTAATATAAGTTTTGTCGGTACAAAGTGTTAAATATTTAGTAGATCATACCCAGATGTCAAATGAGCATGAACCAATATCAAATGCTGACATAATAAATATTAATTTACCATTAATTGAAGAGCGAGTAAATAATCCACTGGTGACATCTGTTGCTAGGCACTTGGTCACATTCTGAAGAGACACTCTTATGCCAATGTCTCTGTTTGAGATGTCAGTTTGACTTGAGGCATCGTAAACAATAATACTGCTATAGCTAGAGACATCATTCACTTCTACTCGACTTCCTTGAGAGTTGCTTCTGGCTATGTGGTCTGAGATTTTAGAAACTCCTTCCAGCACATAGTTGCACCCACTTACTGAAGTGTTGGTGAAAAATATACAGCGGATAAAAAAGGATTCCTCATCTGTACATACTTCAACACCTTGGACTTCACTGGTAACTGTATGGACAGATAAGAGTAAACCAGCAATATCAGCATTTCTGAGTAGTAACACAATTTTATGCTTAATCTTACAATTGTGATTTTACTCTGATCGTGCAAACTTCAAATATTCAATGCATAATATAGGACTAAACAGAATATTGTTTCAGTACAACTATTACTCTAAATGTAATTCATTCTATACCTATGATTTTCTGTTGTAGCTATCACTTGTTATTATATATTTCAAGCTTGATTTTTAAAACACATTTCAAAACTATCACAGAAAACAATATGCATATTTACGTATTCTCTATGTTATTAAAAAAAGATAAAAATGGATTATTTGGCAATGATGATAGAATGAACACATGTCATCTCAATATTAAAGGCATATGTGTTAAATTTAATTTTCATTCCAGTTCTGTACTGTTGATCCCCCAAAACAAGTAAAAATATTTGAAAGCTTCAGACACTACTAATTCACTGACTAGTTTTATTGTTGTTGTTTGTTTTGTCTTTTTATCTAATTCTCACAATGAACAATATCCATTAGTTTAAGTACTATCAACTCTGAGGCACAAGACCTGACACAGCCAACACACTTTTGATACCCTCATATGTAAAGGATTCTGAATATTCATATTCATTGAGCTCACTGAAAGAGTATATGATCAGTATGATTAACAACACAAATTAGTGCTTCCTCAATGTATATTATAATGGTACACTTTCAGAATCAGTAACGATGTTGACCGAAATACTGTGTGTGTTTCATGAATAATTCGTGAAATTGTCCGAGTTGGCAAAGCATTGTCATTACCTGAATGGGAAAAGTGTTTGAGGGAAAAAATGGTAGAAATGAGGCAGTACGCACACTAACCACAGTCACCAGTCAGGACCTAACAGCTTAGTCTGGCTTGAAGTGCCTTATTAACCTAATATATCCTATGAAAACTGAACACTGGGTCGCTGAGTGGGAAAGAGTTTACACATAACCATATGATGGGTATAAGAGAATCAGAGAAGCAGTAGATGCAAAGGTCAATAAAATTAGAGACAAGTGAGAAAATGCTGACTGATGTAACTTACTTCAATGAAAAAATGAAAGAAAATACATAGAAAGGACAGAGGGGGGGGCAGGAGAGGTAGACATTGGAGGAGAAGAGCATCCATAAGTTGAAAAGAGGAATAAGAAAAAAAGGGCCAGGATGTCTGAGGAGGAAAAAAAAAAAGAGAACAGGAAAGGGAAATCATGGATAATTGTTTGGGAACACTCACCAAATCTCTGCCGTGTTGTTAGTCGTTCTGTATTAGACATAACATACAAAAAATAGACCCGGCCTTCATCTAACTGCTCTCTAGTCTCTTGCAATGCATTTTGTCTCCATACTCTATCTGTATTGTTTGTATTGTCCAGTATTACATCAAATACAGCCTCACTGTACTCAGGGCAGAGGAACCTACTCAGAAAGTGCCACAACAAATAAATGCAGTAGAAGTAGTTGGTCAATTAACATTACCTTAATAGCCACTGATACATACACTCTATTGGCAGTCTTAGAGAGAGTGTGTTTCAAAGACAAAGGTAAGAAAGATGGAAGATAAGGAGGTATCCACATGGTTACTTGGCTCCTGTCGCTCTCTCCAGCATTGTTAGTTGCCCTCACCCACAAGAAGAACACATCACAGAAGGAATGAGACACATATATTAGAGCTGTAGTATTCCTCAGACCTGAATAAGCGACAATACTTTGTTGTCTAAAATGTGAGTTATTCTTGACAACTGTCATTGAAAATGTGGACTCTACAGGGAGTGTGGAAGAGACATTCCAAACTACTCGAAGCTGGCCATTTCCAAAGTTAGATATTGTGAGATCAGTAGGAGGAGAAGGAGGACCTGAAGAATACCAAACACAAAGAGAACTCTAAAAAACATACCATAAAACTGAGTAGTTATTACTGAGGATTGTCTGCCTATCAACATTGTAGCAGTATCTAGTAGTTCACATCGAATTTGAATACCATTATTTTGTTGTGTAGCATTTATTATTAGAGATGACTCATTAGAAGAGGAGGAGTTGACAGTGATTCCAAGAGCTCTTAATACATTGACATCATTAGGTACATTTGAATTAATTTCTCTGGTTGGAGTATTGACTTCCCATTTTGAGATGAAGAATCCTTGACCAGCTTTGCAGTAGAGTACAGCTTGTTGTCCAAATGGTACTATACCACTGGCAGATTGAGGTTCAACTTCAAAATTACCTACAGTAATATGCTATAATTAGCTTTGCTGGCACCAAAAGTTATATACTAACTCAGAATAAAATATACTAACCAGAGGTTAAGCAAGGTAGCATAATCTCCACACAGAAAATCAAATACCAAACGGGGTTAAAAATTTCCATTTTGAGTTTCCCTTAAAAAGGAAACTCTTCAGGTACTATCCACTACTGTCTTCACTTAAGGTCTTCAATTTCAAACTGCCGAGCGGTTGAACTGTTGTTTCCTTTTTAACTGGCTATCCTCACGGTAGTCGAGCACACACCCCTCACCTAAGCTCGACTCGCGTAGCCGGACCCTTTACCTCGATCCAGCTAAGCGGTAGGTCCAAGGGTTTGGCTCAATCTCACAAGCGATACCCTACACTTCCGTATTGGCAAGCGCTTATCACAGGCGGTGGGAAAGGGATACATATCACAGCCTGAAAAGAATCCATTGACAACCATAACAAATTCCGTAAACTATCTTGATAATTAGCTAGAGTTATGGTTGTCAATGGACATTTTTCAGGCAGTGTATACAATAGGGTGCTTGCATTAGGTAGAGGATATAATTACTGCATATCTGACAGGGTGACAGGATATTGTGTTATTTTACAGTTCATGAGACAAAACATGGTGTTTCAAGGATTGCAAATTGATCAAGCTCAGGAAAGAAATCACTCTGTTGTGAAAGATGAGGGAGGAGCTTCACTGAATCCCGTTCAGCCCTGAGATGGAAGGTTAGTGAACCAGAATTAGCATGCCTTGTCAATGAATTTGAAGCCTCTATCAATCGTCAATCATTGTCAAGCATTTGTTGATGTTTGTCATCATGAAGAATGACCTCATCTGTTGATGTTTGTCATCATGACCTGGTGTACCGACAATGTTTCTGTGGGATGTGAAAGATTTGAAGAACACGTTTGATTAGTATGGAAATCCTTTGCTGAAAATGCCAGTGATTTACTTGTTTTATATAGACACCAGGGATGTTGCCGACAAGAAGTGGTCGACACACTCTACAGAATTGAAAAACTAGTGTTTAACTACAATACTTTTGTGAGGGAAAGGCTTGTTGATAGAGTTAAGCCACTAGATGATTCTATATCAAATAATATGCTTAGAGCACACCGAAAAAAATGTCAGAAGACCAAAGCTCAGGAACTTATGCACTGCCTGAAAAGTGTCCATTGACAACCATAACAAAGCTGTAAAATAATGTATAATGTGTAGACAACTAGTTTGTTAACCTCTACAATGTTTTGTTAACTCTAGTAATCAAGACAGTTTAGTTACTGATTTTGTTATGGTTGTTAATGGATTCTTTTCAGGCTGTGATGGCAGATGTAAAAAATGACCGAAATATTTTTTCAAAGATTTTATGTCACCTGCAAAGTTCAGGAAGGAAATCTAAAAGAATTTTTCTCTCAAATAGAATCAGCCATACCCACCATCTTTGTCAGACAGGGGAAAATTAAAAATTTGGCAAAAAAAAATCTGATATCATCACTTGCTTGGAGGATGAAGTGAACACAGAATACACAAATGGTACATCTGAAGTTGGAGCAGCTATAGTGAATATATTGAAGCAAGTGTCTTCAAAAATTTAAGTGATTATACCAGAGATATCTTTCTTCCATATGTGAAATTGCAGGTAGACAAGGTCAAAAAGTTGATATAGTATGGGGACTATAATGGCAGGTTCACTGAAGCAGAAAACTCGAGAAAAAAGAGGCAAATGAGTTCGTAGACATGTAATGCCACAGAATGCCATCCCTAAAAATTGGAAGGAATTTTTGAGGACAACAAAATTGAACTTTTTTCTTTTCTTAGCCGTGAGGCTATTATCAATACTTGGTTTATTTTAGTTGTCATAGGACAAAAGCTTGAATTTCCTGTAGTAACTCATTTAGGACATTTCATGCTTCACCACCTTTCCTGTAGTGGATAGGGCTAAATGTCCTATAGTGCAGGGCATATATTTAGCCCTATCATGTAGAGGAATGGTGGTGAATGCATGAAATGTCCTAAATACGTTACTACAGGAAATTCAAATTTTTGCCTTGTGAGTTTTGAAGTATTTTACTTTTGGTAAGAATAACTAAGACTAAGCTGTAGAGAACACCAAAAAACTAAAACTAAATATTGTAGAAGACAGTAAATTCAATAGTAACTAAAACTACCAGTAGAGTGGATGACAAAAACTAAAACTAAGTAATTTTTATTGTAAAGAATTCACCTTGAATTACAGTCATTTGTAAATGAAGATATAAATTCCCATCAAGTAATTATTCTCTAAAGATAAAATATATCATACTTTATTTATAATACCTAAGATTTCATAGAAATATGCTTATTTTAAAGTTATTTGGGAAAACTACTAGTACTACTTTCTTGAAGGAGTCTCATTATTGAAGAATTTGAGAGACAATGTAAATAACTAAAACTAAGCCAATTGATAGTACAGTAAAACGTCCCTTATCTGGGCGGCTTGGGACAGAGGGGTGCCCGTAACTAGGAATTGCCCATATCTCAGAAGCAATACATTTTTAATTGGAGTAACTTGAAAAATACAAATTATTTGCATTCGCCCACTGTTTTAATTGCAATTTTCTATGATTTACCTGCCCGAATAATAGAGTTGCCCGTATCTTAGACGTCCGGATAAGAGACGTTTTACTGTATAACTAACTAAATCTTTTACGTGATATTGAAGAAATACTAAAAACTAAACTAAATCTTCAGGGAGAATTTGGGAAAAGCTAAAACTAAGCATTCAAGATATTTTTTAGTATGAATAACTAAAACTAAGAAAATCTGGAATCTCTAAACCAAAACAACACTGGTTTATCTTTCATACTCTCTCTCTCTTTTGTTACCCTAAAGCTGCCAGTCTCAATCAGCTGATGAAGTTAAACCTGGCTAAATAATCTAAATTGATAACACTTTTGGTGTAAAAATGAGTTATATTACTATAGTTGTACATATAATGTCCAATAGTTCATCTATGAAGAAATTTAATACATGTTTTCAGAAGATGGACAAGAGTTCAGCAATCTCAACAGATCTTCACACCATCTAGGAGATACAAAACACAAAGATTACAGAGTAAAAGAAGTCACCATGGTGTAACTCACTTGGGATTTCTATGCTTAGCTTTCACCAAATCAACTTGCTCCTTGAGAAGATCAGGATCCAAACACATACTTTTTCTTAATACATCAAAGACAGCTTCCTAATACACCAGAACAAATGCCGCAGTCACAACAAGCGTTTAAAGTTGTGTGGGCCAAACTTTATCAACCCACTGACCTGGATATCTGTTGAGGAATCGTCTAAGTGAATGAGTAAACCTTTGAACATTGCTTCAGTGTGTGCTCTATATAGAGACGTGTCATAAGCATCTGGAAATGCCCTAAAATTGTGTATTATGTACAGAATTATATCATACATGTACACATTAGGAAAAGCCAAAATAACATATCTATACTGGTCTCAGTTAATGTGTGGCATGCAGTGTTTAATACTTTTGCTGTATGCATAGGCTGCCAATAATCGACCTGAATTTTTACACACACACACTATCTTCTTTCCCAAAGGTCACGTGATGATGGAGTTTCCACTAAAACAATAAACTTTTATTCGAGTTGCTGACATTTTTTCATAAAAAAGGCATTCTGATCTGAGATATGAGCTTTTGTACTGGACTACCTCAAATTCTATTACTAACGAACGATACCTATTGTAATATTACATTGAAATTATTGCTCTATTAGAGATATGTATTATCTCAAAGAAGTCATAAGCAAAGTGTAGCCACTCCTTCCCACTTTGGTACCGCTAGAAAAAACAAAACAAATAACACCAAACAAACACAATAAGTAAAACAGACTACAACAAACTAAAATAAACAAAAACCCTAGCAACTATTACATCACTCCATGTTTCTATTGCGGGTGTCTCTATGAAAGTCTGTATTGATAATAAAACTTTCCGTAAATGTCCGTAAACTATGCCAGTAATTAACAGAACTAGGATAGTTGATAAAAGATACCAGTCAATACTAGGCAGCATATGCTACCATTAAATTGTGAAAGTGAATTAGTCAGATACTTACTCCACGTATGATGCCATCGTTCTGGTTACTTCAACTCTTATCTCATCACTGTTGTCATCAAGTCTCTTCAGCAAATCTCCATACAGAGTATGAAGTTTATCCGCTGCACAATGTAACATTAGTTTTAATTAAATTGACTATAATGGTAAGAACATTTGTGACCGTCTACAGGAAAATCGGGCACAACGCGGCCCCGACGAAAAATTTTTTTTTGCACTTACACACTCCTCCGCAAGCAGATATTAAGCTCTCCAAGTTTTATCACCGTAGCTTTAGCCATTCCCGCTATATATCACCTAACCGTTCCCTTCGTTAGGCTTATTTTAAGAACTAAATCGATCTTTTTGCGACGTCTACGCATGCCGCGTTGTGCCCGATTTTCCCATAGACGGTCACATTTCATGTTTGTGTTTGGAAATTTAATTAAAAGAATAGAAAGAAAGAAGGGATAAATCAGTGAATAGAATTAAAACTTGATTAGTAGTAAATGTGAACTGCTGATATATGTGACCAGTTTGGGGAAAATCTGCCTAAATGCAGCATCTAAGGTTTACCATTTTTTCCGACCAATAGGTTGCACGGGGCCTTGTATTCCGCATACTATTAGCATGTTCCTCCGTGGCACTATAAACTAAACCGGTTGCAGGCAGATTGAAAGAAGTCAAATAGACTTAATGTAGGCCTCTTTGAGAAACTATAATGGTGAAAATTGTGTGAGTACGTGTAAGTGAATTAGTTAGATACAGTCCTCCCCCCTGCTGTTAGTGAAAAGCCTGCAAAACGATTTCTTAGCAACGCACCTAGCCTCATAGTCGAGTTCTAGAGCTTGCCAGAGCTTACAACTGTGCCATAAGTTATAGTTGTCCTTTGTTTATCCATTTCAGCCATTATAAAAAATCAACCCATAAGACTTTACCTGTGGATCCTGAAGAAAAAAAATGTTCGCTGCGTTGAGGCTGATTTTCCTAAAACTGGTAACATAATTATAAGTTTGATTCCTTAGGTCCTAAACCCATTATGTATGTATAGCAATGGATGTACAATATATATGAAAAATTCCATATGCTAGACCCGAACGTGCCTCATCCTCTGTGATAGATCACCATAATTAATAAGTACAATATCACACAATTTATTTAAATTTGTGAATTCATGGAAGTTACATACCATCAAAGCTCTTGTACGCAAAGAGAGACCGCAGAACTCTACAGGAGACCAATCTAGTGGACTGGTTGTCATCATCCAAGCATGACACCACCTACAAAATTGAACATAAGTCAGCAACAAAATTAATTCCTCCCAAGGCTGTATGCTAGTCTACCTGAGGTAGTATTTCTGTGCCAAGTTCATTGACTACATCAGCAGCCAACTCTTTGTTCTGTAGCAATGCCTGCAAACCAGTCATAGCTGCAGTCCTTATAGCACCAGCAGTTCTAGATGTGAACATTAAAGTTAAATCTCACTGTAAACATTGTGTATCTATCATTGAGTTACTAATTTTAAAGTGCTTCTACAGTTATTCTGCATGAGAGCATTTTTTTTCAAAGCAGTACAGTAGGCGACAAAATACAGTTCCATATTCCGTCCTGTAGAACGGCCGTGGCACAAAAAACAAAAACAAAAACAACAAAAACGGTATTTGGTAAAGAAAAAAGGCCATTCCATTCAACCGCATTACTTTTTTTAACCTTTCTTGCTCACCGCATACATCTCGCTCTAAGAAATATAAAAAATCGTCTATCCAATCACACGTTCCGATATTTTGTGATAAGGCCTTTGCGGGCTTATATTTTCTACTACTGGAGGTCCATCAAACAGAAGACGAGAAGTGCGGACCTGGTTATAGCGGTGTGCCTGTCACAGCTTCAGTTGGCAGCTTTATTAAAGTAAGCTAAAATTTTGTATGAGCTTTTTGCACTATCCCTGTAGCTTTTAAGAGTGATACAAGGCCTTAGCTTGCTGATATAGCTATGGAAGAGTTTCTAGCTAGAAGGTTCATATCAGTGAATTGACAGAAAATGGTTAACCGTTTTTTTACCATTACAGTAAATGGTGTCGGCTGTTTAGTTAACACGATATGGAACGCAACAGTAAAAACTACAAGTTAAAAAAATACCATTTTATGGCCATACTCTGGGACAGAATCGTGGATTTTTTTTTTGGCACCTACTGTATATAGCTAATACATTAATCTTTAGGATATAATCTAAATCATATATTAAAAAACAAAACTAAAAACTTTTCAATTAACTTTAGCTGAAACAATGTACACAAAACAATGCATACTCATTGTTACTAGAGCTTATCAATACTTACCTCCCTGCCTTCCACACCAAATTAGGTAGAAGAATTTCTATCACCACACTACTAGCAAACTTGGAAAAAGTATTCTGGGAGTTCAATGTAGCAGAAAGCTCCAGCAAGAGACGAATCAACAGAGATATGAAACTGTCAAGCAAAATAGTCAAATTCACTGAGGTCAGGATACATACATGAATATATCCATAATAAACATACGCACTTACTGCAATCGAATTTCTGGTTCTCTGTCTGTGTGCAGACAGTAGCACAAGATGGGAATGACATCATCTAGAAGTTGTCCTATAATCGGCCCACTACCAGATAGCAGACTACCAAACATGTAGCAGTCTGACGAGTGGATGTTCCAATTCTTGTAATTATTCTATGTACATGATGGACAAATTACTTAATAAATATATACATGTATATAAAATCCTATCAGTCTATGTACCTTTAAATTATTTAAAATGTCTTTGCTGTGCTTGCTAAATAGTGAGGATACACCTTCTAAGTTCTGAGCTTTTGCTAGGGAAGTCCAACACTTGTTCACCTGTGACAAGTAGGTGTTAAAAACAAGCACATATTCTAATAACTCATCAAGATGCATGTGTACTCCTACCTATTAAATACTAATGATTATTCTTTTGTACAACATGCTGCTACAGTCTGGTATTAGAGCTATGTATGTACATATACCTTTTCACTGAGAGACTGAGAATACTTTGATGAAAATAGTCTCAGAGACACTGTGAACAATGGCAAACTGTATCTTTCACAATCTTCTTGAGCTCTGTCTATTATGAAGAGAATGACATCCAGCAGTTCTTCAAGGAGAGGAAGATGTTCAGACTCTCCTACTTCAGTCTCATTAACACATTCCACTATGGACTAGATGAGGCACACATTACAGCAAAGTAACTAGAGATAAACTAAAAAGTTTACTAATATCACTTTCAAAAATATCCTGATATTTGTATTTTAAAGACTAAAGAAGAGAAAAGCCTGAGATACACCATTTGGCATTTCTTTGCATCATTATTTTTCTTGAGCCCAAGTGTTGTGTTTAGCACCACACTGAAGTAGAAGTTCAACAGCTCGCTGAAGTTAACGTGCACTTGACATTTAACTGTACCAACAGTCTTACAGGGACTCCCATATGGTTATGCGTTGTTGGTTGACAAAGTAAAAAAAAAGTTCAAGAATTCAGGTCTGCCAAATAAAACAAAAACAAAACAGCAAACAACAAAACAACAACAACAACAAAATAATCAAAAAACAAAAACAAAAACAACAACAAAAACAACAACAACCTTATCTAGACAAAGAAGGCATTGTAAAGTGCTGATCAATTTATTTACTCACTTTTTTTAAGACTCAGAATCAACTTTCATAGTTACGGAGAATTTGATCGCATGCATCATACATAAATATTTATCAAATCTCAATTGAGATGCACCGGAAAGTGTCTCACTCACTCTGGTGGTAATTTAAGGTAAACAATGTAAATAAAACATTACGTATAAAAACGTCAGCCTTAGCTGAGTGTATTAGAATCTAAGAAATTATTCATACATAAAATGAAGCAGTTTTCTCACTTGAAGGTAATCTTTGACTCCACTAGGAGTAGAGCCATGGAGCAGTCCTACTAATACTCTCAAACAGCTGGTGCACTGAACTGGACCTACTGCTACAGTGCTGGCCTGGTCAGAGCCTGTCACATAGCAACCAGCACTAGTTCTCACTGCCGGCAGCACTATCTTACACCAAACCTCAGCAGGAACATAGTAGCCTATGACTCGACAACACTTGGTGGCCTGAAATAAAATATCATACAGTGTATTCTTCTGAAACACTTACGAGCAATATTCTGAATGTGTAGTGTATTTCTAACGCGGTAACATGTAGTTTCCTAAGTCCAGATGTTATATGTACAATTATACATAGGTACAACTCACAGGTTAGTATAAGCACCAGTATCCTACAAAGAGACTTAACCCCTATATATTACTTTAACAAGCTTCTTGCCACATGGAAGCATAACTTCCATCACAAATTTGACATTAAAAACAACAACAACAATAACAACAATAGTAAGAGGAATAGTTGGCATCAATATAGTCCTAATACTTCTCACAGGTACACCTACATACATGTACACATTTCTCTACACACCCATTTTAGGAAGCTTACTTGATTTGTTACTGTCAACTCTTCATCTTGGCAAGCCTTATACAGACCATTCAGAATGTCTTGAATATGGTGAGTGGCTCTGTCCTCCAGATGATACAGCAAAGTGAAGAGCAGTTGTGCAGACTGCAGATATATCGCAACTGGAATAACTGCCTACTATTGGTGTAGAGTGCACATGCCCATTACCTTGACTCGGCTGTGAGTTGTCCAGTCTGAAAGATCTTTCAAAATGGCTGGCAGTATTTTTGAGAAGCAGCGATATACCAACACACGACATCCTAGACTAGGCCTGGGAAATTCTAATGTTGATTAAAATTATTTATTCAAATGATTCACATATGCTCATTCTCAATAACGTAAAAATAATGCTAGATATTATATAAACAATACACATAATGCTATTGACATTCAAACCCATTGTAGTAATATTAATGGCACAATAAAGAAACCAGAAGTGCATAACAATAGTTGTTTGCACAGCATACATACATAATTGCTTCATTTACCCAAGAGTGAAGTAGGCTCCATCTGCTGCATGAAATCTATTCTGTCTTTAAGCTCCTCCTCATTTTCTAGTAAGTATTTCTTACCGACCTGATAAAAAAAGTACAATACAAACTATACACATGTACATGTAGTATGCACAATGTAGTCTGTAATAATTAGAGCGTTCTTGACCATAACCATTATGCCTTGTGCATGTGTCTTTGTTCACTGACCTCCTCCCACAAAGTGTGTGATTGCTGTCTTATCTCACTCAGTTCATCTCCCATACATGTGAAGAGAAGAGGAATCAGTTTGGGATGGTAGGAATATCTACACAAATATAATAGCAATACAAGCTCGTTACCTGAGCAACCATGCATAGTAAATCTGAAATAGTCTTTAGTATGTATTCCGATACAAAAATGTATTAGGGAAAAAAAACTTGAAATAGTTCACAGAAATCATTGACGGTAATAAGAAAATCCAGCTCACTTCCCATGCTTGTCATTTGTTGTCTGTTTTAGAATCATACAAATTCAAATTTAATGACTTACACATGTACATAGTTACTCTGTACACTTAGAAATCCCTACATTAGCATACATACATATACCAGGACATACAACTGTATTTCAACTTATAGTACTATGTATGTAGATGTACAAATGGCTCTCCATAAATTATTACATTAAACGAGACAATGACTTGAAAGTTAGCAATCCCAGAAAATGTTAATTAATCTAGATCAGCCTTTTTCTCGCACTCTATGATATCTACCATCACCTGTCAGGAAGATCCAGTAGCCAGTGTCCTACCACATCTGCCAGACATGATCGCACAGAGGGTGTGGCATCACATGCCCTCTGGGCTAGCATTGGAAGAGCGTCATCAAGGGGCTTTGGAGAACCATATTGAATTGTGGTACCCAGTGCCTAGAAAACAAGAATAACATACTATACCAACGGAACAATGCTTATAGAAATATTCATAAATTTTAACCTGAAATTTTCACTCATTGAATGAAACCAATGATGGTGTTTACTCACACACACACAAAATAAAATACACAAACATACAGTAGAGGTCAAAAAAAAGTTCCCATAGCGACCAGACTTTTTAGAGACTAACAAAAAAATAGTCTCTAGGGTAAGGAGACTTTTTAACGACTTTGTATCAACCAATGACTTTGTATCAACCAATGCCGACTACACAAGTCACCAGCTGCTGAACCGACTTTTAAACCTGTTGTTTATTCTTTTAAAAAATGGTTAGCAGCCTAGTTTTAATCTGACTTTGCAGCTGCTACACATCAAGCAGGTGCTGTCCTGTACTTGTTTAACCACAATAACTGAAGTGCTCTAGAAGGGTTCTGCCCCTAACCTTAAAAAAGTCAGACTCAGAAAGGTCGCTAGAGAAAAAAGTCAAAAAAGTCAGTACAAAAAAAAAAAATTGCCAAAAAAGTCGGCTAAAAGTTGCACAAAAAAAGTCTTCCGTACAGACTTTAGAAAGTCTTTAAACCGACTCAATGGGAACTTTTTTTTGACCCCTACTGTATTTGAAAACTTCAATTCATGAAAACAAATTGCATTATGCCACATTATTCTTGAAATATATGAGTTTTCCTTGTTGGCCTATTACCTGGCTCTACAACTACTTCAATAATGGTGTGAATAAGGTGACTATTAAATACCAGAACATTGTAAGAACAGTGCTAGGGAGGGAGGGAGGAGGGGGGACTGGAAAAAAAAAACACTTAATCTTCCGTTGCAACTTTGTTTTTTGTTTGCTTGCAGAAAAATAGTCCAACATGAACATAAGAGGATATAGTGTGCTATTCTTTAAATAATAATTTCTTCAAGAATGAGATAAAGTTATGATCAAAGTCACTTAGAAATACAGCACCAGAGGATCCAAGAATTCCTAGAAAAACTGAATAGTTCTGTAGCCTTCGCCGTAATTTGTGGAGACGTTCAAACCAAGTGACAGCTATCATGCTTTCCAGTCCACATGGTTGAGGTAGAACAGAACTTGTCATGGCCGGTGAGAATGGCCGCTGAAGGTTCTATAAACTAACTTTACTGCATTAGACTAATTCCAATGAGAAATCACAGGATCATATGTGTTTCTGCACTTGTCACTACTGTAGCCTGTTCTTAAACTATTACATTGGTAGTTCTTTAGGGAATTTTGTTGAAAATTATCCAAACTGAAAAATCTTCATTCTGTCAAATCACTTGATGAGCCATCACCTCGACTAACAGTAGAATTTAATTGTATGGCTGAATAGGATGCTCAAGAAGATGGGAACAAATTAATATGTTTATAAAAGTTACTGTATTACAAGGAATACTTCATTGATCTAATTTACCTGGCTAATAGCTGTAAATTGAACTAATGAACAAGTATATAGAGAATGTATGTTCATGTACTTGTAATATTGTGGTAAATAGCAGTGATGATGAGCAAGCAAAATGATGTGCAATTGAAACAATACTTTACCAGTTTTAAGCCTGAAATTCTATAAAATAAAATAAATAAATAAAAAATAAAATTAAAATTAAAATTAAAATTAAAAAAATTAAAAAAAGCCAAATAAGTTATTTAATTTGCCACATAATGAAATAGTGCTAATGGGCCCCAAAGTTTGTACTACCAGCAATTATCATTAAACATATCTTATACAAAAAATAAATAAATAAATAAATAAATAAAGGTATAGTGATGCACAGCTCAGACTGTAAAACACCCCATCAATAACAATATACATATTGTACCAATCTTTGTCTTGATTATTATGCTGATGTGTATTTTTTTCTATTAGTCCATCTCTCTGTATGATCCATTAAGTGAAGACTTTGATAAAGTAAATGAATAGAGTTCAACAAACAAAAGAAAATCAAGTCACTGAATTATGATCTGGTGTATACCATGTGATCAAATGTTACAATACTAGAATTTTTTCAATGCTATAACTTTCCAATAATCTTCATAGAATAAAAACTCTGCTATTATGACCTCCCACAACAAAACACTCCTGAAACAAGCTGCCTTAGTTCTGGTATGAGACTGGCCTGAATCACGGGGTGAACCACACCCACTGAGATCAAGCTAACAAACACTGTAATAGTAAACGGTGGTGGAGCTGAAGTATTAGTTAACACTCTACCCAGCGCCACAGCAAAGAGAGGCATCCAGGTCACAGCATTAGTTATAATGACAGCTACTAAAACCTTTACAAAATGCAGTTGTTTCAAAATTTTCATCTTATTGATGTTTTCTTTGGCTTGCTGTATCGATTCATCCTCAACTCCAGAAACTGCTTTTGAGTTGTAAACCTTTTGAATGTGTCTCTGAACGATACATCCCACCCAGAGATTGCAGGATACGATAACCAGTACGTGTAGTAATCCAACAACAGCCACAGTCATAGGAAAATAGATGTTTCTTGATAGACTTGTCTCCCCAGTGAATTGTATAACACACACTAGGCAGATTATGATAGTACGCTACATCTCCCAGTCCAAATACTGGGAAAGTAGAGAAAAGTAGAACAAATACCCACACAATGATCACTACAATAGTTGCTCGTCGAGCTGTCACGATATTGTGATACTTCAAAGAATACTTGACGTAGAGTAATCTATCCAGTGACATAAGAGATACTAGGTGTATTGTTATAAATTCAAAAGCGTGGAAAAAATACCCAATTGACAAACTCTGCATCGAATGATGTCAATACTTCCAAAAAAGAATTCTCCAGCATATCCTGAGATGACAGCAACAGGCACTACAAGAAGACAAGTCTACAATGGCCACGTTGAGTAGAAGGATGTAAGTAGGCTGTCTGTAGAGATGCTTCCACAAGATGGCTACTATAATGACTAAGTTGCTGGGCAGTCCCATTAGAATGAAGCACAATGTGATGGCAGCAGTAACCAGAGCTGGAATCTTGTCCTCCTCATTGCTGGAGTCCCAGTACTCTATAGTAACTGAATTAGAACTCAACCCACTGCCATCAGCACAGGAATATAACTGTGCAATAGCATTACTCAATTACCTTTAGTGATCCTTCCCTAGCTGGCTAACTATGCATTACTTCAGGCAAACACTTCTCTTTTAAAGCAACAAAGTCAGAAATTCCCCTTTAACCACACACGCATACACACACTCACATTGATACTACTATGACAGTTATGGCTTCCAGCCAGAAGTCTCAATAATGTAGCTATCTTTCTGCCTTACTAGTGGTGTGCTTGAGCACAAACAGCGAGCGAGCCTTAAACTACACTATTGTAAAAAGATTGATTTTAACAACCAAAACTCAAGCTACTAAAATAAAGTCGAGTTTTTAAATTACGTATATATGGTAAAGGGGATTCAATGCCATAGTAACAGCTCCCCGCAACTGCTTGAATTGAAAAAGAAGCAACAAAATCAAGTCACGTTATTCAAACTTTTCTTTGTGATATTCTTAATAGTAATTGTAACGCACAATACTTTCACACAACTGAACATACCTACGCAAGACTTACCTTATGGTTCGTCTAGTGGACAATGAATTTTCAAGTAAATACTGTTGCATAGGGCTTATAATTGTGACAAACAGCGTATTAACTTACCACCGTCACTAACTTACCACCGCCACTAACTTGAATAGAAATGGAGCTCCTATAAGTTTTTGACTTTTAACTGCACCCGCAAAACAATTCAAAGCGGTAAACAATTCAATTTCTAAGGAGATACGGGATGATCGTTAAACCGGGGGATTCTGTTTAGTGAAGTTTGGAACGGCTTTGTTGATGATAATGACACATTGAACTGAAGCTGTACACATGCATAAATTGAACTGAAGCTGTACACATGCATAAATTGAACTGAAGCTGTACAAGCAGCTTAATTACAAAACTTGTTATTGTAATGAAACGGGATATCATTATTATTCTCTTTACGCTGAGCACCCACAATAACAGTTGTGCATAGAGTAAATTGAATATCAATTGAAAGTTTGATTTGTTTCTTTCCTGATACGTTATCACAAACAATGTAGCATAAATTACGTACCACAGTACACATGATTGTTATTCTAAACACAAAGTTTAACTACACTGAACTTTTAAGATATACAGACAACAGTTGCTACTCGAAGACTCTGACTTATACACTGCATCTGATATATCTGAATGTCCGCGCAAACAATGAAAGTTCAACACTGACTAATGTCTGTGTCGGCCATATTACTTGGATGCTTAATAAGCCATTCCCACATCTAGATAAGACTCTTTGAGTACTCCAAATGGTCTACTCAACCACTCAGTACTATTAGATAAAATGATAACACCCATGTTGTAATTACTATATGAGTTAATACTCATCAAAAAGTAATAATAATAAAAAGCATACTGAACCACATGTATAAACTAGATAGTCTCAAAAGCACAATTACACACTACAAAACCAGGTATAAAAATATACACACTTTGATACAATTTTACTTAATTTTAGTGCTCATCTCTAAATTATCAGAGTTGTGAACTCCACTATTGTACAAAGTGGACCTTTGAGTGATGTTTTCAATGTTCTTTTTCCTGCAACGCACGCAGAAAATCTTCTTGGCTATCTTCCGCACTCGAGCAGAAAGAAGAGACTCGAGCATTGGATGGATTACTGCCTGGATTAGGAAGCAAAAAAACACAATGCCAAATGCAGCTGGAGGCACATTACTAAGACCAATAGCTGCCATAGCAATAAATACAAAAACTATTGGAGACCAAGTGACAAAATTAGAAACAAAAATAGAGCCAAAGACTTTCACCATCCGAAGTTGTTGAGCAATGTACTTTTTCTTTGCTTGTTTGTTTACTTCCGATATTCTAGCATCTCCTTTCTCCTGGTAGGTGTTTTCAAATCTGCTTTTTATCCCCTTACGGACGAAGCAGAGAAGCCAGATATTAGATATGACCAAGACGCCAAGAGGAATCATGACTTCTAACACCAGAAATCCAATAAAATAATAGCCAGGTCCTAAGTGGGACTGGGTGGTGAACAACGGTGCACATGTCCCTACAACTCTGCTAAATCCTATGACTCCAAAGCCAAACAGAGGAGGGATGCATAGAAGCAAGCAAAAAATCCATATTACCAGTAGTATGACAGCCATGCGAGGGACAGTGATCCATTTGTCATACTGCAGCGGTCGCTTAATGTAGATAAGTCGGTCAAGAGACATTATAGCAATAATATGCATGGAAGTGTACAGCATCCATATTACTATCACAACTCCGGCTTGACAAGAATGACAACGTTCATAGTCACTGCTACCAAAAATGAATACTCCTCCTGCAAATCCCGCTACGGTCATGAAAGGTAAAATAAAGGCACAGGTCAGAAGATCCACTAGAGCCAGATTAAATAGAAGGAAAGTGGAAGGAACTCTCCAAAACTTGTTATAAACCAGAGCTGCTAAAACAAAGATATTTAACAGACTTCCTGCAACTGTGAAGATAAAGAGAATGGAAGAAATTGCATACACACTATTTGACCCTCTCTCAGTTGCGTTGAGGGACCATGCTTCTTCAGTAACATCTTCACGACTCAAGTTTGAACTGAGGCAAAAACCTGTATTCATGCTACAATTCTATATGCACAGAGAACTGATGTCGTATAAAAAGTGAACTACCAGATTTACAAGCCAGAATCCCAATGGCAAGTTGCTGTATGGCTCACATTATAAATAGAGATTCTCCAGGAAATTGAAGGTATATCAATTAAAATCAGGTGAGCAATTGTTGGAGTTGTGAAGTGGTTACTCCAATAGTAAGAGGGGGATTGGACCAGTTGTACTACACAAATGGTTTGGAGTCACTTTCCATCTAATATAGCAAGACTATAGAATAGATTACAGAAGATATACCAAATGAGTACTAAACTAGTGGGTAAAAAGGTGCTCTGGGAATGGATAATGGGACTTCTTATGATAAACCTTTTGTAGTCTGCTGAGTTTTCAGGAGAAAAAAAATACATGAACGACACTCCCCAATTTAAGTTTGGCTATTGTTGATTAGTCAACCTCACCACAGTAGTGTATGTCCAAGTTGAGCACACATTGTTTTCAATTTTAACCTTGATGATAATTGATAATTAAAGTAGGTGCTAGCTCACTATTCAATTGGCTCACTGCATGCATTTACTACTGACTAAAAAAATTTTTTAAGAAAGTATCAGCACATACATAATTAAATGTGTAATTCTAAGTCATCTATTGAAGGCAAAAATGAAATATTAAAGAAAAATAAACATTTGCATTTGCAACACTTGCTATATTTTTTATCACTGGTAATAATGTTCATCTGATCACTGTTGTTTGTTATTGAATGAACCACAATTTCCCTGGAATTTCCTGTAAGTTTACTTCCTGCTTTCCTTCGACAATATCTTATACACTCAAGGAATATCAATTTTAACTCAGGTATCAGACTTGCCTGAATAATCGGATGAACTGCCACAACTGATATAACACTCACATAGACTAGTATCATGAGAACTGTGGATGTGTTTTGACCAGATATTGCTGTGTACACTACACGAATTATTAACGGCATCCAAGTAATGACATTGGCTATGACGATACTTCCAAACACTTTCATGAACATCAACTGCTTTGAATGTTTATCTTTGCTCAGTTTCTTTCTGATTTGCTGCATAAAAGCTTCTTCATTTCCCGAAAATTTCCTTTTAGTATCATATATTTTTCTCAAGTGTTTCTGAACTATACATCCTACCCAAATATTGCCTGCCACTAAGACAGCGACAGAGATAGACAAAATTATGGCCAGTAAAATTGGATAATGGATGTTCTTTGCCAGTTTTGTCTCACCAGTAAACTTCACTACACAGATGGCAATTTCAGCAGAGTATGCTATATCTCCAAACCCAAATAAAGGAAAACAGGCAATCAGTATGCTGGATACCCACAATATAGCTAGCACAGTAAGTACACGTCTGACTGTTACTATCTTATGGTACTTTATTGAATATTTTATGTATATGAGCCTATCAACGGAGAGAAATGAAAGGGAATGAATGCTCATTAGTAGAAAGGCTTGAAAGATTATTCCAAATTGACAAAACTTGCACCTGACATAGTCTGTGACACCAAATATGAATTCACCTTCAAATCCTGATATTATGACGAATGGTAACAGCAAAATACAAAGAAACAGATCAGCTGAAGATAAGTTAAGTAGAAGGATGTAAGTAGGCTGTCTGTAGAGATGCTTCCACAAGATGGCTACTATAATGACAAAGTTGCTGGGCAGTCCCACTAGCATGAAGCACAATGTGATGGCAGCAGTAACCAGAGCTGGAATCTTGTCCTCCTCATTGCTGGAGTCCCAGTACTCTATAGTAACTGAATTAGAACTCAACCCACTGCCATCAGCACAGGAATACGACTGCAACACACTTTCATTCATGAGATCAATTCTTCACTCGTTAAACGAATACCATTATTAAAGACAGGGAAATCAGCCCATGAGTCCTATACCATACAGCTTTAGTCTCAAACTTCAAATTATCCTTAAAAGGCTTCAAAGGAAATGAAAATTGCTGTAATATAACTGTAATGTTATGACTAAAGTATTAGTTGTAACCATATAGGTGTCTGCCAATCTAATTACAGCCTTTGAGCTGTTACTTGTCATAGGAAATAGGTTGTAAATTGTACTACTACTAATTTACGGACGCTTCAGTAGGAAGCTATGTGAAATCGTAATTGTAGGTACATGTATACATTGTTAGTTTAACATGCACGGCAAGTGAGAAGGTTAGGTTAGGTAATTACAGTAAACAAAAGACCAAGTGTTTAGTTTAGGTCTGTCCCAAGTACTGCTTGTTTTTAAGTCATTAACAAATTGCCGACACTATCTTTCTCCTGAGTATTTATATTTTTCAAGACACTTCACCAAAAAACCAATTAACTACAATAGGAATAGGACTGAATCTTTACAAGGCCAAAGAAGGCATTTAAACAAATTTTGTGCTTCTATTTTATTATTTTTTTTTTTGTGTGTGTGTGTGTGAGTTGGAAATTGTGTGTATGTGTTGCAGAAAAGAAGCTTTAATGGTTAGACTGAGTTAGTACTGTTGTTCTAAATTTCCAACCGGCTAGCTTTAAGCACACATTCATGCATCACTATGGAGCAGCATCTAGTATGTTTAGTGCCAATCCAGGTCAAGACCATCCAACTTTCCACCTGGCTAGCTTCTAGGGCAAAGCAGGGATAGAGAACGTTGTTGAGGAGGAGGGGGTTGTAGAAAGGGAAATTAAATGACATCTTAATTGTTCATTGAAATGTTCTGTAGTGTTTTGAAATCCTCAGCGGTCATATCTCTTAAAACTATGTAGGTTATTGATATTTAGATTAGTTCAAACTCTTTCTCTTTTTTCAACCATTCCTTGAACATGGAAGGATAGCTGGAGAGATCCACTCGAAATTTCTTTATTCTTTCTCGTTGCTTCTCTTTTGCACGCATTTAAAAAATGTTTAGATCTACATGTACCGTTAGTTAGGAGGGTTTTTTTTTAAGGAATAAAACTAGTTTTTTATGTTGTAATCAATAAAGATCTGTCACGTTCTAAATATGTGACCACTTTAATTCAAGAAACAATATGTGTATAATATACATACTTCAAGTTTACTGGTTCTCTGCTATGGCAGCAGCAATTTTCAGAAGTAGCTCAAGTGAGCTTAGCATTGGTAAAGAACTACTTACATAGTATAGTTACGAAATGTCATGAATTGCTTGGTCTAGTTGGAATTCCAATCACGCCCAACTTCATTGTTCAGTGATTCATATTTAAATAGACACCAATGTCCAGGACTTGGACAACCGCTAATAGACATTCATTAGCACTTACTTACTTATGAACACACAATTTGTTGTATCATTCACGCCTAAGCATACTTAATGATATTCATGGTATGGCTAAACCCACAGTTCTATGTCATTACGTATTTCTTCTTATGCTTGTGAAAATGTCTATGTTGAATGTGTCTCTTATAATTTCCATAAGTCTCAAACCCACTTTAACATCTTGGGTGAGGGATAGTCCGCCATCTTTTAGCAGGCTCTGTTGCAAGCGCTCACGTGCCAGCGATAGAGCTAGTTGCGGCTTGGTGGCAGGGGATTGTATGAGACTGGGCCTTCGAAGAATAACCACATAGCCTGAGGCCTTACACCCCTCACACAACCAATCTCTTTAAACTGCTATGACTTTAATTAGTAGTGCTATGCCAACCAGTACATAAATAGTCAGAAGCTAGAATAAGGCAAGACTGGGAGGAAAAGCCTAAATGCATTATAATGACATCTTAAGCAATTCTGTCCGAAGTCCAAATGACTCTTTGTCTCTTAAATTTGACAAAAATGATTGAAGTTAGTGTCAATGGAAGCTTTATATCACATTGTGGCGAATATCAAGTTTAGTTGGTGATTATGACACATTGAACTGAAGCTGTACACATGCATAAATTACATGTTTATTGACATGATGGTCACTGCTGATTGGTACATATAAAACAATCAGTCACAAAACTGTGTGAATACTGGAAATTATAATAATCAACAGAACTTTGGGTAAGATAAATAGGTATGTATGTATCATAAACATCATTTATATATCAGATCCTTGAAATATTCTTGAAGTCAGTTTTAGCTTAAACTCATTGCAATGAAGTAATTGAAGAATGTGTTGCCTTAGTTCTGGTATAAGACTTGCCTGAATGATTGGATGAACCACACCCACTGATATTAAACTAAGAAAGAGAACAACAACATGTGCCACCGGAACTGACTCCCATAAATTCCCGACTATTGCGTGAACTATTATCGGCACCCAAGTAACAACATTAGCAGTCACCACAGAAAATAGAACTTTAACAAACTGAAGATGCTTTTGAAGTTTTGCTTTGGCAGTTTCCTTTTCTTGATCAGTAGAACCCTCAACTTCTTCCAAACTAGCAGTGATGTTTGTGTTATAAATAGATTTTATATGCCGTCTCACAATGCATCCTACCCAAATGGTGCAGAAGAATATGATAAAGAACTGAGGAAGTCCAACAGCTACCAGAAGAACTGAGTAATAAATGTTTGGTAATAGGTCAGTTCTTCCTGTGTACCTAAGCAGACAATAGGACACTGCAGGATTGTAAAATAAATCTCCAAATCCGAAAGTGGGAAGAGTTGAAAACAATAAGCTGAACACCCATATAATAGAAGTTGCAATATGACTCCTGCAAGTTGTTACAATCCTGTGGTAATTTAAAGGATATTTGATATAGACTAATCTATCTAGGGACATAAGAGCCAAAATACTAATAGTGATGAGTCCAAAGGCAGGAAAGATTAGACTCATCTGACAAAATATGCAACGTTCTTTATCGTTACTTCCGAATATATACTCTCCAACAAAACCAGAAATGATAGAGAAAGGCATTACAAGGAGACATAGTAAGAAGTCTACAATGGCCAGGTTGAGTAGAAGGATGTAAGTAGGCTGTCTGTAGAGATGCTTCCACAAGATGGCTACTATAATGACAAAGTTGCTGGGCAGTCCCACTAGCATGAAGCACAATGTGATGGCAGCAGTAACCAGAGCTGGAATCTTGTCCTCCTCATTGCTGGAGTCCCAGTACTCTATAGTAACTGAATTAGAACTCAACCCACTGCCATCAGCACAGGAATACGACTGCAACACACTTTCATTCATGAGATCAATTCTTCACTCGTTAAACGAATACCATTATTAAAGACAGGGAAATTAGCCCATGAGTCCTATACCATACAGCTTTAGTCTCAAACTTCAAATTATCCTTAAAAGGCTTCAAAGGAAATGAAAATTGCTGTAATAACTGTAATGTTATGACTAAAGTATTAGTTGTAACCATATAGGTGTCTGCCAATCTAATTACAGCCTTTGAGCTGTTACTTGTCATAGGAAATAGGTTGTAAATTGTACTACTACTAATTTACGGACGCTTCAGTAGGAAGCTATGTGAAATCGTAATTGTAGGTACATGTATACATTGTTAGTTTAACATGTACGGCAAGTGAGAAGGTTAGGTTAGGTAATTACAGTAAACAAAAGACCAAGTGTTTAGTTTAGGTCTGTCCCAAATACTGCTTGTTTTTAAGTCATTAACAAATTGCCGACACTATCTTTCTCCTGAGTATTTATATTTTTCAAGACACTTTACCAAAAAACCAATTAACTACAATAGGAATAGGACTGAATCTTTACAAGGCCAAAGAAGGCATTTAAACAAATTTTGTGCTTCTTTTTTTTTGTGTGTGTGTGTGTATGTGTTGCAGAAAAGAAGCTTTAATGGTTAGACTGAGTTAGTACTGTTGTTCTAAATTTCCAACCGGCTAGCTTTAAGCACACATTCATGCATCACTATGGAGCAGCATCTAGTATGTTTAGTGCCAATCTAGGTCAAGACCATCCAACTTTCCACCTGGCTAGCTTCTAGGGCAAAGCAGGGATAGAGAACGTTGTTGAGGAGGAGGGGGTTGTAGAAAGGGAAATTAGATGAGATCTTAATTGTTCATTGAAATGTTCTGTAGTGTTTTGAAATCCTCAGCGGTCATAACTCTTAAAACTATGTAGGTTATTGATATTTAGATTAGTTCAAACTCTTTCTCTTTTTTCAGCCATTCCTTGAACATGGAAGGATAGCTGGAGAGATCCACTCGAAATTTCTTTATTCTTTCTCGTTGCTTCTCTTTTGCACGCATTTAAGAAATGTTTAGATCTACATGTACCGTTAGTTAGGAGTTTTTTTAAAGGAATAAAACTAGTTTTTTATGTTCTAATCAATAAAGATTTGTCACATTCTTAATATGTGACCACTTTAATTCAAGAAACAATATGTGTATAATATACTTCAAGTTTACTGGTTCTCTGCTATGGCAGCAGCAATTTTCAAAAGTAGCTCAAGTGAGCTTAGCATTTGTAAAGAACTACTTACATGTACATACGTGTGTATAGTTACGAAATGTCATGAATTGCTTGGTCTAGTTGGAATTCCAATCACGCCCAACTTCATTGCTCAGTGATTCATATTTAAATAGACACCAATGTCCAGGACTTGGACAACCGCTAATAGACATTCATTAGCACTTACATACTCATGAACACACAATTTGTTGTATCATTCACGCCTAAGCATACTTAATGATATTCATGGTATGGCTAAACCCACATTTCTATGTCATTACGTTTTCTTCTTATGCTTGTGAAAATGTCTATGTTGAATGTGTCTCTTATAATTTCCATGAATCTCAAACCCACTTTAACATCTTGGGTGAGGGATAGTCCGCCATCTTTTAGCAGGCTCTGTTGCAAGCACTCACGTGCCAGCGATAGAGCTAGTTGCGGCTTGGTGGCAGGGGATTGTATGAGACTGGTCCTTCGAAGAATAACCACATAGCCTGAGGCCTTACTCCCCTCAGACAACCAATCTCTTTAAACTGCTATGACTTTAATTAGTAGTGCTATGCCAACCAGTACATAAATAGTCAGAAGCTAGAATAAGGCAAGACTGGGAGGAAAAGCCTAAATGCATTATAATGACATCTTAAGCAATTCTGTCCGAAGTCCAAATGACTCTTTGTCTCTTAAATTTGACAAAAATGATTGAAGTTAGTGTCAATGGAAGCTTTATATCACATTGTGGCGAATATCAAGTTTAGTTGGTGATTATGACACATTAAACTGAAGCTGTACACATGCATAAATTACATGTTTATTGACATGATGGTCACTGCTGATTGGTACATATAAAACAATCAGTCACAAAACTGTGTGAATACTGGAAATTAGAATAATCAACAGAACTTTGGGTAAGATAAATAGGTATGTATGTATCATAAACATCATTTATATATCAGATCCTTGAAATATTCTTGAAGTCAGTTTTAGCTTAAACTCATTGCAATGAAGTAATTGAAGAATGTGTTGCCTTAGTTCTGGTATAAGACTTGCCTGAATGATTGGATGAACCACACCCACTGATATTAAACTAAGAAAGAGAACAACAACATGTGCCACCGGAACTGACTCCCATAAATTCCCGACTATTGCGTGAACTATTATCGGCACCCAAGTAACAACATTAGCAGTCACCACAGAAAATAGAACTTTAACAAACTGAAGATGCTTTTGAAGTTTTGCTTTGGCAGTTTCCTTTTCTTGATCAGTAGAACCCTCAACTTCTCCAAATTAGCAGTGATGTTTGTGTTATAAATAGATTTTATATGTCGTCTCACAATGCATCCTACCCAAATGGTGCAGAAGAATATGATAAAGAACTGAGGAAGTCCAACAGCTACCAGAAGAACTGGGTAATATATATTTGGTAATAGGTCAGTTCTTCCTGTGTACCTAAGCAGACAATAGGACACTGCAGGATTGTAATATAAATCTCCAAATCCGAAAGTGGGAAGAGTTGAAAACAATAAGCTGAACACCCATATAATAGAAGTTGCAATATGACTCGTCAAATGCATCAGCCAGCAGTTAATTCTAAAAAAAATCAGGTGCAATGAAGAGGGAAGGCAGCGTATATTTCAAAAAGGAAGGCGAAAGTACGAAAGAGAAGGTAAAGGGTTATTAATGGTAACTAAAAAGTGGGTGGAGTCGGCGAGGTAAGGCGGCTTAAGAACAGAAGAGAAGGCAAAAAGGCGAACGATTAATTGTAACTAAAAAGCGGCTGGAATTGACGAAAGGTGGGGATTAGTTTCCAAAAGGAAGGTGACAGTATGCAAAAGAAGGCAAAAAATTTCGCAAAGCTTAAGTTCACAATCATGATAGTAGGACAGAAATTCAGAAGCAGGAGAGATAGACTAAGGAAAGTGGACTCCATGACTCAAGATGAGCTGAAGAAAGGAAAGGTGGGGGATAAGATAAAGCTGAGATACGTAGTTCAGACAAAAGAGAGCAGGAGAATGAAACTTATGTAACCTTAACCAATGGTAGAGAATGATAACTGAGTAATTAAACTTGTGCTACTGCATTCTTATTTCGCAATACGTCAAGCGCCACTTATGGCCGAGTACTTGCTAGTCTCAATAATTATAGTAAATCACAGCCTATGCATACACACATTTTTAGCTGATACATAATAGTTAGTAAAGTATCATAATTATCTGAAAGGGAAAAAGCAACTGAAAGGAAAAAAATACGGAAAGAAATAGAGTACCATGTGGGACTCGAACTCTCGACTGTCTTCGTATGGCACACTTTGGAGAGATCGACAAAGGAAGAGAAGGGAATCCATGAATTGAGAGGAATGAAAAAACTCGGGATAGCTCAGGAAGAAAGGGATCAGCGGAGGGAGACTAATAAATTAGAAGACCAAAGCTCAGGAACTTATGCACTGCCTGAAAAGTGTCCATTGACAACCATAACAAAGCTGTAAAATAATGTATAATGTGTGTAGACAACTAGTTTGTTAACCTCTACAATGTTTTGTTAACTCTAGTAATCAAGACAGTTTAGTTACTGATTTTGTTATGGTTGTTAATGGATTCTTTTCAGGCTGTGATGGCAGATGTAAAAAATGACCGAAATATTTTTTCAAAGATTTTATGTCACCTGCAAAGTTCAGGAAGGAAATCTAAAAGAATTTTTCTCTCAAATAGAATCAGCCATACCCACCATCTTTGTCAAACAGGGGAAAATTAAAAATTTGGCAAAAAAAAATCTGATATCATCACTTGCTTGGAGGATGAAGTGAACACAGAATACACAAATGGTACATCTGAAGTTGGAGCAGCTATAGTGAATATATATATTGAAGCAAGTGTCTTCAAAAATTTAAGTGATTATACCAGAGATATCTTTCTTCCATATGTGAAATTGCAGGTAGACAGGTAGACAAGGTCAAAAAGTTGATATAGTATGGGGACTAATAATGGCAGGTTCACTGAAGCAGAAAACTCGAGAAAAAAGAGGCAAATGAGTTCGTAGACATGTAATGCCACAGAATGCCATCCCTAAAAATTGGAAGGAATTTTTGAAAACAACATGAACTTTTTTCTTTTCTTAGCCGTGAGGCTATTATCAAATACTTGGTTTATTTTAGTTTTCATAGGACAAAAGCTTAAATTTCCTGTAGTAACTCATTTAGGACATTTCATGCTTCACCACCTTTCCTGTAGTGGATAGGGCTAAATGTCCTATAGTGCAGGGCATATATTTAGCCCTATCATGTAGAGGAATGGTGGTGAATGCATGAAATGTCCTAAATACGTTACTACAGGAAATTCAAATTTTTGCCCTGTGAGTTTTGAAGTATTTTACTTTTGGTAAGAATAACTAAGACTAAGCTGTAGAGAACACGAAAAAACTAAAACTAAATATTTTAGAAGACAGTAAATTCAATAGTAACTAAAACTACCAGTAGAGTGGATGACAAAAACTAAAACTAAGTAATTTTTATTGTAAAGAATTCACCTTGAATTACAGTCATTTTTAAATGAAGATATAAATTACCATCAAGTAATTATTCTCTAAAGATAAAATATATCATACTTTATTTATAAAACCTAAGATTTCATAGAAATATGCTTATTTTAAAGTTATTTGGGAAAACTACTAGTACTACTTTCTTGAAGGAGTCTCATTATTGAAGAATTTGAGAGACAATGTAAATAACTAAAACTAAGCCAATTGATAGTATAACTAACTAAATCTTTTACGTGATATTGAAGAAATACTAAAAACTAAACTAAATCTTCAGGGAGAATTTGGGAAAAAGCTAAAACTAAGCATTCAAGATATTTTTTAGTATGAATAACTAAAACTAAGAAAATCTGGAATCTCTAAACCAAAACAACACTGGTTTATCTTTCATACTCTCTCTCTTTTGTTACCCTAAAGCTGCCAGTCTCAATCAGCTGATGAAGTTAAACCTGGCTAAATAATCTAAATTGATAACACTTTTGGTGTAAAAATGAGTTATATTACTGTAGTTGTACATATAATGTCCAATAGTTCATCTATGAAGAAATTTAATACATGTTTTCAGAAGATGGACAAGAGTTTAGCAATCTCAACAGATCTTCACACCATCTAGGAGATACAAAACACAAAGATTACAGAGTAAAAGAAGTCACCATGGTGTAACTCACTTGGGATTTCTATGCTTAGCTTTCACCAAATCAACTTGCTCCTTGAGAAGATCAGGATCCAAACACATACTTTTTCTTAATACATCAAAGACAGCTTCCTAATACACCAGAACAAATGCCGCAGTCACAACAAGCGTTTAAAGTTGTGTGGGCCAAACTTTATCAACCCACTGACCTGGATATCTGTTGAGGAATCGTCTAAGTGAATGAGTAAACCTTTGAACATTGCTTCAGTGTGTGCTCTATATAGAGACGTGTCATAAGCATCTGGAAATGCCCTAAAATTGTGTATTATGTACAGAATTATATCATACATGTACACATTAGGAAAAGCCAAAATAACATATCTATACTGGTCTCAGTTAATGTGTGGCTTACAGTGTTTAATACTTTTACTGTATGCATAGGCTGCCAATAATCGACCTGAATTTTTACACACACACACTATCTTCTTTCCCAAAGGTCACGTGATGATGGAGTTTCCACTAAAACAATAAACTTTTATTCGAGTTGCTGACATTTTTTCATAAAAAAGGCATTCTGATCTGAGATATGAGCTTTTGTACTGGACTACCTCAAATTCTATTACTAACGAACGATACCTATTGTAATATTACATTGAAATTATTGCTCTATTAGAGATATGTATTATCTCAAAGAAGTCATAAGCAAAGTGTAGCCACTCCTTCCCACTTTGGTACCGCTAGAAAAAACAAAACAAATAACAACAAACAAACACAATAAGTAAAACAGACTACAACAAACTAAAATAAACAAAAACCCTAGCAACTATTACATCACTCCATGTTTCTATTGTGGGTGTCTCTATGAAAGTCTGTATTGATAATAAAACTTTCCGTAAATGTCCGTAAACTATGCCAGTAATTAACAGAACTAGGATAGTTGATAAAAGATACCAGTCAATACTAGGCAGCATATGCTACCATTAAATTGTGAAAGTGAATTAGTCAGATACTTACTCCACGTATGATGCCATCGTTCTGGTTACTTCAACTCTTATCTCATCACTGTTGTCATCAAGTCTCTTCAGCAAATCTCCATACAGAGTATGAAGTTTATCCGCTGCACAATGTAACATTAGTTTTAATTAAATTGACTATAATGGTAAGAACATTTGTGACCGTCTACAGGAAAATCGGGCACAATGCGGCCCCGACGAAAATTTTTTTTTTGCACTTACACACTCCTCCGCAAGCAGATATTAAGCTCTCCAAGTTTTATCACCGTAGCTTTAGCCATTCCCGCTATATATCACCTAACCGTTCCCTTCGTTAGGCTTATTTAATACAATTTTAAGAACTAAATCGATCTTTTTGCGACGTCTACGCATGCCGCGTTGTGCCCGATTTTCCCATAGACGGTCACATTTCATGTTTGTGTTTGGAAATTTGATTAAAAGAATAGAAAGAAAGAAGGGATAAATCAGTGAATAGAATTAAAACTTGATTAGTAGTAAATGTGAACTGCTGATATATGTGACCAGTTTGGGGAAAATCTGCCTAAATGCAGCATCTAAGGTTTACCATTTTTTCCGACCAATAGTTTGCACGGGGCCTTGTATTCCGCATACTATTAGCATGTTCCTCCGTGGCACTATAAACTAAACCGGTTGCAGGCAGATTGAAAGAAGTCAAATAGACTTAATGTAGGCCTCTTTGAGAAACTATAATGGTGAAAATTGTGTGAGTACGTGTAAGTGAATTAGTTAGATACAGTCCTCCCCCCTGCTGTTAGTGAAAAGCCTGCAAAAAGATTTCTTAGCAACGCACTTAGCCTCATAGTCGAGTTCTAGAGCTTGCCAGAGCTTACAACTGTGCCATAAGTTATAGTTGTCCTTTGTTTATCCATTTCAGCCATTATAAAAAAATCAACCCATAAGACTTTACCTGTGGATCCTGAAGAAAAAAAATGTTCGCTGCGTTGAGGCTGATTTTCCTAAAACTGGTAACATAATTATAAGTTTGATTCCTTAGGTCCTAAACCCATTATGACCGTATGTATAGCAATGGATGTACAATATATATGAAAAATTCCATATGCTAGACCCGAACGTGCCTCATCCTCTGTGTTAGATCACCATAATTAATAAGTACAATATCACACAATTTATTTAAATTTGTGAATTCATGGAAGTTACATACCATCAAAGCTCTTGTACGCAAAGAGAGACCGCAGAACTCTACAGGAGACCAATCTAGTGGACTGGTTGTCATCATCCAAGCATGACACCACCTACAAAATTGAACATAAGTCAGCAACAAAATTAATTCCTCCCAAGGCTGTATGCTAGTCTACCTGAGGTAGTATTTCTGTGCCAAGTTCACTGACTACATCAGCAGCCAACTCTTTGTTCTGTAGCAATGCCTGCAAACCAGTCATAGCTGCAGTCCTTATAGCACCAGCAGTTCTAGATGGGAACATTAAAGTTAAATCTCACTGTAAACATTGTGTATCTATCATTGAGTTACTAATTTTAAAGTGCTTCTACAGTTATTCTGCATGAGAGCATTTTTTTTCAAAGCAGTACAGTAGGCGACAAAATACAGTTCCATATTCCGTCCTGTAGAACGGCCGTGGCACAAAAAACAAAAACAAAAACAACAAAAACGGTATTTGGTAAAAAAAAAAAGACCATTCCATTCAACCGCATTACTTTTTTTACTTTTCTTGCTCACCGCATACATCTCGCTCTAAGAAATATAAAAAATAGTCTATCCAATCACACGTTCCGATATTTTGTGATAAGGCCTTTGCGGGCTTATATTTTCTACTACTGGAGGTCCATCAAACAGAAGACGAGAAGTGCGGACCTGGTTATAGCAGTGTGCCTGTCACAGCTTCAGTTGGCAGCTTTATTAAAGTAAGCTAAAATTTTGTATGAGCTTTTTGCACTATCCCTGTAGCTTTTAAGAGTGATACAAGGCCTTAGCTTGCTGATATAGCTATGGAAGAGTTTCTAGCTAGAAGGTTCATATCAGTAAATTGACAGAAAATGGTTAACCGTTTTTTTACCATTACAGTAAATGGTGTCGGCTGTTTAGTTAACACGATATGGAACGCAACAGTAAAAACTAGAAGTTAAAAAACTACCATTTTATGGCCATACTCTGGGACAGAATCGTGGAAATTTTTTTTTTGGCACCTACTGTATATAGCTACTACATTAATCTTTAGGATATAATCTAAATCATATATTAAAAAACAAAACTAAAAACTTTTCAATTAACTTTAGCTGAAACCATGTACACAAAAAACAATGCATACTCATTGTTGCTAGAGCTTATCAATACTTACCTCCCTGCCTTCCACACCAAATTAGGTAGAAGAATTTCTATCACCACACTACTAGCAAACTTGGAAAAGGTATTCTGGGAGTTCAATGTAGCAGAAAGCTCCAGCAAGAGACGAATCAACAGAGATATGAAACTGTCGAACAAAATAGTCAAATTCACTGAGGTCAGGATACATACATGAATATATCCATAATAAACATACGCACTTACTGCAATCGAATTTCTGGTTCCCTGTCTGTGTGCAGACAGTAGCACAAGATGGGAATGACATCATCTAGAAGTTGTCCTATAATCGGCCCACTACCAGATAGCAGACTACCAAACATGTAGCAGTCTGACGAGTGGATGTTCCAATTCTTGTAATTATTCTATGTACATGATGGACAAATTACTTAATAAATATATACATGTATATAAAATCCTATCAGTCTATGTACCTTTAAATTATTTAAAATGTCTTTGCTGTGCTTGCTAAATAGTGAGGATACACCTTCTAAGTTCTGAGCTTTTGCTAGGGAAGTCCAACACTTGTTCACCTGTGACAAGTAGGTGTGTTAAAAACAAGCACATATTCTAATAACTCATCAAGATGCATGTGTACTCCTACCTATTAAATACTAATGATTATTCTTTTGTACAACATGCTGCTACAGTCTGGTATTAGAGCTATGTACATATACCTTTTCACTGAGAGACTGAGAATACTTTGATGAAAATAGTCTCAGAGACACTGTGAACAATGGCAAACTGTATCTTTCACAATCTTCTTGAGCTCTGTCTATTATGAAGAGAATGACATCCAGCAGTTCTTCAAGGAGAGGAAGATGTTCAGACTCTCCTACTTCAGTCTCATTAACACATTCCACTATGGACTAGATGAGGCACACATTACAGCAAAGTAACTAGAGATAAACTAAAAAGTTTACTAATATCACTTTCAAAAATATCCTGATATTTGTATTTTATAGACTAAAGAAGAGAAAAGCCTGAGATACACCATTTGGCATTTCTTTGCATCATTAGTTTTCTTGAGCCCAAGTGTTGTGTTTAGCACCACACTGAAGTAGAAGTTCAACAGCTCGCTGAAGTTAACGTGCACTTGACATTTAACTGTACCAACAGTCTTACAGGGACTCCATATATAGTTGGTTATGCGTTGTTGGTTGACAAAGTAAAAAAAAAGTTCAAGAATTCAGGTCTGCCAAATAAAACAGAAACAAAACAACAAAAAACAAAACCAAAAATTAAAAACAACAAAAAGAAACAACAACCAAAACCAAAAAACAACAACTACCTTATCTAGACAAAGAAGGCAATTGTAGCTGATCAATTTATGTACTCACTTTTTGAAGACTCAGAATCAACTTTCATAGTTACGGAGAATTTGATCGCATGCATCATACATAAATATTTATCAAATCTCAATTGAGATGCACCGGAAAGTGTCTCACTCACTCTGGTGGTAATTTAAGGTAAACAATGTAAATAAAACATTACGTATAAAAACGTCAGCCTTAGCTGAGTGTATTAGAATCTAAGAAATTATTCATACATAAAATGAAGCAGTTTTCTCACTTGAAGGTAATCTTTGACTCCACTAGGAGTAGAGCCATGGAGCAGTCCTACTAATACTCTCAAACAGCTGGTGCACTGAACTGGACCTACTGCTACAGTACTGGCCTGGTTAGAGCCTGTCACATAGCAACCAGCACTAGTTCTCACTGCCGGCAGCACTATCTTACACCACACCTCAGCAGGAACATAGTAGCCTATGACTCGACAACACTTGGTGGCCTGAAATAAAATATCACACACAGTGTATTCTTCTGAAACACTTATTAGCAATATTCTGAATGTGTAGTGTATTTCTAACGCGGTAACACGTAGTTTCCTAATTCCAGGTGTTATATGTACAATTATAGGCACAACTCACAGGTTAGTATAAGCACCAGTATCCTACAAAGAGACTTAACCTATATATTACTTTAACAAGCTTCTTGCCACATGAAAGCATAACTTCCATCACAAATTTGACATTAAAAACAACAACAATAGTAAGAGGAATAGTCCTGATACTTCTCATAGGTACACCTACATACATGTACACATTTCTCTACACACCCATTTTAGGAAGCTTACTTGATTTGTTACTGTCAACTCTTCATCTTGGCAAGCCTTGTACAGACCATTCAGAATGTCTTGAATATGGTGAGTGGCTCTGTCCTCCAGATGATACAGCAAAGTGAAGAGCAGTTGTGCAGACTGCAGATATATCGCAACTTGAATAACTGCCTACTATTGGTGTAGAGTGTACATGCCTATTACCTTGACTCGGCTGTGAGTTGTCCAGTCTGAAAGATCTTTCAAAATGGCTGGCAGTATTTTTGAGAAACAGCGATATACCAACACACGACATCCTAGACTAGGCCTGGGAAATTCTATTGTTGATTAAAATTATTTATTCAAATGATTCACATATGCTCATTCTCAATAACGTAAAAATAATGCTAGATATTATATAAACAATACAGATAATGCTATTGACATTCTAACCCATTGTAGTAATATTAATGGCACAATAAAGAAACCAGAAGTGCATAACAACAGTTGTTTGCACAGCATACATAATTACTTCATTTACCTAACAGTGAAGTAGGCTCCAATCTGCTGCATGAAATCTATTCTGTCTTTAAGCTCCTCCTCATTTTCTAGTAAGTATTTCTTACCGACCTGATAAAAAAAGTACAATACAAACTATATACATGTACATGTAGTATGCACAATGTAGTCTGTATTAATTAGAGCGTTCTTGACCATAACCATTATGCCTTGTGCATGTGTCTTTGTTCACTGACCTCCTCCCACAAAGTGTGTGATTGATGTCTTATCTCACTCAGTTCATCTCCCATACATGTGAAGAGAAGAGGAATCAGTTTGGGATGGTAGGAATATCTACACAAATATAATAGTAATACAAACTCGTTACCTGAGCAACCATGCATAGTAAATCTGAAATAGTCTTTAGTATGTATTCCGATACAAAAATGTATTAGGGAAAAAAAAATTGAAATAGTTCACAGAAATCATTGACAGTAATAAGAAAATCCAGCTCACTTCCCATGCTTGTCATTTGTTGTCTGTTTTAGAATCATACAAATTCAAATTTAATGACTTATACATGTACATAGTTACTCTGTACACTTAGAAATCCCTACATTAGCATACATACATATACCATGACATACAACTGTATTTCAACTTATAGTACTATGTAGATGTACAAATGGCTCTCCATAAATTATTACATTACGAGACAATGACTTGAAAGTTAGCAATCCCAGAAAATGTTAATTAATCTAGATCAGCCTTTTTCTCGCACTCTATGATATCTACCATCACCTGTCAGGAAGATCCAGTAGCCAGTGTCCTACTACATCTGCCAGACATGATCGCACAGAGGGTGTGGCATCACATGCCCTCTGGGCTAGCATTGGAAGAGCGTCATCAAGGGGCTTTGGAGAACCATATTGAATTGTGGTACCCAGTGCCTAGAAAACAAGAATAACATACTATACCAACGAAACAATGCTTATAGAAATATTCATAAATTTTAACCTGAAATTTTCACTCATTGAATGAAACCAATGATGGTGTTTACTCACACACACACAAAATAAAATACACAAACATATTTGAAAACTTCAATTCATGAAAACAAATTGCATTATGCCACATTATTCTTGAAATATATGAGTTTTCCTTGTTGACCTATTACCTGGCTCTACAACTACTTCAATAATTGTGTGAATAAGGTGACTATTAAATACCAGAACATTGTAAGAACAGTGCTAGGGAGGGAGGGAGGGAGGAGGGGGGGACTGAAAAAAAAAACACTTAATCTTCCGTTGCAACTTTGTTTTTGTTTGCTTGCAGAAAAATAGTCCAACATGAACATAAGAGGATATAGTGTGCTATTCTTTAAATAATAATTTCTTCAAGAATGAGATAAAGTTATGATCAAAGTCACTTAGAAATACAGCACCAGAGGATCCAAGAATTCCTAGAAAAACTGAATAGTTCTGTAGCCTTCACCGTAATTTGTGGAGACGTTCAAACCAAGTGACAGCTATAATGCTTTCCAGTCCACATGGTTGAGGTAGAACAGAACTTGTCATGGCCGGTGAGAATGGCCGCTGAAGGTTCTACAAACTAACTTTACTGCATTAGACTAATTCCAATGAGAAATCACAGGATCATATGTGTTTCTGCACTTGTCACTACTGTAGCCTGTTCTTAAACTATTACATTGGTAGTTCTTTAGGGAATTTTGTTGAAAATTATCCAAACTGAAAAATCTTCATTCTGCCAAATCACTTGATGAGCCATCACCTCGACTAACAGTAGAATTTAATTGTATGGCTGAATAGGATGCTCAAGAAGATGGGAACAAATTAATATGTTTATAAAAGTTACTGTATTAGAAGGAATACTTCATTGATCTAATTTACCTGGCTAACAGCTGTAAATTGAACTAATGAACAAGTACATATAGAGAATGTATGTTCATGTACTTGTAATATTGTGGTAAATAGCAGTGATGATGAGCAAGAAAAATGATGTGAAATTGAAACAATACTTTACCAGATTTAAGCCTGAAATTCTATAAAATAAAAATAAAAAATAAAAAATAAAATAAAAATAAAAATAAAAAAAATTAAAAAAAGCCAAATAAGTTATTTAATTTTCCACATAATAAAATAGTGCTAATGGGCCCCAAAGTTTGTACTACCAGCAATTATCATTAAACATATCTTATACAAAAAATAAATAAATAAATAAATAAATGTATAGTGATGCACAGCTCAGACTGTAAAACACCCCATCAATAACAATGTACATATTGTACCAAACTTTGTCTTAATTATTATGCTGATATGTATTTTTTTCTATTAGTCCATCTCTCTGTATGACCCTGATGGATCCATTAAGTGAAGACTTTGATAAAGTAAATGAATAGAGTTCAACAAAACAAAAGAAAATCAAGTCACTGAATTATGATCTGGTGTATACCATGTGATCAAATGTTACAATAGTAGACTTTCTTCAATGCTATAACTTTCAAAGAATCTTCATATAATAAAAACTCTGCTATTATGACCTCCCACAACAAAACACTCGTGAAACAAGCTGCCTTAGTTCTGGTATAAGACTGGCCTGAATCACTGGGTGAACCACACACACTGAGATCAAGCTGTAATAGTAAACGGTGGTGGAGCTGAAGTATTAGTTAACACTCTACCCAGCGCCACAGCGAAGAGAGGCATCCAGGTCACAGCATTAGTTATAATGACAGCTACTAAAACCTTTACAAAATGCAGTTGTTTCAAATTTTTTCATCTTATTGATGTTTTCTTTGGCTTGCTGTATCGATTCATCCTCAACTCCAGAAACTGCTTTTGAGTTGTAAACTTTTCGAATGTGTCTCTGAACGATACATCCCATCCAGATATTGCAGGATACGATAACCAGTACGTGTAGTAAACCAACAACAGCCACAGTCATAGGAAAATAGATGTTTCTTGATAGACTTGTCTCTCTAGTGAATTGTATAACACACACTAGGCAGATTATGATAGTACGCTACATCTCCCAGTCCAAATACTGGGAAAGTAGAGAAAAGTAGAACAAATACCCACACAATGATCACTACAATAGTTGCTCGTCGAGCTGTCACGATATTGTGATACTTCAAAGGATACTTGACGCAGAGTAATCTATCCAGTGACACAAGAGATACTAGGTGTATTGTTATAAATTCAAAAGCGTGGAAAAAAATATGCAATTCAGTGTTTCATCCAGACATTCTTGCAAGGGGGGGCAAAATAGAGTTTTGAAAATGTAAGGGGGGGCGGGCGGCACTGGTCACCATGGGAGTGAAATAGAATTATTGGAAGGCCTATGTCCTACATTAAAAAAACATAAACTTATCTAATGAGGTCTGCATATGTCAGATCCTGACAAGTTAATTCAGCTATTCATTTTCACCTCCACCGTCTAGCAATTTTCAGTCAACTGTGACATTCACTATTTAGATGCTTTTCACACACTATTCAACTCTGACTCTCACCTACCCTTAGGTTTATCACACGTTGATTCACACTTACGGTTGCTGGCTGGCTATAAAAAGGCCAGCCCTCAGCTCACCGTAGCAGTTGTTGAGTTTTGATCTATACAGATTCTACAACTTCCAGAACCAGAACTCTAAGCACTCGTAGTCCCTGACAGCTTAAGATAGTCTCAAATGGATATTCGCTCTTTCTTCTGTGGTGCAAGCTCTTCAAAGTCACCTGGCCACTCAAGTAGCAGTGACACAGAAGATAAAATTGACAGCAATCAATCTGATACTGAGTTTTTGGAGCCAAGTCCTGCCAAGAAAAGATTAATTGTCCATGAGAAGCATGCAAAGGAAAGATTAACTACACATGAGAAAAGCAAGAAAATCACTGCAAGCAGTCGAAAATACAACAAAAAATGGGAAGAGAGCTTCAATTGGCTGATGTTTGATAAAAATTTCCAAGGAGCTTTTTGTAAGGTTTGCAGGAAGAGAGGAATTTCTCTTCAAAGAACAGGAGGAACATGGATCTCAAAACCTTTCACGAACTGGAAGAAGGCAATAGAGAAGATGAAAATTCATGCAAAGAGTGATATTCACCTCCTATCATGTGAAGCAGAGATGGCTGCAGCTACAGCACTACAAGAAGGGTCAGTCATTCAGCAACTCCAACAAATTAATGATGAGGAAAAGTTGAAGAACAGAATGGCCATTAAAGCTCTAATTCGTTGCACCCATTTTCTAGCTCGTCGCCACATTCCCCACACAACAAATTTTGATGAACTTATTGATCTAATCGTAAGTTGTGGTGCAGAAGATTTAAAGGGGTTCCTTGAAAGAGCTAGATTAAATGCAACCTACACATCTAAAGTTGCTGTTGTTGAATTTGTTGAGGCAGTTGGCTTATGGGCTGAAGAATGTTTACTGAAACGGCTTCGCCAAGCTTCCCATTTCAGCATAATGGCAGATGAGTGCACTGATGTGACGACCACAGAAGAGCTTTCAATTTTCTTCCGCTGGGTGAACATGGACGGTCAACCTGTTGAGCACTTCTTGGATATAGTTCCATTGAAAGCTACTGATGCAAAGACTATTTATTCTGCCCTTGTTGAATTCATGAAAGATAAAAACATACAGATTAGCAAGCTGGTGGGTATGGGATTCGATGGAGCAGCTACTTTCTCTGGGAAACACAATGGTGTGCAGAGTCTCCTGAAGAAAATTTCACCTCATGCACTTTTCGTACACTGCCATTGCCATTTGCTACAGCTAGCATGCGTTCAAGCAGCTAATGCTACCAGTGGGATAAAACATGTGTACATCACACTCACCACCCTCTGGAAATTTTTCCACTATTCTCCTAAGCGAGCTGAGAGTCTCAAAGCAGTACAGCAGGTGCTTGACTTACCTGAGCTGAAAGTTGTGAAACCATCAGATACTCGCTGGCTGTCCCATGAACGCTGTGTGAAGGCAGTCAAAGCTAGCTACAGTGCAATTGTGACTGCTCTAAACAATATCTATGAGCAGACACATGCACCTGAAGCTCTAGGTATCAGTAAAGCCTTATGTAGGCCCTCAACTTTAGTGGCCATATACCTCCTTGATTATGTTCTGCCACAAGTGGCGAAGTTGAGCAGAGCTCTCCAGACTCAGAGAATAGACTTGACAGCTATCACCCCTCTTGTTGATGCCACTCTCAATACACTTGATGATGCCATGTTACCTGCTGCTAACTGGGTATTAGAACTGATGGATGCAAAGAATGAGATCGAAGAAGTCACTGACATCACGTTAACCACGGAAAGCATTGCTACATTCCAAGGACAAGTGGCTGAACCGTTTATCAGGATGCTGAAGGCAAACATATCCAGCAGATTTATTTCACAAGATATTGTCTCCTCATTTGGCATCTTTGATCCGAAGAAAGTGCCAGCTGCTGACTCTTCTGACTTCCATACATATGGTGAGGACTTAATAGATGTACTATTAGCTCACTATGGTGCAGAGCTGCCTGCTAAGACTGCTGGTGGAGATGAATACACCAAAGAAGCTCTTATTTCCCGCGAAACCCGAGAGGAGTGGAAAACATTTCGAAGCTACTTATCGAAGAAGCCGAAAGGTAACCTGCACTTGCAGTTGAAAGAGCTCACCACAAGTGATATGCTTAGTGAAATTTTTCCAAACATTAGCACCCTGGCAAACATATGTCTATCTATCCCTGTCAGCACTGCTTCAGTGGAAAGGAGCTTCTCCAAAATGAAACTAATTAAAACACGAATTCGAAATCGAATTGGGCAATCACAATTATCCTATTTGATGAAAATAGCCATGGAGACACCCGAGACGCTCTCATCTACACAATTAAATGACATTATCACAGTATGGAACAAAAAACCTAGACGAATTGCTGTGTGAATATTGTTTATTATTAATTTGGTTTACATTTTTCTCTTAATAAATATCGGTTCTTTCAAAAGGGTGGGGGGCACTTAGAATCCAAGGGGGAGCATTTAGAACCCAAGGGGGGGCAAATGCCCCCTTTCGCCCCCCCCTAAATGAAACCCTGCAATTGACAAACTCTGCATCGAATGATGTCCTTACTTCCAAAAAAGAATTCTCCAGCAAATCCTGAGATGCTAGTGCCGGACCAATATTTTACAAACCTGCCTATAACCTTTCTTGCTTTTTTAATTTATTTTATTTTATTTTATTTTATTTATTTATTTATTTTTTATTGCATCATGAGCAGTGAAAGATAAAGTGTTTGCAGCTAATACATGTTTTACAATATTATGGTAACTATTTCTTTAAGTTCTGTTGATTATTTTAATTTCCAGTATTCACACAGTTCTGTGACTGATTGTTTTATATGTACCAAGCAGCAGTGACTATCATGTCAATACACATGTAATTTCTGCATGTGTACAGCTTCAGTTCAATTTATGCATGTGTACAGCTTCAGTTCAATTTATGCATGTGTACAGCTTCAGTTCAATTTCTGCATGTGTACAGCTTCAGTTCAATTTCTGCATGTGTACAGCTTCAGTTCAATTTCTGCATGTGTACAGCTTCAGTTCAATTTCTGCATGTGTACAGCTTCAGTTCAATTTATGCATGTGTACAGCTTCAGTTCAATTTATGCATGTGTACAGCTTCAGTTCAATGTGTCATAATCATCAACTAAGCCGTTCCAAACTTCACTAAACAGAATCCCCGGTTTAGCGATCATTACCCGTATCACCTTAGAAATTGAATTGTTTACCGCTTTGAATTGTTTTGCGGGTGCAGTTAAAACTCAAAAACTTATAGGAGCTCCATTTCTATTCAAGTTAGTGACGGTGGTAAGTTAATACGCTATTTGTCACAATTATAAGCCCTACTCAACAGTATTTACTTGAAAATTCATTGTCCACTAGACGAATCATAAGGTAAGTCTTGCGTAGGTATGTTCAGTTGTGTGAAAGTATTGTGCGTTACAATTACTATTAAGAATATCACAAAGAAAAGTTTGAATAACGTGACTTGATTTTGTTGCTTCTTTTTCAATTCAAACAGTTGCGGGGAGCGGTTACTATGGCATTGAATCCCCTTTACCGTATATACGTAATTTAAAAACTCGACTTTATTTGAGTAGCTTGAGTGTTAGTTGTTAAAATCAATCTTTTTACAATGGTGTAGTTTAAGGCTCGCTCGCCGTTTGTGCTCAAGCACACCACTAGTAAGGCAGAAAGATAACTACATTATTGAGACTTCTGGCTGGAAGCCATAACTGTCGTAGTAGTATCAATGTGAGTGTGTGTATGTGCGTGTGGTTAAAGGGGAATTTCTGACTTTGTTGTTTTAAAAGAGAAGTGTTTGCCTGAAGTAATGCATAGTTAGCCAGCTAGGGAAGGATCACTAAAGGTAATTGAGTAATGCTATTGCACAGTTATATTCCTGTGCTGATGGCAGTGGGTTGAGTTCTAATTCAGTTACTATAGAGTACTGGGACTCCAGCAATGAGGAGGACAAGATTCCAGCTCTGGTTACTGCTGCCATCACATTGTGCTTCATTCTAATGGGACTGCCCAGCAACTTAGTCATTATAGTAGCCATCTTGTGGAAGCATCTCTACAGACAGCCTACTTACATCCTTCTACTCAACCTGGCCATTGTAGACTTGTCTTCTTGTAATGCCTGTTGCTGTCCAGGTCTTAGGGAATTCAAGTTTTGCCCTGTGGCAAAGAAAAATTATAACAACCTAGCAGCTTAATTATAAAACTTGTTATTGTAATGAAACAGGATATCATTATTACTCTCTTTACGCTGAGTAGCCACAATAACAGTTGTGCATAGAGTAAATAGAATATCAATTGAAAGTTTGATTTGTTGATTAATTCTCTTTCCTGCAAAAACAATGTAGCATAAATTACGGACCACAGTACATATGATTGTTATTGTAAACACAAAGTTTAACTACACTGAACTTCAAGATATACAGACAACAGTTGCTACTCGAAGACTCTGACTTATACACTGCATCTGTAATCTACTAACATATCTGAATGTCCGCGCAAATAATGAAAGTAATTTCAACACCGACTAATGTCTGTGTCGGCCATATTACTTGGATGCCTGCCTATGTATGGATAATGGGACTTCTTATGATAAACCTTTTGAAGTCTGGTGAGCTTTCAGGAAAAAAAAATACATCAACGACTCTCCCCAATTTAAGTTTGGCTATTGTTGATTAGTCAACCTCACCACAGTAGTGTATGTCCAAGTTGAGCACACATTGTTTTCAATTTTAACCTTGATGATAATTGATAATTAAAGTAGGTGCTAGCTCACTATTCAATTGGCTCATTGCATGCATTTATTACTAACTAAAAAAAATTTTTTTATAAAGTATCAGCACATACATAATTAAATGTGTAATTCTAAGTCATCTATTGAAGGCAAAAATGAAACATTAAAGAAAAATAAACATTTGCATTTGCAACACTTGCTATATTTTTTATCACTGGTAATAATGTTCATCTGATCACTGTTGTTTGGTATTGAATGAACCACAATTTCGCTGGAATTTCCCATAAGTTTACTTCCTGCTTTCCTTCGACAATATCTTATACACTCAAGGAATATCAATTTTAACTCAGGTATCAGACTTGCCTGAATAATGGGGTGAACTGCCACAACTGATATAACACTCACATAGACTAGTATCATGAGAACTGTGGATGTGTTTTGACCAGATATTGCTGTGTACACTACACGAATTATTAACGGCATCCAAGTAATGACATTGGCTATGATGATACTTCCAAAGACTTTCATGAACATCAACTGCTTTGAATATTTATCTTTGCTCAGTTTCTTTCTGATTTGCTGCATAAAAGCTTCTTCATTTCCGGAGAATTTCCTTTTAGTATCATATATTTTTCTCAAGTGTTTCTGAACTATACATCCTACCCAAATATTGCCTGCCACTAAGACAGCGACAGAGATAAACAAAATTATGGCCAGTAAAATTGGATAATGGATGTTCTTTGCCAGTTTTGTCTCACCAGTAAACTTCACTACACAGATAGCAACTTTAGCAGAGTATGCTAAATCTCCAAACCCAAATAAAGGAAAACAGGCAATCAGTATGCTGGATACCCACAATATAGCTAGCACAGTAAGTACACGTCTGACTGTTACTATCTTATGGTACTTCATTGAGTATTTTATGTATATGAGCCTATCAACTGAGAGAAATGAAAGGGAATGAATACTCATTAGTAGAAAGGCTTGAAAGATTACTCCAAATTGACAAAACTTGCACCTGACATAGTCTGTGACACCAAATATGAATTCACCTTCAAATCCTGATATTATGACGAATGGTAACAGCAAAATACAAAGAAACAGATCAGCTGAAGATAAGTTAAGTAGAAGGATGTAAGTAGGCTGTCTGTAGAGATGCTTCCACAAGATGGCTACTATAATGACTAAGTTGCTGGGCAGTCCCACTAGCATGAAGCACAATGTGATGGCAGCAGTAACCAGAGCTGGAATCTTGTCCTCCTCATTGCTGGAGTCCCAGTACTCTATAGTAACTGAATTAGAACTCAACCCATTGCCATCAGCACAGGAATACGATTGCAACACACTTTCATTCATGAGATCAATTCTTCACTCGTTAAACGAATACCATTATTAAAGACAGGGAAATTAGCCCATGAGTCCGATACCATACAGCTTTAGTCTCAAACTTCAAATTATCCTTAAAAGGCTTCAAAGGAAATGAAAATTGCTGTAATAACTGTAATGTTATGACTGAAGTATTAATTGTAACAATATAGGTGTCTGCCAATCTAATTACAGCCTTTGAGCTGTTACTTGTCATAGGAAATAGGTTGTAAATTGTACTACTACTAATTTACGGACGCTTCAGTAGGAAGCTATGTGAAATCGTAATTGTAGGTACATGTATACATTGTTAGTTTAACATGTACGGCAAGTGAGAAGGTTAGGTTAGGTAATTACAGTAAACAAAAGACCAAGTGTTTAGTTTAGGTCTGTCCCAAATACTGCTTGTTTTTAAGTCATTAACAAATTGCCGACACTATCTTTCTCCTGAGTATTTATATTTTTCAAGACACTTTACCAAAAAACCAATTAACTACAATAGGAATAGGACTGAATCTTTACAAGGCCAAAGAAGGCATTTAAACAAATTTTGTGCTTCTTTTTTTTTTTGTGTGTGTGTGTGTGTGTATGTGTTGCAGAAAAGAAGCTTTAATGGTTAGACTGAGTTAGTACTGTTGTTCTAAATTTCCAACCGGCTAGCTTTAAGCACACATTCATGCATCACTATGGAGCAGCATCTAGTATGTTTAGTGCCAATCTAGGTCAAGACCATCCAACTTTCCACCTGGCTAGCTTCTAGGGCAAAGCAGGGATAGAGAACGTTGTTGAGGAGGAGGGGGTTGTAGAAAGGGAAATTAGATGAGATCTTAATTGTTCATTGAAATGTTCTGTAGTGTTTTGAAATCCTCAGCGGTCATAACTCTTAAAACTATGTAGGTTATTGATATTTAGATTAGTTCAAACTCTTTCTCTTTTTTCAGCCATTCCTTGAACATGGAAGGATAGCTGGAGAGATCCACTCGAAATTTCTTTATTCTTTCTCGTTGCTTCTCTTTTGCACGCATTTAAGAAATGTTTAGATCTACATGTACCGTTAGTTAGGAGTTTTTTTAAAGGAATAAAACTAGTTTTTTATGTTCTAATCAATAAAGATTTGTCACATTCTTAATATGTGACCACTTTAATTCAAGAAACAATATGTGTATAATATACTTCAAGTTTACTGGTTCTCTGCTATGGCAGCAGCAATTTTCAAAAGTAGCTCAAGTGAGCTTAGCATTTGTAAAGAACTACTTACATGTACATACGTGTGTATAGTTACGAAATGTCATGAATTGCTTGGTCTAGTTGGAATTCCAATCACGCCCAACTTCATTGCTCAGTGATTCATATTTAAATAGACACCAATGTCCAGGACTTGGACAACCGCTAATAGACATTCATTAGCACTTACATACTCATGAACACACAATTTGTTGTATCATTCACGCCTAAGCATACTTAATGATATTCATGGTATGGCTAAACCCACATTTCTATGTCATTACGTTTTCTTCTTATGCTTGTGAAAATGTCTATGTTGAATGTGTCTCTTATAATTTCCATGAATCTCAAACCCACTTTAACATCTTGGGTGAGGGATAGTCCGCCATCTTTTAGCAGGCTCTGTTGCAAGCACTCACGTGCCAGCGATAGAGCTAGTTGCGGCTTGGTGGCAGGGGATTGTATGAGACTGGTCCTTCGAAGAATAACCACATAGCCTGAGGCCTTACTCCCCTCAGACAACCAATCTCTTTAAACTGCTATGACTTTAATTAGTAGTGCTATGCCAACCAGTACATAAATAGTCAGAAGCTAGAATAAGGCAAGACTGGGAGGAAAAGCCTAAATGCATTATAATGACATCTTAAGCAATTCTGTCCGAAGTCCAAATGACTCTTTGTCTCTTAAATTTGACAAAAATGATTGAAGTTAGTGTCAATGGAAGCTTTATATCACATTGTGGCGAATATCAAGTTTAGTTGGTGATTATGACACATTGAACTGAAGCTGTACACATGCATAAATTACATGTTTATTGACATGATGGTCACTGCTGATTGGTACATATAAAACAATCAGTCACAAAACTGTGTGAATACTGGAAATTATAATAATCAACAGAACTTTGGGTAAGATAAATAGGTATGTATGTATCATAAACATCATTTATATATCAGATCCTTGAAATATTCTTGAAGTCAGTTTTAGCTTAAACTCATTGCAATGAAGTAATTGAAGAATGTGTTGCCTTAGTTCTGGTATAAGACTTGCCTGAATGATTGGATGAACCACACCCACTGATATTAAACTAAGAAAGAGAACAACAACATGTGCCACCGGAACTGACTCCCATAAATTCCCGACTATTGCGTGAACTATTATCGGCACCCAAGTAACAACATTAGCAGTCACCACAGAAAATAGAACTTTAACAAACTGAAGATGCTTTTGAAGTTTTGCTTTGGCAGTTTCCTTTTCTTGATCAGTAGAACCCTCAACTTCTTCCAAACTAGCAGTGATGTTTGTGTTATAAATAGATTTTATATGCCGTCTCACAATGCATCCTACCCAAATGGTGCAGAAGAATATGATAAAGAACTGAGGAAGTCCAACAGCTACCAGAAGAACTGAGTAATATATATTTGGTAATAGGTCAGTTCTTCCTGTGTATCTAAGCAGACAATAGGACACTGCAGGATTGTAAAATAAATCTCAAAATCTAAAAGTGGGAAGAGTTGAAAACAATAAGCTGAACACCCATATAATAGAAGTTGCAATATGACTCCTGCAAGTTGTTACAATCCTGTGTTAATTTAAAGGATATTTGATATAGACTAATCTATCTAGGGACATAAGAGCCAAAATACTAATAGTGATGAGTCCAAAGGCAGGAAAGATTAGACTCATCTGACAAAATATGCTACGTTCTTTATCGTTACTTCCGAATATAAACTCTCCAACAAACCCAGAAATGATAGAGAAAGGCATTATAAGGAGACATAGTAAGAAGTCTACAATGGCCAGGTTGAGAAGAAGGATGTAAGTAGGCTGTCTGTAGAGATGCTTCCACAAGATGGCTACTATAATGACTGAGTTGCTGGGCAGTCCCACTAGCATGAAGCACAATGTGATGGCAGCAGTAACCAGAGCTGGAATCTTGTCCTCCTCATTGCTGGAGTTCCAGTACTCTACAGTAACTGAATTAGAACTCAACCCACTGCCATCAGCACAGGAATACGACTGCAACACACTTTCATTCATGAGAACAATTCTTCACTCACTAAAAAGAGTACCATTATTAAACTAAAGACAGGGAAATTAGCCCATGAGTCCGATACCATACATTTTAGTCCGAAACTTCAAATTATCATTATAAAGACTTCTAAGGAAATTAAAGTTGGTGTAGTAACTGTAAAGTTATGATTAAGTATTAGTTGTAACCATATACAATAGGTGTCTGTCCGTCTGTCTATTTTGTGCCTTTGAGCTGTTACTTGACATAGGAACTTGGTTGTAAAATACACTACGTGGACTGAATCTAAAGGCTTCAGTAGGAAACTATGTGAAATCTAATTAAAGGTACACGTATGTACTACATTTTAGTTTTAACATGTATGACAAGTGAGAAATTAACAATTTTGAGATGTATTATGCAATTAGTTTCAGGATGAGTGTATTAGAAAATAGTAAAGAGACACTTTTAGTACTATTGGTGTCAAGACAGTAGTCTAATGCTAATATGAAAGATTATAGTAAGCCAACGGGTGCTTTCGTCAGTAAAATAGTGACTGTAGCATCATTATCTGTTTATAAAGTCAATAAAATTAAACTTGTGTTATTTAGACATCAGACTGTTCCACAAAGCTTATCAGATTAAGTATGTATGAATATTTCTGGTAAGAAAGCCTGCCAATGCAGTCATAATTCACAACTTAAGGTTACACAATAGCTAAACAATAGATCTTAAAACTCCAATTGTACTCTGAAAAGAATCTGTATGCAAAATGAATCCAAACACATCCACACAATTATACCCAAGTAATAATAGGTATGGTCTCACAACAGTAGCTCTTGGAAGCAAACCCTAAGCCATAAAAAAACAGCTTGTGGTATTTAAAAATGTAACTGGTAAAGATTTCCAATGCTAATTCACAGCAGCTTCTTGAATTTTGCATTATAGATAAAAACAACAACTTAAAGTGTAAGACTAATACTTCTTTACTGCTGAAGTAAATTTGGGAGAGTTTATCATCCTAATCATGCCCACGGGGATCATTGTACAATTAATAAAGCCATTATCTATATAATAATACAGTCAGTAACGACGACATGTGATGGGGTGTATTCATGAATAATTCATGAGATTAAACAGTTTGGTAAAGCATTGCCATCTCACGATGGGTAAGGTGTCGTCACATGCATCAGCCAGCAGTTAATTCTAAAAAAATCAGGTGCAATGGAGAGGGAAGGCAGCGTATATTTCAAAAAGGAAGGCGAAAGTACGAAAGAGAAGGTAAAGGGTTATTAATGGTAACTAAAAAGTGGGTGGAGTCGGCGAGGTAAGGCGGCTTAAGAACAGAAGAGATGGCAAAAAGGCGAACAATTAATTGTAACTAAAAAGCGGCTGGAATTGACGAGTAAAGGTGGGGATTAGTTTCCAAAAGGAAGGTGACAGTATGCAAAAGAAGGCAAAAAATTTCGCAAAGCTTAAGTTCACAATCATGATAGTAGGACAGAAATTCAGAAGCAGGAGAGATAGACTAAGGAAAGTGGACTCCATGACTCAAGATGAGCTGAAGAAAGGAAAGGTGGGGGATAAGATATTAAAGCTGAGATACGTAGTTCAGACAAAAGAGAGCAGGAGAATGAAACTTATGTAACCTTAACCAATGGTAGAGAATGATAACTGAGTAATTAAACTTGTGCTACTGCATTCTTATTTCGCAATACGTCAAGCGCCACTTATGGCCGAGTACTTGCTAGTCTCAATAATTATAGTAAATCACAGCCTATGCATACACACATTTTTAGCTGATACATAATAGTTAGTAAAGTATCATAATTATCTGAAAGGGAAAAAGCAACTGAAAGGAAAAAAATACGGAAAGAAATAGAGTACCATGTGGGACTCGAACTCTCGACTGTCTTCGTATGGCACACTTTGGAGAGATCGACAAAGGAAGAGAAGGGAATCCATGAATTGAGAGGAATGAAAAAACTCGGGATAGCTCAGGAAGAAAGGGATCAGCGGAGGGAGACTAATAAATTAGAAGACCAAAGCTCAGGAACTTATGCACTGCCTGAAAAGTGTCCATTGACAACCATAACAAAGCTGTAAAATAATGTATAATGTGTAGACAACTAGTTTGTTAACCTCTACAATGTTTTGTTAACTCTAGTAATCAAGACAGTTTAGTTACTGATTTTGTTATGGTTGTTAATGGATTCTTTTCAGGCTGTGATGGCAGATGTAAAAAATGACCGAAATATTTTTTCAAAGATTTTATGTCACCTGCAAAGTTCAGGAAGGAAATCTAAAAGAATTTTTCTCTCAAATAGAATCAGCCATACCCACCATCTTTGTCAAACAGGGGAAAATTAAAAATTTGGCAAAAAAAAATCTGATATCATCACTTGCTTGGAGGATGAAGTGAACACAGAATACACAAATGGTACATCTGAAGTTGGAGCAGCTATAGTGAATATATATATTGAAGCAAGTGTCTTCAAAAATTTAAGTGATTATACCAGAGATATCTTTCTTCCATATGTGAAATTGCAGGTAGACAGGTAGACAAGGTCAAAAAGTTGATATAGTATGGGGACTAATAATGGCAGGTTCACTGAAGCAGAAAACTCGAGAAAAAAGAGGCAAATGAGTTCGTAGACATGTAATGCCACAGAATGCCATCCCTAAAAATTGGAAGGAATTTTTGAAAACAACATGAACTTTTTTCTTTTCTTAGCCGTGAGGCTATTATCAAATACTTGGTTTATTTTAGTTTTCATAGGACAAAAGCTTAAATTTCCTGTAGTAACTCATTTAGGACATTTCATGCTTCACCACCTTTCCTGTAGTGGATAGGGCTAAATGTCCTATAGTGCAGGGCATATATTTAGCCCTATCATGTAGAGGAATGGTGGTGAATGCATGAAATGTCCTAAATACGTTACTACAGGAAATTCAAATTTTTGCCCTGTGAGTTTTGAAGTATTTTACTTTTGGTAAGAATAACTAAGACTAAGCTGTAGAGAACACGAAAAAACTAAAACTAAATATTTTAGAAGACAGTAAATTCAATAGTAACTAAAACTACCAGTAGAGTGGATGACAAAAACTAAAACTAAGTAATTTTTATTGTAAAGAATTCACCTTGAATTACAGTCATTTTTAAATGAAGATATAAATTACCATCAAGTAATTATTCTCTAAAGATAAAATATATCATACTTTATTTATAAAACCTAAGATTTCATAGAAATATGCTTATTTTAAAGTTATTTGGGAAAACTACTAGTACTACTTTCTTGAAGGAGTCTCATTATTGAAGAATTTGAGAGACAATGTAAATAACTAAAACTAAGCCAATTGATAGTATAACTAACTAAATCTTTTACGTGATATTGAAGAAATACTAAAAACTAAACTAAATCTTCAGGGAGAATTTGGGAAAAAGCTAAAACTAAGCATTCAAGATATTTTTTAGTATGAATAACTAAAACTAAGAAAATCTGGAATCTCTAAACCAAAACAACACTGGTTTATCTTTCATACTCTCTCTCTTTTGTTACCCTAAAGCTGCCAGTCTCAATCAGCTGATGAAGTTAAACCTGGCTAAATAATCTAAATTGATAACACTTTTGGTGTAAAAATGAGTTATATTACTGTAGTTGTACATATAATGTCCAATAGTTCATCTATGAAGAAATTTAATACATGTTTTCAGAAGATGGACAAGAGTTTAGCAATCTCAACAGATCTTCACACCATCTAGGAGATACAAAACACAAAGATTACAGAGTAAAAGAAGTCACCATGGTGTAACTCACTTGGGATTTCTATGCTTAGCTTTCACCAAATCAACTTGCTCCTTGAGAAGATCAGGATCCAAACACATACTTTTTCTTAATACATCAAAGACAGCTTCCTAATACACCAGAACAAATGCCACAGTCACAACAAGCGTTTAAAGTTGTGTGGGCCAAACTTTATCAACCCACTGACCTGGATATCTGTTGAGGAATCGTCTAAGTGAATGAGTAAACCTTTGAACATTGCTTCAGTGTGTGCTCTATATAGAGACGTGTCATAAGCATCTGGAAATGCCCTAAAATTGTGTATTATGTACAGAATTATATCATACATGTACACATTAGGAAAAGCCAAAATAACATATCTATACTGGTCTCAGTTAATGTGTGGCTTACAGTGTTTAATACTTTTACTGTATGCATAGGCTGCCAATAATCGACCTGAATTTTTACACACACACACTATCTTCTTTCCCAAAGGTCACGTGATGATGGAGTTTCCACTAAAACAATAAACTTTTATTCGAGTTGCTGACATTTTTTCATAAAAAAGGCATTCTGATCTGAGATATGAGCTTTTGTACTGGACTACCTCAAATTCTATTACTAACGAACGATACCTATTGTAATATTACATTGAAATTATTGCTCTATTAGAGATATGTATTATCTCAAAGAAGTCATAAGCAAAGTGTAGCCACTCCTTCCCACTTTGGTACCGCTAGAAAAAACAAAACAAATAACAACAAACAAACACAATAAGTAAAACAGACTACAACAAACTAAAATAAACAAAAACCCTAGCAACTATTACATCACTCCATGTTTCTATTGTGGGTGTCTCTATGAAAGTCTGTATTGATAATAAAACTTTCCGTAAATGTCCGTAAACTATGCCAGTAATTAACAGAACTAGGATAGTTGATAAAAGATACCAGTCAATACTAGGCAGCATATGCTACCATTAAATTGTGAAAGTGAATTAGTCAGATACTTACTCCACGTATGATGCCATCGTTCTGGTTACTTCAACTCTTATCTCATCACTGTTGTCATCAAGTCTCTTCAGCAAATCTCCATACAGAGTATGAAGTTTATCCGCTGCACAATGTAACATTAGTTTTAATTAAATTGACTATAATGGTAAGAACATTTGTGACCGTCTACAGGAAAATCGGGCACAATGCGGCCCCGACGAAAATTTTTTTTTTGCACTTACACACTCCTCCGCAAGCAGATATTAAGCTCTCCAAGTTTTATCACCGTAGCTTTAGCCATTCCCGCTATATATCACCTAACCGTTCCCTTCGTTAGGCTTATTTAATACAATTTTAAGAACTAAATCGATCTTTTTGCGCGTCTACGCATGCCGCGTTGTGCCCGATTTTCCCATAGACGGTCACATTTCATGTTTGTGTTTGGAAATTTGATTAAAAGAATAGAAAGAAAGAAGGGATAAATCAGTGAATAGAATTAAAACTTGATTAGTAGTAAATGTGAACTGCTGATATATGTGACCAGTTTGGGGAAAATCTGCCTAAATGCAGCATCTAAGGTTTACCATTTTTTCCGACCAATAGGTTGCACGGGGCCTTGTATTCCGCATACTATTAGCATGTTCCTCCGTGGCACTATAAACTAAACCGGTTGCAGGCAGATTGAAAGAAGTCAAATAGACTTAATGTAGGCCTCTTTGAGAAACTATAATGGTGAAAATTGTGTGAGTACGTGTAAGTGAATTAGTTAGATACAGTCCTCCCCCCTGCTGTTAGTGAAAAGCCTGCAAAAAGATTTCTTAGCAACGCACTTAGCCTCATAGTCGAGTTCTAGAGCTTGCCAGAGCTTACAACTGTGCCATAAGTTATAGTTGTCCTTTGTTTATCCATTTCAGCCATTATAAAAAAATCAACCCATAAGACTTTACCTGTGGATCCTGAAGAAAAAAAATGTTCGCTGCGTTGAGGCTGATTTTCCTAAAACTGGTAACATAATTATAAGTTTGATTCCTTAGGTCCTAAACCCATTATGTATGTATAGCAATGGATGTACAATATATATGAAAAATTCCATATGCTAGACCCGAACGTGCCTCATCCTCTGTGTTAGATCACCATAATTAATAAGTACAATATCACACAATTTATTTAAATTTGTGAATTCATGGAAGTTACATACCATCAAAGCTCTTGTACGCAAAGAGAGACCGCAGAACTCTACAGGAGACCAATCTAGTGGACTGGTTGTCATCATCCAAGCATGACACCACCTACAAAATTGAACATAAGTCAGCAACAAAATTAATTCCTCCCAAGGCTGTATGCTAGTCTACCTGAGGTAGTATTTCTGTGCCAAGTTCATTGACTACATCAGCAGCCAACTCTTTGTTCTGTAGCAATGCCTGCAAACCAGTCATAGCTGCAGTCCTTATAGCACCAGCAGTTCTAGATGTGAACATTAAAGTTAAATCTCACTGTAAACATTGTGTATCTATCATTGAGTTACTAATTTTAAAGTGCTTCTACAGTTATTCTGCATGAGAGCATTTTTTTTCAAAGCAGTACAGTAGGCGACAAAATACAGTTCCATATTCCGTCCTGTAGAACGGCCGTGGCACAAAAAACAAAACCAAAAACAACAAAAACGGTATTTGGTAAAAAAAAAAAAGGCCATTCCATTCAACCGCATTACTTTTTTTAACCTTTCTTGCTCACCGCATACATCTCGCTCTAAGAAATATAAAAAATAGTCTATCCAATCACACGTTCCGATATTTTGTGATAAGGCCTTTGCGGGCTTATATTTTCTACTACTGGAGGTCCATCAAACAGAAGACGAGAAGTGCGGACCTGGTTATAGCGGTGTGCCTGTCACAGCTTCAGTTGGCAGCTTTATTAAAGTAAGCTAAAATTTTGTATGAGCTTTTTGCACTATCCCTGTAGCTTTTAAGAGTGATACAAGGCCTTAGCTTGCTGATATAGCTATGGAAGAGTTTCTAGCTAGAAGGTTCATATCAGTGAATTGACAGAAAATGGTTAACCGTTTTTTTACCATTACAGTAAATGGTGTCGGCTGTTTAGTTAACACGATATGGAACGCAACAGTAAAAACTACAAGTTAAAAAAATACCATTTTATGGCCATACTCTGGGACAGAATCGTGGATTTTTTTTTTGGCACCTACTGTATATAGCTAATACATTAATCTTTAGGATATAATCTAAATCATATATTAAAAAACAAAACTAAAAACTTTTCAATTAACTTTAGCTGAAACAATGTACACAAAAAACAATGCATACTCATTGTTACTAGAGCTTATCAATACTTACCTCCCTGCCTTCCACACCAAATTAGGTAGAAGAATTTCTATCACCACACTACTAGCAAACTTGGAAAAAGTATTCTGGGAGTTCAATGTAGCAGAAAGCTCCAGCAAGAGACGAATCAACAGAGATATGAAACTGTCGAACAAAATAGTCAAATTCACTGAGGTCAGGATACATACATGAATATATCCATAATAAACATACGCACTTACTGCAATCGAATTTCTGGTTCTCTGTCTGTGTGCAGACAGTAGCACAAGATGGGAATGACATCATCTAGAAGTTGTCCTATAATCGGCCCACTACCAGATAGCAGACTACCAAACATGTAGCAGTCTGACGAGTGGATGTTCCAATTCTTGTAATTATTCTATGTACATGATGGACAAATTACTTAATAAATATATACATGTATATAAAATCCTATCAGTCTATGTACCTTTAAATTATTTAAAATGTCTTTGCTGTGCTTGCTAAATAGTGAGGATACACCTTCTAAGTTCTGAGCTTTTGCTAGGGAAGTCCAACACTTGTTCACCTGTGACAAGTAGGTGTTAAAAACAAGCACATATTCTAATAACTCATCAAGATGCATGTGTACTCCTACCTATTAAATACTAATGATTATTCTTTTGTACAACATGCTGCTACAGTCTGGTATTAGAGCTATGTATGTACATATACCTTTTCACTGAGAGACTGAGAATACTTTGATGAAAATAGTCTCAGAGACACTGTGAACAATGGCAAACTGTATCTTTCACAATCTTCTTGAGCTCTGTCTATTATGAAGAGAATGACATCCAGCAGTTCTTCAAGGAGAGGAAGATGTTCAGACTCTCCTACTTCAGTCTCATTAACACATTCCACT
>WLWD01006057.1_pt1 | contig 128398 bp, 116 predicted proteins | sample 6712731 | NCBI WGS metagenome assembly WLWD01 (sample SAMN12718690, study PRJNA576275) | sponge metagenome | isolation source: marine sponge | host: Mycale hentscheli | place: New Zealand: South Island, Marlborough, Capsize Point | collected 2014-11-01 | reverse complement strand
CCTTGGTACAATGTTTAATATATTAGACATCTATTTTCTTATGCACAACCACAGTCTACCCTTTAGCAAGTGTGTCTAACACTATTTATATTTAAAGTACTGTTATACACATATTCTTATCATTTGGTAGCTGACTTGCCCCTACTAATTACTCTATATAGCGTGAATAAATAGTAGAACAAAGTGTCAATTTTGAATACAGCTGTTTATTAATCAATAGCATAATATATGCATTGAGTTTGTGTAGATAATTTAAGAGTACCAGTTAAAGTCGTGTATCACCTAATTTTAATTCATGTCCGAACCCATGCAAAGGTTTAGTTATTAGTAGAGAGAATACATCTAATGAGTAAAGGAAGGTTGATAAAGAAATTATGAAAACTTTAGTTGTAGCTTCTATGTGTATTTTGCTAGGTGAATCCCCTGTTTGACAGTGGTGGAATGACTGCATTGATGGGTGCCAACTTGCTCTATGAGATGTTGTGTGTCCTGCCTGGTGTCAAGTACAAGGACAGTGTCATCAAGTACAGCAAAGACTGGCTGTGAATTTTCAGACACCTTCAGTATTTATTCATTTATAAGCATGTACATACGTGTGTGTGGACAGCTATTTATTTGTCGATATTGTATAATAGTCTTCCATCTATTCACAAATTTGGGGAATGATTGTTTGGAGCAGACCCTGTGTGGGTTCACCTGTGTACTTCACCACCTCTCTCCCTCCAAAATCGGCTGCTATGAAGATCCTTTACCTATCGCGTCGCAGACACTTTACCAAACACTAGTGATTGGTAAAGGGTCACGCTGCCCAGATCCTGCTGGCAATCAATGTGAAACTGGGGCTTGCTGCGTCTGCAAACTCTTCAATTAAGAAGATGAATCATGTTCGAAACCTACTCGCTTCGCGTAGCGGGGTTAGACATTTCTCCAAGAAACTGTTGAATCAACCGAAGGATGGAGACGAGCTTGTGAGAACTGGAGGCATCCCCTCACTCTTCAGGCTACCCATTCAGGAAGACCACCCAGCTGGACTGGATGCTTGCTTCGTAGGAGTGCCCATGGACCATGCTGCTGGGAACAGGTCTGGGACCAGACTAGGGCCCAGGGGGATACGTTTGGAATCCTGCAGAATCCATCCCATGAACGTCACGGGAGCATGTCCGTTTGAGTCCCTGCAGGTAGCAGATATTGGAGATGTGCCAATTGTGCCCTATAGCATCCCTAGAACTGTAGACATCATCACTGAGTACTTCAAGCGCATAATGGATGCCAATTGCACTCCATTGACCATGGGAGGGGACCATTCTATCACTTATCCCATCTTACGGGCCATTGGGAAGAAGCACGGGCCAGTGGGTGTGGTACTCATAGATGCTCATACTGACCTTCAGGATAGTATTATGGGGGAGAAGGTTGTCCATGGAACACCGTTTAGATGGGCCATTGAAGAAGGCTTGGTGGATCCTAACCTGTTCGTTGAGATAGGCTTGAGAGGAAGTATGTTGCTAAATGAAGTAACTGATATCTATGATTGGGCCCAGCAAAAGGTAATTAGTACAAGAGGTAAATAACAACAACAAACAATCAATTGAAAATAATTACGAAATTACTGTCTTGATAAATGATTAAGAAAAATAGAATGTTTTGTTGTTGTTGTTTTTAATTTTTTTTATTGTGTTTGCATTTGTGGATGTATAATAAGGGAGTTCATCAAATATTTGCGAGTCAATGCTGGCACAAGTCAATGGTACCACTTATGGAGAAAGTTCGAGATCTCCTGAAAGACCATCCAGTGTACTGCTCCATTGATATTGACGGCATCGACTTAGGCTGCTGTCCAGGAACAGGTGAGGTAAGGGCGGTTGTATAATTTGTTGTTGGTTTTTCCTTCTTTCTATTATATATGAATAAGTCCGTAGTTATTATGCTTAATATAACCCCCTTTCCAAAATTAAGTGTAATTATCGTTGCTCCAAACCACAATGCTGGGTGGCCCTGGGGTCTCCACACCCCCAGCCAGAATTTCCCCCTTCCCCTAGAATTTTGTTAGTTAATATAGTACATTAGCTGGAGTTGAATTCTATAGTAAGATCATAAAATCATGCATGGGTAACCAACCAGTAATAAATGAGTATACATTATCATGTTATAGGCATGTGCACTGAAGTAGTACGGGTTACAAAAAGGGTGTGGTTAAGTACGCACAGTTGTCTATCATCCCCTATAAAAAAAATCCCATATGAAATCCTGCCATGGCTATGTTATTAAAAGTTTCAACTGTTTGTCTTGTAGGTTTTCCTGAAGTGGCTGGACTGACGTCCGTCCAGGTATTAGAGATTGTGCGAGGCTTGAGGGGCTTGAACGTCATTGGGGGTGACGTGGTGGAGGTACTAACTACGTAGCAATATTGCATTATATTTCGGGAAGTGACGCATAATAACTCAATAGTGACAATGGAACATAACCATAGAGCTGTGTTGTATGCAATGGAACCTCTGATAGTGAACTGTAAGAGCAAATTACCTCTTTTTAATGAACTTCCCACTTTCCCCCCTCCAATAGAAAATACATTTGCTTACAGCAAGCAAGCTCTTATTCGTGAAAGGAAAGCCCTGATCCCAAATTGTCTCAGTTGGGAGCTTCTACTGCATCTGATCCCTATTTGTTCTCAGTTGAGAGGTTCTTCCGTATCAGCTTTGTTAGTTATTTATTTGTGTAGATAAATTAATTAAAAATGACATTATTTATTTATTTATTCAGATAAATCCGTTCTATGATAACGGTCACGTTACATCTCTCATGGGAGCTAATCTGCTGTTTGAGTTATTATGCGTCCTTCCAGGAGTGAAGTATAGAGACAACAGTTTCGTAAATACCACTACGTGGATCTGAACAATGTGGTGAATTGCCCCTGCCACACGGGAAATTAGTGTTTCTGTGTGAGTGAAACATAACATATTCAAGTGATATGAACCTACGAGTTATTTGAAATAAAAAGCAGCATTCAATTTTTAAATGTTTTATTGTACTTTTATTACAGAGATTATAACAACAACAATGATAATAATAATAATAATAATAATGTGTAGAATCAATAAATACTTAATAGACTTATGTGTGATAATGATTGGGGTCGCTCCAATTTAGCTGCAATTTCAAATTACATTTGCAAAGAGGCAATTTTCAAATCCATAGTATAAAATACACACCACACGCGTGCAGTCTTACCAATTCTTATGTCAGCAGAAGCAAAATTGCTACAGCATAGCTAGTCCCATGGAAACCAGTTTAGTACACAATGAAACTTAGTTACTTATAATAGCTTGCGTTCCATTCACGTTGGCTGCTGTTGAGAGTCAGATTGCTTTTCCGAGTCCTTTGTAGAGAGGTTCCACTACAGTCAAAACTACACAATGTGTAGCAGAGGCTCTCTTACTTGTAGTGATTTGGTCTAACTTGAATTAACCACCAAATTGGTCCCCCCTAGCTTGATAAAGTAATCTAATTGGTGGTCCCCTCCTGACTAGTGAAAATGTCTGATTATTGGATTAACATTGTAGCAAGCACATTTCATTCAGTTATGATATTACTTACTTCCCCCATCTATCACACAAATTAGATAATTAGATACACTGTAGTGAGCAAAAAAAAAAACAAAAAAAAAAGTTTACTCAGATATTTTCATTCAAATGCATACCATTATACAAATGTGTGAAGTAAAATAATTTAATGAATGTTAGAAGTGATCATTGGCTGAGTTTCTGCGTCAGTTCTGGAACAGCCTATAAAATGTGGGACACAAGAGGGAAGGAAACAACAACACAATTATTCAAATAGCAACTATACATGCGTATATATCCCATAAATAAATTGTTAATTGATGTGAGAATTACAACCAACTATTCTGCACCACTTAGTAATACTGAACACATGACACTATTCAACTCGCATATAAGAAGCATTACAAGACGAAAAAAAATTCATCTTTATTACATCTCTAAAATCCAAACTCATCACGTCTGAGTGGGGTGGCACAGCACACCAGAGCTTACCTTGAAAAGATCTTCCACTAAGCCAAAGTCTGCCACCTGGAAAATAGGAGCATCTGGATCTTTGTTAATGGCTACAATCACCTTGCTGTCCTTCATGCCCGCCAGATGCTGGATAGCTCCAGAGATGCCCACAGCTATGTAGAGTTCCTGTGGAAACAAGGGAATTACTGGTAAGGAACAGAGAATATGGGAATGTCTCTGTTCTATCTTATACTAACAAACACCAGTTCACCTTCCTCCCCTCCTTTACAACACACACACACACACACACACCAACTGACCAGCCCCAGGCAAGTTTTTCTCGCTTTACCGAATACAAACCTGCCAAACAGCTGCTTTCATATATATGGTAACAGTCATTAGTATAATTGGAGTGGTTTTTTTATATTATAAGAGTGCAAGGCTGCTCCATATGGTAAGGTGTATTTCGTATGGTAATGTGTATTTCGTATGGTAAGGTGTATTCCGTATGGTAAGGTGTATTCCGTATGGTAAGGTGTATTCCGTATGGTAAGGTGTATTCCGTATGGTAAGGTGTATTCCGTATGGTAAGGTGTATTCCGTATGGTAAAGTGTAGTACAGTACAGACTCAACTCACTGGTGCCACAATCTTGCCAGTCTGGCCTACTTGCATGTCATTAGGGACGAAGCCAGCATCCACTGCAGCTCTTGATGCTCCCACTGGAGAAAGATAGTTATGCAATAGCAGTCAACATCTTCACACACACACACACACACACACCTGCAGCTTTGAGTTTCCCAGCAAGGTCATAGAGCAGCTGGAAATTCTCTCCATTCTTCATCCCTCTACCTGCATTATCATTGATCATTGCAAACATAATTTCTAATGCAGTAACACTGTCAATTATCCCATGGGACCACAGGGGGGGGGTCCATTGGGAGGAAAATAAAATACTCTGTGGCTCCTTGCCTCCCAGCAGCACCTCAGATGCTGTCTAATGTATTCTACTAGATGGGTTAATTAGGTAATTAGGCAATACGATTATAGGAGTCACTCGTATACATGGGATGGAGACCTCACCAAAACACACACACACACGATGGCAAAGGTGGACATAATGATTTCTAAGGTTCATTTTTTTTTTTACTAAGGTTGGATTTCACTGTGAAAGTAAGACAAGTTTTTAAAACCTCAGTTTGTATTTACCAACTCACCTCCTGACACTACCACACTGGCAGAACTCAGGTCAGGACGATCACTCTTACTCAATTCCTGCGATATCCAACCAGACACCTTGTTGTCAACTCCAACACTCACTGGTCACACACACACACACACACACACAGAAATCTGTCTTAATTTAATGTCACAGCTCAACCAACTACCAAAACATAAACTACTTATACAGTAGAACTTCAGTTATCTGAACATTTCAGTTAATCACTCTTCTATAGTGATCAATTATCTGAATATTTCAGTCATCTGAACACCTCTCAGTCCCAAGGTGTTCACAGTCATCTGAACACCTCTCAGTCCCAAGGTGTTCGGATTACTGAAGTTCTATAGAATCAGGTATTATCTGAATGTTTGCAAGCAAATCAAGATCAATTACTGCTACTTACAGTCTTCAGATGCAGCGGAGCCACCAGTTGATTCTGCTGGAGGAAAGGCAGTCCCTCTCACCGTGACAACCTTCACAGAGTCGTTGGACTTCACCGTCTGAATTGCGTTGCCCGCATAAATGGTACGCACAAACACATCCTCGGAAGAAACGCCAATTATATCTGACACTGGAGCTACATTTAACTTAGCTGCTACCCGAGGAAGTACATTCTAAAGGAACACACAATGGAAAAAAATAATAAATAGTTGAACTGGTTTATAACGGCGTTACTAGTTTGCACTTTGTTAAATTTATCTTGATAGTTTAGTTCTATTACTTCAATATGGTTGCAACCTTACCTTCCCCACAGCACTTGCTCCAGAAAAAATATGAGAAAATTTGAATTGCTCTTGAGCAGCTAATATGACTGGTGTTAGGGCTTCTGGAAGAAAACCCTTGAAAGCAGCATTCTGTGCTACCAGGAGCTTGGTAATGCCTTCAACACTGGCCAACTCGCTTGTGACTTTAGTGCAGTCTTCTCCACAAACGAGAGCAGTAATTTCTCCACCTACTTTCTTTGCTGCTGTCACAGTGTTAAGGGTGATAGGGGATAGGGCTTCTCCATTGTGATCAGCCAAAATCAGCGAACTGGCTTGCCTGCTGAACCTCTGAGTAAGAATTAAGAATTTTATAACCTCACAATTACCCCAGACTACTTACTAATCCCCGTGACGATAATCTTCTCAAGGCCGAAAGATACGCCATTTGGTATTGAATAGGAATAAGTTTAAAAGGTCACTCTACGGTGTGCTTTAATTAGAATTGCCCCAGCTGTAATATTCTGCACTCTGATTCTACAGAGCAATTTACTTAATAGTATAAAGCCTACTTGGAAATGTTTCAAGACAATATCTTAGACTCTATTAGTTCAATTCAGCTACCATTAGGGAGCTCTGGCACTTTTAATAAAGCACCACTAGGGAACCTTACCCACCCTTCTAAGCTGGCTAAAAGGTTCATTAACAATTTGTGCAAAGTTTTGTGTATTAGTGAGCTGCATTAATTCAGGAAGAAGCCAGTTTGTATTGAAGACAGAACATCATGTTCATTAGTCAGAAATGCTAGGAGAAAGAGGAAATTGGACTGTCCAGACATTTTTGACCACTTAGCAATGTTGCGGCTGAAGCAGCAGAAATGTGAAGAAGAAAAGTAAGTTGTATGTCTGAACTTGTGCCATTGGATGTGGTACTGACACAATACGGCTATATTTTATTCATAAATTTTGAGATAGTTCGTAGAAGCAGTTCGCATTGGGGGGTTCGGATTTTGAAGACGCAAAAAGCCACACCTACTTTTGTTTCCTCGTTAATTCCACAAAAACAAAAAAGATAAGTGCACTAAAGCTTTTGTTCTATGTATTATACTTCCAAACTATAAGTTCATTAAACACAGTTGATATTCGAGAGAATAGCGGTATTATTCTCGAGTAACCAGGCTTCTAACCACTACGGTGAGCTGTATATAAACAGTGCAACATTAATACGCCTTTTTCGTACACTACAAGTTATTTAATAGTAGGGCATGTAAACTGCCCGTTCAAAATGTATTGGAAAAATTGCTATAACTAAGTGAAATAGCACGGGACAAAGTGAAATGCCATGGTAGCTTAAGTGAAATGCCATGGTAGCTTAAGTGAAATAGTAAGGGTAAGTGCGCAAGCATGCAGCTCTAGCCTTGGAAATGTACAGTTGTAGTTTCTAGTTGGAGACAACGTCATTCTTTAGCACAGAAGCTCTACCCCTATTAGACAGAATTTTTTCAACAGATTAGGAGGAGCCAAACCAAAGTTCAAGAGAAAGTTTACAGAGATAGTGACTGCACTATACAGTAGCCACACTGTAAATGATTTTTAGCTTACAGTAGTCTTGTGCAGTTTTTATAAAGCTGGCCTACTATTAGCATGTGATAACACAGGTAACCATGCTATTCGGGATTAATAGCATGAACAACGTGATTAAAATAACACGAGGCAAATCTGAGTGCTATTTCAATAGCTTTGCGAGTGCTGCTACTGATCCCTAATAGCACAGGTTACCCATGCTATCACTCGCTAGTAGTAGGCCAGCTTTTTTCTTTTCTTTTTTAATCATTTGCAGTGTAGCTTCACTATATAATGCACTCACTATCTGTGTATTTCAGGTTTAACTTTCTCAGATACTTCCCGATGGCTCCCTTTCTAATCTGTTGAAAAATTTCCGTTGCTTGTGCTATTAATATCGAATAGCACGCTTACCCATGCTATTACTCTTACTAATTAATAAGTGCATTACGTTACACTTTATAAAGAATAGATGTAACATAGCAAGCTTTACTCATGCCGATGTGAGAGCGAAATTTTGTATCCAAGGAGCTGAATGTTTATTAGGTCACTTGGACTCAGACTAGGCCATTCATAAACAGAGTATGAAGTACATCTAGGGAAACAGCAGAGAATTCAATCGCAGGTTCAGCACAGTCGAACAGATGATAATATTCCAGAAGTTATATGTGGGGTGTGGCTAAATATTTACTTCCGGTCCATGGGTTCGACCGAACCCCTCTACCCCCCCCCCCCCCCCCCCCCTGGCTACGGGTATGCATTACATGTGTTGGTGTTGACATGCACATAATAGAAAGGGTAGTCTAGCATTGTTGGACATTTTCTTTTTTTGGCTACATAGGAAAAGGTGTCTTGGGACAATTAGGTTATTGTATTCAATGTTTGTATTCTCAAAATGTGAGTGAAGGTATATAAGACAGTTTCCACTTGTGAACTATAGCGTGGTTTTCAAAAATTTGTTAAAAAAGTATTGTTTATTCCGAGTTGCTGATATGGTTGCCACCTATGCTGCACTTGTGTTTGGAATATTTGCTAGGTTGTGGCAGTTTGCAATTTGAACGTAATTATAAGTATGTGCAAGCTGTAGTAGTTTGGGAGGCTTCTAATGCTTAGGCATGTGACACACAAGTGTTCAAGTTACAGAAAACTATTTGCTGTATTCTCGTGTATGTATATCTATTGAGTGATCTTCTCTACTGTGGTTATAGGATGTTATCGCATTCTCTTTGGCTTAATTTATGATGAGATGCTGTAATTGAGTGAATAGTCTCAGTTCATAAAGTCTACACAGAGACTTTGTGTAATTTGTAGCAATACCGGTTAGATTACAAATAAATGGGATAGTGTGACACTCCTCCAATACTGCATGCCCTGAACTCTTACTGGATTATCCCATCTTGTCAGGATTCTGTTGCCTCCTGCACCAACCAGCAAGCATGCTTGCAAGGGGCGTTTTAATTGACCTAAATAGCTTCCTTGATAATTTTACAAATAGGTTATAGTGTTTTATGAGAGAAATGAGGCTGCAATACGTCATTGTAACTGTAAAATTGCTAATACTTTTTATGAAAGTATGAAGTGAATGCTTACAGTCAAGTGAGACTATGCTCATGTGGTTATAAGGTTTCCTGGTCCACCAAAAAAAAAAAATTAAATTAAAACCTTTTCCAACCATTCTTTAGTTTTGTTATATAGCATTTACTATGTTTACAAGACTATAGCTCCTTCTTAACCCTCACTGTAGTCAACCCTAACATTTATGTTAAAGGAATAGTTGGTTGATTTACCGCGATCTTGCAGACAACTTACTGATTTAATACTGTACAATTTTGCCATTGCTATTCTATTAGCACACTATTAGATAGCTGTTGTAGTAAGTTTAATGATTGTTTGCTTGGGGTTTTTAGGACACAGAAAGTTCCGGTCTCTCCTGTCCTAGAAACTTACTGCGGTGACTTTCTTTCTCTACATCCCACTCCAAGAAAGCGTTTAAGTGATGATCAGGAAGGGCCAGGATGCTCGCTGGCATCTTTCAGTCTCTCTGAGCCTGGCAATCAGTGTTTAGAAGAAGAATGTGAAGACGAGGTTGTCAACGACATTGTGTCTTTAAAGGGGCATCATCATTCGTTACCCATTTCTACGTGTGCGTCCTGGGACGATGGGATTAGCCAGGAATTCAAAACAACTCGTGCTGTTCCCTGTTTCTCCATGGCGCACGCTGGACCAAGCAGAGGTCAACTACAGCTAGCCAGAGTTGTATCCTTGACTAGTTCAGGGGCAACACGTGTTGAGTACATGTCAGTTCTATCTATTAAGGGAATAGTTGTGATTAAACTGGAGTTGTTTATAAGTTGTTTATGGGTTGTTTATGGATTTTTTTGTTTACTGTCTACAGATGGTCAGTCAACGATGCATCTTACTTGTGTTTTTCCCCCTGTGCATAAAATTAGTTCCCTTGTGCACACACACCCCAGCAAGTTCGTGTGGGATGCGTATCAGAATCCACCATGTACGAGTGTGTTTATGTCTGGTGGGGATGGATGCATATGGTAGTACTAATTGAGTTATTGAGTTTTCATTGTTATTCTGTTGTGACCCAGTGAGAACAGCGTGAGATCATGCTTGCCACATACTAACATATATTCAGTTACATCCTCTGGATTAAAGTGAACTCAGATAGGAGTAGGGCCATTACTTTGGGTGTTCTGAATTATACTATACTCTTTCTTTTTTCCCAGCAAAGGCCATAAAGCTTCTCATTCTCTGCAAGTGAGTCCTTCATAATCCTCCTCCGGGAGGTTATTCCCCCCAGGGTACTCGAATGATGGCTCTCTGCTATGACAAGTTGTTTTTGTGTTAACAGTGCAGTCTGCATGTGGAGGAAGTCTGGTCTAAAGTGTGTATCTGATGTCATGATGTGTTTTCATAACTCGCATGGTTAGAGGGTTGCATGAGACTCTGGTATGATGTCTATTGTTGTTGTTGTTGTAATTATGGTGGGAGTGAGTGTATTTGTTTTCTGGGATACGAAGTCAGTACCCAGAAACTTGCATTAATCCCCTATTCTTACAAGCACAAGGATTGCTCAAGGTGCCTGTTTTTTTTTTTTTTTTGCTGTTTTTTTTTTGCTGTTTTTTTTTTTTGCTGTTTTTTTTTTGTTTGTTTGTTTTGTTTTGTTTTCTCTTTTACTAATCATACAAATTCTTTTAAATACTTTTGTACTATTCCGTAGCTTATCTTGATATTAATTTGCTGTACTGTAGGTTTGATTACGAAACATTTCCTAAAAGTAAAAGTAAATCAGTTGACTAGCTACTGTCGAGTTGTCTTGGAAATATGCAAAGATAAACATAACATCAGCAGGAATAAAAAATAAACAAGTGCATCAACATTATAATAAATATAGTACGAGACGGATTTGTAACATTAAACCATGTTTCCATGGTTGTTTGGTGCTCCCAGCTTGTGTGCATACATTCTGTAGAGTGTCGTGGTCTAGCAAATGATTAAGCTTTTTCTGAAAAAAAAAATCAAGAAATTGAGACATAGTAAAGACACTATAAAAGTGGTGTAAACACATATGTGCATTCTGTGGTTTAACAAGTGCATCAATGTGACAATGGCCGGTTATACGTGTAAGTGATTTAATTTGGAGATCTAGTGCCTCAGAAACCTCCAATGTCATAGGTTCAGGGGCTTTATTTTTTCCCTTTTCCACGTCCTGAGGGCACAGAATCTGGTAAATGTTGACCTCAAACTGTTGTTGAGGCTATACACAAAGTATTTCCATTTCCATTACGGTTGCCCTGCAAGTATTCTAAGCCAGTGGTGTTGATACATGACAAGTGCACAGAGATGATTACGTGAAAGAGATGGGGGGGAAATGGCTTCTGTTTGCTCCATGGGATCTCTGGTATTGGCCCAGTTTAAAGATATAGACAGCTGTTTCTGTTCCGAACTACGGAGCTATTCCCCTGGTTTAGCACATAGTTGACATTTTTTTCACATAGCAAATGTCTGAAGTGATCATTTATGATATGTTCTGGAATGTAGTGGATGGCGTGTCATGTATCTGTGTCTGTGTGAACATGGCAACTGTGCATAGTCTCACGGAATATTAGCAACCAGACACTATCCAATGGATTGACATTGGATTAGTTTAAAAAAATAATAATAAAAAGAAAAAAGAAAAGAAAGAAAGAATAAACTCGTTGACCTATTCATGCATATTATGGGATTGGTTAGATAAGAAATTTTTTTTTTCCAAACTGTTCTCTAAACTATCTCTCCATTATAGATTAGCTTTACTTCACTCTTTTTTAAATAAAGTTTTTAGTAAAGTTCCACTTTTTCCCTATTTGTTGCACTTTGCCGGGCATGAACCCTCAGTTCCAGACTAGCTAATTAGCTGCAGCAAGTCCAATGTTCCGTGCAGTCTTCCATGTAAGTCCTTGTTTGGACATTTCAGGCACACCATGTGTGTCTAGTTCCACACCACATGCTTGCAATAGTTTCTTTCTTATTTGATGTGAACTTTCCTTAGGGGATATCATCATTCCTTAGATCTCTAGACCCTAATTGTTTCACTGCATCATTTTCCTAAATTAACTCGTAACCTCATTGCATGCTTTGCTAAGAATATATTTTTAAATTAAAATAATAATAAAAAAAAGATGGAATTTCATTTTTTTCTGAAATCCACGAGTCTGTGATTAAAAATTATTTAATTGCAATTACAAATACCACTAGTCCCCTAATTTTAATTATTATCAATTGCTGGTTAACTAAATCTGTTCTGAAGGTATGAAGTTACTAGTGAATATTGTTGGCACTTTGGTAGAAGCAGAGTTAGGGTCATACACATATTTAAAAAGCTGATTAATTACTGTACATGGCAGCTATTGAAAACAAGTACAGTAGACCCTTCATTAATCAAAACAGTTGGAACCAAAATTATCAATGAATATCACTACATATTTATGTATTTATTTATTTATTGCATTGTAATTAGTGCATAGGCATCTCTAGCTGAATAACCTTTCCTATTTTTATGGTTTTCACCGGATGACAGCCAGTAAGAATCGTCAAGCAAAATTTAAAAATAGCATCTACAATGCTATTTTGAAATAGTTACTACATAGGAATGGCATTCACATACCATTTGGAGTAACAAGGTTTCAGATTAACGAGGGTCTATTGTGGTATGAATCCCTTAGTCACTATTTTAGTATCCTTGTAGACTTTCAGTTCAGTAACGCCTTAACTCCAGCCACTTGTTGATGATATAGCCGAGTATTTTGTCTCCAGAGCGGGTTGTGCTTCTAAACACCTCCAGTTCTAGAAAGTCTGCTGGAGGTCTTCCCTTGGCTGCACATTTGTCTAGTTTAGCTGGACAGCAATATGATCACAGCAGAACTGGTCAGGGTTCCATGGATGGGAGGAGTTTCAGTATCTGCAACTTTTATCCTAGGGAAGAATAGTGGACATCTCATAACAATACCTATAAATTAACTCTATCAATCTATCACTTGCTTTTAATTCATTTCATCTTTCAGAATTCATAGTTTCCATAAATGCATACCAGATCAGTGAATCGTTCCACTCGCGGAGCGAAATAGTATATTTTGCGCATATTCATTGTAGCAAGTGGGAGGGGCTCGACCTGTTTACGCCACAAAAAAAAGCTACACTGCATGCTGTGAGGGTGCGTGCTCGCGAGTATATAAAAATTGTGATGGGAAACCCGGGCGCAAGAAAGTGAATTCGGCGATGCCGGAGAAAAAGCTGGTGCAACTGTCGTTTTTATTGGCGGTGTTGCTGCTAGTCGGATCAGCTACCGCAGATAACCTAGTCTTACGGAGGTAAGTTGCCTAGCTAGATGTGTTTGTATATGTCTGTATTGGATGTGTGTATGGCCCTGTTCTGAAAGTATCTACGTTTCTGGAACAATAAAAACTACTGCTATCTTTGTTGGCTATTTGTCGGCTATTTGTCTTGTTGTGGGATGTGTAGGGCTGGTTTTTGCTGCTCGTGCTTGGCTATTATTAAAATTACATAATAATGTATTTGATGTGCAGCCTAATTGATTATGACCAGGCAGTATGCAATGATGGCAGTGAAGCTGTCTATTATGAGTCGTCCTCCAGGAACACTTCAAGCAGCCATTTCATAATATTCTTGGAAGGAGGTGGTGGATGCTCCTCTTTCAGGGAGTGCAACCAAGAATGGCTGAGGACTCAAAATAACACTAAAATCCCTTTGGGCGCAAATCCGTACATGTCTTCTGCTTGTTATCGCCATTCTACAAACACCAAGTTGGAAGGAAGAGATCTTCTGTCCAGCGATCCCATAGAAAACCCGATTTACCACAACTACACTCGCATTCTGCTGCCTTATTGCTCTCAAGATGCTTTTTTGGCCAACCGGTCCAACCCTTATGGTATAAGTCGCGGTGCCCTCAGGGTTGAGGACAATGATGAGGACAACTTCGGTTTCAATGGCAGAGTGATCTACCAATCTCTCATCAGAGACCTGGTGTTGAGAAAGGGCTTGGAAAATGCATCTCATATTGTTCTTGCTGGCAGTAGTTCCGGAGGCATCGGTGTACTCAACAATTTGGCGTGGACCAAAGAGTTTTTGACAAGTGAATCTAGTACCGGGATGACGCCCGAGTTATTGGTCATTATTGATTCCTCGTGGTTTGTACCGTTTGAGGGGAATCATGTACTAACTTGGAACGAGACTACCGCTAGGGGGTTTAACCTCCCTGAAACCTGCATGGATTTTTCCTTGGGCTACTCTTGTTGTTCTTCTCCAGCTTGTCTCTTCTCCAGAGGTCACATGAGGGACCTAAATGTCCCCATCTTTGTTATCACGAGCAACCAGGACATTTTTAACCTTGGTGACGTGCTGGTTGCAGACATAAGAAACACTCAAGCTGAAACTAATTCTGAGTACATAGATGACTACGATACGCTGAGGCTCTTCAATAGATACGGTTCTATTGTGAACAAAACTCTGACGCAAACCACGCACCTCTATGATAAATTGACTGTCTTTGAGCCGTCCTGCACTCAGCATGTCTATTTTGCCACTTCTTCTCTGTGGGACGACGATGGACTCCTCACGCAAGCAAGCAGTGAAAAAACACAGCAGTTGCAGGAAGGTTTCTTCACCCTCACTAACCCTATAAGGCCTAGCACTTGGGTTACTGCTGGGTTGCAGCTGGATACGGGCCCACTGTACTTGCGGCAGGCCATACTGGAGTGGCAGGCGGCACCGCATGTGCAGAATTACCACACAGACAACTGTTCTGGACCCGCCTGCGGGAAGCTTTGCCCCAGTCGAATAGAAATTGATTCTACGTATGCAATATGGCCTTCTTATATCAACATCATCATCTTGTGCTTGTCTGCCATAATGACTGCTATACCTGTGTTCGTCAAACTTGGTCTTTACTTCCACATGAAGTATGTCCTCTTCTGTCAGAAGGTATACGCCTTCAACATGAAGCACTCCCCAAAGAGTTTCCCCAAAGCCACTTTCCCAGTCAATGTATCCTGCATCGACCTCACTTATAGAATCGACACAGTCAATCGTGCCAGCAAAGAGGACAAAACCAACGTCCAAAACACCAACCAGTACAGGGACGACCAGTACAGCGTTTATGCTGGTCTTGAAACTTTCGCTCCTTGCCTGAAAAATGTGTGCTCGAGTTACGTGTGCCAGTACAATGCACCAGTGGAGGACAAGGCCCAGCAGGTCCAGGCCACCGTTCATCTGGTCAGGACCGACTCTGGGATCTCGTCTTCGATCAATCACCAAGTGAGGCGGTCACTGACCCCGCAGTCAGTGGACACAATGAGCATGGACTCCATGGACTCGAGGGACAGTTTGGTGGACTTGAGGGTGACTTCCTCTTCTATGCGCGGTAGTTCTGGCAGGAGTGGAATGATGCGATTGCAGAGAAGTAAGAGTATGACAAAGAGGGAGAGAAAGAACATCCGCAAGAAGACCATCCTTCACCACGTCAACATGTACGTCAACCCAGGAGAGCTCTTGGCCATTATGGGACCCTCTGGATCAGGCAAGACCACACTGCTGGATGTGTTGCTGGGAAGAAGGAGTGCTGGATACACTGAGGTATGTATAAGAGAAAACAGAAGGAATGGCAGAATGTAATGTTCAATATTATTATAATTATAATAATAGCAAATTTTCTTGTTCTAATAGCCAATATTTTTAATTAAAACTTAACCCGACGTTTTGACTTCTTGCCAAAGTTGACCCCTGAAGAGTACTTCGGCAAAAAGTTGAAACATCAGGTTAAGTTATAATTAACAATATTGGCTATTAGAACAAGAAAATTTTCTATTATTATCAGCCGAGAATGACTAAATTCTTATAATTCTCATTAAATTTCAAGATATGGGTGTGTGTTCATGTGTTTGCATGTTGTTTACCATTGTAAAGTAATATCCCATAAGTTTTGTTGCTGTTTTCTTCTTACTTGACTCCACGAAGTTATGCTATAAATGCAACTGATCCAGTTCCAGGACCTAAGCTGGCCCGTGCAGTCTCAAGAGTCCAGTTTCATGTTTCCCAGCAGACACAGGTCTGCCATTTCTCTGGGCTCATATGAGAAGTGGAGATTGCTGTCAAAATATTCTTACATGTTTTGCTGTCGGGCAGGAATGATATTAATTGAATTCATGGGAACAGCCTTGTCGGTTGTCTTTTGTGACTTGTGAAAAGCTTCGTAACTCAATCGCTTTACAATTCTATTCCCACGTGACGAGCAGATTGATTTTTTTTTTCTGAGCCACTGCTTCTGATAAATCACATTTAATTTCTTGGTGTACTTTTTCTTTAATATTAAGCAGCAAAAATAATAGTCTATACCCTTCATATTGAACACATTAATTGTTGCTGTATGTTTATTTCGTCTTGAATGGGAACCATATTTTACCTCAATTTGGTGTTTTGACTTGTGTTCAATGGTATTTGTATTTCAGGGAGAAATCCTAATCAACGGCATGCCTCTACACAAGATCCGGGAGTGGTTTATTGTCAACACAGGCTACGTGCGGCAGTTGGCCAAGTCTTATTACAACGAACTTACCGTCCGAGAGAACCTCATTTTCTCCATGTGCCTGCAGGCTCCCAGTGAAATGAAACTCAGCCAGAAGCTGGAAAGGGTGGAGCAGGTCATCAGGGAGACGGGTCTCCAGGAGCAGGCGGACATTGTGGTAGGGGATGGCATCGGTCTGGGACTCAGTGGCGGACAGGTGAGAAGATGTCGTGGATGTGTCTGATGTAAATTTGTATTAGATGCATAGACTGTAACTATACAAGTGCTACAGGTTTGCAAATGAAATTATTTAATTCTAGCGGACAATAGTTACTATTAAATCACATAACCCTTCTTAATATTGTTGAATAATAGACACAGTATACATATTCTAACAATGGGGTCATTCTGACCTCACAATTTCAGTTCCACTGGAGTTTGTATGAACAAGGAGGATGTGGGAATTACTAGCAGCAATAACACACTTCCTGTGTGGATGAATGTATTAAATTAGAGAAGTGCCGGCAAAGAGTGTTTTTTTTTTCAAGAGACATTCCAGACATAGTAGAACATTTTCCCTGTTTTTCTAATTGCCGTGAGATTAACAAACCAGTCACAGTTCCTGTGAATGTGTTGCCCCTAGTGATGGCTGTGTTGCCCCTGGTGATAGTAGTGAGGGCCCGTGCTATGTGTGATTAATCCAACGTTCATTTGCCACTGCAGGTATAACCACTATATGTTTTTGTTTTGTTGGATGCTTAAATTTGCAAAAAAAAATAAACAAACTATTTTAGAGTCAAAAATAACACATCAAACTTTTAGGCCAAAATAGGGTAATTGTCCCATTCAAAGGCAATTATGTGCAGAAGATGGTTTATCCTGTGCACTTGCTGTTACTTATCTGATAATTCTGGTTGGTTGATCTGTGAGCAACATCCCTGGCATCCATATCTGAGCACTTCCTGGTATTTTCTTTGTCACGGTCATCTTAATTCTGGAATTCATTACAGTCTGGCTATGAAGCAGTATAGACTGACTATTCCAGGCCAGCGGTGGCCTGTTAAACTCCAGCTGTTGCTAATTTTAGAAGAATGTTCATTCAGTGTCATCAAGATTGTGCAAGTATGTATGTATGTGAAGCTTATAGTCTCTGTCTATATTTTTTGACTAGCGTATTAAACATTAATGTTTAATATTGAGATATTTATAATTTATAATAACTGATATTATAATTGCAAGCTAGTGTATGAGGAAAACTGTTTCTTCCAAAAACCATTTCTACGAGCCCATGTGATTCCCTTGCTTCATTGATTTTTCTCTCCTGGTTCCTACCTATGAGTTGGGTATGTTCCATCTGTTCAGTCATAGATTGTGGCAGTAAAATCTGGAGAATTATTTTTTTCGGCCGGAGTGGCTGATGGAGAAGTGACTTCAGCTGTCACACATGTAAGTGATATGGTCTGCTCAGGCGTTAATTAATTGATTAAATAATATGTTCACTAGCCCTTGGACTTTGATTTCTCCGGTTGTAAATAAGTGAGATCACGGATCGTAGGTAACTCGAGTAACGCGAGGGTGTGAAGTAACTTCAGTTCAGGTCTGAAATGCTATCGCTTATTCCTCGGTGTGAAGAATCCCTTAAACGGTGCGCTAAATGCAGGATTGAGCATGTTGCTTGCTGTACAAGGAGGTGTGCTCGTTGTATGGCTGCTGATAGTCTTGGATATCCACCGCATACCTGTCTCAGCTAGTGTTATGAAACATCTCCCATATATGCAAATATAACCAAGGAAATAGCATGCACCACGTTCTGGTGGGGTTGCATTCCTTCAGTCGTCACTGTTTACATCATCACTGTTATTATTATTATTATTATTATTATTGTTGTTATTATAGAGGAAAAGGTTGGCCATAGCAGTGCAGCTACTGAGCATGCCCAATATAATCTTTCTGGACGAACCAACTTCCGGTGAGTAGAAAACCTCTCTGACATGTTGTTGCTCCTGTTGCTGTTGTTATAGTTAGTCATAATTGTTATGTTTAAGTAATGGCACATGTTCTCTCTTGCTCAGGTTTGGACTCTGCCTCTTCACTGGACATCCTGAAAAGCCTTCAAGTCATGGCAGGCACTGGAAGAGCTATTGTGGTGGCCATCCACCAGCCTCGCAGCGAGATCTTTCACGCTTTTGACAAGATCCTTCTCCTTTGCAAAGGGCAGATTGCCTTCTACGGCTCCCCGGTAAAGGTCTGGGAGTTCTTCAGGAAGGCTCTCATCAGTGAGAAAGAGCTCGATGTAAGTTTTAATGACACTTTGCCGTGGCATGCTCGTGTTGTTACTGCATGGCAGCTGTCAGGTTGGCATCAGATGGGTCACAGTCACAACTTGTGGGCATGTTTGGCCAACAGAAAACATCCGCTCGCTTGTACGTTGTCAACTTTGCTGACTGGGCGCACGATTGCTGTGTTTACTGCATGTGTGCATGTGGCAGTACATGTGGTATGGGTTGTTTAGACACTATGTGTCACACATGTACGTAGCTGGAGTAACAGATCTGCGACATGTACACTCTGGCAGGAAATAGGGAAACTTACTTCCAGAGAGGGAGGGGCATTCAGTTCGTTTATTGTTAGATTCTTGGAGTGAATTCTTCATATAGTGTTTAACACTCTTTAATTCAAGTATATGAAGCAGGGCATTTTAATTTTTCAATTTTTTTTGAGATGATCACCTAATTAGAAATTCAGTCATATTGGGACCTAGGGATGTACACAAACTGCACACCATAGGAAAATGCATTGAGGAGTATTCATGAGAGGGCGTGGCCACACTATTTATTTTCATGTGCTACTGTTGGATTTTGGGTGTGTGGGTTAACTAAAATGTTTGGATAACTGACTCTTCTGCACTTAATCGTTTAATGAACTGGAATGGAATTTTATAACTAAATCACTTACCCTTTGCACATTCGTCCTCTTAAATATCAATTAGTTTTGCAGCCATCTAAATTACTGTAGAGGTTTAATGGAAGAAGTGCCTCTATTTGTTGTAGCTAGCATTACATATGTATGTATGTGTGTGTATATACACACATGTCTATCATTTGAAATGCTAGGCTAATTCACTTGTCATTCGTGTGAAGCACATTACCAGTTAATATCATGCTATTGTAGTCGGTTGTTGCATTTCAGTGAATATTTTAATGATGAATGCTGGTGGGGTGTGGTTTAGGAGGCACATGGTCAAGTTCAGGATGCTGTTCTGGACCTGCTGAAAGAGAAGTTGTCTCAGAAGCAAGTGCTTCAGGCGTACAAGGACAGTAACGAACCACAGCACGTGCAGCAAGCCGTGCAGGACAGCAGGCAAGACCGGGTGGACTACAACACTACACAGCAGCTTCAAGGGTATGGTGTGTGTGTGTGTTTATGTATGTGTTTGTGTGTGTATGTGTTTGTGTGTGTATGTGCTTGTGTGTGTATGTGCTTGTGTGTGCATGTGTTTGTGTGTGCATGTGCTTGTGTGCTTATGTGTTTGTGTGTGTGTGTATGTGCTTGTGTGTGTATGTGTTTGTGTGCATATGTGCTTGTGTGTGTATGTGTTTGTATGTGTTTGTGTGTGTATGTGTTTGTGTGTGTATGTGTTTGTGTATGTGTTTGTGTGTGTATGTTTGTGTGTGTGTGTGTGTCGCATAGTTTAGTCTACACTTGTGCTAGTTTGTTTGCATCTTTTAATTGCTTTCATGTATTACTTGTAACTTTTGTTTATATACTTTGCTATTGCTTTCCTGTGCTAGACGTAACCCTGGCATCTGGCATCGTCTGATGGTGCTGGAATCACGCTCCTCTCTCAGGCAGACATTATTTACCATCATCTACCTACCCATCGTCTACACAGTGTTTGGACTCATTCTTGGTGAGTTTATTACCATAGCAACAAATGAATCACAAATGCTGGTATATTCTTTCCATAATAGTCATATCCTTATTATTTTTAAATAATCTCAAGTTCTTTTCTCTCTCTCTCTCTCTCTTTACTTTCAGGCACAACATACCTCCGGACTAAAGATCCAGTTCAGATCATGTCTGTAACTTGCATCATTAGTTGTTCCAGCTCTCTCTTTATGAGCTCCATCATCAACAGTCTCCTCCTGGAACCTCTCAAACTCTTCTACTTGGAGCACTCGGACGGCATATCACGCTCCCACGAGCTTATTCTCCAGGTGTTCTTTCGAATGGCTGCCATATGCACGCTGCCCCTGGCCATCTGCTGCACCATCGTCTTCATCCTGGTCTACCAGGTCTTTGATTTGCAAGTGTACGTCATTATCTTGCTGGCGTTCCTTCTGGTCAACCAGGTGTGGGTGTCCCTCTTCATAGTCATCAACGTCTTGGCTCCCTCTCAGGCCCACAGGCTGTGTCCAATATTTGCTGCTGCGGGAGGATTCTGCTGCGGCTTTGTAGTCCCTAAGAGTGCGATGCCCGTGTATTACCGGTGGATTTTCTACTTTAATCCGTCGTTCTATGCCTACGCCACGACCAGCGTGACAGTCTTGGAGATGAAGGAGGTCAACTGTGACAGGGATTCCATGCTGGAGTGCTTCAGGTTGTCTGGCTTGGCTGCTCTGCAGAGGTTTGATCTGGTGGACCAGAACCCCATTGAGAACATGGTGGTGCTCATTGCCATGATAATCTTGCTTATCACCATCGGCATCTTCATCTTGCAGATCCGGGTCAACTTTGCATTAATCAAAGAGAAACTCTTCAATCTCTGCTGTGTGACTAGTGCCCGCAGAAAGAGGTGAGTTCATGAGCTTATAAATGCCAGATATTCAATAAGTCTTGTAGTTAAATGAAACAAAATAAGTAGTATTAATTAAGGAAGCCACAAAGAGAGCAAGTGACTTTCAGATATTAAACATTAAAAGTGTTTGGTACTTCACTACTCTCAAACATAAAGGATCGTTTTGTTCAAACCGTACTTAATTTTATACATTTTTTTTTTACTTCCACGGCACTACATAAATGTTCACAAATCTTCATCATCAATACCAGAAAAGTTTGAGTTAACTGAGTCTATAAACTGAGTATCTTATTGCTGAGTGTATTGTATTACTTTATTACATTTACTGTATGTTTAACCTTTACCTTTTCTCTGCACCAGGCAACAGAGAGTGATGTCATCAGATGTTCTTAACGAGACAGTTGACAATCCTGGAGTGATGCTCTCCAGCTTCATGAAGAAGAAAAATGGCAAATCTGCAGCAGAGCTGTCACACAACCAGTTCTATAAAGGAGGACACTCATCACCTGACGCAGGATTCATATCTCCAGAAGACGGCAAAAAGAACTTGCTTCGTAAGCTGTCGCGTGCACAGCCATCGCTGAACTTCCTGGACACCGGTTATCACTTTGTGCTCCATGATTTCCCCTGGGCTAGAGACGAACTCCTGAGAGAAGTGGAAGACACAGATGGAGGTGATGGGGTTTTTGCCTCCACGGGAGCTCAGACTCACTCGACAGCTCAACAGAGTTGTTTGTTCTCTCCCACCTCCAGGCACTCCCGCATTGCATCCGACGGCAGCGAAGATGTGTTTGAATCAGAGAACATTATCTCTGACATTGCTCTCAACATGGAAGAGGAGCAGAACGAAGAGCAGAGGCGGCTACAGGCCAACCTGAAGTGGAACCTCAGGAGACAGAAGATAGAACAGGAGATCAACAGGCTTCGACATTACTCCATTAATCGAAGCAGAGCTGCGGCTGCCGGAGGACCAGCCAGGCTTAGGCACAGCGTGTCTTTTGGGGACGACCTCGAGATTCAGCTTGAGAGCAGCGGATTGAGAGCTCTGGAAGAAGAGGATGAAGACGAGGACAATTCTGAAGAAGAAGGTGGAAGAAAAAGAAACTCGTTAGTTTCTCGGAACAGGAACCAAAATAAGAAGTCTTTCACGCTTGGAGCAAAAGGTAGTGGCATGAATTTTCATAGAGCATCAAGCATGCCTGGTGAAGACATGGAAGGGAAAAGGTGCTTCCCTGTCATGAAGGCGTCAGAACTGGCTGCATATGCTGAAGATGAAGATGAGGAGGACGAAGAAAGGGATGGTGACACACAGATTGTTGGTCGTCTTGGATTGCCTCCCAAAGATGTACCTATGAATTCCTCACTTGATCAAATACAGGAGTGGGAAGGCAATGATGAAGTGGACTGATTATTTATTGAAAACTCTATTACAACAAAGATTTATTATATGCACCATAATTCACTATTTTCATTCCCATTCTTCCAGACATCATTCCATATTATCATATGCCAATTAACCCAGCCAATTTCAAAATTTATTTTTTTAAACCTTGATCAGTTTTGAATTTGCCACGGGGTGTATAGCTTATAACTTGGACCATTGACGACCCCAACCTTGTGTGGTGTGCAATAAAAAGTATAGCCGTACATTGTTGCTGGTTTAAAGATGTCTAGGACAGCGTCGTTTGAAGTTCCCCCAGCTCAAACTACGGGCACTCGTAAAGTGACCATTAAAGCGGATGTACTGGATGATATTTCTAGGTCAGTTTTAGACCAGCGTGAGTTGCATTCTTAGTAAACGACGCACAAACACTTCGAATGTCTGGCTTTACGTCACCGAGTACTGATATATTAGGTAAAATGGAAGCCATATTTATTTAATTACTGAGGCATGCAATACTGTATTATCACTTGTTGGTTGTACACAGATCACTCTGCATTAGTCTGATGTAGCTAGACCCTTTACCAATTGCTACATGGGAAACCGGTCTGGTTAACCGACTGTACAGCTTCCCTCTGCTAATTAGGCTGGGAAGAGCTCTACAGAAAGTTATACCTCATACGTAGAAACCTTACCACAATCCTTAATCTTGCTGACAGTGCAAACACAACTCTCACTAAGGTCAGTTGACCAGATATTTACCGTGTAGCAATAATTAAAGGGTCTGGATGCAGGAGACTCTAGTCTAGGATGGTCACAACATTCTTTCCAGCATGCAGGGAGATGAAATGGCATGCTGACAGAGCTATTCATTTTTTGTTGAGTCAGCATGTGATTCTGTTTCGTAGTTTGTCCCAAAGATTCTGATTTGTAATTTGATCAACTAAAAATTATATAGAGATAATGACTTATTGACAAAAGCTTGAACTGAGCAATTTATGTTTGTGATTACTGTTAACACGTTGCACTAGTATAGCTCCTGCTGCGGCTTCCTCTGGATTCGGGCATCCAGGAGTCGCCGCTACTCTGGGCTGTGTGTGTGCCGGGTGGTACCGAAGGTTGGGCTCGCCGCTGTGGTTTGAGAGGCGGGGTTTGGGGTTGCATTGGCCCCTCGGCCTGGCCAATTACTTCTTATTTGCACCTGCTGCTGGTGCCAAATAAAAGCCTCCCACACGAGCCCCTACCTGGTACCTATCACACCGAGGCGAAACCCTAGGCCTGTTCCACCAAGGTGGAGAGATCCCCCTATAATACCCCTAACCCCCTGCCTCACCCCTAATGAAACTGGGTTGTGGTGGGTGGGAGACAAGATTTGTTGTCCCTGCTGCCACTACCACTATACGGGTTTGCTGGCCTGGCTCTGCTTGTCTGTGAAACTGCTAGCACGTGGTCCCTTGACCTCCCGCCTCAACTTATATATACTTTGTCGTCCCTTTCCCACTATCCTTCCGCATCTGGGCCACTCCTACCTGCATGGCCCGGTCGCTCCCAGTGCCGATGTTAATCCCGGTTAACTAGAATATTAACCTCCATTAAATGGTAATATAGAGTTTTCATGATCAGTACACAAGACCCTTATACCTTATACCTTAAAAACAAAAAGTATTAACTCTTGTCAATAATGAAGTATTTTTGGAGGAAGAGAGTCCAATCTGTGGGTGTCCTAAAAGTGCATTGACTCAGTTTGTGTGGGTGCTGTCTGTTCTTTCTGTGAACGATTGTTGTCATTGTTTGCTATTCTGTTGTTGTTGTTTGTGGGTGTTGTCTGACATTGATGGTGAATATTGTCTATGGAACAAACATTACTCTTAAGTGTATGTGCGTCTAACTTCACTTCCTTCTGAGACATTGCACAGAATCTTAAGTAATGGTGTCAGCAGCAGTGTTGTCTATACACTCTAAACTACATAACATCTGCTGTTCTCTTGCTGCAGCCGCTTCTTGATCAACCTGTCCAATGAGGAGAGAGCCGATCCCGTTAAGTTGTGTTCCCACATTGAAGTGGCGCACTGGTACTACCTGGACCTCGTCAGACCTGAAGACCACACCCTCCCAGCGTGCAACCTGAAGGAGTTCATGGCCACAGGTTCGTATGTGTATGTATGCAGTAATATTTCTATATTACCATTTTTAAACTGAAAGACAGTTTTTGAAATACTTTTGTATCAATTGAATTTGTAGTATATATCAGTAATTTAAAGGTCCATCAACAATTTTTTTTCTTCTTTACAGTGCCATGAACCACCTAAATCAATCTGTGCAGCTGCTTGTACATGCATACTTAATGATTGGTAACATCATGTGTTACATGTTCCTGTGCCCCCCCCCCCCCCCCCCCCCCATCCACACACAATTCGCTCTCATGTGTTTTATAGTTTTCCAGCACTGTCCTTGGCTGGTTCGTGGTGTCTCTGACAGCAGTAAAGATTTGGAGTTGCTGATTTCTGACTGGAAGACACACAAGTACAAGAAGCCACTGAGAGGAGCCATCTTACTCAATCAGGACTGGACCAAGGTGAGCGAGGTATTGAGTAGGCAGTTGGTCAAGCTTTTCAGTGCACATGCTCAATAAAGTTACAGTGGTGGCTTGTTAAGTGGTCCTGATTGAGTAGCTCCCCTGATAATCAAGTGAGGAGATATGTCTTCCAATTTACAGGTACCTTTTTTTTTTTTTTTTTTTTTTTTTTTTGCAAACAGTTACTTAAAAAAATTTTTTTTAACAGTTTCAAATTTTACTCTGACTCTGTATCAGATCACACAAGTGATAGCACAAGTGCATTTCATTAGTTAATATGTGTACGAACGTCTATAGTGTCTTCTAGTGCAAGGATACCCATCAGGAACTTCCTGGACTTTCCCCAAGGGCAAGCTAGAGGAAGGAGAGACAGACAAGGATGCTGCTGTCAGAGAAGTGTTTGAAGAGACCGGCTTTGACATACGAGTTCTCATCCAGAAGAGCAGCTTCTTGGACGCGGTCATACACGACAGCAACGCCCGCATGTACATCATCCCTGGTGTGCCTGACAACACCCACTTTGAAGCCAAGACCAGAAAAGAGATAAAGGTATACATGAGGCATACAACACAGACAATAACTTGACTCTGAATGAGCTGGTTGTGTATCCCAACTTGAGCATGCTCAGCAACTACCCTAACTAAAAAAATTATTGCATTGTTATTGGATTTATAACTATCATAGCGATATTTTGTGGTAGTTAGTTAGCGTTGGATTTTGGTAAAATACTCCACAAGAACTAATACTTTTTGCACTTGAATACATGGAAGATAAGCTTGTTACGATTTACTTCTCACTTGTTTTCTCCAAGCATTGGCACTTTTACTTAGGCATATAACCAATTGTCAGTCTTGGGTGGGGGATAAACATTCTCTTGTCATTTTTGTCACTTATTCTTTAACTATAGAATATCAAGTGGTTTGAAATCAAGGACTTACCATCTTACAAGAAAGACCAGACAGCACTTAAAGTCAAAACCTCTTCTTTTTTTATGGTGATTCCATTTATTGGGTAAGGATCTTTCACCAAATTACAATTCTGTTCATTCACCTGTTGATATTTCCCTTCCACTCTCAGACAACTTCGCCGATGGATCCAGAAGAAAAAAGGGCGTGGTGTCTCAGCCTCTTTCAAGATCCGTAGTCAGGTTCAAGGACCCTCGGGAGGCAGTAACACAACCTCTCAGTCATTCGTTCCGGTTGCTACCAGTGCAGACAGAAGTCTTTTTATGCCTACATCGGCATCTGCCCCATCTCTGCCGGCCAAAGTTAGACGAGTGGCAAAAGTGCCTCTTCTTGGAGCTCGGCCAGGCGATGGTGGTCCCATGGGTAGTGTGCCACAATCTTTTTCGGCTTCTTCTGTACGAACACTCCCACAACAGCAGCAGTTACAGCGTCAGCCTCCCACTGCCCCACAGAACCTGTCCCCACTGCCAGTGGTTGGTGGTGGTGCTGGTCCTCACCAGCACCCATCCATACCTGGAACTTCTTCTTTGGTTGCTTTTCACAGCCCTACAGTGCCACACCCATCTTCACTTGATGCAAGTCTCCGCCCAAGAGCCATGTTGAGCAGCCCTAGCAGCTTCCAGCACCACCAGCCTTACTTTAAAGGAGCCCCTCCCCCTCCTTCCCTCCAGAGCCCCAGGCCACACCAGCCACTCCTACAGCCTAGGAATTTGCTGCAGCAACAGCATGCTCCGAACCAGCCCATCCTCCAACCAACACAGGGCCCGAGGCAACAACCTGCAAAGATTCGTCTACAACAACAGCAGCAACAGGCTCTTCCCCTCCCTAGGCAACTTCCTCCTGATTTTGTCCGTCTTCCGCACTCGCACAATTCTCGCCTTCCTCAACATTCTTTACTTCAGTCTGGAACAAGTTCCGCCCACTTTGTGGCGGGCACTTCCCACCAACAGCAAGTGCGGCCATTACCCAATAGCCCATCAGGTATCTTGAATCCTCAGCTCCCGACCTATCCACAGCAGCAGCATCAGTTCCAGGGATCAGTGCCAGTGCTACAGGCGATGAAGTCCAACCCCGCCAACCGTAGCAACACTGCTCTTTTTGGAACGCTCCAGTCCGGGGGCATGACAGCACGTCCGTCTTTGATTGCACCACCAGGTGTGGCTATGCAACCTGATCAGCATGTGGGTGTGGCAGTGCAGCCGTTGCCCACCAGACCTGGGGGTGTGGCTATGCAACCTGCTCAGCACATGGGTGTGGCAGTGCAAAGGCCAGCCACCCAGCCGGTTGTCGAGTCTGTCCACATGCCTTTCGTACCGCCTAACGGACGTCCAGGGCCTGCCCCACCCCTCTCACCTCACCACGAGCACCAGATGTCTTCAGGTAAAGTCCCACTTCTCCCCAATCCTTCTGGTGTCCGCCCCGAGCCCAAGCATCCTCGTTTACATGGCCCACAGCACAGTGCACCACGCCCACCATTCCAACCAGTAGTCCCCCGAGGACAAAAAACTCCCCTCTTGCCTTCACCCCCTAGTTCCTCCTTGCTCCCAGGTCAAAGAGCAAGCATGCCGTTTGCAATAAAGCCGGCTCCAAATTTTGTGAACTTCAAATTCAACCAGCAGGACATTTTAAAGAACCTTAGAGCTTGACAGCCACAGGATTGTGTTGCGAATTTAATACAAGTATTCATATTATTTCTTCCACCTACTCCCGAGTTTCTATCAGTTCAATAATGCATTGGAACCATGAGCCAGGGAGTTATTAGGGGCAGTGATAAAATGCAACACAATGAATGTAGCTGATGGGGAAATGGTGAATGAGTCCAGAAAAACAAACAAAGAGGCATAATATTATAGTTGTTGTGAAGAACAAAACAATAAATTAAATGGTTAGTTTTTTGCTTAGCTCAAGAACTTGCTCATATTCCATTTATCACAGTCCATGATTTCTTGGCCATTGCATACAATGTGCACTGCAACTGCGTCGGAATACTCCAAGTTTTGGAGAACCTAAAGTACATATGAAGAAATCTAATCTTCACCAGTACTATGGGCATGGGAACCTCCCTCCTAGCTAACCAAAACAATAGATATCCTCAATAGATCAAACAGAAGCAAAAAAAAAAAAAACCCCAAAATTAGACACATTCATTTAGACAGTTATCATAATTACGTATTGCAACAAAGCAGAGTACCTTTGGGGTGAGGAGGAAGTACTGGGAGCCCTGACATGCAGACTTCACGATCAAGTTGAAGACGTGGCGTTCATTGATGGGGTCCATGCCCTGGTTGATCTCGTCCACCACTCTGAATGGACATGCTGTGTTTCCCTATACAAACAAATGGAACTCTATTGGGTAAAGGGTAACAATGTAACGAGAACTGTGATTCTTTTAACCAGACTTCCACTTCACTTTCAGAATGAAAAGCAAGTCAAAGAACAAACCCTGGCAAGCTGAGGTATGTAGGCATAAAATTTTAACAACAATAACAACAAAAAAAAACAAAAAAAAAAACAACAACAACAAAAAATAAAATAAAAATAAAATCAAAACAAAACACCAAAAACAATGCCTGATCTTCACGTCTGTTCACCCAGCACTTCTCTGTATGGCTGACCTACATACACACCTGCAGTGCCATGAGGTAAAGCATGGTTGACACACTCCTCTCTCCACCGCTCTGTCGCTGGGCGTTCAGTTCCTGCAGGTCCTCGTGGTCCCGGAACTTGACTTTGATCTGAACACCGTACTTGTCAAAGTCCGAGAAATTCGGGTCTTTCTCCGGGTCTGGTTCCAGACTGACCATTCCAGAACACTTCATTTGCATGTGGGATGAGAAGTACTGACTGAACCTTGCATTTACCTTCTCTATCAGACATTGCACCGGCTCCAGCCACCTGGTAGCAAGATACAACAACAACCAAGAAGTCAAAACGCCAGGTTAAGTTTTAATTAAACATATACTGGCTTTAGTGCTATTATTATAATTATTTCAGCCAAGAATGGTTGAACCATAATAATAGAATAACCACTGAAAAATATACTGTGCTGAAATTTCTACCAGCTACGTTGTCAGTAATCAATGAAGACAAAGTTAAGAAAACCAACACCATTACAGTCTCTGTCTTCCATTAGGCTTTACAAGGGCTTTCCTCTTGTGATGCTATTGTAATGGGAACGTCAACCCAATCAAAACAAACTAACTAAATAAAAGGGAAAAACGCCAACCATTTAACCATTTGTTTAAAGATTAGCAATGAATACTTTGTCTTGAGGTCTTTAGTGCGTTCCTCAGCACTGGCCAGGTCTTCTTCTAATGACTGCACCTGTAAAACAACAACAACAACAACAAATAAACAAAAACTAACACATATAGATAACAGAAACTCACATTAGTCTTTAACGACTTGATAGCTCCTTCTCTTTCCTGGTATTCTTCAAATACCTACGCATAAAAAATACATAATTTTTAATGATGCAACATAGATGTCCAGAAATGCCATAAATTGTCCACCCCATGCCACAGTTCCATGGGATGTCCAAACCTGTCTCTCTTATAGATGCATGTGTGTCTCACTGTCCATCCCATCCCACGGTCCCATGGGACAATGAGACTTTCCATGGGATGCCCACCTGTCCTTTCAGATGCAGTCCCATGGGATGATGCAAGTAAAAGGTGAAAATTAACAACGAAGAACTCAAAGTGAGCTAGGTGAGGTTCTCAAGCGCTCTTCATTGAACACAGACAATGCACACATACACATGCAGTGCTGCTCTACAAACACTGGCCAATCCCCGATAAACAAAATAGTCCGACAAGTTTTTCCAATAAATATACACCCCACACACAAACAATAGATAGTGTATCAGAACAGTGAGTAATTGTATACTTTACAGCAGCAGATTATGCTAGTTCAATGTATATATGTGAACAGAACTAACTACAGCAAGAGAAAGGCATCTTCACTACTCCTTCTGTTAAACTATTGACATAACCTATACACCACACAACTGCTCTGTATTCAAGTCGCCAGGATACTCGCTTAAAAGCGTCACAAGCTCCGCCCCATTACCTGGGTGTCCGTGCCAGCCGAGATCTCTGCCTGTGCGTGGTAGTCATGCAGCAGCTCCTCTATGTCGTCTATCTTGTCAGGAAAATGAGCGAAAGATGAGATAAGCTCGGGGTTGTCCTCCGGCTTCTGCACACCAGTCTCTCTCTTGGCTCTGTCCAGCAAGGTTTTGGCCAGCTCCTTGCTCTTCTCCTCATTATCCATCACCTCCTTCATCTTGCGCTGCACACACACACATACACACACACACACACAGAGGGAAATAAAGCAAAGAAAAAACAAAAACAAACAACAACAACAAAAAAAACAAAAACAAAAAGTATATACAAAGACATGACTGTTTAAATTGGCACTATAGCAGAACAACAATAAATGAAATTAATTCCATGGCATGTTGAGTTCAATTCATTATTGCCCTTCTAATTACAAACGCAACACAATGCCACTGGAAGTGAGAACTCACGTTGGCATCGTCGTACGTGACCTTGGCAGTGCAGAACTGCTGCTTGAGGTAGTTGCTGCGAGACTTGGCAGTAGTGACGGTCAGGCTGGCTCTGACCACCTTGTCTGTGCAGACAATGCACTGGGCTATGCTGCCCTGCATCTCCCCCAGCAATTGCACTCTCTCACGATGATACTAAGCACATGGAACACATGAAATCATTATACCAGCTGGAGACCAGCAGTGCAAACCACTAGCACCAATACTGGAGAGAAGACTATATATATATATATATAATATATAATTCCTCTAAAGCTTAAGTCCATGAGAGGACACAATCTATGTCACTACTGTAGACTTTGGAACACTAGTCTGTGCACACCTCAGTCCCACTACTGAGTGTAAAGCACTACACTTGTGTTCACATAAGCAATAGTTACCAAGTCCAGTTAAAAAAAGTTTTACTGCACTATAAAAAGTGGAACAAGTGTACAAGTTAATGAGCTCTCTTATGGCAAGTGCACATACTGACCAGTTCCTCCCTCTGCTCTCACAGTGATGAATGAAAATCAAACATGAAAATGTTATTTGCTACTTGAAAGCCAAGTACCATATTGATATCCCTTACCAATAAGAAGTTCAAACAACAAACATATACACACACGCGCGCACACAAGGCGCAATGAAAGCAACGTCGGTGTGAACCCTCAACAAAGTAGCTGACAAGATAACAACACAACAGCATCATCAGTTACGTACATACGTACCTCATTCACAGCTCGTGCACACTTCTGCTGCTCTGCATGAAGGTCAAAATCTTTGTTTAGCTCCTGTTCCAGCCTAGCGAACACAAGGGAGAGAATTTCATACTAGAGTAGTAGTAAATTACAACTCTAATAGATGAGAAAGTAAGATGACTTGCTACTTAGGCCTTGCTAGGGTGGTTACCCTTGAGGCAGACCTAAATGCTCTAACTTTTTATAAAAAAACATTTTTACAATTTAGCCAAGATAACGCTTCCAATTCTCACCTCTTCTCCCTAGACTTAATGTTGCTCAGTGTGGAACGCCTGCTGTCTAAAATAGTCCGTAAGTTCTTCTTCTCGTTTCTGAGCTTAGCATCTTCCCTGCGACTGTTCCTGTCATCATGCTCCAGTTGACGATACTTCTCATCACACCTCTCCAGCGTTAACTTGGCTTCCTAATCCAAAACAATCAGTACTGGCTGATAAACAACAACAACAACAAGAAATAACAACAAGACTTGCCTGGAGACGCCTCTGCTGCTCTTTCTTCTTGTTGGCATCCACACTTGCCACAAGGAATGTTGGCTGACTAAACGAGTGGAGACAGAAAGAGAAATATAAATAAGATTACAAGATCTAAAATACAACAACCCACAATAGTTCTGTAGACCGTGTGCTGGTGGCATCTCTGTACTTGCTTTTCTTCATGGAGTACTGAATGAAAACAACAACAAAAAAAACAACAAACAAACAAATAAAAATAAAAATAAAAAAATAAAAAAACAAACAAAAAAAAAACACATGGTAATAATCATAATGTAAGAAACACTTAAGATAAGTGAAGAATGACTAATAAAATTACTTGTATGTCACACAATGGGTAATGAAACTACTCTCACAGGCACAGTATCTTGTGCTTGTCTACTCTCCACCCAGTTCTCTTGCTTAACTTCCTCCGTCCCTTCTTCACGATCTTACAGCATTCTTGTATTACTCCATTATTATCACCTCACCTGCAGCTCACTGGAATCTTTTTTTAAATGCAATTGATACTGTGGGAACCTATGAGCGCTAGTTCCTGTGAAGTCAGACCCTTTACCAACTGCTATGCAGAGGAAGGAAAGGGACCTGGAACATACCGTACAACGACTTGTTCGCAGCACCTAAAGTGTGCTTCTGATATCAAATACTAACACTTGCTGTAATCAGTGCGCTCACGTCATCTGAGTAGAGGCCTCTTCAACAACACACGCAATATGTTAACATTCTCCATAGCTGATAAAGATTCTGTCGAGTGGGGGAACTCCCCCCCCCCCCCCCCCCCCAACATTCACATGCTATGTGCAGTATGTAGTTAGGCTGAACCAAAAATAATTACATGCTAATTACTCAATTATTTAAAGAAAGTTATCTTTTGCCTTGTAACTTAGTATAATATATAAAGACAATGGACTTGGTCAAATTTCCCTTTCAAACAAAATTTTCTAGATAGAACCGAACCCTGTTGATGCTGATGCCACACTGTTGGAATGTAATAATTGGAGCACCTTTGTTGGGGTGCTGCAAACAAGCCATGGTGTGGTGTGTGCCCAGACCTTCCAGGCCTGGGGTGCTGCAAATAAGCCATGGTGTGGTGTGTGCCCAGACCTTCCAGGCCTGGGGTGCTGCAAACAAGCCATGGTGTGGTGTGTGCCCAGACCTTCCAGGCCTGGGGTGCTGCAAACAAGCCATGGTGTGGTGTGTGCCCAGACCTTCCAGGCCTGGGGTGCTGCAAACAAGCCATGGTGTGGTGTGTGCCCAGACCTTCCAGGCCTGGGGTGCTGCAAACAAGCCATGGTGTGGTGTGTGCCCAGACCTTCCCTTCCCCTGCATAGAACAGTTAGTAGTTGGTAAAGGGACAACTACGCCGAGTCCAATGGGAAGGCAAAGTGACAAACCAAAGCAACTTCCAGTTTAAAGATGTCCCAGCACCTCATTAGCTCTTGAAGTATTCATTAATATGGATGTTGTTATGCAAGGACATTTATAATAATAATAAATAAAGCATATTATGTATTAACTGATTTTGCTTACTCTCATGTTAGCTGTAAAGAAGCTTTGTAGTTGAGGTGTGAGATCATGTGTTATCCTTTTGATGTCATCTGGTCGGAGGTTCCCTGCAATGGGGACATTGTGGAGTCCCTGGTACTGGCAGAAGTAGCGCAGGACCGGTTCTGGAGCCTCCACCACGTTCAACAACATCTCCACAAAACCGTATTGCCGGAGCTTTTCCAACGGGAAGGCAGGCCGGTAGTTATTTAGGGCTTGGTTGGGAGCACGCACGATGTTCACTTTCTTGTGCATTTTGTCTCGTACCTGAAATAATATCAGCACTTTTTAGTGTACAAGTTTCAATCACTGTAATAGGTATAGCCTTACCATCCCAGCTTTATACCAAGAGAGAGGGAAAAAAAAAAAAAAAAAAAAAAAAAAAAAAAAAAAAAAAAAAAAAAAAAAAAAAAAAAAAAAAAAAAAAAAAAAAGGCCAGCAGGAAAGCTAAAATAAGTATTTTATATGAACCATTATACCTTCTCAATTACTGGCTTTTTAGATATGAGATAAGATCAGCTCCACAACAGAATTTAGCTGTTACATTTGAAATTTCCAGGAATCTTTCGTTTAGACATCATACATTATTTACAAAGAATTTAGTTTTGCTGTTATATTAGAATTCATCCAATCCATACTCCACTCATTTACCTCTCTCAAAAAAAGTTCCCTGTCTTCATCATTCTGCGCAACAAACGAGAAGAAATCCCTTCCCCCAAAGAAAGCCTCAGCTTGTTTGGCATAGCGAGGATCCCGGATGTTGAGAGAGATGCAGACGGGCTCGAAGATGGTCTGCTTGAAGAGTTGCTGGTTGTCCTTCAGCCATTGCATGACCTCGACAGTGGCGTACTCTCTCCGCTGCTCCATTCTCTGCTGACGCTGCATCCTGATGTTGTCTATCTTACGCAGTTCCTCCTCACACTTCCTAAACATGTCAACCAAACCAAACAAAAAACAAACAAACAAAAACAACAACAACACACACACATAATGTACAAAATAAACTTAGATTTTGGAAAGAGAAAAAAAAAACTTTTTCGAGAGAAAACTAATAAAAGCTTTTAGCCAAAATCCTCTGCCTACCATTCTAGTCATCTCTTCCTTTACCTGACAGCATCAGTGTGCTCTTCTCTCTCTGTTACTAGTTCCCTCTGCTGGGTTGCCAGTCTGCCTATCTCTTCCTGGATGTTTTTAATGGAGGCGTTCAAACGAGTCACTTTGGAGTTCACAGACTCAGCGGATTCCAAATCTTCCAGAGCTCTCTTGAAACCCTGTCAATATAACGTATTCTAAGTTCCGCTGACTCTAAATATAAAACCCCCTCCCATCACATGGCACACAAGCTCTTTACACTAGCACCATAAGCTAAAGGTTCCCCTACTGGTTAGGAGAATTAGTGATTGGAGAACGGGAGACAGTATTTACTTGTAAATTTGCTCCTAAATTAACAATAACTAGCTCAATGCACTAGTAATAAACATATGCACATAGCTACACTACACATGTCAAAATGTATTCCCCTCTTTCCATAACTATTTTATGGTAAAGATTAAAACACTAGGAATAGTCAACATGACTTTTGTCTTGACATTTTGCTTTGAGAAAAGGAAAGAGTTGGGGGGGGGGGGGGGGGGAAGCTAGTTATTAATTTTAACTCCTGTTATGTAAGTGTGACTTACTAACTGAAACAGTAACCATGGCGCTTCTTCTCCAGAAGCACACACCCACACGGACACACCTCTATTTCCTTGCGCAGGTTTTCAATCTTGGCCTTGCGCTTGCTCTCCTGTTCCTTTGCCAACTCCAGCTCCTTCTTGGGCTGGTCCAACATGTCACCCAGCTCTTGTAGTTTAGTCTTGGTTTCCTCGAAAGACTTATAGCAGGCGTCTTTCTCGTTAATGTACCCTCGCTCCATCCTCTTGCATCGCTCCACCTCCGCCTCCTCAGTGCCCAGCCTATCCTTGATGGGCTGGTACTGGTCCCTGGCCTTTTTCAGTTCCAGATGTGCCTGCTTGCGGTCCATCTTCTTCTCGTCATACAACAGCCGAGCATCTTGGTAGCGCTACACACATACACACACACACACACACACACACAATGTCATTAGGATGTCTAAAACAAGTCCATGCTTACATAACCAGTGGCTTAATGTAATTGTGTATTGCTACTTGTGTAGAAAATTGCTTTTTCAGGTATTATATCGTATCAGTGTGTATTCAGGTTACAGGAAAACAAAATACTTTTAAGCCCCTCCCATACTTTATTTAAGTTAAATTAATTATCATACTACTAAACTGATTTAGAAGTTGTACAATAAACTAATACACACAATGCATGGTGGTGAGCCACCTGAACTTAATTGTAATAAGTCAATGGTACAGGGTTGCCAATATGATGCTTCATGTATATCTAGTCCAGTCATCAAGCTTTTCTGTTACTCCTCCAATGTATTCTCTTAGCTCTGCCACTGACAGAATTCACTCAATATTTCAACAGTTTCAAGAAATGGTGTCAGAAGTGCTTATTAAAGGTTTAGGGAGGAAGAAAAAATTGTGAAAATATTCACTGTTAGTCTTGAGAGAACAGAACGAAATAAACTTATTACTTGAATGAGGCAAATACAACAATATCCGAAACACTTTGCAAATTTTAGACTTAACTTTCATCTTGTGGTTGTTAATGATATGTGCTGAACAAAATGAGAGAGAATGCTATGGGTTTGTATTTTTTAAGTTTTACTAATGCCGTATACATCAGCATTATGTTGCTTGTATCAGAGTTTGCTAACTCACCACCCAGTGCTTCTTGCAGGTGAGAAGTTTGATGTCCTTGAGGACACTCTGTCTATTCCGGTATCTCTCCACATCTCTCTCTAGAAGTCTATTCTTGCGCTCCAAATCCTCCAGATCCTTCTTCTTTTTCTTAATTAAGTGGCTGGACTGGGACAGGCTGGCCTTGAGCTTTTTCAGTTCTTCGTGAGTTTGGAACAAATCTTTAGGACCAGCCTGGCAAAACACAGACCCAAGCTAGGTAATACATGATTACAAACCAAACACATACCAACACTGCACAAACGCTCCATTCAACTTGACTCCTTAATTTCCTCTAATATTTTTATTCATCTTGCCTTAAATTTTACTAAGTGAAAGAAATCAACAAATATTTTAGTCGATGTAATGACTTAATGTCGTAAAATGAGCATTATTGCTTGAACAAAACCATCAGTAATAGCAACAGGTCACTCTACTTGATAGCAACTTACAGTTTTCTCAGTTTCCAACAACAGCTCCTGCTTGTTCATGCGAGCAAATTCAACCACCTTGTCCTAAGAAATAATATAGAATTAAAAAAAAAAAAATTCCACCCCAGAATTTAGCCAGACTGGACTAGTGGCATGTATTATGAACTTGAGTCGTTCTTAATCACTTTCATAACAACAACAGACTTGGTAATGGATGTTATTCTATTAGTAGCTGAAACTGGAGAAATAGGTTAATAATCATAGCACTCATTGCCATTAATACATTAAATCAGTTCTCACTTAAATGTAACAACTTGCTTTTAACTACAGATAAAAGCTAATCATAAAAATAAAATTAAAAAAACGAACAATGAAATGTATTTTTGTAAACTAACATATAGTATTAGGTACACCAGAGAAGATCTTCATTAGGATGAACTCCTAAGTCAAGATTTACCTGCGGCAGGAACATACACTTGTTGTCCAGTAATATCCCTAGAGACTCCACCAACTTCTTCACCTAAACGATAGGATGACACAATATTTAACAGACCCCGCCCCCTCACATGCCTCTCCTTCCTCACATCCTTTTCGTTGACGGACATACGGTTGATGGTCCATTTGGAGGAGTTGCTCTCGGCAGACAGAGTGCGGCGTATGACAGGGTGGCGGCTGGCTTGATCATCACACAGAGTGATCTCTACGAAACCCGTGTTGCAACCATGCTTCACAAAGTCCTTCACCTGTAACACACACACACACACACCATAGTTAAGATGTTTGCACCCAGTGTGAAGCAAACCCTTTTCCTTCCCTTCTACAATCATATGTCTCCTTCACTATCCACTTCCCCATCCCACTCTAACTGACAATGTCTAGCTATCCATTGCAATAGCACGTAGCACGTACATCTCTGGCCCTCCCTAACAATGTGGTGGATCCAGCCAGTCCAAGACAGAGAGCACACACAATGCTAGATTTGCCAGTGCCTACACAACAACAACAACAACAACAACAAAAACATCAACAACAATTCACTTGTTTTAGTGGTAACTTCAAAATTTAGATACCCACTGGCTACTAGTGACTGTGTATTGGTGTGTGGAGAAACGCAAGTAAGGCACATGCATTATAATATTAGGTATGGCTAATAGTGTAACAACTCACCACCAGCTGGTTGTGAATTAAATGATGCAAAGTAGGCTTATTATTCTAGAGTGCCTATTTATAGTCTAGATTTTACACCCAGGAGGAATGACCCATGCACCACTCTGACCTGTCAAGCCGTACACTTCTTGCCAGTCTTTTGTACTATTGATACCCGTTATTAGCAGGATTGAATTAATCATTCATGATGTGTTTGACACCTGGAGACTGCAATAACTGTGAGAGCTAATGGCTCATTGGAATAAATTGCCTTATTGAGTTGCATGCTCCACCTTACACTTGCCACACAAACAAAAAAAAATATTCCAAAGTAAACTTTCGAGAGATATGTTATGGGTCTTAATCACACTCACAAGAACAAGTGTTCAAATCATACTTACATAATTTTTTTTTTTTAGGTGATTAAAAAAAAAATACAATACACCTTGACCAGTTCACTTACCATTGGGTCCTACGATGACATTGAGTTGAGGCTTAGGTTCAATAACTACTGAATTAAATGTTCTACAGTACAGCGGTGTTCACACATACATTACATACACCAAGTGTAATATATATATATATATATATAATATTGTATATAATTGCCATGAGGTCCTATTATGCAGCACAATCTAATCACACTCAGTCATTACTCTTCTGTACAGTGCTATAATACAGCTGGTTCGATAAACCCTTTACCAACTCCTTTAGGCAAGTGTACATTCACAAAATTTAACCAGCCAGTAGTTCGAAACACAATTGACTAATTATGAATCTAGGCCAACGTTTAACTTACAAGAAATTATGAAGACGCAACTTTAAAACTGCACCTCTAGAAAACCCGGTACCATTCTTCTCAATAGGAGGAAAAGGCAACACAGACTGCTGCCTCCTCCTCGCCATCATAGACTATCCGTCTACACCCAGCGCAGAGTTGACTCGTCGATCAACCTTTCCCGCGGAAAATGGCACTAGCTAAACTCCACCTAATTTTTATACGTGGTGATAGCGAACCGCTAAATATAAACCCCAGGGGGTTTTCCAACTGAGGAGGGAACCGCTCTATGGTAGAACTCCAGGGGATTTTCCAAAGAGGTTCAATTTTATAAAAGTACATAATAATTACATTGCTAATGACTTTTAATTGTGTGCTATTGTGATAATTCTGATTCTGCTGATTCTGATCCAGACATGGAGACCAGGCTAGGAGAACTAAAATCTGCAAAAGTGAAATAGTGGTAAACTTGGAAGCCAATTAATAGTTGAGGGGTTCCTACCTGAAAAGAAGCCGCCTTCTCCAACAGCAACAGCTGCTGTACTGCCAGCACATGAAACTGCACATACAAGATACACATATTAGATATAAAACAACCATTTGACAGATAACTTGGTAAAGGATTTAACTACATTCTTCTTGCATGCCTGAACCGTAAGAAAGTGCTATATAGTCTAGTTGCTTATGCCCAATTTTTGGCCAATTTGTGACAGAGCGGTCCAAGGCACCAAACTTTGTACAGTCACTCTTTAGCATATATAGAATGATTTCAGAAGGGGTGCCACGAAAAATTTGCCTTCTAGCTCGCACTGCGGGCTAAATTTTCGGTATTGAAAAAATGCAAACAAAAAAAAAAAAATTGTTTTAACAGCTAAAATCAGCTAAAATAGCATTATTATAATAATGTTAAAGGTCATCTGAAGAGAGCTAAAAGTGTAGAAGATAAGTGGATTGAGTATTCCCTAAATTTACTCACAAAAGAAAAGCTTGAAAAAGGTGACTTTCTTTCTTGGGCTGCATTCCATGCATCAGCACAACCTGATCCTACTAACCCTGCTGCTGTGATTGGTCTTTTACCACTCTTCTCTGACAAAGCTGCTACTATTGCAATGGTTAAACATGGACATCCAGAGGAAGATTACCAGCTATCTTAATCCCAGTCAGATTCCAGTGATGGCATTTGACCAACCACTATTTGCGCTAGCGAAGTATGTTCAATGGTTATGGCCACAGACCCTTGGCGAAAAATCTTTCGTGGTAATGTTTGGGGGCTTACATATCGAAATGGCTATCTGGGACACCATCGGGGACTTTCTGGATTCCTCTGGTTGGACATCAGCTTTGTGTGAAGCTGGGATAGCCACTTCAGGAACAGCTCACTAAAACCAGGCGAAGTCATCAAATCACTGCATTAGTACTTGCAAAACTGAGACAACAAGCTTGGGAGAATGCAGAAGCCATGGATGGTGATTTTGAAGGTGGAGACGTGAAATGAAGAACAGTAGTCCAACCCTCCAGTTCTGGGAAATTGTTCTTGAATTTGAAATCATTGCTCATATATTTATCCGTGTACATCGCAGCAACGATTTTAATTTAGTCGTAGAGTCCTTGGAAGCTCTGGTACCTTGGTTCTTTGCCTTAGACCATCCAAATTATGCTCGCTGGATTCCAATCCATATTCGCGACATGAAATCACTTCCAGAAGCTGTGAAGGAAGACTTTCGAAAATTTTGGGTACTTTCAAAGACCTGCAACAAATTCTCATGCATGCCTATTGATCAGGCTCATGAACAGAATAACGAGTTAGTGAAAGGAACAGGTGGTGCAGTTGGTCTCACTGAAATCCAGTTGCCTTCAGAAGGTGGATGGTGGCTGGACCAGAACAAGCAAGACTTTTGACTGAGTTTGAAACCCAATTCCAGTAGAGGATTCAAAAGGCTTACACCATGAACAAGGCCTTTCTTCCCAAGAACTCTTCAAGAAACATGCTACCAACCTTTCGAAGCAATGAGCCGTATGGGAAATCCTTTCGAAGATAAGGTTCCAACCAAAAGTAAGCAACAAGCATCTAGCCTGAAGAGTGATTGCAACCTTTTTAGTCACCTGTATATTGCTAGCCAATATCGTGATGGTGACTTAGACGACTTCTTCTCACATGAAAATCATCCCTGGCCCCCTTCTCTGTCTGACCATGGGAGGCTTCGTCTTCCAAACAAGAAGGCAGACTTGCTAAACCACTTGGATCCTGCAGATCTTCCTTCCAGCTTTCATGCTAAAGTGTTTGATGGCACTCCCAACAAAGGAAGCTGTTACATTCAATGAGTACAGTGACAAAATGTTTTTGTCATGGACAAAGCTGCAACTACAGGGCAGTGACAGAATTGACATTGTTTGGGATAGATATGTCCAAAACAGCCTCAAACAGTCCACCAGGGAAAAGAGAGGGAGAGGGGTAAGAAGGAAAGTGAAAGGTCAGACCAAACTACCTACGAATTTTCCGGATTTTTACGTGACCCTAACAGTTCTATTTTGTTGTGCAATATTTAGCTATTATGTTATACTGATAAATTATAATATAATACAGGTGAATCCGTTGTAAGCAGAGGATGTGCTAACACATCATTGTCCACGTGTGATCATGAGGAGGCAGACACAAGGATTTGTATTCATGTGCAGGATGATTTACGAAGTGGAGCTCGTCGAGTCCTAGTCCGCACTGTAGACACAGATGTCATAGTGTCCTGACAGCTCATGGAAGCCAGTTTGGACAACTCTTCCCGAGGTGGCGAAGTCAAGCCAAGAACTTGTTAAGTGCGGTTGCAAAGCTTTGCCTCTCTGTTCCAGAAGGTGCAAAGGTCAAGCAGCAGGCCTTTCTTGTACGGCTCTTTGCCAGTGTGGTGGAAATTGCGACTCTACATGACATTTTGTGACTCATTATATTTTGCATTGAAATGTTTGTGGCAATATTTGAAATCCCAAATAAAATATTTTTTTCGCGGTACCACATAAGAATTCGGCACTCTGTTTTTTGTACCCTTTGGCCAGTAATGGCGAAAATTTCGACTCAAATTATCAAAAGAATTATATTTTATAAATTAAATTTTTAATTTTTCGCGTGTACTGCATCCGAATTCAGCATTTGCTTTTTTGCATGCAGTGCGAGCTAGAAAACTTTTTTTCGCGGCACCCCTTCTGAAATCACTATATGCATGCTAAAGAGTGTCTGTACAAAGTTTGGTGCTTTGGACCGCTCTGTCACGAAAAAAAAGTCTAACAGACCAGACTAATACAAGCAAAGCAAAGCAAAGGAAAAGGGCAACTCCATTACAAATTTTCATTGATACTTTCATTTCCTACTGCCAGGGCTCCTATTTTTTTAATACTACTTGCATCCCATAGCCCATCCCAGTTTTCTCTCTCCCTCTCACTCCTCTTACCACGGCTCATGCGCGACGTTTGAAGAGCAGACAAGTCTGAATTTTCGGAGGGAAAGAGACACTTTGAGATCATCGGTCGAGGCTGACTTTCTTCTAAACCAAGATCAGTTTCGTTAGAGTGAGAATGGTCACTTGGGAGATACTGACATCTGTCAGACTGAGACAGGTTCTCGTGAAGGTCATCATCACTGAAGCTTTCTCCACCTCCTTCACCTTCCGCAAGATCTCCACTCCTTTTCTTCTCCTCACCATTAATCCCAGATTCACTCCTCTTCTGTGAGCGGTCACATAAGTCACTCCCACAGATAGCACTTGTCCCTTCCCTGGTCTCAGAGCCCCTCCCACTAGCCTCAGGGCTGCCAGAGTCTTCCACACCACCAGCCACATCACTCTCAGTCTCAAGGTTCACTGGTTTTCCTTCTCTAGTTGCAGAACCTTTTCTTCTGGGGGTGCTGGACTTGACGGGTGTCCTCGGAATCAGATCACAATGCTGGAAGACACCCACTCCTAGCACATTTTAATAACAACAACAACAACAATAATATGTATTCTCTTATTCCCTCTCTTTCAATCTGAATGTGACAGCCAATTTTCCTTTCAATTGTTTAAAAAGGTTGTGAAAGAGAGAGCTAATGAATATACAAGAAGGCTGACACAGAAATTGTGAAGTGACAAATAAGCCAGGTACAGGACATGGTGTGCTATACCTATGGCTGACTCAGTGTCTACCACTGAGTGGAGCTGCTGATGAGAGAGTGGAGGCGTGACTCGCAGCTCGGCAGAAGATGGGCCACTATCTGTGTCACTGTCACCTTGCTGACCTTCCACTATAGCTGTAGCAATCTAAATGTTATGTTGATACACACACAAACAAACAAAAAAACCTTGTAAATATAAACAACAACTTTCTGTTCTTCTCTCTACCTGGTCAGCCAATATTTCATGAGCTCGAGGCAAGTCTTTCACTTGGAGGTAACTGCTCTCATGCTCCTCCATCTTGCTGGATCCAAGACCTTTCTGGGATGACACGAATTGAAGAGGAACTGGCTTTGTTCCATTGCCATTTGTCGGTGTGTGTTTCGTGGTATCAAGCAACGAGTCGGCAGCTACTACTGTGCTAGAAAGAGGGCGTGGCTGAATGCCAGAACTGACATTGGTCGGTAGTAGAGAGGAGAACTGAAGCTTAGGAGACAAATCGGGAGCTAACGTAACCTCATCATCATAGAAAGGAGGTGTGACTACTTTAGTGGCATTAACTGGAGTAATAACAGACTCATGTAGGCCACCTCCAGGCTTGGACAAACCTCCCTCTCCACGAGTCTTTAACCATGCCTTGTTTTTCTTGCGCAGTCTCTCAGACTTGCTCAAGTTTCTCTCCAGTGCCTCTATTCTCGGACTACTCCACATCATGCTGGCTGAACTCTGTGCTCTGTGGTTGTTTCCCACGGCTTCAAGATGACTCCCACTGAGAGAAGAGGGAATGTGAGAGGTCTGTGGGATGCCATACCCGAGGCCTTGTTGCTTCTCCACTGAACTTGACACAGGATGTTTCTTCTTAGTCCTTTTCTGATGCATCTGTCGTGAGTCTAGAAGAATTCTATGAGATAAATCCTTCACAGCTATTGGAGTGGACACTGTACCAATAATCAAAATAACAAACAATAACAACAATAATAACAATGCTCAGCTTTCAACATGCACACACACACACACACCTACCAGAAGCACCAGTAAAGGTGAGTCTAGACAGCTCCCTCATGCTCCCATCAGGTGACCTCAGTTCACTGGTGGGTTTCGCAGGTGGAGTGGGTGGGATCAAACCCAGCTCAAGACTCTAGAGACACAGTCATGGCAGCCATTAATTAACTAAGTACTAATGCTGTGAATCCCTAGCTCAGTCAGCTCCATACCACTGCAATAGCTAAATTTGTACCTATAACTAATTCTCTTAATTAACCCCCTCCGATCCCTTCCCCCCACCCCCTGAAGAAGAAGAATAAAATACCAGCCTCTCTAGAAAGCAAGCTCATAGCTACTACAACCAGCCAAATTTAAACACACACACACACACACACACACACACACACCAATAACTAACTAGTAGCAAGAACTTTAATACAAATGGAGAGCAGGCTATAAGAAGGAAGTCACTAACTGAACATAGTTATAGATTCATCTAGTTTCAAACATAATCTGAAAACAAACAAACAAACAAACAAACAACAACTAGAGCTCACTTCGGCTAGAACTGAACAAATATTAAATGTTAGCAAGCATCTTACTCCTAGTTTGCTTAAACTCAGGCAAAGTGTGGCTATTAATATTCGAACGATGCACTGAACAGAAAGTAGTGTCATCATTTAGGCTTGAATGGCTTAATAATACAGAGCCAACAGTTAGGTCTGTTCCAATGGCCAGTTCTGCATTGGAAGAGATAGAAAATATTTCCCAATACAAAATCATTGGATGGTACATAGCTAATAGTGTCTCTCTTCACATCAGCTCACAAATTAGAGATGCTTTATCTGACGGTACATTGACAAGACAACCATTAACTCAGAAACCTGAGCCTCTGGCAGCTGTCATGCAAGTACCTAGTGTGTCTGTGTTGCCACATTGTTGTGATCACTAACCGGAATAGTGAACTTGGGTACAAAGACGGGTGGGTTCAGAATATTCCCTGCTTTGCTGGAGTTACTACGAAATGATGGAGGCTGAGACAGGGCACTCTGGAGGTGAGTCTGGCCTGCACGTTGGGGAGAAGTGTGAGATAAAGGTGTGAGATTCCTGAGTTCTTGCTCAAGTTTCTCTACACTTTGGTCCACAGACTGTCTCAGCACTGAGATGGACGACCTGGAATAGAGCATACACAATTTACATCATATCATCATCATCATTTTATACGCAATTCAGTCAATACAATTACAGCAGTCAGTATGCTCACAGTATAACTCTTTTTAAACAAGAAACATCGCTGGATCTTCCACTAGTGTACATGTCTCTCTCTCCGTGCGTGTGTGTGTGTGTGTGTATTTGTCTGGGTAAAAATTCTCAATTCACCTTACTAACTTTGGCCTTAGTTGACTATAACCCCTATATATACAGAAGACCCTTTACCTAAGATTCCTGGCTGCAGCGAGATGTGCTCTGTGGGCTTGCAACTGACTGGCAGTGAAGTCCAACTCTTCCCTAAAGGAAGGACGAGCTCCATCTGAGAGAGAAGGCACAGCATCAGTGTGATCATGCGTATAACACGTCATGCAGTAGTCAGCATATCATATGGAGAGATGTTGCAAGAATATGTGTTAAGTATTTTCACACAAGCCAAAGGCGAGTGAAAATATAAGTGTGAGCGTGAAATTTCATCCCCATATTGTATGATGAGTGTAATAAAATGTTTATTGTACATTGGATATTTTTTTCTTCCAAAATAGTAAACATTCAGAGGTAACTCCGCCATACTTTTAAAACTTCAGCTGTCAGTGTTTGATATAAGAAAAAATTGAACACCACATGATGTGGAAATAAATATCTAAGAGGATCAAAAACTTTCTGCATAATCATGTGATGACCAATGCACAATACTGGAAGCTGTAGTTGAAAAAAAAAAAGAGCTGAATCTCACTTGAGGGATTGCCATGGTAACCATATCAGATCTGAAGTAGTCCAGTAGCTAGAAGGAATCTATAATTCACTGAAACTTGTATCACTGTGATAATACGAAAGTGTGGGAGCTATGAACTATTCTCAAAGAGTATCAACTACAACATGCAGTCTTTTCACTATCAACAAGAGTACATAGCACTGAATGGCAGTTTCTCTCTTCTGTTTGTAGTTGACCGACATTTTGTAGCATTATCAATGGTCGTCATACCATGTACATGCTAGCACAGTATGCATCACTAGTTGTATAGGCTGGATAAATTAAACTCAATACCTTTTATCAGCTGGTTTCTGAGGAGACGCAGTGAACACTTCCACATCTGCATTAAACTGCATAGGGAAAATAACAAAGGGAAGGTGATAATTATCCTCCAATAATACATTTCATTTACTTTAATTTGGTACAATCACAGGGCCTACTCTAAATTGATAATTCTGGTGGCAGAGTAATAGGCCACACCTTACCAAATGAGATTGATTTTGCCAGCCTGGTATGTGTTTTCAGCTTTTCCTTCTCTGCTCAATGATTCATACTCCTTCACAATCACATCGGGAATCTACCAACACAGACAGACAGACAGACAGACAGAGAGATTGAGAGCAATGGGAATCACCAAAGAGATTACAAAAATTTAAACAAGCTGCTCGATGATTGGTCACCCTGTCCGACGTAATACGTCACACAAACAACAATTTCTGTTTCAAAAATGTTCCTACACCAATTCCAGTCTTCTTGATAAAAAAAATGCTTATACAGTAAGCTACTAGTCTATGACACCAAAAAACAGAAATTTTGTATCCAATACCCATTCCATTTTGTACCACTAATAATACATGTGTAAAAAAAATCCCAAGAAAATAACCACCACTATTTAAAGTTTCTAAGGAGACTAGTAAGGTACTGTCAGTCAGCTTATCCAACTAAAAGGGGGGGGGGGGGGGGTGTATACACACAGTTGGCTCGATAAGTTAAGCAATTCCTGCCCTACTTGAATAATTACTATCGCAACGTACAAAGTGATGAAGCAACCAATGGGCACAACTAAGTTCTAATCCAGGGACGTTAATCAAGTTATTTCATTTAATCCATTGAAATGCCACTCTTTATTTACATAATGTCACGCGAAGATAAAAACAAAACAAGTAAGCCACATTGCACAGGTAGAAGTACACATATACACCTACGTATGTACACACATACCTGCAGAGCAATGTTCCTAGCATCCAAGGCATATTGATTCACTTTCTCCTCCACAATGCAGTCCAGCATCTCTTTGTTCCCCTCAGTCATGTTCATGAACTTCTCCAAAGATTTCCACATCTCCCTCACCTAGCAATGCGAGAGAGAGAGAGAGAGGGAGGACTGACTAATCGATTATTGGTAAGTGGTTCAGACACTTTAGGACCTGTCAATTCTTACAGCTTTAAAAAAGACTTATAAAATTCTAACAGTCACCATCTTAAAATTTTCAAGATTTTAAACCAAACTTGAATAAAGCTTTTCATAACAAATGCCCAGTTCAGGAAGTGGAAATTATAAAGCAGCAACACATTCCAACTCTAACATGTATTTTACATTAATTAAGACTATCAATTCGCGACCTTGCACCATGTCTGTCTGAATATCATTTAGCTTGGTTGTATGTCTGAAAAATCGTGCTAAGTGGAGACACTTGGTCACTATGTTGAGCTGTTTATACAGCATTGATAACTTCTTCTCACCTTCTTTATTCTGGAGTTTCTTCTCTTGTCCTGCATCTCAGCTGATAGAGCCACGACCTGATCACTGCCTAGTCTACTGGCCACAGTGGAATCCAAGAAGGACCTGAAGTAAAGACAATGAATGGATGGAAACAAATCTTACCAATGGAGGGATGGAAACAAATCTTACCAATGGAGGGATGGAAACAAATCTTACCAATGGAGGGATGGAAACAAATCTTACCAATGGAGAGATGGAAACAAATCTTACCAATGGAGGGATGGAAACAAATCTTACCAATGGAGGGATGGAAACAAATCTTACCAATGGAGGGATGGAAACAAATCTTACCAATGGAGGGATGGAAACAAATCTTACCAATGGAGGGATGGAAACAAATCTTACCAATGGAGAGATGGAAACGACTCTTACAATGGATGGACTGGAAACAAATCTTACCATATGGAGGATGGAAGCAAATCTACCAATGGAGGGATGGAAACAAAACTTCCCAATGGGAGAGATGGAAACTAAATCTTACCAATGGAGGGAGATGGAAACAAATCTTACCAATTGAGGGATGAACAAATCTTAACCCAATGGAGGGATGGAAACAAATCTTACCAATGGAGATGGAAGCAAATCTTATTTACATGATGGATGGAAGCAAATCTTACCAATGGAGGGATGGAAACAAATCTTACCAATGGAGGGATGGAAGCAAATCTTACCAATGGAGGGATGGAAACAAATCTTACCAATGGAGGGATGGAAACAAATCTTACCAATGGAGGGATGGAAACAAATCTTACCAATGGAGAGATGGAAACAAATCTTACCAATGGAGGGATGGAAACAAATCTTACCAATGGAGGGATGGAAACAAATCTTACCAATGGAGGGATGGAAACAAATCTTACCAATGGAGGGATGGAAACAAATCTTACCAATGGAGGGATGGAAACAAATCTTACCAATGGAGAGATGGAAACGACTCTTACCACTTCTCTCACACACTGACCTGTCCACCATGTCTTGTTTTCTCTGCTTGACCTCCTCCTCCACTGCTAGCAGTTTCTTAGCGATGTCCCTACTTCTCCTACTGAGTTCTCTGTGCTCCCATATCATCTGACTACACACACACACACACACACACAGTAGAAAATGTATAATGGTTTATTTTTTAAACGTTGATTCTGTTATCCCAATGTGTCTTTGTAACTCTCTTATTCCCTCCACACACTCTCTCCTCTTCCCTCCACACACTTACATGGCAGACCTTTCCCACTCTGTGTGTAGAGAACATGTGACTTTAGCCCTTTCCATCACATGACTAGTGTGCTGAACAATATGGGCCTGCAGAGCATGGCGGGCCACAGACTTGGATTGTATGTCTGACAACCCTTTACCAGACGTCACAAATCTAGATATAAAAACGGTCTTCGCTGCAAACACAAAAATGAGAGAACTTATTAGAAGGAAAGATAAGTTAACATGTAAGTCTTTTTTTATTTTTTTATTATTTTTATTGTATGTGACATACTTCTAACTTCATGATCAGCACATACCACTAACCTCTTTAATCTAATCAATTTACTTTCCATAGTTGGTACTTACACACAGCTTTGGCTTCTTCTAGGCATATCGTTCTCAAGACAAATGTACTGAATCGCAGAAGAAACTGATAGAACTTGTCACCTACAATGCATGTAATGTCATAGGTGTGAACACATAAACTATGAGGATGCTCTGGGATATTTACAAATATGACAAAACACTACCTTACCACCAGGTGAGAGCAGAAGAGAAGCCGACATTCGAGGCAGTTTTGACTGAGGATGCTCCTATAAATGATATGCCATAATAGTTATTACAATGCTTAAAACTGGTAATCTGCTCCAGTTCATACACTGAGTGAATTAACCTGGCTATAGTACAATATATATACACACATAATATATATATATAACTTATATTCCTTTTTTACATATAATTCCTATTAGATCCCGTTGCTATATTGTTACTAGGTGCACTAACTTGGTAAGTGTGCACTATTTTTTGCCTTTAGCCATTTCTGTGAAAATGCTGATAAACAAAGTTGCTAGTGGCAACTGGGCATGCGTAAACGGGATCTAAAATAGTTAGAGCATGCGCGCTTAGGTACTGGTGAATTTAGTGCACTAAATCCACCAGTACCTAAGCGCTTATGCTCTATTACATAGTGTCTTCGGCTTGCTCACCAAACATGTATGCAACTCTGCATATAACACTTTTAGCATTATCTCACTTGCCTCACCTGCTTGATAATAATAATAGTAGCCAAGAAATGTTTATCAGAATTCATTAATTATACACTACATCACATTATACTCTTGTTAATCACACGTACCTTGGCTATCATAGTAATCCAGTTAGTGCACACTTTCCTGAACTCTTGCTCCTGTTTCTTATCAAAGTAAGGCCAACAATACCTACACACATGTAATATATATATATATATATACATACACGAACAAACACATACATTACTTAATCATTCTAATCTCTAGCAAGCACTTCATTTATAATTATTACAAGCTTTCAATAGCTGATGGGGCCACCAGATAAATCCTGGACAGTTGACGATTCATTAAACACTTTCTCATCAATTACATTACTCTATTCACAAAATCTCAGGACACTGGATATTAAGTTGACCATAGCCTTTTGAGCACATAAGGGAAGTGACCGGCCTGCAGGACTACTAACAGTAGAAATTGGGCAAGTCTTCAGTGTTACAGCTTCTAAATTTACTAACGTATTCCCAAATCCTTCAGTACTGTTACAATAGTCCTACACAAGATGTAACTCTATGGTACCCAGTCCTCACTTGAACTCCTCACTCGCACGCTTAGGGTTTAGCTTCGAGAACAAGAAATGCAACACTTCTTCGCTCCCTTTTCTGTTGATATGTGAAAACATATCCTTGTTAAAATTATCTTCTTCATTGGAAATATTGAAGCCTAGAAGACACATGTTGGTGAACCATATCTCTCTAATATCAAGAGAGGCAGACGAATTGGACATCTTCAACCTCTGATGCTCCGTTTGTGTGTTCGAAAAACCGCGCCAATTGGGGGTGGGGCAAAATAAATAACGACCATTACCATTAATAATCTGAATAACATTGCCAACTTCGCACAATCGGAAGAGAGAATATGAATTTGAATAGAATTTCTAGAGCTCCTCTTTTTGCGAAACAGATTGCAGCAGCTCACCGGTATGGAGCTAGAATGGTTGGAGACTGCTCAAGTAACTCCTCACAAAAGGGAGAGCAGAAAGAACCTGCAAATACTGATAGTAAGGAAAGACATAGAGATGCAGAGAAGGAGCCTCTACCAGAATGGCCCGATGGGGTGAACCCTAAAACAGGAGAGAAAGGAGGACCAAAAGGACCTGAGCCTACAAGATACGGAGACTGGGAGAGGAAGGGAAGAGTGTCAGATTTTTAATGTCAATACTTTACTGCACAATACAATAATAAAAAAAAAATTAAAATAAAAAAAAGTAACAGAATACAATTTTTTAATAAAGTATATAAGAAGGGGGAAGTGCAGTGGTGTGCAGTCGTGTCACCATGACTCGCATGTAGGTGGGGTACAGTTATAGCAACGCCTGGAACTGCTGAAACACTTCCATAATGCGAGAATCTACTTCCAAAGTGAATGCCAGAGACTTCAGGTCTGAAGAATACTTGGACACTTGAGTATAATTCTGCAACAACAGTGAAAAAAAAATTAAATGCAAGCTTGAACTATTGTATAAGGTTAAGTGCATATTTCACTTCAACTGATGATACTATACCCAACCTGTTCACTTCACGGAAATTCTTATAGTAGAGGGTCACTTTTCATGTGCAGTAGATCACAACTTGTCCTACACTAGGCTTTAGTAGAAAATATCTTGAATGGGAATTAATTAGATCATGTTATTTAATGTTGATATCATTGGAGGCTCCAGTAACTGAGGATTCAACTGCTAATTTTACCACATATACTGCCTAATGGAGAATCAATTCAACAACACTCGATAAGTTACCTGGAAGAGAATCTGCCTGAAGTGGTCAATGGTGAAGAAGAACCAAGTGGTCTCGTAGTCCACTCCCTCCTGGTCACAGGTGGTAAGGTGCTCCGTGATGATGGCTATCATTCGCTGGCAGATGATGAGAAACATGTCCTTCTGTGTCCTCAGACACTCCATGACTTTGTCTTCCATCACTACCACTTGCTCCTCCAGCTTCTGCTTGTCGTCGCTGCCCATAGCTACCTCGTCCAAGTCTGATACCTGGTGTGTGTGTGTGTGTGTGTGAACCAAGAATAATACAACAAAAGAAAAAAGTAGAGGTTATATATGCTTCTCATAATAATGGTAATAATGATAATAATAATAAGTTAATAATAATAATAATAATAATAATAATAATAATAAATAATTTTAATAACAATAATAATGAAGCACCAAAGGTGTGAACCCTCAGTGCTATTAAACACTACTTAGCTATTACATAATCTCCTTACAAAAGAACAAGCAATCAGTTAGCTATTTTAACGAGGCATCAATATAGCTCGAGCAATGTAAATGGTACATGGAAACGCTGTCTTCATAAGAGAAGATGCTAAACTAGACAGAAACACTCACCGGTATACATACATTTTCAATGCAAAAACTTCACTTCTTTCAACTCCGTTAACTTCGCCGAGCTTAAAGCAAACTACATCGCTGGGTGCAAGAAATGATTTGCTCACGTGATTATGACGTGCGCTAGGGGGCGTTACCCACAAAAGCTGGTACCTACGCGGAGCTGAAGCTTTGCATTTTCTCAAGAATCAGCCCAAAATTAAAAAAAAGTAGCTACAATAAAAGGTCTTAAATCCTGAGTAAGTTCATACCTAAATCAACAGTTTATTGTCAGTAATCTTAAAAATCAGAGCGTGACAGACAGACAGACAGGGTGACTACTATAACCCTCTCGCGTATGTGTGCTGAGGGTTAATAAAAATATACTGAGTCTTCCATTATGTACACTGATCTCTTACATATACACACTCAGGTATACGCCCATAAAGAACACTTACTAATGATTCACACTTTACCTAATCAGACAAAACACTAACAATAATAAACCAACTGAAAGCTCACATTCTTCAGCTTCTCCTCAGTCTCTGCCAGGTCCTTGGTGGCCTGGATGTGTGCTCTGTTAGTCTTGAGGATAGTGGACTCCAAGATGTCCCAGATGTACTGGCGTGTGTAGAGAGGAGTCACCTTGGAGGAGAAGAACCAGTTGAGGACTGTCATGGCATCCAAGATCTGCATCCTCATCATCTTGTCCACCACCAGGCAATGCATCTAGGCAACACACACACACACACACACAGCAAGATACACAAGAATAATGAGCATGCTCACACTATATTCACTGCTTTACCAATGAGTTAGTAGAGTAGAACTCTGCCACTGACTCCAGACAAGCTGTCTTGGCAGTTTCATTCACTAGCAGCTCCATAAACAGTTCTTTGAATCTAAAAAAAAAAAAAAAAATAAAAAAAAAAATAAAAAATTACAGATAGGACAGTTGATGGATGAGTGGGAAAAGTGAAAACTGACTTCACACATCAACGAGATAATTGTACATTGTGCTTATCAGAAAACTACAAAGTAAGCAAACATAAAAATATCTTATAAAACTCACTTGGTCAGAGCCAAGATGCAATGGCTGACTGTCTTACTGCCGACATGCAAGATGCAGTGAGTGAGAACAGACACCTTCGCCATCGTCAACTCTGAAAACAAAGAGTGCACAAGTACACAACACTAGCAAGATGACTAACACAACATGATGTTAGATGACTAACACATGTACATACCAACATGATGTTAGATGACTAACACATGTACATACCTACATGATGTTAGACGACTAACACATGTACATACCAACATGATGTTAGATGACTAACACATGTACATACCAACATGATGTTAGACGACTAACACATGTACATACCAACATGATGCAAGATGACTAGATGATTATACACGAGTGTTAGTTACATACTGTTCCTGTTGAAGGAGAGTTCAGGGTTGACGGACGGCAGAGAGTCGATGATCTTGGACATTTCCTCCATATCACCTTTCTTGCTTCGAATGGCATCCACAAATTTAGTAGCCACTTGAGTCTCTGGAGCAGCTAGGAATGAGTGAGGCAAATAGACAGCATGTCACACATGAATGGATACATACATACACATACATACATACATACATACATACACACACACACATACATATATACATACACACATCTAAGACAGCAATTTAGTCATAAATCTGCTCTGGAAATCTCAAATAACAATGATGATGAAAATGATGATGACAACAGTGACTAATTCTTCAAAAAAAAAATCTGCTACAACAATTTTTCAATTGATGCTGCTTCTAAGCCTACAACCAGTTCCGTTAAATTTCACAAAACTCAAGAAAACAATAAATAATGACTAGTCAGAGCTCACCTTCAGCTTCTTCCTCGCTGCCGTACTTGAACTGTGGCGCAGGCTCCGCAGGAAGCAACGGTGTGAACTCACCGGGCACCAGCTCCACAAAGTCGTCATAGCAACTCAGTCTGATGCAGCGAGTGAATATTTCAGAGACAAAATACACACTCGGGTGATCCTTGCGACCCTGCAGCACTGACGTCCTGAGTAGCACGTGTGTGGCCATGCATGTGGGAAAAATAACAATTAGTTTGTGAGAGTATGACTCTGACGGGTAAAGGAGAAGAAGGAAAGGTCAGGAAATTGAGGGAGTGAAGGAAGGGGAGGAAGGAAAGGGAGGAAGGAAGGGGAGGAAGGAAGGGGAGGAAGAACTGAAGGATAAAGGAGTACAATGGTATGATTGAAGGAAGGGAGGAATGAATGGAGGTACAATAAAGGAATTGCTCAGGTACGTAAGGGAGAAGTTAAGGAATTTTATTCCGTTCATTTCGTTCTGCTGTCTTCATGTTTCATTTAGTCATTCTTTTCTTCCTTCCTTTCTTCCTTCCTTTCTTCTTCCTTTCTATTCCTTCCTGTATTCTTCCTTCCTTTTCTCACCTTCCTTTCGTTCATTCCTTTCTTCCTCCTTTCTATCCTTCTTCCTTCCTTACCTTTCTTCCCTTCCTTTTTCCTTCCCTTTCTTCCTTCTTTCTTCCTTCCTTTCTTCCTTCCTTTCTTCCTTCCTTTCTTTTCCTTACTTTCTCCTTCCTTCTTCCTTCTTTCTCTTTCTTCCTTCCTCTTCCTCCCTTTCTTGTTCCTTCCTGTTCTTCCTTTCTTTCCTTTCTGGATGGGGAGTGGATTAAGCATAGACGACCATTCCATCCAGTTTCCACGAGTGAACTTGTAGTTACTCAAATGATGAGCAAACCATTGAGCCAATCTAAAAGAACAATCAACATAAATCAAACAAACTAACAAAAATGTACTTATCAATAACAAACAATCAATAAATCAACAACAAATCAACTCCCATAGTATCATACAGTCAGAGATTCCCGTGCTTATGCCATTCCTATTCTGAAACAGTGAGCTCCTTTACTTGCCTGTTGACAGAGACCATGTTCATCTTGTCCAGGTGAGTAAACAGTAGCTTCACTATTTGCTCAATCTGATGGCAGAGTTGAGGAAGATGCCACCACCAACACACTATCAACACTCCAACTGCCTCATAGCATTGATATACGTACATACTATCCATTGTGCATAAACAACAACAACAACAACAAAATAGGGTTGGGTTACTAAAGGTTTCCTGACATTTGCTGCCAAATAGATATTCAATCAAAGCAGTGGGCCAACATACCACAACAAAAGAAGCCTTTGTCATAGATAATATTACAAACAAACAACAACAACAACAAACAAACAACCTTTATTCAAGCATTCATTTGTCTGCAAATACACATCCTCTTATAATACCATGAGCACATGTGGTGTGAATACATGTATGTGGAGTGTGTACATGTGTCTGCACATGTGTGTGGCAGGTATCCGTGACTTGAGGATACAATACGCAGATAAGTGGCGGGATTCAACTTGCAGAGCTCTATAAGTACAGAGGAGTAGTACACTGGAACAGTGGGAGGGGCTGGAAGCTGCAGCAGAAACCCAAACAACACCTCTACAATGATGTAATTCATGGGTGTGGCACTCTTCTCTGTCATGCGCTCAACCAACTGGATCAGGGAGTCAGCACTACATTTGGAAAGGAGGGGCAGAGAGCAAAGGATGATTAAAAAGAGGTGTGAACCTTTCCCTTGTGCTATTTACATCTGTAAGGCATCCCTTGACACTTCTATAGTACCTCTCTATTTATCCTCTGTAACTTGAGTGTCCCTAACCAACTCTTCACCTTACCCAAAAGTGCCCCACATTCTACCAAAGTGACCTTCACCTTATTTAATAAGTGCCCCTCACCTTACCCAACAAATGGCCCTCATTACCCAATAATGAACTCACCTCACTCACCTCACCCAACTCCTGCCCATCCCACCCTCACCTCACCTTCCCATCCTCACCTGCCCATCCCACCCTCACCTCACCTGCCCATCCCACCCTCACCATCACCTGCCCATCCCACCCTCACCTCACCTGCCCATCCCACCCTCACCATTCCTTGCGATTGTCCATGTGTGAAGTCACTATGCACTGGATGGCGTCTTCAATGAGGTAGCGGTCAACGCTTTCGTTGGCAGGCAGCACGCAGCCCGGGTTAGACTCGTAGCACAGGTCATCATTGGTGAAGAATCGAAATACTACGGTAGGTAGAGGGTAGACACTATTCTCACTGTGTGACGGAATAGTAATGTTTGGCAGCCCGTGCTACAGGCACAAAGGGGGGAGGGGCATTATATGGTTATTAGGTGGCCCCCTGTGGTTAGGGGGCAAGACACAAGCCATAAGATATAAACATCAACAAATAAACATAACTAAATGAAGGAGTTGAATAAATGCATACAGTTGCCAGTGCCACAACTCACTGAGTATGCCCCTCCAATAAGAGCATCCATAGACCGATACGGGCGCAGCAGAACATGTTCCTGAAACAACACAGTTCGACATCGTGATTACTACATCAAACCACACCCATACCAATCCTAATCGTAACGTTGTCTACATGCACATCATCTCACTCCCTTCCTTCCTGAACATTTGCAGGTTTCTACAGCATACATATGTATGCATGGAATGTTGGTGAGTTGGCATATATAAGAAGTGGACATTAAAAACGTTTTACTCCTTGATTGAAATATAAATGCTAAAAAAAAGAAAGAAAAAAAAAGAATTATCTACTACATTCAGATAGTAAATGCAGGGTGTTGTGTTGACCCTCATGCATTTGGTAAAAGACCCTTTAATAATATTTCTGAGCAAAATTAGCAGCAAAGCCAGCATTAGTGAGGATAATATGAAATTATTATCAGACATTATGTAGCATTACTCTCCTGGCATTGTATGATGGAACAAAGTGGATGAACTAGAAGATCATTAGCACTTCTAAGTGGTTGAGTAGCTTATAGATACCTTCACAGTGTTGTACAAACAACAACAACAACAACAACAACAACAAATGTACCTTCCAGTTCTTCTCTCTCATTGCTTTCACCTGGACCCACAAAACTTCCAGAAACTGCACGACAGTAGGAAACAACTATAACACAGGATCACATGACTCTCACATGACCACCACTCACATCACTCTGGAGGTGAGGCTCATCAGATGACCATGACTGGAACGCTGGGAGGTAAGGGGTTGTCCTTTTACTGGGAAAACAACAAATAAAGTAAATGAACGAGCATTTAGAATGACGGGAACCACTGGCCGAGTGAACTTTCAAATGTGTATAAAACACATATGTAATGCATTCGGACACACCCACTTACAGTTATTAGAGGGAAAACAACCCCTGTACATAGCTTCTATTTTTTCTTAACAAACATACCCTCACATATATAAACATATATAAACAACAACAAAAACAAAAACAAAAAAAATGCAAATCAGGACAATAATTAGCAACACAAGGCAAACGTACACCATGTAGCCCTCCAAGACAGCAAAGAGCCTGTCTGTTTCCTGCCGCTTCCTCTCGTCCAGCTCTGCCCCCACCTAGTCAGGTAAAGGAGGCATCATCAACACACACAGCACCCACACAGTGCTGTGCCAATGTGACTTACCCATGGTAGAGATGATAGCACCATATTGACATAGCAGTCTGCTCTCACCTACAACATTGGACATATATTATATTAGCACAGGTACGCACACACACACACACACACACACACATTCCCAAAGTTGAATATGAGGTAAAGGTGAACCAGCGGATTCCTCATTCCTAATCTATAATATAACAATGTGCGCGTGTCAGTAACGACGACAAGAGACTGTGTGTATTCATGAATAATTCATTAGCTTAAACAGTTTGGTAAAGCATCATTGGCGGCGTAGGTAAAAAAGAACGGAAGAGAAGACAAAAAGGCGAGCAATGTAACTAAAAAGCGGAGGAAAGGTGGCATCAGTTTCAAAAAGGAAGGCGAAAGTACGAAAAAGGCAAAAGTTTTGCAAAGCTCAAAGTCCACAATCAAGATAGTAGGACAGAGATTCAGAAACTGGAGAGGTAGACAAAGGAAAAGGGACTCCATGACTCAAGAAGAAAGAGCTGAAGAAAGGAAAGGAGAGGAATATGAAAACCTGAGATAGTTCAGAAAAAAGAGAGCAGGAGAGGGAACTGATGTAACCTTAACCAAGTGGTAGAGGAATGAAAATAACTTGTGCCACTGCATTCTTACTTTGTAATACGTCAAGCGCCACTATGTAGCGGGATACTTGCTAGTAATAATAATAATAATAATAATAATAATAACAATAATAATAACAACAACTACATATTGACCACATTCCATTGAAGTTGTTAAACTACAATTTGTTGTAGTGTCTTCTTAGCCAGAACTATTCAAACAGTTCCTGACTTCTATGGCAGGAACTCTCTCAATAGAGTAACAGACACACAGCCTTACACACACAACCTCATACGCACAGCACTAACACACGGCATCAATACTCTTACCCTAACTTTTAAACTACTGTCAATAAAAATTAAGCAAAAAATTAAAAAAAGAAAAAAAAAGAAAAAACTCTTGGTGTGATTAGAGGAGAAAGTATAAGTAAGCAAGCAAGAATTTAATACATGTGTACAACACACACACAGACACATAAATGAAAATAAATTGAACCAAAAGTATTTACAAACAGTACAGAAAAAGAGACCTTTTGTGGAGAGCGTTCAAACTGTGCTGGATTATACAAAGCAGCTATGTAAACATTCCACTTTATGTACACCATAAATCCACTAGGAGTCCCATTGGAGCTGTTGACTTTCACTCCACACATACACATACGAACACACACACTAGAATGTGCACACACACACACACACTTACATGCAGAGTGAAGGTACTCTCTCAATAACTAAACTTATTGGTATGAAATCAGAACAGGATGCCACACTGTGAATATGTTATATGCTAGTATAGTAATCCTGCAATCCAGAGTTCAACACAAACTCCACGAAGTGACACACCATGGACACATGAAGTGAGACACCATGGACACATGAAGTGAGACACCATGGACACATGAAGTGAGACACCATGGACACATGAAGTGACACACCATGGACACATGAAGTGAGACACCATGGACCATGAAGTGACCCACCATGGACACATGAAGTGAGACCATGGACACATAAAGTGAGACACCATGGACACATGAAGTGACACACCATGGACACATGAAGTGAGACACCATGGACACATGAAGTAACACACCATGGACACATGAAGTGAGACACCATGGACACATGAAGTAACACACCATGGACACATGAAGTGAGACACCATGGACACATGAAGTAACACACCATGGACACATGAAGTGAGACACCATGGACACATGAAGTGACACACCATGGACACATGAAGTGACCCACCATGGACACATGAAGTGAGACACCATGGACACATGAAGTGAGACACCATGGACACACGAAGTGAGACACCATGGACACATGAAGTGAGACACCATGGACACATGAAATGAGACACCATGGACACACGAAGTGACACACCATGGATGCATGAAGTGACACACCATGGACGCATGAAGTGAGACACCATGGACACATGAAGTGAGACACCATGGACACATGAAGTAACACACCATGGACACATGAAGTAACACACCATGGACACATGAAGTAACACACCATGGACACATGAAGTGAGACACCATGGACACATGAAGTAACACACCATGGACACATGAAGTGAGACACCATGGACACATGAAGTAACACACCATGGACACATGAAGTGAGACACCATGGACACATGAAGTGACCCACCATGGACACATGAAGTGAGACCATGGACACATAAAGTGAGACACCATGGACACATGAAGTGACACACCATGGACACATGAAGTGAGACACCATGGACACATGAAGTAACACACCATGGACACATGAAGTGAGACACCATGGACACATGAAGTAACACACCATGGACACATGAAGTGAGACACCATGGACACATGAAGTAACACACCATGGACACATGAAGTGAGACACCATGGACCCACATGAAGGAGACACCATGGACAACATGAAAGTGAGCACCATGGAACATAAGTGAGACACATGGACCACATGAAGTGACACACCATGGATACATGACGTGACACACCATGGATGCATGAACGTGAACACCATGGACGCATGAAGTGAGACACCATGGACGCATGAAGTGAACACCATGGGACCATAAGTGAGACACCATGGACACATGAAGTGAGACACCATGGACACATGAAGTGAGACACCATGGACACATGAAGTAACACACCATGGACACATGAAGCACCATGGACACATGAAGTGAGACACCATGGACACATGAAGTGAGACACCATGGACACATGAAGTGAGACACCATGGACACATGAAGTGAGACACCATGGACACATGAAGTAACACACCATGGACACATGAAGTGAGACACCATGGACACATGAAATGAGACACCATGGACACATGAAGTGAGACACCATGGACACATGAAGTGAGACACCATGGACACATGAAGTAACACACCATGGACGCATGAAGTGAGACACCATGGACGCATGAAGTGAGACACCATGGACACATGAAGTGAGACACCATGGACACATGAAGTGAGACACCATGGACACATGAAGTGAGACACCATGGACACATGAAGTGAGACACCATGGACACATGAAGTGAGACACCATGGACACATGAAGTGAGACACCATGGACACATGAAGCACCATGGACACATGAAGTAACACACCATGGACACATGAAGTGAGACACCATGGACACTGAGTGACACACCATGTACACATTAAGTGGACACACCATGACAACATGAAGTAACACACCATGATCATGGAAGTGAAACACCATGGGGACACATGAAGTGAACACACCATGGACACATGAATTGAGACAAACCATGGACATACATGAAGTGAGACACCATGGACACATGAAGTGAGACACCATGGACACATGAAGTGAGACACCATGGACACATGAAGTAACACACCATGGACACATGAAGTGACACACCATGGACACATGAAGTGACACACCATGGACACATGAAGTGACACACCATGGACACATGAAGTGAAACACCATGGACACATGAAGTGAAACACCATGGACACATGAAGTGAGACACCATGGACACATGAAGCACCATGGACACATGAAGTGAGACACCATGGACACATGAAGAGAGACACCATGGACACATGAAGTGAGACACCATGGACACATGAAGTGAGACACCATGGACACATGAAGTGAGACACCATGGACACATGAAGTGACACACCATGGACACATGAAGTGACACACCATGGACACATGAAGTGACACACCATGGACACATGAAGTGACACACCATGGACACATGAAGTAACACACCATGGACACATGAAGTGAAACACCATGGACACATGAAGTGAAACACCATGGACACATGAAGTGAGACACCATGGACACATGAAGTAACATACCATGGACATATTAAAAATAAAAAGCATTTAAAATGTAACTATAGATGGGTATAGAGATATTATCATCACACATTCAGACATCTCAGAGCTTTCTGGTACACACCTTTCAATTATGAACCTTTCAACTGAACCCCAAATCAACATGTGCTCTTTACATTCCTCCCTCCCTGGCTCTTATCTAGAGGACAGAGTAACACACAGCCAGTTGAACCCTGGCTACGTGTAGCACAAACACACCCACTATTGACCAGGGACCTCTGCTTAATTATCAGGAATTTCAAACACATTAAAGGAAAGCAATTATAAACACATAATGGTGCACACAGAACACACACACACACACACTTGGTAAGTGAAATAACACTTTCTATTCACTCAATCATAATGATAACATCTCACTGGTAACTGGTACCCAAGGCCACCTCTGGACCACTCCCACTGCCTGAGGCACAGCTGAGCAGACACCAGCAATGAAGCGAAGGAGTCAACAATTAGACCTGACACTTCCTTATCTAACACTTTCCATCTCTCACAATCCCCACTAACTAGGTCATGAAATAGCCCCTCCGGTGACAATGGTAGCATGTGCATGTGTGTGCACACTAGAGTTGAACTCAAGGGGTGAAAGAAAGCACTCCCCCCCCCCCCCCCCCCCCCAACTATGAAATTCTTTAGTGCTACACTTAGACTATACAACATGAAAATCAACACCGTCTTTCATATTTTTTAAGCATTGAAAAGGTCTCTTTTACAAAACAGATTCTTATTTTACTCTCACTGCCCCTCCAAATTTTAACAAAGTTGCCTTTGCCCTCCTCAGATTAGTTTTCTGTATAAAGTACCGCCAATTCCTAATGTATATCGTAGCACTGTGCAAAATTGGGTTCAGGTTCAAAAGATACATGCAAGTGCCTGCCAGAGTCTCTGTCTCACCATTGGAATGTCAGGCTCATAGGCAACCATGACGAAGGCTTCAAAGAGAGTCAGAATGGAGGAGGAAGCAACCACTTTGGTGTTCACAAGATCTGCCAGAAACCGCACCTACAAATGGAGAATCCAATCAGTGAATGATCATATAGCATGCCTATACAAGTATGCAAAAACCTTGTACATGTAGACACACAGACATACATACAATCACACACACATACAATTACAACACAATTATCTACGTTGTCTTTCTGTTTAAATAATAGTTGGTTTAAAACAACAACAACAACAGAAAGGCAATAGGCATGTTATTTCATTCATTCATTCAAAAGACGGTGGCTAAGTTTGATACACTATTCATTCAACTGTTTCCTACTCCGTCCCATGACAACACAACAACAACAAAAAAATGTTGTTATCGACCACTCACCAGTTGTTTGGCTTTGCTAAACTGCATTAACAACAGAGCACTCTTCAACTCTTCTATCAACATGTCCAGGAGCTAAACACACGGTTCATGATGGTTATTGAGGGGAACAACAACAACAACAAAAAAAGAAAAAAAAAAGAGGGAAGTGAAGACATGACAGAGTGTAGGAGAACATTCATATATGTAAAATAAAGCAGCGGAAAAGTAGATGTTTAAAACAAAATGTAAATGAAAGCAAGTCGGGGGAGCTGAGGGGGAAGAAAGTAGAATGTTAATATCATGTTGTTTGAATAATACACACACCTATAAGTTATGGCGACCATGCCCATACATGATATATCGTTCCCCATTACTACTACCCTTACTACTATACTATTATTATTACTGTTCCTACTGTTAGTATTAATTCCACTAATATCACAATTGCTGTTCCCACAACTACTATATACTACAATTGCTGCAATTCCTACTACTACTACTACTACTACTACTACTATTACTACTAATAAATAACAACAACCACTACAATAACCAACCTCTTCTCCAAACTCATACTTCTTTGCATTAAGGATACCCACCAGCGTGGAGTACAATGTTGTCCTTTCTGATAGTGTGCACATACTAAACAGGGAGGGAGAGAGAAAGAGAGGCAGGAAAGAGGAAGAAGAGACAAAAGAAATAAGAACAACATCCATTCACTCCTCTTCATTTCTCTGACAACTTGGAGACTAGTTATCTGTTGTGCCTCTCTTGTTTGGGTGTGTAAAGTTTCAGTCACCAGCGTATGGGGCAGTTTGCCATGAACTACAAATCACTCCGGAATGAATTCAGTCCCATGAAGTTGATTGACTTTTATTTTCTCTCTCTCTCTCTCTCACTCACCATTTACAGATGGTTTTAAGAATGGTATCCTTGAACTCGGAAATCTCTTTGGTCACTATCTGAGCCAATGTCTCGAGGTTGTTCTCCAAAGTCTTATTGCTCTGGAGACACAAAAAGAATCAAAACCTTTACCCAACTTCTAGTATGCTAGAGTCAAACATAAAAGTAGTAATGGAAATGGAATTATGTACAGACTAAGGGAGCAACACAAAACACATACCTCATGCTTTACCCTGCCTGTTCTATAAAAAACCTGTTACTAATAAAGATGGACAATGTATATTATTCCATTGTCTCCGTAAATAATTCCCTTCAAAACCTCCTTCTCTCCTTCCTCTCCAATGACTGCTAACTTCTTAATACTCAACATACTGATCTATCCCCAAGGCAAAAATAAGAAAATTAATATCACATTCTTGACGGCCGAGTTTTAAACCTTCAAATTTAGATAGACCAGGCACTGATGTTGCCACAAAAGGAAATAACAATACAAGAAATCAAAATGTAAAGAATTTTAAATATTCTAACAGCAAGAGCTGCTGGGATGGAAATTAAGAATGTGTTCATGAAGTAACGTAATGTGCATTGCATGTGGCGTCAAGTTAATGAAAGACTTTTAACTTAATTTCATCAATTTCATAGCGCTAATTCATGAAAATACCTTCTCTCCTAATCGGGAGATTAGAGATTCCAACCTCTGCTCTGGAGATATTGCTTCTTCTCTTCTACTAGGCCCTGGGTCACTGAAACGCCCACGCTTAGGAAAATACCTTTGGCCATCTAAGATGTGCAGATGTGAAGAATTTTTTTTTGGGGGGGGGGGGTTAATTAAAATAATAGTAGAAAAAGAAATATATTTGCCTTCATAATCGTCTCTGGGTCTCTTCCGAACGTTTCTGTGGGAGCTCTCACTACCAAACTCCCTCGAATGAGACATGGACAGTTATCTGCAGACAAAATAAAAGAACTACTGGAAAATCCACCGACCTTTGAACTCCCGCGAGTGCATTCTAATTAAATTGAAGACCCACCCCCTTACTACAATTCACAGCCGTTTACTACGTAAATTCCCTCTCCCCTGGCGTGCTATCCTTCTTTTTTCTACTCCGTCTCCCTGCAAAAATAGAAGTGTCCGGTGAAGTATTATGTTCGAAAAGTCTTCCGTGCACGTCGCCAGATGTCTCGGTCTTCCCCTGTGGTTAGTGTTGCTGGTATTTAACTTGCCAGCTATATGTCCTGCTAAGAGAAATCTTTTTTAAATTCTCTCTATTTTAATTTAAATATCATCTTGGTTCCAGAAAGTCAGCTCCAAATCTTTGGAGCTTTTGGAAGCTGTGGAAGAAGGAGATGCCTCCAGGGTGAGTGCTTTGCTGAAATCTTCTAGGGTACAAGTAAATGCATGCAACAAGGTAAGCAAAAACAGAAAGCAGTAAAGTCAGTTAAGTTTTGCATGGTCTTGTGCAACTTCAGCTGTATCAATAGTGGAGTACTACATAAGCTAGTGTCTGGATTATGCTTGTGTATATGTGTTTGAGAAGTTATACTGCGTGTTCCTAATAGTTACAGCCATTCATTGCTGTCCCATTCTAGCACGGAGAGAGCGCACTCCACATAGCTGCAGGTAATGGGAGAGTGGACATCGTACAATCTCTGTGCTCTAAGGGAGCTATTGTAAATATCAAGGATAAGGTATGCTACTGTGAAATATCCTGCTTATAATGGGAAATTTAATTCCATTTACATACTAGGGCTAGGGGAAATGCTGCTTGGGTGAATGATTGAGTTATGTTAAAATTATATCACAGAGTTATGATGGAGAATGGGCTTAGTGTATGACATTGGTGACAGTAATTGAAAGAGACGCAATCAAGGGAAAATGGCATAATGTTGCAATACACATAAAAAAATGGACCTCATTTGTTTTGTGTTTATGTGGGGCCATACAGCGAGGTGACACACCCCTCTATTGGGCTGCCAGGCATGGGCACTTGGAGGCCGTGAAGTACCTATGCTCCAAGGAAGCCGACATCAACGTGCAAGATGTGGTGAGTGATGGGATCAACTTGCTGAGCTGGCATATTGACTGTGGGTTCTTTTTACAAATAGTGAGGTTCTAATACAAATGTCTGTTTGACAATCCTGTCATTCTTATTATGTCTTATTGATAATGGAGATGTTTGGTGGCTTGTAACTGTTAAGAAGTTAATGGCTTCATGCCTTTGTAAACAAACTGCATTCACAGTAACTGCATTCACAGTAACAGGAATGTATAGACTTAAAAAAAGCAGCTGGGCATGACTTTTTGTATTTACACCATCAATTATGGAGATTATTTTAGATTTAGTCTCTTATTAACAGTATGGCTACTAACGTAGTTTATTTCACCATCATTGATACATTTTGTTAACTGATAATAAAACATTGGAAGAGGAATTCACAGAGAGAAGTAGATATATAGGGTAGTGCTTGTTGAGAGAAGTAGATATATAGGGTAGTGCTTGTTGAGAGAAGTAGATATATAGGGTAGTGCTTGTTGAGAGAAGTAGATATATAGGGTAGTGCTTGTTGAGAGAAGTAGATATATAGGGTAGTGCGTAGTGCTTGTTGAGAGAAGTAGATATATAGGGTAGTGCTTGTTGAGAGAAGTAGATATATAGGGTAGTGCTTGTTGAGAGAAGTAGATATATAGGGTAGTGCTTGTTGAGAAAAGTAGATATATAGGGTAGTGCTTGTTGAGAGAAGTAGATATATAGGGTAGTGCTTGTTGAGAGAAGTAGATATATAGGGTAGTGCTTGTTGAAACTATTGCAAACAAATTATGTCTTCAAATACTTATGTGCACCAGAAAGGAAAAAATCTTACAGTTTTTTATGGTAGTGTGGACTGCATTTTGTACAAATATTGATATTGAAAGGTACAATGGTTTCAAGCTATGAATACAATTATGATGTATGTTGTGTTTTCTCAGGCAAGGGAGACTGCTCTACATGTGTGTGCCCGCTACGACCAACCTGAGGTTCTCTCCTACCTCTGTGCTGCAGGGGCGCGGCTCAATCTCCAGGACAACGTTAGTCTAAGTGGAAAGAATACAATGTGCTAATCAGATGTCTCTAATCATGTGCCTTCCCTGTGGCGGCATCTTGCTTGCATATCTGGGGTGTATCGGCTGTTCACTAAATGCTGGTTTTCATTATTTGATCTGGATTGCATAGTTGGCATAGCTAGTGGGAATATTCCACATACCTTTACTCCCTATACATAGTTTGTATTGAAAGTGAAGAAATGGCCAAGCATAGAGATTGTGTACAGTTACAGTTTCTATGTTATTCATGCCCGTGCTCAGTGTAATTATTCATATACAAAAATGTTATGCAATCATCCTTTTTTTCTTTTTTCTTTTTTTTTTCTTTTTTTGCTAGGAAGGTGACACGCCCCTTCACTGTGGTGTGTGGCATGGGTACCAGAGTGTGGTGGAGAGCCTGGTGAGGGCGGGAAGTTCTCTCCAGAGCACCAACAAGGACGGGGAGTCGCCTCTGCACATGGCGGCTGTGCGCAGCTACTTCCCTCTCGTGCGGTTCCTCTGTGAGAACCGGGCGGGCATCAATGCTCAGGACAAGGTGTGTGCTTGTGTTGGTGCACAGCGTGCGTGATTCTTTTTGTGTTTTGGTACGAGTGTGCACGGGTGGTTCACATATGGCTCGGGGTGTTTGTGACATATTGTGAAACATTGTGCATTTAATGAATGATAAAGAGGGACTGTTTCTGTTACAGTTCTGGTAGCAAATATGGAGGGAGTGTTAGAGCCCTCACACTATAGCTACGTATCACATCAGATAGCAGAGATCGAGCAAACAGGAGATTCATGTTGACCATTGTCTATCAATCAATATACTACATGCATATTTTATATTATAATAAGCTGTTGCTGTGATGTTTAATTAATGCTTACAATCTTACAAGTCCTACTGTGTATATGTTGGAGAACATACAAAATAAATGTCTTCACCAACCCCCTTGGGCATCTTCTTTCCTCATTCAGATTTAATCTAATAGTCAGTAGGCATGATAGCCAAGGGTATTAGCTGAGACAAAGGGGAGGTATCTCTTGTTGATTGATGGTAGGGATGAGGGAGGGGAGGGGGAGAGAGGGGTGAGGATGGAAAGGAGGGGGGAGGGGGAGAGGAACGAGGGTCACAAGAATGGATTTCTTTCTTTTTGAGTGGTGTGGGATTTTGTGTTGTTTTGTACTTCAGGCTGGTTGCACTGCAATTCACTTGGCCACAAAGAGGAGTCACACGGACATCGTCCACTATCTGTGCTCCAGAGCTGCCTGTGATGTCAACTTGCAAAACAAAGTGAGAAAATATAGACTGTTGTGTATGTAACATGTGTGTGTATGTGTGTGTGTGTGTGCATGCTGTCTGGTAGGAGAAGTAACCTTCATGTCGTATGACATAGTTGTTGCCTTCTAGTTTCAGATAATAAAGACCTGTTTCTGAGTGACCATAGATAGGTCCGTCTCCCATAGATAGGTCCATCTCCCATGCAAGTTATTATTATTGGCATATAGTTTGATAGTAGATTGAAAGCCTCATTCATATCGCCAATTATAGTAAGGTGTGTGTGTGTGTGTGTGTGTGTGTGTGTGTAAGATTATCAACAAGATATCACTGAAGCCTGTTCCCAGTGTGTCTGTACATGTGTGTGTGTGTGTGTGTGTCTGTACATGCGTGTGTGTGTGTGTGTGTGTGTGTGTGTGTGTGTGTGTGTGTGTGTGTGTGTGTGTGTGTGGCTCTGGGAGTTGAAGATTCGATAGTATTCATTAGGGTCAGCTCTGTTGTTATCTTTGGTATGCTGAGATGCCATTTGGTCTCTGACCCACACCCACACACACACTGCAAGGTGACAAAGCATGCCCCTGGGCAGTTCCTGAAGTTACAATCATAGATTACATGCATCCACTGCTTTTTAATTAGTACCTGTGTTGCTTTTCTCTCAAGCGAAATCAGTTTAGCCTAACTTTATGCCCATGTCTTTCTTTCTTACCATGTGTTTGTTTATATGTATATAAGTGTGTGTGCATGTGTCTGTCTGTCTGTCTGTCTGTCTGTCTGTCTGGTATGTGAAGAGAGAGAAACTAAATGTGGATTAGTATGTATTGTTATGATGTGGCACACAATCCGTATTAGCATTGTTCAAATTTGTTAGCTAAAATTTTACACAATAAATAATGTCCTTTTTTTAAATGTTTATTAGAATGGAGACACTCCCCTCCATGATGCTTGCAGAGATGGCAGTCTGTCTGTCTTCCTCTCTCTCCTCAGAGCTGGAGCCAAAGTCAATATTTGTAACAGAGTAAGTCCCTCATCGTTATGAGGTACAATGAATGCTATTAATACTAATTCTAGTAGCCAATTACTAATGGTGTTGGTGAGAGGGATTCTTTACTGAGCAAAAAACAACAGCCATGACTGACTGTGCATAATGGCATCATTCAGCAAACATACAGTAATGTAAAAAAAAAAGTTACTTATCCAGAAATAGATCTAAGGTCACCAAAATATGGATTCGTTTTGTGTTTGCCACTCCCATTCTTTCTATCATTATCCCAGGGTAATGATAGGATCAATCTCATGCATGCAAGATACTCTTCCTAAAGGAAATATAGTGTTTTTATCTTCACTTTTGGTGTTTCCTAAATGTATGAAATGGAGTGAAAGACTTGGAATGAGTTTACAGAGTGATAAATAACTGGCACAGTTGGCCTTATTTCTTTATTTTTTCTGTTAGAACATGGCCACGCCCCTGCATCTGGCATCCAAATATGGCCATTTGGAGTTGGTAAGGTACTTGTGTGTGTCCGGGGCTGATGTCAATGCTGTCTCTGATAATGGGTTCACTCCGGACCTGGCAGCTGCTAATACTTCACACCAACAAATCGCTACCCTCATCGGACATCTCAGACAGGTGAACTGAGCATGCCCAGTTGCTTAAATCCCCCTTGTTATTTATTTTGTAGTCATTGAGATGACACTCAGCATACTTTAACAAAATTCTATAATTAGCCCATCATGTTTATCCAATATTTCAGTTGGTAAGGTATCAAGTGTATTATATGTTTATCACCTAAAAAATAAAAAAAAAACGAAACAAAAAAAAATGCTGGACATAGTTGGTCACCTTAGCTAATAGCTATATGGCTAGCAGCAGTACATGAGGGGGCGTTGGATTCTATGGGCATTGACAATATAACGGTAATAAACTTAACATGCATGTGTGTGTGTGGGTGTTGATAGGGAGACTTGCTGGACCATTATGTGTCAGAACTCACTCTTCCCAGCAGTAGTAACTCCAACACTCCAACGGTCCAAGGCACCAGAAAGCTTCTTGTGTGTGGTGCATCAGGCGTGGGCAAGACGGAGCTCGTGAACTCCCTCAAATGCAGCTACCTTCGCAGCATGTTCCGGCGGCGCTCCTCCAGCAGTCTGGCTCACATGATCCAGCAGAGGACGTACGGCATCGCGGTTCAACGAGCGACCATTCCCGGAGCCGGAGACTTCAGCATCTGGGATTTCTCGGGCATGAAAAGCTACTACTCTCTTCACGAGGAGTTTCTCAGTGACGACGAGGCCATTCTCCTGCTGGTCTTCAGCATGCGTGATCCGCCGGAGAGGCAGCTGGCTCAGCTGAGGTTCTGGCTCGCTATGATCCGAGCCAAGCTGCCGCAGGAGGATTGTGTGAAGTACTGCGGGGAGCGCTGGGTGAAGCCCAACATCGTACTAGTGACCAGCTTTGCCGATCTTCGCTCAAACATACCGGAACTTATGGAAGATTCGGACGACTCTTTTCCAGTCGCACCCGCCTCCACAGGGGCGTGCACAACATCCGGGCAGCAAGGAGACATTCTGGAGGAGCTGAAGCAGGAGTTTGGTGGCTTGTTTAACTTCTCTGATTGTGTTTTCTCCCTCGACTGTCGCCTGTCTCAGAGTCCGGGAATACGCAGTCTGAGAAATCACATTGGCCATCTTAAGGAGGAGACATCAGCATCTCAGGTAAAGGATACAGAGAATGATGTGACCCTTTACCTATTAGGTAAAAGGTCTCGACTATATATGGCAGGTGTGATTAAAGTGTATTGGTAATGAAGAACGGTCAGTTGTTCATTAGCATGGGTAAGGTGTTGCTAGAATGAGACCTGTATTGGTAAAGTATCATTACTCCTGGGATAGCATCCCTTCTGTCCAAGTGATAGCAGCAGTGATAGCAGCAATGATAACCCTTTACCTATAATTTCATGAAAGTGCTTCATGTCTGTGTGAATATCCAATAGTCTTAAATTGGTATAATACGACCAGCCACTCTCTTCTCCTAATTCTGGTAAGCGTACTTGTACTTGTCTTGGCATGCACGTCAGACATTTTCGTGAACTCACAAATTCCAACCTGTTGCTTGCTTGCGTTGCAAAGTTAGTATGTTTTTAGAACAATGATCGCTGTACATTATATTTTATATTTAGCTTTTCTTTGCCTGCAACCTCTTTGATGTGTGTGTGTGTGTGTACGTGTGTGTGTGTGTGTACATGTGTGTGTGTGTGTACATGTGTGTGTGTGTGTGTGTACATGTGTGTGTGTGTGTGTGTGTGTGTGTGTGTGTGTGTGTGTTTTGTTGCAGGATGCATGTTGTAGCAATGAGACTATTAGTTAATATTGTACAACTGATCACTTTAGCTAGGATAGTCACTTCCATGACTATATAGTTACACTGGCCTGGAGATAATATTGTTCTTACACTTCTAAGCCTAGTCTTCTAATACAGTGAAGGAAACATGACTCGACCACAAATCAGTTATAAATGATGATAAAAGTCTCCTGTCTCCAGTGCATAGACACTGAGCTCCCCCCCCACCCCCTCCCATCTCTCCTAATTAGCATATAATGGGACATTCCTCAGATGCATCCAATGGCATTTGACAGACAACCATTAATTTATTGGTATTCAAGTCAGGAACAAACAGAGGAAGTTGTTGCTTCAAAAAGGAAATCACATTTTGTGGAGGAAAAGGAAAGAAAAAATTAATTATTATTATTTTTATTACTGCAGTATACAATGAGGGAGGAGGAGGGGGGGAGTTGTCTAGGGAAGTCGTTAGTAATTTTGGTCACACGAGTTTGTTGGAAATCTGTTTGGTAAAAGTAGCTAGGTTCAGAATGCATTACTCTAGAGTAGCCATTTTGTTAGAACAACTATTTATACACATTGCAGTTGCCTTGGCTTAATTAACATCAGAAGATGCAGCCAATCTGTTGCCGAACATTATTGTCCAGGCACACAAAGAAGCTGTACGGGCAGTGAATAGCTCGGCAATGCATTGTAATTGGAATCCAGTGGGTGTGTCGTTGCTGTGGGTGGCAGGGAGGGGAGGAGTGGTGTGGGGTGGGTAGGGGTCAACAAGTCCAGTGCCTCGTTCTTGAAAGAGAAAGCCCTTTTATCTTTGTGTCCTTGTATGCCGCAGGTTAAGCATGCGAAGCTCTCCCGGGCTATTCCCGGGTTATTTGTCCGTGTGCTTTGTACTGCAAGTGTGTGTTTGTTTGGCAAAACTGTAGAACTTCTGTAGCTAAGGCTGTTGGCACCTGACCAGCTCCAATGGCTGCTGTGGGTTTGTTATAGGGAGCACCTCCTACAGACTTCAGACTCGGGGATAGAAACCTAATTTTCTATTATTATTATTTTGTCAAGAACTAGATAAAGGCACCATGAGTAGCTAGCCTCATTAAGTTTTAACCATAACATTTCAGTTAATTTGGTGAAAGACATTACTCTAGTACAGATTATCCTCTTGCAAAATGTTTCCTTTGCCTTTTTTTATTTTATTTTATTTATTTATTTATTTATTTTTTTCCTTCCAAAAGGTTAGATTTTTCCATTTTGACATTAGATAGCATAGAAACATTTTGAAGCAATGGGTAGCCAAATGCATTGAACTCTTCGCCTGACAATACCATGTGTAATCAATTGCTGTGAGATGAGCTCAGTCCCAGGAATGTAGCGGCTTCTAGTAGTGGCATGTACTTGAGGGACACGCTGCATCTTTCCTCTTCTCTGAACTAAAGTAAGCTATTCTTGGAAATGTCTACTAGAGACTGTGTAAACCAGAAATGGCCACTAGTTTGTAGGGGAGTTACAGAAAACAAATTTGTTAGAATTGTTTACGGCCCCCCCCCCCCCCCCCCCAAGGACCTCTTATAATGAGATTCACGACATTGGTATGAATTCCTCACATTAGGTTATCAAAACTTTACAATTAATTTAGTAGTTATCCTTACAGGGAGTGATCTGCACACGCTCAATTCAGGAGTATAGGCTGCCATGGTGATAGTTATTCCCAATTTGATTGGGGAGGGGAGGGGGGAAGAGAGAGAGAAAATGTGATCCAATTGAGTGATGTGACTGTGTCAGATTTGATTAAAGATCATCTTTATATGGCATTGGAAGGGGAAAAGGTGAAGTGTGTTAGTTACTGTAACATCAAGAGCGTCAGAATTCCTCAATGAGAATATTGAGTGTAAATTAATGGCTACTATTGCAACTACCTGGAAATAGTAAATTAAAGTCAGTCAGTTCAACATGGGAAGCGATCATTCTTTTACCGGCAGATAGCACTGTGCTATGCAACCAAAGGTCCCCCCCCCCCCCCCCCCGGAGGTTCATTGTTTGCTGTGCTGCAACCTGGGGTATGCCAACTATGATGTTCTGGGAAATGGTTGCCTCAAAACCTTTTTTTAAAGGCGCTCGACACTTCTTCCCATGTTCCAATTATGCATACATGATGTTCATGTGTGCGTGTGCAGCTGGACGGCAGAAAAATCCCTCAGCTCTCACTTTGAACATCAGGAATTAGGATTCATCTGACTAAAGGATTCTTCTTTTCCCTGTACAAATTAGTTGTAAGAATTACATCTTTTCTTCTTTCCCACTCCTACATGCTTCTCGTACTAGAGGCATGCTACTGGCTATAGTTGTTGTTGTTGTTGTTGTTGTTGTTGTTTTTGATTTTTTTTTTGAGGGAGCATAGTTTACACAACAACAACAACAACAAAAATGAATGATGTTTCTCAACTAAAAATTTAAATTTGCCTTCAAACTATTTATGTTGGGACTAATGAAGATCGCTTGACCGTGAGATTTATTTGGAGCTGGTACACCCGCCACCTTTAAAAGAGTCAACAATAGGTATCGCTTGTTATTTTGATGTCCCCACACCACCAACAATTCTAGCAATCAGGTGTATGAGCCAGGCAGTAATATTCATACGGATTTGCTTATTAAAGTGGGAGTGGCAGTTTTAGTCCTGTAAGATATTGTTGTCATTTAGTCTCCTGCTGGACTGCTGGGGCTGCTGACCTGGAAGTCGATCAGTGACAAGTTAGGAAAGTGCTGAGTGAGAGTATTTGGCATTTTGTATTCGGTGTTTTGTTGCCCATGTGACTGGCTCGCTCGTGTGGAGGTGCTTGTGTTTGTTTACATTGCAGGAAACCACATGTAGTACAACACCGCCACATTACCTGCACCGATGCCTGGGGCACCTCCTACTTACTCGCTTTACCCTACCCCTGGCGAGCTTGGGGGGAGGGGGCTCGTGTTTCAGCGAACTGAATGTGTCAGCCAGTCGTCAACAGGCACCTTGGAGTTGCCGTGCAGGGCTCAGGTTTTATCTTGAAACGAGAGATTAGTGGGTGTTGGAATAATTAATTGGTTGGCGTGACAGTTACTTACTGGGTACGTACACATGTTCAGTGTTAATCTCCTCTGACATCTTTTCTCTCTCTCTGTTCAGTCAGGTTGTTAATTGTGGTGGTTGAATTTACTTTTAAGCAGCTGGCTTCTTAAAGAGTGCCTTTTAGAATAGTTAATGAGGAAGAAGTCATATGAGAGAAGGTCAGAAAGAGGAAAGATTTTGTGTGGTCCATTTTGGCTGACCTTGTATGGTGTTAAAGACTGTTGGAATAGGATAGTCCTAGACGACAAGACAAGAGTTACAAGTACATGTATCTAGAGATCTCTTTTTCTTTTTTTAATTTCAATCTGAAAATTAAATTACTGTACCCTCTGAGTAGGTTCAGTTAGAATAACTCGCTAGCACGATGTGTTGTCCTTGTTGATAATTATGTGACAAGATGCCCCTCCCACAAACCACTCCTCCGTTCTCGCTTATTCTCTGACAGTCCAAAATATAGAAGTCTGTGTGAGTAATTTCAGTTTCACTTCTAAATAAACGTATGCCTTATAAGTATTTGTACAGTTCAAATAAACTAAAAAAACTTTTTTTTTTACTGTTGTGTTGGCGCTGACCCACTCTGGTGAAGCCAGTCACTTTCAGCAGGTCAGGCTCCATGACAGTTCATTTGTTCTCCTATCTCCAATTGAAGCACTGTGACTGTGAGTAAACACAGCCAATATGTGTCGGAACTTATGCGTGGCCCTCGTAATACGTCTGTGTGCTCCACCTGGTGCTCATGTGTTACCTTCAAAGTGTGTGCTAGAATGTTACTGATAGCCATCTTAGTTGTCAAGGAGACTCCCATCTGTTGTCATAGAGATGGTGTTCTTGTATACTGGCCGTTGATGTTAAGTATTTAATATCACTAGAGAAGAGTACTATTAGCTGTTGTTTCATATGTGGTTGTTATTGCTTTGTGGGTCTATTCCTCATTATTTATATTAACTGTCAATGTAAATTAAATAAAATATCTCATCTCCAGCTAACTCCTTGGAACAAAAGTGAGCAGAGTTGTCATTAAAATAACAAAACAGACAGCAACAATGAGTGTGTGGGTGGGTGATAAATACATAGGCAAGGGGTCTCAGGGAACCCGACAGCTAATTCTATGAATTCTGAAGTTGAGTGCATATTCGATTGGTAGTCTGTCCAAAGTTGCCTGTGTGTGTGATACTGACTTTCTGGCATATACATGTAGGGTGAATCATCACCAGACAGAAGTCTGTATGAGATTAGCACTAGTGAGGGATGATTGAGGGATGATTGTAATTTCCTTATAGACATGATTTACACTTGGTATGGCTAAGCTAGTTGTGTTTGATGAAGAGGTTTGCACCAATGACACAGTTAGTGATGACAAGATATTTACCAGTGAACAGGGTTTTTAATTTGTCTTGGATTATGTTTGAACCAGACAATTTGGAGTATAAGGTTTGAAGAATGCGAGACAAACATTATTGTGTGTTGTTTCCCAATTCCCAGACACAGAGACCACTAAATAGACTCTTTACATGATGAATTTAAGTAGCCATGATCAATCAATTTAATGCTCACTCTATTTTATAGCTGATAGTTTAGTTAAGAATTTGTCAGTTAAGAGTGGATAAAGCGTAATTTTCTGAATGCATATGACACTGAAAAAGGTCCTTTTTTATTAGCCAAACCTGCTAAGTGAATTATGCTCTATTCATTGCAGTAGTTGTCTTGTCTGTATTTTATGTGTTTTTCAATTGTTGTCTGTAAAATGTATCGCACTCCAGCATTATTCTGAGCTACGCTCTCTACCTTTTCTGCAAACCCTACGCCATGCATTGGGCTCATGGCGAGCTGACCACGCCTCTTTTCCCGTCCTTCCCTGGGCCAACTTTGAGCGCAAGACCAGGAACTTAGTCAACCCATTGGTGACGGACGACCTCATGATCAAAATTGCCTCGACGCTCCACGCCCTTGGGGAGGTAAGAGTCTGGGAAAGTTCCACACTCGTTAGGAGGTTATGGGTGGGCGCCACGCCTCCCCTTGAGGGAGTACTTATTGTCTGTGTTTAGAGATGTGGTGTTTGACAGAATGAGCGTTGAAGGTTTGTATCGTAACATAATCACAAGCACAATTAGTGTGGAATCAAAAATTTCTATTCTGAGATGTGATAGTGTGTTTTCTTTGGTTCCTTTGACCATCAATTGCAAGGTCAAGTTTTGGATCCTCCTATTATTCACGATCTGCACCTTCGGCCCAAAATATTTGACTGATCAATTTTCTTAGGGTCACTAGTGCATATTGATGCTTTTTGTTTGTGTTCGTTTGCTGTGTTGGTATGTGTGTGGTTTGTTCCGATTGCATACGTGTATGTGCTTTTGGTTTTGCTGAAAATTTCTGCGTGTGTTGGGAGTGTTTCGTGCTTTGTATGTGTGCTTGTTATGTGTTTCGTTTGTACGTATGTGTGTCATAAGTTGTATTTGTAATGCAAGTCTGATTTCATTTGTGTGTTTGTAGGTTGTTTTCATTAAGGAAAGTAGTCTCCTAGCCAACATAGTCATTATAGACCCGTCCTGGCTCGGCCAAGATGTATTTGGGCCAGCTCTCTCTCCGGAGAATTCAGTTGTGCCTCAGCTCAAGTCTGTTACCGGTCTCATCACGCCGTCTCTCATCCGGCGCGTCTATCCTGGTCTGGACTCCAACTCACTCGCCACTCTTTTTGAGCACTTTGAACTCTGTCTATCGGTGGACGACCAAAGATCGGCATTCCTGTTTCCGAGTCTCATCCAAATGGAACCCCTTTATGGGCTTTGGGAGAAGGACCCCGAGTTTACCGTGTATGCTGGGATCCAGGTCTGCTGCCAGAGAGAACTGGACGTCTTCACGCCATCCGTGTTTCCCAAGATTCAGATACAGGCAAGGCGGACTTTCTCGGATGACATCGAGGACCAAGAGCTGACGCTGTGGACAGGGGGGCTGAAGTGCTGTCGAGGGGGCGTGGAAGTGCTTATGAGCTATCCCAAACTCCATAAGACTATTGAAATTCTCGTGCGGGGGACGGAGGACACGAGACTCGACTGCTACTCGCTTCTCCAGCAGTTCTACTCCATTTCAACTGACGTAGTACACAGAATGAACCCTGGCACCGCATTCGAGACTCGACTCTTGAGCCCTCGGAAACTGAAGAGCCACCAGCGTCCGGTCTTGTATTACTCTCCCGAGCACGTATTTGCAGCTGAAAGAGGGAGTGGCATGTTGCATTTCCGTGACGAAGAGAAAGAGGATATTGTTGATGTGGCTTGCTGCGGTTGCGAGGAGCTTCTTGCAGGAACCAAGTCGGCACCGTATTCTCACTTGCAGCTTCTCTCCATGCGCACCAGGAATGACCTGAGTCGTTTGCTAGACCCCCCTCATCCCTCGGGTCAAGACTGGTGTCTTCTGGCATTGCAGCTGACCTTCATGGAGGACGTCCCACGTATCCACCAAGCCAAGGACCTCTCCAGCCCAACAGATCAGCTCCTTCGGGCCTGGGAGCAAGACTCGCAAAGCACTGTGGTCTCCATCATCGATGCCCTTAGGGCCATTGGCCGCGTTGATGCGGCCTCAGTTATTATACGAGGGCTCTCTCCGTTTTCAAACACGAGCAAGACTGTCGTTGTTAACTTGCCAGGAGCAGTGGTGACCTCGTATCTGTGCTGAAGTTAACCCCCAAACTTTATCAAAATAGTTGCCCGCAAGATTTTGAACCAGTAGAGATCAGTTGCATATTACTCAACTTTTCAATGGCATATTATATTATATTTACTTTCAAAAGTCAGCATTTTCATTTCAAAGTCATTTCCCCCAACCCCACCCTCATACCGACTTTTTCTTTTATTGTCTGGCCAGCATTATGAATATACTTTATTGCTACCACCACAAATCAATTTTTAAATAAATTCTTTGAATTCCGTCTATTGCAAAGTCCACCTAAATTCCTTAAAAAAGGAAGTGTTTTGCAAATTTGCTGACGCACCACTTGAGTCAATGAATCTGCATAAAGCGGATCTCGCCACCCAAATTGACACACAAGTTAGCTCTGAGAGAAATTGACGAAACTCACAAAAATGGCTGTGGAAGTAAAGCTACCCGCTGCAGCGAAGAGCAAATACGACGCACAGAGAGAAGTCGCGAGGTATGTAGCTTGTAATGTGCTGCGTTCTGCAGAATGGTGTAGTTTGTTGGCGGCATCCTGGTGGGTTCGTTAGGTGACCACTGGGCCAGAGAGCTCCTCGATAGTGGTGTGCATTTGCAAGAACGGTATCGATTAGATGTTGCGCTAAGCAAGCTCGATAAAACAACTGGGATTACTTGTGTCTATAGCTAAACTGCACCAAAATAGGTAATTAGCTAAGATATCAAATGGAGCCCCTAGCTAGTGTGTAAGAAGTTCCTGCTGGCCAAATAGCTTCACAGCCTTTGGTTTTCCCTAGGCTACTGCAGCTTATTTTTTCATTTTTCTCCTTTGTGTGTGTGTGTGTTTTTTTTTTAAATTTTTATTGTTGTTTTTGTTATTGTTGTTTTCAACCAGTGTTAAAAGGTTAACTACTTATTGGGGCCATAAGCTTGTAAGTCTCCATGCCATGCCATCAATTGTCCTAATATTTGCAGAGGTAAATATGGAGTGGTATATGCATGCACCTCCAAGGAATCAGATGTTCCTTGTGCCATCAAAGTCATGCAGAAGAAGATGAACAAAAGAACTGATGTTCTGAGGGAAGTGGACATACTGAAGAAGCTGAACCACCCTGGAATACTCAGAATATCAGAATTCTTAGAGTGTGATAAAGACTTTGTCCTGGTGACAGAAATGTAAGTGAGCATGCTTAATTACAAAAATAAAAAAAAAGCAGGTAGGTCATAATTTTTAATTAAATAGCATAATGCAAAGGTATGCTTATTAATAACTATTTTTGTACTGTGAGTAAGGTGATTATAGCATCCTGAAGCTAATTTTTTAGGTAGCTTTTTTTAATACTTTCAAAAGTGTCAAAAATGGCAGATAGTGCTGGATCAACACATTTCATAGTTTTCCTCCTCCTTGCAAGGCTGGGCTCTGAAGTGTGTACATTCTTATAGAGCGGTTCCAGACTCATAGTTTCTTTTTTTTAGCTCTGCACTCCCCCACGCTGCAGCTGTCATAGCTCCAACCTGAGAGTCGGCATGGGGTGATCGGCTAATGTTGTACGCTAACCTCCTTGTTGCATAGGAATTGCCAGGCTCGTCATGACTACCAAGCATCGTTTGTTTATTTGCCTCCAAGCTTCAATCTTGAACAACTAGCATCAAAGGAATGAACTTTTACCATTGGCCTACATTTTTTTCTAATACTCTGGCACAATTATAGCCTAGCGGTGTGCTGATCTATAATCAGCCCCTCACCCACAAAGGGGACATTTTTTTTCTAAGAACCTGCAGTCTGTCAAATTGAACTCCATATTGAAAGTTTAGCTCTGTTGCTTGGCATCCACATAATGTATGCATTAACCTGTATAGTGAGAAAAGGGTGGGTTGGTTAAGTGCAACATAAAATGGAGGGATGTGGTTTTTGCCATACAAATGTTGGACACGGTAGTCATATCATTCTACAAAATTAATGTAAACCAACTCTGGAATGGCTGGCCTGGTAGTAACCCATTAGTACTTTTTTTCCTTTCCGGTTTTTTTTTTCTGTCTTTTCTTCTTTTTTTTTCCTTTCCTTTCCTTTGTATTCTTTTCTTTCTTTTTCTTTTTCTTTTTCTTTTTTTTTCTTTTTTTTTTTTTTTTTTTCCCTTCTTTTTTTTTTTTGTCTTTCTTAATTTTAATTTCCTTTCCATTATTTTCTTTATTTCTTTCTTCTTTTTTTTTTTTCTTTGTCACACTGTGCTCACTCTTTGGTTTCAATTTTCAGGCTCAATGGAGGAGAGCTGTTTGACTATGTTCTGGAGAAAGATTACTTGGATGAGAAAGAAGCAGCATACTATATGAGGCAAATACTGGAAGCCACTAGTTTCTTCCACAGGAAGCAAATTGTTCATCTTGACATGAAGGTACACAGCAGTGCCCATGACCCCTTTAGTCCTTCAATCGCACGTGTTCAGTAATTATTTCGTAATATTGTAGTTTTTAATTGTTCCTCTGGTTGTGCTGATGTTGCCGAACAAATAGTTTAAGTTTGTTGTATTTGGAGCCGTGGAAATATAACCAGTGATTGTAATAAGAAGCCAACATTACATGTGTTATTGTTGTTGTTATTTGTTTGTTTGTTTTCTCCTCCAGCCAGAGAATGTAGTTTTGAAGGACAGGAGTTCTCGGATGATAAAAATTATTGACTTTGGGACATCTCAAGATTTGAGTGTCAATCCACCGCCTTCAGTTATGGTTGGAACTCCGGAATTCATCGGTAAAAATATAGATATAAGTACACTGCTTTCTTGTTCTTGATTCAGTATTAGGTGTTGTTTTTTTCTTTGTTGTTCTTTTATTTCCATTCATTTGTTCATTTTGACAATTCCTACAGCTCCAGAAGTTCTGAAACTAGAGCCAGTGACTACTGCAGCAGACATGTGGTAAGAACATTTGATATTCCGTATTTTATTCATCCTGTTATGATAATCTGTGATATCCTTTCTCTCTATTTCCACCCTTCCATTCTCTTCTAGGGCAATTGGCATCATTACATACGTCCTGTAAGTTGAAACTTGATGTGAAATGGCCGTCATGTGACTCTTGAGTCTTGATGCTGTTTGTGTTTTTGTTGATGATGTTTGGCTATTAATTGCATTTTCCCTCCACCTATCAGGTTGACTGGAATGTCTCCTTTCCTGGGCGACGATGATATGGAGACCATCACAAACATATCCAAGGGAGAGTTTGACTATCCAGACCCTGACCCCGAGGAAGGCTACGAGGACATCTCAGACAAGGCCAAGAATTTCATCGAGGATCTTATCCAGATGTCGCCAGAGTGAGTTAACCGCTCTAATTATGTGGCGTAGCTAGTAAATAACAAGGGAGGGGTATTAATAAGAATGTTGGAAAGAGGTAGAGATTGTCATTGTTGACCCGTGCACAAATGTATGGTTTTTCACAAGTTAGTAACATTATCATCATTCTTACCAACGAATATCTAGACTTTAAGTTAAATTCTGACTTGTTTGAGTCTCTCAAAGGTTAGAGGTTCTTTTATCAATTGTGACTAGAAAGTTGCTAGCCATAACGTGTATGTGGTACAATGTACAATTTACTGCTGATTGATGGAAATCCTCGTCATGCAATTGTGCACGTGATAGTTTCTACCATGGAGTGGCTATGAGAAGAGAAAGAAAGAAAATGCTGGATTAAATTACGAATAGGGAAGAACAAAAGGAAAAGGGAAAAAGGCAGGATTAATAATATACAAATAGAAAAAAAAAAGAAGAGAAGAAATAAAATGTTGTTGTGCTTGCAGTACATTCTGATGGACCATTCTTTCAGTACAAAACGCCAATTATGAACTTCTCAAGCTTTTGTCATAAGTGAGACTATTATATTTGGTGTTTTTGGCCTTTTTAGGAGGCATTTTGCCCCCCTAAATTGTTTTGCCTTCCTGAAAATTGTTTTGCCTTCCTGAAAATTGTTTTGCCTTCCTGAAAATTGTTTTGCCCCCACCCTAAAAATTATTAGGACCTTCACGGTGACATTTGCCACAAAATTTTTCATCAATTTCAAGGAGATGAGAAACCTTCCATGAAATTTCACAAATGTTGATTTGACCCTCTCAAGTTTGATTCTAAAAATATCCTGATACCATAATACTGTAGTGCACTTAATTAATAATGGCCGTAGTGATAGTAATAGTCTTAATTAAAAAGTGCGCCTATCGGCTGTACCTCATGCCAGGATCATTGAAAACAGCATTTCAACACAATGTGGAATTAGTGGGAGTTTAATTGATTAAAAATGACTGCTAGTACTAGCTCATTGAAAACCAAGGAGAAACGACAGCTGGAAGGAAAAAAAACATCAAAACACGTGTATTATTACCTAAATATTCCAGTTTTTTAGAGCACCACTCCCACCAATGTTGCTGGCAGTTGTCATGGGTTTTTAAAGTGTGGTGGTAAAGAGTATAATAATGTTGATGCAATTTTACACTACGACGAAGCATTCTTGAGGGGTTATCGTTGTACTCTGTGTAGACTTATTAAAGCTTTTGTACCACTCACTTATGGAATATCAGTCATTATTGGGAGTTTTGATATTGTTACCTAGGGAACGGTCCAGTTCAGATCAGTGCTTGTCACACGAGTGGATGACACGATCTGACTCCAAACGAATCGGAACCGGACGTCTCAAGTCCTTCAGAGCAAGAAGAAGATGGCTGGTAAGGCAACTCACTTAATGTCAGGACAGGCAGCCAGAAAAGTGTGTTAATTGCCCCCAGAGTTAAGTAGTTCAGAAATTCCCAATCTATTGGCCTGATATTTGAACAGATGAATTCATAGCAAAGAAATGGGACCAAATGTATCATTTCAAAGGTAGGAATCCACATGCCTTGTAGAATATGTCAGATGGGTAGGACTTGCAACTGTAGGTTGTAAATACTAAAGCAAGCAGAAGTTTAAAAAATGCATGATATAAGTACATTAGATATGAGGACCGCCTATTGAATAATAATAATTTTTTTTTTTTCCCCCTCCACTCACAGGCTGTGACAAGAGCTGCGAGGTTGTCTGTCAGCCTGAGCAGGATCGTGTTACTCAACAAGCGAGGGAGTTATGCGAGTACGGACACTTGTCCAGTCAGCCGAGGGAGTTCTGCGAGTACGGACACTTGTCCAGTCAGCCCAGACAGTCCAGGACCTGACGACGCCATAGAAACATAGAAACTGGTTCCCAAGCATCCGGCACTGTGTACTTAACCCCTTCCTTCCACCCCTTCCCAGAATGGACAGTAATCTTCAGAACAAAGACACCAAATTTCTAAAAAAAAAAAAGAGTCAATATATTTATATTCAAATTGATATGTATGCTTCCTCTTCCCTTCATTGCATTATTTTTACCCCATGCACTAATGCACCAACGCACATTGTTTGGATTTTGTCAAATATCTTTTTTATTGCACGAAATATTTTTTATATGCAATGGCTTCGTTGTTATGACAATTATGTTATGTATCAGCAAGCGTAGCGAATTTATTGCAGTTATTATACCTGCAATTTTGTACTAAAATAAGTGGCTGAATTTAACTTGGGTAACGGAGGGTCTGTGCTCAGAAATTTCAACCTTCAGGAAAACGGGTGAGTATTTCAATCTGTAGTACCGCCAAAAACAATCAGTCTGGTATTAGCTACATAATATCGCTCCTTCTCTGGCTTCTTCTTATGACTCAATGAACATGCGCGCACACACAAATGCACACACATGTCAAATGGACATGGCTAACAAAATGACTTGCAGAAGCTAATGCAGCGGAGCTGTTCAGTGGTATGGGACAATTGTCTAATGAGGTGATTGCCCTGTACAGGCTGATGTGTACTGCAGGCTTCACTTCCTCAAAATGGAGTGTGTACTGAACAAGAGGTTGAGTACTTGCCATTTGATACGCTCCGAGGACTGCCTGCACTAGTCAACTGGAAAGTGATACTGCAATAACAAATTTGTTTTTTCCTGAGAGCTAGGTCAACTGTAGGAGGATGATAAAAGCGGTGTAGTTTTATTGTCTAGTCAGTAGAGTTAAGGAGGAGTATTATTGATAGGTCTGTAGCTGTTGCGGGTGCAAGGATCGGGTCTGACTGAGTTATTAAATTTCAGGAGGGAGAGTGTCAGCAATGGCTGGTTTGGGAACGGACTTCAAGATTCCTTTGACAGTGAGCCGGAAGTATTCTATGGGAGATGAAATAGCAAGGCAAGTGCAGGCTATGATATAAGAAGTAATAATCAATTGTTTTTAATACGCAAGCAATTGTGGGAAAATTTGTTTCATGATCAACACATCTTCCATTCCTGGTTTAAGTATTAGGTTGGATAGCATTAAGGGACTGTAGAATCTATTCAATGAATAGTTTGAATTTGCGTTAGATATGCACGAGTACTTGAAGATTAATATAATTAGGTATTGGAGATTATACTAGTTGTTTCTTTTTTCTTTCTTTCTTTTTTAAAGAAAGGTATTGTTTGAGAATTTGTTAAAGATTATGTGTTCCTAGCAAGGATAAATTTTTGTTATTACTTGTACTTGCTAATCTTCAAATTATTTTAATGGAAAAATTAGCTATTGTAAAAGAATGATATTTTAATAAAAATGTTCTATCGATATTCTATGTGAATTGCAGGGGGAAATTTGGCATTGTTTACAAGTGCCAGAGTGTTGCAAAACGGCAACCGTTGGCTTTAAAGTTGATGCTTAAGAAGGGCAACAAGAGAGACGACGTTCTTAGAGAAGTGGAAGTATTGAAGAAGATCAACAACCATCCAGGAGTTCTCTCCTTCGCGGACTTCATGGAGTGTGACAAGGAGTACATTCTTGTGACGGAACTGTGAGTATAAACAAGTCTAGCTGTGGTGAGCGGTGGTCTGGTCTGAGAGGTATTGCTACTGGGAGGTCTGTACCTCGAGGAACTTTACCTTGTCTAAACTGTGTAGACATACAGAGTAACTTTGGTAATGGAAGTGGTAGTCTTGTGTGGGTATAGGGTGAGGATAGCAATCACAGCTATTATAAACCCTTCACTTTCCTTAGTCACAGCTGCATAATTCTTACTCAACCTCCAGTGCCTGTATTCATTTGAAAAATGCCGGTATTGCTCAGAAGTTTGAATAATCCATTTGTATTTTTTCCCAAGTGCAAATTCTGTGAATGCATTTTTAGCAAGAGATTCAAACATGCAACTAACCAACCATTCTTACATTGTCTTTTGGAAGGCTGTTTCATGCCAGGAAATCTGTTCTCTAACATGAAGGCTTCTTCATGCCGGGGATGTCTTGTCTTGTTGTGTTGTTATTGTTTATATTCCTGTCCAGTCTGAATGGCGGAGAGTTGTTTGACTACGTCATTGCCAAGGAGTACTTGGACGAGAATGAAGCTTCCCACTACTTGCAGCAGATCCTGAGCGCCATGGATTACTGCCACAAAAGAAAAATAGTCCATTTGGATTTGAAAGTTAGCAAAACAATATATTATTATTATTATTATTATTGTTATTATTATTATTATTATTATTATTATTATTATTATTATTATTATTTTCATCATCATCATCGTCGTTGTTGTTAGCCTGAAAATATAGTCATAAAGGAAAAAGATGGCAAGAATTTGAAGATTATAGATTTTGGCACAGCACAAGATCTGATGGTCAATCCAAAGCCTAAAGTGATGGCAGGAACTCCGGAGTTCATAGGTCAGCAATGATGATTTAGTGTGCACTTATAAATAAATATACATACATATGCATATATATATATATATATATATATATATAATACTTATAGCACGAGTCAGAGTACAATATGGGAAAATATTTTACGAGCACGCAAAATATTTTCACGAGCCAAAGGCGAGTGAAAATGTGGCGTGAGAGTAAAATATCATTCCCATATTGTACGACGAGTGTGATAAGTGATTTATTGCTTCTTTGAAATTTTTCTCAACCGGTTACAATACAATTATCATTGATTTTACTCGCTACGCGCGCGCTACAACGAGCGTACAATATAAACCGTACAATATGGGAGAATACAGAACGCTCGCGTGATGCGGAAATATTCAAGTAAAAATATCAAAGCTGCAATAAATATATATATATATTGTACATTGGTATTTCCACATTATGTGAGCATTTTCCCATATTGAAGGCTGTATATTGAACGCTCCAATGCGCCCATGCAGTATTTTTAAAAGTATGGTGAATTTACCAATAAGGCTTTGAAGCACAACTTTTTAATGTTTTGTTAAAGTATCCAATGTACTGTAAACAATTTATTACACTCATCGTACAATATGATATGGCATTTCACACTCACACTTGTATTTTCACTCACCTTTGGCTTGTGAAAATATGTGTGCTCTTAAAATATCTCCCTATATTCTTCGCTGACTCCTGCAAATAAGTGTTATATTATAAATTTAAAAAGCAGGCATTTGTCCCTAATTATTACTTCTAATATGTGACAGGCTCTATCTTAAAAAGTTTATATCACATCAAGCGCGCCATTGAAAGAAAAGTCATTTTTTAAACCTTTTATTTCTTCTCAGCATATACAGAAATTAGCAATACATAAAGTATGGGAAGTGTGGGAATCCCGTGGGAACAATAGCGAAATTTTCAGGGTTTTCAGGTTACACAAAAGGTCAGTTCCTACAAATAACAGAATCCTTGGTAAGTTACTCACTATTATTCAAGTGATTCTTACCGTACTTTAGAAAAGACTATTCTTCTTAGTAAGTGGCACACCAGAAACCCATGGCATTTTTTAAACTCAAATTTTTAATCCATAGTTAAAATCCTTTGTACACTATCTTATATGGTTCAAGTTGAGTAATTTTCAGCAAGTATCAGGATTTTCAATTTTTTAAGCAAATTCCTGGATTTTGCAGAGCCTGTCACATATAATAGCTAAAATTAATTATTGGGTGTACTTGAGTTATTACTTTATAAGTATAAAGAAAAGCACAATATTGCAGAGTTGACACATTCAGTGGCAGTGCAGCCATATTTTAGTGAGAGGTCTCTCTGACACTAACCCCAGTCTGATAGTCCCAACATAGCCAAGTATGTTGTCCATGCAACACTGGTATATGGTCTATATTATATATTTTTTTTTGGCAGAATATTTTTAAATGTAAGTTTTATTTTAATACTCTTGTCAATTTTGTGTCTAAACTATGGGAGCTACAATAATTTCCAGCTGCAGTATAATAATAAAATATTTTAGAAATCGTTATCTACGAGAGTTTAGTAAGTGTAAGTGATGGAGAGGTAACAACAACACAATGAAAGTGTCGAACTCTTCTTTCTGTTGCTAGAGAAGGCAGGTAAGGGTTAGGAGGTTGGTTATGAAATATGCTGCTTACTCTTGTTGCCATACAAACCAGCTTCTAAATGATGGAGTGCATTTACATAGTTTTACTCGCATCTAGTTTGACGTGGAGTGTGCAGCTTGGCACGGGATTGTAGAGCATTGCCTGCTCTGTGTTCAATGTCCTGTGTCTATGGTGTTTTGATATAACACCAAAGCAGTATCCGAGCCTTTTTGCCACATAGACCACGGGTCATTGGATCTTTCTGTGTATGTATAATGTGTGTGAGTTATTTGTACACAAGGACGGGCACCCTGCAGCAGCGGCCGGTAGTCAGGAGGTTTAATTTACATAACCGAATAGTCTCATTTGATGTGTGTGTACAGCATGGGTGACATTAGACATTCCCGGTAAGTATCCATGGCTTGAGATCTTCTTATCTTCTCACCTTCTAGAGTGTCCAACGTAAGAAGATACTGCGCCAGAGATGGGGTGGGTGGGTGAGTGTTTACTGCTGCTGACGGGGGAGGGGGCGCACAGGGGGACGGGGGCTAGCTAGCTGTTGACGTGCGGCTGGGATGACATAAGCTGCGGTTTAGCTTTACACAAACGTAATTGTATTTTGATTGTCATTTCTCGACTGTAGTGTGTTCGTCTTTTGAAGTGGGGCGTGCTCTAGTATTGTTGAGGACAGGAAGTGTGTTTTTCCGCGACTTGTGAAGTGTGTATTCTGTTCTGGAGTTAGTTTGTGTGTTTAAAGGCACAATTTCATGTTTATCTGATGAAATTCCTTTCAATCACAACTTGATGATTCTGCCGTGTTTTTGACCTGTTGTCAGCACCTGACTATATATACACATGTGTGCGGTGTGTGTGTGTATATATGTGTGTGTTCAAGTGTGTATGTATGTATGTGTGTGTGTGTGTGAGCGTTTATGTTATGTAAGCTGCCAAGGGTTCTTCTTGACAATTACAAGGAGACAAATTGGTCACAGATGCCAACAGGAAACATTGTCTGTGTACTGCATTATTATCCAATGCTATTTCCCCTGATATCCTCTCAAATACCATGGAGATATTTCCAGGTGCTCATTTTGTCAGTTTATTATGTGTATGCCTTCCAGTTAACCCCCAAATCTACATATCCTGCGTAAGTGTAGGAAATCCATTAGTTCTCAGAGTTTTGAAATACATTTGGCAGTTGTGTCTAGACTTATAATAGACAGTCAACCAAATTTGTACATAATATTTTTTTTTTTATATATTACAATATCTATGGCTAGAGAGAAAGTTGTTGATATTCTCCATGTGTCTGTACCAGGGGTGATAAAGGGGCTGGTTATAAGGGGCCTTGGTGGAGTGAGAGTAATGCAGTATTGACTCATATCACTGTGTATGCACCATTGTGTTTTTCTTGTAGCACCTGAAGTGTTAAACTTTGAACCTGCCACGAGCGGCTCAGACATGTGGTAAGTCGCTCCGAATCTCTAAAACTGCGGAACTTTTAACATAATTATGTTTTGGTATAACTTTGTAATCATGTCAAGCTTGCATTGGATTTATGATTACTGTTCCTTGCTCTTCCATATTATTAGCTATTGAATGTTGTTTGTTTCAGAAGATTAGTAGTAGAGTATCTCCCCACGAGATAGCTGAAGTCTATAGTAAAATAATATAACCACTTTAGACACAACAGATTATGCAATGCTATCTGGTGATCACTATACCCTGTGACCCCAGTGAACCTTTCTTCAACTCCCAGTAGGAAATCCCATCTGTGAAGCATCTTTTTCCGTGTTCGCACCTTGTGGTATTGGATTTCGATGGAGCATTCTTGTTTACATACTGCAAGATATTGATATCAGTATAGCTAATAACTAGTCCCTTAATTATATAGTGCGACATCATTCCAGCGTATTGGATGCCCTTTTCCTTCCTCTGTGCACTAACTGAATTAATTGGAATCAGACATACGACTGTGCCTGTATCATCACTAAAAAGTGAGACGTTTTCATAACTTAATATTTTTTTTAAATGGAGTTCAAAAATTGTTTGAAATGAACGCCTTTCAAGATTGAACCATTTAAAAACAAATCTTTACTACAAGAAATTGAATATTTTGGCGGCTATTGATTGTGTCAGTTGCTACTGTTTATTTATTAAGTCTAAAGGAGTGATCAACACGGATAGTGGGCGTCGGTCATGCCGTATGTATCCACAACACGGATAGTGGGTGTCGGCCATACTGTATGTATCCACAACGTCTGACGCTTGTTAGAGCAGATTAACTGGTTGGCAGGCTACAAACATAAACTGCACAAGTTCTGATTGTTGACTGGTTTATCGTTTATGTTGTTTTTATATTTTTGTGCTAAACTTGCCACTCATTTAACGACTAGTAGCAACACTAATTAGCTGCTTCTTTGTGACTGAGGGATCTGCTGTATTAAATGGAGAAGCACTGGTCGCTAAGCCCTCAGAGCTTCCATGCTCTAGTGAAATCCTGAGATGGAAAACTAAACCCCTAACTGCTGGGCATGTGTAGCTACAGAGATATCCTGACTTTTTCACACAATGTGTCACCGTGTGTTATTTCAAGTGTTACAAATCAGATAATAGTTCAATAAAACTTAACAAGTGGTGTTTAGCATACTAATATGTACATGTTCTCAAATGAAAGGGTGAAAAAATGGAGTTTGTCTATGGACTGAACTGTGTGAGCCATAACTATAATGAACAAGCTTTTCAATTCTACTTATTTTTTAGCTACATAAATGAAGATAAATACTATAATCTTTATAACTTATGTAGCTTCTTAACGTAAAAGCCTAACATCATTGTCATGCACTCTTTTGTTAATATTTTTCTGCACTGAACTGTTAATTTGTTAGTTAGATATACTCAGTGGGTTATCTAAACTCTATACACGTGTCATTCTGGTGGCATTGGATGAATTTAACACTAGAAAATTGTGCCGAGTTAGTTGGCAAGCCTGGAGGTGTTTCGTAGGTAACTGCTGTTATATAAACATAGCTAGTCACATGCGAGCAATCTGATTGGTCCTTCACATGAATCTATTCAAGTAAATTCATGCTCTGCGGCATTTAGAAATTGAGTATATCAGTGCTGGTTGATGCTCTCTAGGCTTTACTGTCACGATTTTTTTTCTTCAGGTTTTCACCGTTGATATGCTCTAAAACGGTTAGAATAGGATATCATGAATCGGCAATGTCCTCAGCCTAGAGTATCTACAGCTCGAGGTCTCAGACTCGTAAATGCAGCAGATTCACGATATCCTACTCTAATTTAGCTATATTCATTATGTTGTACTTTTCTCTTGGAAATGTTCTGAACTATTTATTATTATTGTTCTATGTTGTGTGTTGACTACTACAGGGCTATTGGAGTCATCACCTACGTCTTGTAAGTTGATCATGTGCCCACTTAGAGGTGTGGTATTGGGTATCAGATTGGGAAATGATGGTAATAGCTACTGGAATGAGAATGGAAGTTGTAGTCCCAATAACGTGACAAAAGTTAATGCAAGGAGGAATGTTAATGGAGAGCTTTTATAGTATCCAGGAATGCCACCTGTTGATGTGATTAATTGGTAGCTTAAGAGGGGGAGGTGAGAGAGACATACGGACGGAAAATAATTTACTGGGAAAGATGAGTAATATATTAATTGAGCTATTTGCGGATTGAATATTCTTTATTTGGGGTGGGGCAAACTTTTGAGGTAGTATACGTACATTGGTGAATTATTGGGATTTGTGTAAATACCGTAGCCGAGTGGGTGTTAAATTGTCAGTGATCTCCAAAATCAGAGCATGACACACAAACAGACAGACAGGACGACTACTTCAACCCTCTCGTGCATGCGCACTGAGGGTTAATAATCTTAATGGTCACCAAGATCTATCCACAACCTCACTCAAAAAAATAATGCCCGAAGGCTAACAGATCGATTCAGTATTCTTACCATAGCACTTTCTCCTTAGTTATTGGATGCATAGATATCAAAACTTTGGCACGTTTACCAAATGCTATAGATATTAGCTGATGATTTACTTGTAGTACAACCAATTTTTAAGCTTAGTTGTCAATAGTTTGAATCAAGCTTTCAATGTGCTGGCAATTCTCTACCATAATACATAGCTGACAATATCAGAGGTGGTCATCGTCAGTATTTTAAAGCTTAATTATTGCTGTGTCTGCAAAATGGCAGAGATTAGTCCCTATACTTTGTTTTATTGGTCAGCGTGCAGCTGTTTGCCTCTGGTTGTTCTATGACTCTACCTACAAAGAGAACTTGCGAAACATGGACCGTCGTATCTTATACACACATTAAAAAAAAAAAAAAATCAACATTATAATTCTCTGGCATACTTGGTTCAGCCGTGGCTTAGCAAATCCGTACGTCCCCCAAGAAAAAATTCTTGCAAGATCTTACAAAAAAATGTTAGTGATTTTGCAAGATCACACTCGCAAGATCACTAAAGATTTTGGAACCATATCAGGTGTGATCATGCATGGATTAGTTAGCAAGATCATGGTTGGCAATTAGTTCAAGATCTTACAGGAATGATCATGCATGATTATTCCCTTAAGATATGCAAGCAAGATCACACATGATTTTGGAACCATATCGGGTATAATCACACATGGATTATTTAGCAAGATCGTGTTTGAGATCTTACAGGAATGATAATGCATGATTATTCCTGGACGATCTTTCATGCAAGATCATACATGATTTTGGAATATGATCACACATGGATTATTTAGCAAGATCATGGTTGTTAAAATGTTTGAGATCTTACAGGAATGATAATGCATGATTATTCCTGGACGATCTTTCATACAAGATCATACATGATTTTGGAATATGATCACACATGGATTATTTAGCAAGATCATGGTTGTTAAAATGTTTGAGATCTTACAGGAATGATAATGCATGATTATTCCTGGACGATCTTTCATGCAAGATCATACATGATTTTGGAACCATATCAGGTAGGATCACACAGCAATTACTTGCAAGACTAGTGATCGAAGATATTATGTGTACACTCACACATGACCCTTCTTACAAGATATAAGAAGTGTAGAGGTTTGATCACTTGGTAGTTACTTTGTAAGATCACTGCTGCTAAAAGTTTCAGTATGATACTTTTTCACGCAGGATCTTGAGAAGATCACATCTATCATTGTAGTAATAATTAATAGTGTATAATAGTATAGAAGTAAGATGTGTTGATTTTTATCAAACCAATGATTTTACAAGTTAGACCTTATCATAATGGTGTAGCAAAATGGAACTGGAATGAACAAAAGAAACAAACAAACAAAAAACAAGGACAACAACAAAATTAAACAAGTAAAGACAATCAGTGGCAAACTATTGCACTAGGAGGGACTGAAATACCATTTTAAATGTTAAGATTAACTAATCTGAAGTAGTTTCTGATTCATTGGCATCATCCGTCATCTGCCTTCCAGCATCCCTACACTTTTGTCTAAATGTAGCCATCAACTTGCAGTGGTCATGATCTTTATATCGCTTTTGAACACAATCTGTAAAGAAACTATTAAATTACTTATTGAGTTGATGTACTAAAAACATACCAAATAGTTATTGCACACGTTGCGGGGAGAGTGGCTGTTTATTCGATTTGACCGATTCAATGGCAACAGAGCGAGCTTGTTCCTCCTTGGAAAATAGAACATCCAATAGGCTCCGACCATAAGCACTGGGATTTCTGGCAGGAATGTGCAGCAGATTTACCCCGTCATGCTGTCAAGGCAATAGAAAAACAATTGTAAAACTTTAAAGGGAGAGTGCAATGGATTTTTTTTGTTTTTCTGTTTAACGTGTAGATTATAGTGTCCAAAAGTCATACAAAAACCGGGTGTACTGGTTTGTGTGATATCATGAAGAGAACACCTGCTCTGGTCAGTAGTCTACAGCTATAGGAAACCATACAACTTGTCAGCTGTTCATGGCCAAAAACTAACTTGATACAGTAATTGTCCAATAACATACACTAAACTAATATCAATTTTTGTAAATACTTTTGTTATTATTTATAGACGAAAAAACAAAAAACAAATACGTTATCCGAACCCCGTTTATCCGAACTCTCGCTAATCCGAACACCAGTTTTTTTGGGGGGGAATAAAACCATAACATTTCGGCTTGTGGAGCCTTCTAGTGGTTACTGAACTGAATGAGGGTGACTGAACAAGGAACTTTGTATATACAGATGATACAGAACATGAGATCATGTGTGGTGGGGCACAGCCCCTGGGAATGTTAGTTGGTGTTGGACAATTTCTGTGACATATGAGTTGTACTTGGGAGGTGTGAAGATGTAGTCATAATTGAATTAGTGGCCCTCCAGAATGACTGCTACTAATTTAATTTTAATTATGACTACACCTTCACACCTCCCAGGTATGACTGCCACCACTACACCTTTACACCTCCCAAGTACAACTCACATATCACAGAAATTAACACCAACTAACATTCCCAGGGGCTGTGCCCCACCACACATGATCTCATGTTCTGTATCATCTGTTTATACAAAGTTCCTTGTTCAGTCACCCTCATTCAGTTCAGTAACCACTAGAAGGCTCCACAAGCCGAAATATTATGGTTTTATTCTACTGAAATAAATTCTCTGATACACCTGGCTAGCTATCAGGGTAGCTAGTTCTATTAAATAGTCTAGCTGCCTGTAATATCAGGTGACCATTAAAGTATTAAACCACAATACATTATAATAAGCAATAATGGAGTTTAAAAGAGCTTGCCTTCTCCCGTTCACCACAATAGCCAAATTACTAGAACTTCTTCAATTAGTTTGTCCAGCCAGTAATCACTTACCGACATCTGTGCATAAATTTAAGAAATTGTTTGGTCAATATTCATCTGAATGTACTGCACACTACCATTGCCATGTATGTCACACCGAGTATTTACCTGGTCAAACAGAGTGTACTAATTGTGCAAATGCCAAACAAGATACCCTAATTGTCATTAACCCTAAGAAAGCAATCACAAGAGTACAAATGTTTATATTTTCTGCACTTTTTTGTGCAGGAAATTGTGGGAAGATCTTATTATAAGCCCAGAATCAAAGGACACTATTTTGGCAGATATACATGGTGGAATAAGAGGGAAAGATATATCACATCGTGGTATCATATTTACACAGATGGCATTTCTCCCTTCAAGTCTTTAGTGGTTACTGTATGGCCCACTTATAAAATGATGGTATAGCATTAAGAACGTCCAATAATACAAAACTTGTGCACTTTGTCCCAGCATTTGGTTTATTCGATTAAGTTGCAAAAGCCCAAGTATTGAAAATGAACCAGTTTAATGGTGTCAATGGATGCCCAACATGTCTTAATCCGGGAGTAAGAACTGTATCTCAGTATTATCCACCAGATGACACTTATGATCTCCGTACTAATGAGTCAGTTGTAAAAAATGCAGAAGAGGCTGAAAACAGTAAGACTGTAGTTCAGGGAATTAAAGGAAAGTCTCCATTAACTGGACTTGTTAATCTAGTCAGTGACATACCTATTGATTACATGCACTGTGTCTTAGAAGGTGTAACCAAGTGGCTCTTGTAACCATGCATTTCCTTTCTATATTGGAATTCAGGTGAAGCAGATAGATAAAGATCTACTGTGTCAAAGGCCACCACATGACTTTGCAAGGGCACCCAGAAGCCTTGAAAGACATAGAAAGCACTGGAAGGCAAATGAATTAAGAAACTGGCTCCTTTATTACTCACTTCCACTACTTGAAAATAAACTAACACCGCTGTATTTGCACCATTTTTCTGCGATTCACATTCTTCTTTGTTCTGAGCTAACAGAGATTCAAATAAAAGCAGCAGAAACGATGCTAACAGATTTCTACGTTATGCTACCTGAGCTGTACGGAATCAATGGTTGTACGTTAAATGCGCACTGTTTGACCCACTTGGCTCACTATGTTAGACTCTGGGGTCCCTTGTGGACACAGTCACTATTCGACTTTGAAAGTATGAATGGTCATATGGTTAGTATGCTGCACTCTAAAAGAAAGTTAGCAGATCAATTATTGATGTAGCACACACAGTGGGAATGCTTTCCGACCAACTAGCTAAAGTGGAGAATGTTGACACAATGGAATTCTTAAAGCCCATGTCGTCATCCCTTTCACAAAAACGGAGCAACATGACAAACATCAGCACTGGAGTATACTCCATTGGTCCACTGAGTAAAGTCAGCCTTAGTGCAATTGCTACCGTGACACGTATTAGTCTAGCAAAGGCAACTATTTAAAAAAAACTTTATTATCACAGTACAATAATACAAGCATTTAATGATAAAGGGAAAAGGAATAGTTCAATTTGCTGTTTTATTTCTAATGGACGTAAAAAGTATGGCCAAGTGCAAACATTTACTTTGACTCCTCCTTTAGCTCTAATCAAACCATATAAAAAAACTCAATCATCTTTCTTAAACAGTATCGGATACTCAGCACGATCGAAGTTACAAGATTATGCCAGAGCGGACTTATTGAGTTCTTTCGTCATTCAAGTTGAAAATGATTTGAAGCCCACTTGTGCAATTCCACTTTCGAATATTATAAATAAATGTGTCTTAGTATCATGCCAAAAACTCAAGCTATTCATACATCATTAATATTCCCAACAATTATGAACACCACTAATGCTTTCCACGCTACATTATTTCTATATCACTGACATGTGTACTGTGAGGTTTAATTATTTTCAATTTGTACAATCTTGAAGAAAAGTCTTCATGCATGGATAGATTCTAAAAATTTTGCCCAGGTCTATTAATTGTAAGTAGTACAACTGTTTGTTCATGTTGAGGCAATATATATTACTGTTCCAAGTACAGACTACACAGATATAGCTCTAAATTATGTAAACAATTTATTGTTTTTGCTTCAGTACTTCATTACACAAGATTTATTATTGCTCTCTTACTATGGTCTCTAAATGCCCTCCCTAATATTTCTTAATAATAAAAATTCACCTTAATCACAATTTGTGTTGTAGCTAGATAAATCTAGATTTTTTCAGAACTTGCAGTCTTTGTGTACAGTATATGTTTGTGTAAATGACTACAAACATTAATCGTGTAAATACTATGGCAAATTTAACCAGACCAAGGTCCATTATATTTTTATACTTGATTTTAACAGATTCTGCCTAACCCAAAAGTAATGGATTGTAAATGTAGACATATAAACTACCCTAATAATAATTTCACAGAGAAAATCAAGATCTTTGTTTACTTATAAGTAATTTTAAGATATATTTTACCTCAATAAACTACAAACATTTATAGAATGTTACAAGATCTATCTTATGTAGCAATTCCTGTAAGAAAATCGAAGATCTTGCTCGTACTATTTTGACAAAATTAATATGTATGCGAGATTAATCTTAACTTAAAAATAAGCAAGATCATTCAATATCATCTTGTAGTAAAAACAACAAGAACTTACAAGAATAAACTGGCATATCATAGCAAATAACCTTCCCGATATCTTTAAGGATCTTGCTAGTTAAACTTATAAGAATGTTCAAAAAGTATCACAACTTAAATTTAAGCAAGATCTTGAACTATCTTGCATTTACAGGATGTTACAAGGACCTATGTAGTAATTCCTGTAAGAAAATCGAAGATCTTGCTTGTACGATTTTGACAAGAAAGTGCGAGATTAATCTTAACTTAAAAATAAACAAGATCATTCAATATCATGCAAGATTTATCTTGTATGTAGTATACTTGTAAGATCTTGAGTGATCTTGCACAATCATGCACAAAAGAAAGTATAGGACGCATCTTGTCTTGCATAATCTTACCAAAAGGTACTTGATCTTGCTGGATCTTGTATGGAATTTTTACTTGGGCCGCCCAAGCCCAATAATTCGAACTTTTGGTGTTGAACTAAAAATGAGGACTCCCTCCTACACAGCCGTCTGTTTAGTGCCACCAACTTCATCAGCTCTACAAAGCACGACATGAGTTTCCAGGAAGCTATCAGGAATTGAAGTCACTCCCTCTTTGTTGGCCAAGCCGTTCTAAATCTTGGCTGCTAAAGTAGTAGCTTCCTCATTATGGCATTGTCCGCAAGCTTTCTGAGCCAAGTCTGTGCACGCGCCTTGTGTCTATTATAGTACGCTGATAGCTGGGCAACCCTCCGTCCTGGGCACTGAACTATTTGGGTTGACACATTTGTGAATAAGGGAAGAGCGAGGGAGGGAGCTTGAAGTGTGCATGTTTTGTCAACACTATTTTCCAGCTGTGCCTACCAGATACCAACACTTACGTAGGACCCAGCCAAACTTGAAAGCTGAGGGTATGAGAGAGAGAGAGAGTGTGTGTGTGTGTGTGTGTGAAACAGAGAGAGAGATAGTACATATATGTGTGTTACTGTGTGTGTGTGCAGTACATGTAGATGTGCATGTCTAATCATGTTAGTTATGTGCTTTGTACGTGTGTGTGTGTGTGTGTGTGTATGCATGATAGTGTGTGTGGTCTACTACTATAATAGCTGGTAGTTATGATGTCTTCGTCACTCATGTCTGGTAAGGTGTCTAGTAGTCATAGCTGTTTCACATGCGTATACATTTAATAGTTCCCTTAATAATTGTCCGTTTAATATTAGTATTGAATGTCCTCCTCTTCCTTTAAGCCAACGAGTGGAGACGGTTGAGTTTCAGTTCGGCACTGCCTGAAGTTTATGACTGTTATTATTGTTTTAGTACTTGTTGATGATATCACAGATATTAGAGACATTTTCACTTTCCTCCTGAAATTGCCAAATAAATGATATAGTAATAAAATTAATAGCCACGCCCACAGCCATCTTGATTGTTGCATACGTGCACCACAGTAGTCGGTACTAACGATGCTTTACCAACCATTAGCTGACGATACTTTATCAAACATTAGCTGATGATGCTTTACCAACTCAGCTCAGCTAATGAGTTATTCATAAATACACACAGTCGTTGTTACTGACAGACAAGCATATTATTACATAGATAATTACAAAAATAATTAAATAATAAATATTATTTATTGTTTTATTATTATTATTATTATTATTATTAGCTAAATTTGATATATTTAACTGTTAGTTCATATTAAAATGAATTTCAGTCAAATCTGCAATTAGTAGCTTAATTAATGGGCTTGTGTATGACACCGAGTTTGATATACCAGTCCATTTGAGATACCAAGCAACCACCACAATGTAGCTAATTGCATGTGGGGCTGTATTATAATTGAATTAATCCTATCTACTGGGGTGAAGTTTATGCCAGCCAAGCAATCAGGTATTGATATCCAGGAGTCACTCCGTCTTCCCCAGCACACACCAAGTCATAGTCAATGTACACTGAATGCTAGTTCAGTTTGCGGCAGCTCTAGTTGGGGAAGCACTATTGCCGGCTGGTCAGCTGTAGGTGATAGGAGTGGTGTTTATCAGTAGATCACATGAGCTTGTTCTACCAGTACACAGACCAGCAATAGAGTGTCCTTTGTTGCTGCTCCTAAAGGTTGGCAAACACGTATAATAGCTGCATGGGTTTCCCCTAAACTACTTGCACTCTCTCTTTACATATATATAATGTTACAGACCAATTACAAACTTGGACTGTTTTAAAATGGTCTAGCCGTTTTAAAACAGGCCAGACCATTTTAAAATGGGCCAGACGATTTCCAAACCTCAGACTGTTTTAAAACAGGCCAGACCGTTTTGAAACAGGCCAGATCGTTTTAAAAAACAGGCCACACCACTGGCCAGACTATTTTAGAACAGGCTGGTCAAATTATTCAAACCATTTTGAAGGGTGTCAAACCCTTTTTAAAAGAATCAGATCATTAAAACGAGTCAGATAGTAAACCTGGCAAAAAACAAAAAAAACAACAACGTAAATAGGGCAGTTGCCAAAGCAGACCCAAGACACCGAACTCCTGTTGTGTTCATAAAAAAAATTTTCTGAATAGCACTATTAAAAAAAATATTGAAATAAAACAGATAGTCTTTTAAAAAAAGTTTGTTAATCTAAACTTCACTAATCCAAGCAATTTGGGCATGCCAATCCTATTAAAAACACACTTGATCGTTTGTGTATGCATCTGTTACTTGTCTATCTTCTTAAAAGCTGGGTCGCAGTCATCTAGGGTGAAAACCTATAAGATAGGCAAGGTCATTCAGTTGACATGGCTATGTTCTCATGGTCAGACAAAAAAGGAAAACAAGAACAGATAAGTACACAAATTACAATGTAAGAAATGCGAACAGTGACATTATTTCTCAAAGATGACAAGGCAACAGCGGATTGGTGTGAACAGCAACAACAATTAACCCTAATTAGCACCTAGGGTTTGTTAATTCACACATCCAAACTGCCCGAACACTTCCCTTGCTCCCCCTAGAGAATTCTTCTCCCTTTCCAGTTTCTTTCTATCATTTCATCGGGTCAATAAAACATGCAAATGACTTATGTATTACGTCTAGTCTTTAGGTTGGTTATCCTCCTCCACACACGGATTTGACATTAGCTAGGCTTGCATCTGAAAACTTTGGAACCACTAAAACATCTTATCTTTGAAATTTTTATTTACTGTTTTTACCAGCAACGTTTGTGGCTAGTTTGGAGCCAGGCTGTTTTAAAATGGGCTGGCCTGTTTTAAAATGGTCCAGACCATTTTTAAATGGGCTTGTAGATTGAAAATGGTCTGTAACATTATTATATATACACCGGTGTATATATATATATATAATATATATATGTTATTGGCAAGTGAGCGAGACACTTACAGGAGTTCCGTGGTGTTTATTTATTTTTATTTTTTGGCTTATTTATGTGGTACGTACGACCCCTTTTTTCGCCCGCACTATGATTATGTAAGTTGGTAAAGCATCTTGATAAAATAACAAATTAAAGAACCTGTCGACCATATGAGTTGCTAGCTTTAAAAGCAAGCTATATGGAGCATACCTCTAAGTGCACCTGAACTTTTGTAAAAGCATGGCGGACCCAACAGCACTATTTTCTTTTCGTCATCATTAAATGAGTAGCTAGGTCAAGTTAGAACATTTCAATTTCAACAACTATATAAGTTATGCCAAGAGCATGCAATAGCTCGTAATTAGTTATCACTTTAAAGTTAGGCTAGCTCGCTCGCCATGTGCTGAAGCACACCACCAGTATATAATACTAGTGATGTGCTTCAGCACAAATGGCGAGCGAGTCATTGTCCAATTCACACAAGGTAGAATCTAATAAAAGTTGATTACAATAAGTAATTAAGGCTACATTCATTTAGATTGTCTTGCATCCTGCTCACCTAGTTTTAGAAGGCATCATTCAGTCTATTTAGTTCTAAAAGTAATTACAAGTAGCTATGTAGCCTTTGACTGTAGTAGTGACAACTTCATCTAAATGACTTGTGATCCTGACAAAGGCACTTAAAAACGACCGAGTTTTTAAATGACTTATGGTAAGGGGTTTCAATGCCATAGTAACCACTTGCAGCAAATATTCTTGAAAAAACAAAACAAAACAAAAAAAACATGCATTTCTAAGGAATTACCGCACAGTAATGGTGACTTGCTCACTACAGCAGTAGCTGTGTGAGGAAGCTAATATGTTGATAACACACTATCTACACCTTACCCTATATATGCCAGCATGTGTGGGTTATAAACATAGTGGTATCATGTAATCTTGCATCTTCTTAATGTCTGGTAATTTTTTTTTTTAATTTCCCAGTGATTGACTGCCATCTATCAACAATACTTTAAGCCATTGTAGAGTGGGCTTAGAACAGTTTGTACCATAAGCATCGGTGTTTTTAATTTAGTCACTTCTTACATTTGACACCTTTTAGAGCCCAGCCTGGTTTATGCGAAGAGCCAAATAAAAATATCATATTTTGTAAAAAAAAATTCATCACATTTCACAGATTAACAGGGATGTCCCCTTTTCTTGGTGACGATGACATGGAAACAGTCAACAACATATCTGACGGGGAGTTTGAGTATCCGGACCCTGACCCAGAGGAAGGCTATGAGGATATCTCAGAGGATGCCAAAGCCTTCATCGACAGCTTGCTGGTCAAGGAGTCTCGGTTAGTAGCGGGATGTATGTATTATTAAAATCATAACTATTGGGACTTAATTATTGTTAAGTGAGTATGTATTTATTTATATTTACATACACAAGTATTATGATACATGACTATTGAGGTGAGACAAAAAAAATGCAGAATAATAATAAAGTATTATGAAATTTTCCCATTCCCCCCCCCCCCCCCCCCCTCCCTTGTCTTTACCCCTAGAACTATTACAGTTAATTTTGAATCTTTATCCCAAATGCTGACTGCATTCATTTCCAATAGCTGGGACTGTGTATTGAAACAAGACTAACTAATGTTGCCATTTGATGTGTAGTAAAAGACATTCCGCTGAGTTGAGTCTGAAGCATGTGTGGCTGACTACCAAGAAGACGGAGGTAAAGAAGATTGGAACAAGCAGACTTAAGTCCTTCAGGGCAAGACGCCGATGGAAGGTGTGTGTCTGAGCATGCTGTATTTCCTATCTAACCTGAAATAATGGAACACAGACCACACCCATCAGCCACACCCATTTGTTAATAATGAGATGTAAAAATTGCGCATAATTATTGTGTAATGCACCACCAGTGAATTTATAGTTAGTTTCTTTTGGAATCAAAAGTGAAAAGCAAAAATACTTAAGACATTTAGGAATGTCCCAATAGATTGTTGGCATATTTACGAGCTGTTAAAATTAATTATGATAATGTCATAACTAACGTAGAGTTCATGTGATGACAGATACATCAACATCCATGGAGTTACGCACAATATATCACAATGGGTTAAGTAATTTGTCCATGTTTAAATGTACCTTCTTTAGATTTTGTGCAGTGAAGTCTTTTTCTACCTCTTTTGCTTCACTTTTGAGCTCAACCATATATATTATATATATTATTATATGCATGTACAGTATATCTGTACCTTGTCTTATACTGAACATCAAATTGATGTTTATTTCATTTCCTCATTTGTGAAGTATACATGAGGTACAACATATGGTGTGTATTGATTTAAATCTTAAGAATAAACTGCTAGGTACGTAGCTGGTGCCTGCTGCAGACTTAACAATAAAGTGGTCAGTATATGTTTACACAAACCAACAACACAACAACATGATGTTTGGATGCTAAGTTTTTGGAGGATTTTCAGTAGAACTTTACAGCTAATACAGTGTGGCAATGATGGCGCATTAGATCTTTGAAGTAGGTAAAGGTATTTCAATTCCACAAAGACACAGGTTGGAGTGCCTTTACAAGTTGTGATTGCTAGAATGTATCTCACTGTTGCATGTGAACTCTTTGCACTTATGCAAAGGCAAGCTCAATTACACTACATCAAGTTGCAGTGACTCTAAAAAGGGATTAATAAGCCAATGCATCATAATCTAAAAAAATGAAAATAAAAAATAATCTTGTAGTGCTGTGTTGGTATAGAGATTCCAGACACTTATTTTGTTTAATTGTTCATACTGAAAATAAAAATTAAAGGCTTGTTGTTGTTTTTTGTTGTTGTTGTAATGTTTCCTGAAAATTTATTTAATTATTTCTTCAATAATTGTTAGTTTTAGTGAGGTTTTCAAATATCTCTTACAAAATCTCGAGTATAATATAAAGGAAGTACATTACTTTGTATATTGTTTAGGATATGTTTGCATAAATGGCAATTTATATCTTTACTTAAAAATTGCAGATTTCAAGGTGAATTGGTTACAATAAATATTGCTAAGTTTTAGTTTTTTATCCACTTTACTGGTGGTTTTGGTTTTAATGGGATTTGCTTTCTTAGTTTTAGCTACTTCCGGCTCTCTATGGCTTAGTTTTTCTTACCAAAAGTAAAATACCTAACTTCCCCTACCATTACACGTGGTCACAATTAGCATTCAAGCACTAAGTATATCATTGTAATATCTTTGTCCAAATGTATTACTAGGCTGTGATCAGAGCTGTGAAGGTTTCTCTTGGAATGATGAAAGCTGCTGCAGGCCGACGCCCATCTCAAAACCGTTAACTCTATTTGACATGCAACAATCTTGTAGTCTTTTCCAACACATCTATTTCTCACTTTATACATGCAATAGTACAGTAGCCACCAGCTTTCAATCAATAAATTATTGTAGTTTGTGCATAGACTTTGTATGTCTCATATGACGGAATGAATTGGCTAATAATTTCTAATGATTATAAACAATAAAAAAAACACAAATTGTACGGAGTAAGTACAAAGTATACCTATAATTAAGTGAATGCGGTGATGAGTAATATTTATGAATGAATTTGAACTATATAGAAGAAAGCATTGTCAATGAACCATTCAATACCGAGTGTATTCATAAATCTATTAACCACCATAGCTAATGCAGCTACGTAATTCTTTATAAAATAATTTTGACTGCAAATGGGAAGGAAAAAAAAGAAAGAAAACAAACAAAAGAAGCAGTCTTCCTGTACATGTAGCAACATGAGAAAACAAAACAATATTGTCTTTGTGTGTGTAAATTGTAGAAGTAGCATTGGGCTCAGTGGAGAATGTGTCCTGACTTCAGTAAGCATTGCATGTAAGCCTGATATTAGTGGGAGTCATAAAGATTAGTCTAACTTCCCCCCCCCCCCCGTCAATGCAATGATACAAATCTACAGGACAGACCCTTTACCCGACCACTATGGTAGGGTAAAGGGTCTGCCCCACAAGACTAGGTGAGTAATTGCAATACTTCATTAAGAGAGAAAGTTTTAATGCCTCAAAAGAATTTAAATTGGATGAAAAGAGTGATCATGAAGAACAGAATGAACAAAAAGAAGCAAAAGAAGAAAATAGAAAAGTTCGCTTTTCTTTCTTTCACCCAAGTCGTCGGCCCTTTTGTTTCTTCTTTTTAATAAGCTTCCGCACAGGTTGGAGTTGTGAACTGCTAGGGTGAATCACTCCACTGAAATTCTGATAAGGAGGTAAAGAGGCCATGGGGATGATATGGGCAGCTTCTAGCCAGGGTTCAGGATGAGAGAGTTCATAGTAGAGGATATACTCAGGCATTACACGGTACATATTGTACACCACAAACTCATTCTGACCTGATAAGTTTCCCTATACATAGACAAAAAATAAATAAATAAAGAAAATAAAATAAATAAATAAAAATTTAAGATGTTATATTTTATACTACACAATTTCCAAATTATCACTGATTACGATCCTGAATCCTGCATACAACCACTTACTGATAAGTTATATTTTTAATCCATGGCTGTTACCACAGCAACTGTGGTATAAGTAATAGTTAGAGCATAAGCGCTTAGGTACTGGTGGATTTAGTGCACTAAATTCACCAGTACCTAAGCGCGCATGCTCTAACTATTTTAGATCCCGTTTACGCATGCCCAGTTGCCACTAGCAACTTTGTTTATCAGCATTTTCGCAGAAATGGCTAAAGGCAAAAAATAGTGCACACTTACCAAGTTAGTACACCTAGTAACAATATAGCAACGGGATTTAATTACCTTTAATATCTATACCAGTAATTGCATCATCTGTGGAATTCTTTACTATGATTGAAATCTTACCTGACTTCATACAATGTAAAAGAATTGTATACTAATAAAACACAAGACTACTTTCTAGATATGCAAACTTCTCCTCTCCAACTTTCTTCACACATAACCTACATATCACCTACATGTATATAATAATTGCTTGTACATGAATTTGGTAAGGTATCACCAACACAGTGTACTACCAAGAAGTAGTTATTTACGACTTAATAAATTAATGAGAGGTATTGGCTCACTCACCTTGACAGAATCATAGTACTTGTTTTTGTCTCCTGGCTTCCACTTCTCTTTACGAGGCTCTCTCCTGAGTCTATCACAGACTCCATTTGGATAGATCTGAAAGAAAATGTACTTTGTTACTACCTATCCTGAGCAGGGTTGGGGTCAAATACATGAGTATTTGTATTTATGCTGTATTTAAATACATCTTTGGAGTATTTGTATTTGTATTTTAAGATCTAAAAGGTGAAGTATTTGTATTTCAAATACTTTTTTAAAAATCATGAGGTAGCATTGTGAACTTAAAAAAAAAGATTTCCTGAACATATGTCTATTGGACTGATATATTCTATTGTTTAGTTCCATGTAACACTTTATTGACTGTAATTTTGATGCAATTCATAAGTATTTGTATTTGTAATTGAAATACTACATCTAAGAATGTATTTGTATTTTGTATTTGAGTTCTTCAAAGTATTTGTATTGAAATACTATTCAAAATATTTGACCCCAACCTTGATCCTGACTGATTTAATTATTGCAGCAGGAATCTTGTATTTTCTGACATGCACCAGTATTGTATTTAATCTACAGCAAGTACCCTGCCACACAGTGGCGCCGGATGTACTAACTTTTGCAAATTAGGAATGCAGTAGCACAAGGTATTATTTTATCCATGGCTTGTTCTCTTTAGCTTATGAATTCCCTCCTCCTCCTTTGGCTTCTAGTATCTCTCTCCTTTTAATTGCCTTCGTTTCCATATCACCTTCTACTGAAGGTGACGCCGCTTTATCCTGCCACACTGTGGCACTTGATGTACTAAGTTTAGCAAATTAGAAATGCAGGTTTTTTTTTTTTGTTGTTTATTCTGTGTATTTTCTCTCACTCCTTCATTGAAGTAAGTACATCAGTCAGCCTGTTTCACCTATTTTCTTTAATCTAGCGTTCTCCTACTTCTCTGTCTTTCTTCTACCCATCATTTGTGGATTGTGGTTAGCTACTGTAGGTGAACATTCTTTCCCAACTCAGTTCAGCAAATTCATGAATACAGATACCCAGTGTTCTTATAGAGAGTGTGTGTGTGTGAGTGTGTGTGTGTGTTTGTGTGTGTGTGTGTGGGGGGGGGGGGGGGGGGGGGGGGGGGGAAGTGAAGAGAATACAATAGGTTAAGGCACTTCACGGAACTAAGCTGTTTTGTTCTGGATGATTCAATGTAAGTGTGTGTGACTAAAAAGGTGGGAGGTCACTGGTTCAAACTCCAAATGAAGCGCTTTTGTTCTTGTCAATTGTAGAGCGGGGAGAACTTGACGCTCTACTCAGATAATGAAGACAGTTTACCAACTCAGCTCATAAATTATTCATGAATACACAAGGTAGTTGTTATTACTGACACACAAGGGTGTATTATTATGTAATGAATCTTAAACAAATTTTAAGTTCTACCTGTACATTCACAACAAATATATATATATATATTCCACCCTTTCACAATGATATTTTTAGGTAAGTGACCTACCCGTGCCCCAAGATATCTCATGATGGTATTATCTCATGGCTGTACTCATTACCAGAGTAGTTATAGCAACCAAGCTCATTACCAGAGTAGTTATAGCAACCAAGCTCATTACCAGAGTAGTTATAGCAACCAAGCTCATTACCAGAGTAGTTATAGCAACCGGGCCTGGCTACAAGTTTTCAGGGTTTTTACAGCTACCTTTATTCCCAGTGGAGCCTACCCAGCCATGTTAGAGCAGCTGCTATAATATCAGCTGGGGCTGTGGGGAGCCCCTAGTGAGTTTTCGCTAACTTTACACCATGAGTTACCAAAAAACTACTTCAGTGAAGATATCTAGAGTGGAATAAACCACTTATTACACTGGTCAGAGTGATATGGTTAGATATTTCACTGCCTTTGGCTCTTGAAAATAAATTAGCCTGCTTGTGAAATATTTCACCATGTCACACTGACTCATGATGTAATAAGTATTATATATATATAAACACATATAAACATAGACATATTCCATGCTAGATATCTTTAGGTACTGACCTTGACCTATTTCACCTGTATTACCACAAGCTCATTACCCTAGTAGTAGTTATAGCAACCTCACCTAGCTCACCAGTTTTCCAGGGTTTTACAACTACCTTCCTCTGGTGTAGCCTACCCAACAGGGTTTGATTATAGATTTAGACTTTGTGAAGCTATCACGTTCTCCATCTGTTCCTAATCTATGAATCTATTTCACCTGCTTTTAGTTGTCATTTTTAGTAGCCTTTGTTTTGAATGTGATGACTCTTTCACCTATTCAGTTTGAGGTGATGCTTTACCAACCATGTTTAGCTAATGAATTATTCATGAACACACACCACCGGCAGCTGTTGTTGTAACTGACAAACAAAATTAAATGAAAGGCATATACTGAAAATTTAGTAAAAGATAACTATTTTGATGCAAAAGTTAGCTAACAGAGGTTCTGGCAAGTTTTCAGTCAAAGACTAAGGGGATTATTTATGATCTACCTAGATGGCGTCGTGGCAGGGCTGAGGCTCCCATGAGTGGGCGCTGTTGAACAAAAGGACCCTAGAGACGTTGTTTGTGGTGTGATTCATCTGGCACTCTAAAAGGCATTTTGGACGGAAACAGGAAGCTTCCTGCTTACTTGGCACTTGTAGTGGACGGAGTCCACCCCACAGTTAGAAATAGGGAAATTTGAATGGAATCATTGGTAAAGGGTGAAGCTAAAGTTTAGCTATGATTTGTGACCAGTGCAGGACAAATTTATGACAAATTTTGAATGCATTACGATAATTCAGCAAACAAAAAAGGGAAAACGTCACATAAATTTGGTAAATGAGGCTGCAGATTTCGCATTCGGAGAATAGCATTGAAAACTAAACATGACCTCTATGCGTTTAATCACTATGGGTGAGTCAATAGAATAAGTTCATGACGATCTATCTACGACTTTGTCACACTTCATCCACCAGGCCATATCCCATCACAATTTCTGAACAATGCCATGTTATTTACTACGGAGAGAAAATTGTAGAATCAGAGCAGGGAAAACAATTTTTTTTTAAATGAAAATACAATGTTTTAACCCTGAAATAAATTATCTTTCATTTTAGTATTAACGTACTAGCATGAAACCGTAGTATTAGCAGTGCAAAAAATTCACAAGGCGAAGCCAAGTGAAATGGTTTCATTTTCTAGTCCACTTGCTGAAAATTAACAAGGTCATGAAATTCTTTTCAAGTTAGATTCCAAGCAGCAGTGATGACATGTCAATAGGCTCTAATGGAAGTGTTATATTTGCATCATTGGCATTTGTGACAGCTGTTGCGATAGTTTTGGGAATTCCTGTTTATCTGCTGGGCTGGGCATTTATTCACTTTACTTGTGAGAATGTGGGAAACTCCTTACAGTTAAGTAAACACTACATAAACAAGTCATACATAACTCTAAACAAGGATTCAATGATATCACCAAATGAATCTGGGCATCTTGGATAAATATTCCACACAATTTCAGTCAAATTCATAGACTAAATATTATGATGACAAAATGATTCATATCTAATTAAAAGAATTCTGATATATCAAGATAAGGTAACTGTCTACATGCATGGCTTGCTACGTAGACTACTCCAAATGATAGGGTTTCCAGCCACTTTCCTCAACTGCTCTTGCTTCCATGGTTACTCCAATATTTCAGCCACCTAGCCTATTTTCATAGCCATGGCTGAAACTATTATTTCACCATTCCTCCCCGCCCACCTTCCCTCCCACAACTTCTATCTCGGTTCTTGAATCTGACTAATGCAAAGGCTTCATGAGTATAGTAACCAATACACAACAAGATAAAGGTGACGTCATGGTCGAGAAATTACAGTGCATTCACACAGCACCAGAGGAGCAGCAAATCCAGAAGAAACTAAATGTACCACTTCACTAAGTAGAGCATTCAAAGTGGAACCTTTGGTGCAAGTTGTAGACAAATACACTCAATATATTACTGAGAAAATCATAAACAGGAAGTCTCAACAATCTTATAAATTATGACTTGTTTTCTTTCAAATAATAGTATGTTCTTAACTCAAGTACAGGCCAAAACCTAGAAGCCATATTAATAAGATCCCCCCATGTATACATATACTGTACAATGGTTCCACATGTTTATCGTTTCACATAAATCATGCATAGTTTTGGTGCGACTGTTCCATTCTTGGAATTTCCTCATATCTGCCATTCCATTAGAACAACAGCACTGCTTAGTATTCAGATGTTATTACATTCACTAAATAAAAACTACTAGTGATGTGCTTCAGCACAAATGGCGAGCGAGCTGGTCTGACTGAAATGCCTATTGAACAATGGATTTTCAAGGGGTAAGTAATTAAAATTCCATGGATGATCCGGGTAAGGATTGCTAAACCAAAGGATTCCGTTTAAGCTAGCCGTCATTGGAAATGCTCTGTTGTATCAGAGCTCTACTAATAAAGCATTCCATTGTATTCTCTTAGTGCCTTGACTATTGGACAATAAATTGTCAAGTAAGAACAGTTCCGTTAAGTAAGGGATAAAGCTAGCTATGGCAAAACAGTGCATTAACTTAGACAACTTACCACCGCCACTAATACAATATAAAAATGTTAAGTTTGTAAGACCAAACTGTGAACATTTCTCCTCTTCTGTCTCAGTAGCCCTAAGCTGTGGCAAAGTTTGAACTATAGCCGTTCAGTTCATCCATCGCAGTACACAAGAGTAGATTCTGGATACATTACCTTAGTGCATGAGGATTTTTCATTATAAATTGACTCCACCCTCATCCACAATGGTTAAGAGAGGCACAGCTGCATTCCAGGGGGGCACTAATTGGTTGCAAAGCCACTAATTGGTTGCAAAGCAGGCTGTGATTTTGTGGTGGTGGATAACGTGTGACTAGACTATTCAGCTGGAGTGTACTACTAAGGCACCCAGGTGTTGCCATGTGACAGCACCCTTAAAACCTAACATTTCACCATGTGCATGTTGACCAATTCTCAAACACCAGAACTAGCAAGCCAATTGGTACTTTTAGAGGGGAAACAACACTCAACTAGTGTTAAAAATTTAAGCCAGTTTTTAAAAAAAACCTGTTTCCACTATTTCAATACATGTAGTATACACTTCCATAGATTGTTGGTGCAGCTAAAATAATGACTATTTATAATCTCTGTGCTTGGTAAAACATTTGTAAATGTCGCATTTTATTCAGTCTAACTTATTATATCGCTCCCATGTATCATGTGACCAAACAGAACCTCTAGTCACATGGTTCCATCCAATAATAAAATATTTTCGAACAATGTTCTGTACATTAGTGTGGCAATTACCTGCACACACACACATGCGCACACACAAACTGCCACAAACAGACAAGAAGTCTAACCTTAATGTCTCCCAGAAGCACTCTACAGCAGAACATGTGTCTGGGTCCACACCTAGACCGACTCCAGTAGTGATCACACTTGATAGGATTATCGCTGAATATAGTCAGAGAGAGAGAGAGAGTAAATAAGAGTTGCCGGGACAATGGCAGCCACAACATTACATACAACTATTTCACTATACTCATCAATCCCCTCCGCTCCCCCACTTACTTCCTACTCATCTTCCCCCTCCCAAAACTAACTTCCTCACTACCCCCTTCCCCGTCCACTTCTTCACCTTCGGCTCGTTAAAGAGAATGTAACTTTTGAAGAAATATGGCTTAATATAGAGTGGGAGGAGTTTTTAGACATCCTAGAAAGATGTTCAGACAGCATGCAACAGGTTGCCTGTCGAGTAGGAGGCTGTGACATCAGTACAACACATAATAGCACCAGAGGCAAGAGTTATCACAGCTCAACTAGTAAAACGAAGTCCTAATTTAAAGTCCCCCCCCCCCTCCCCCACAACAACAATGTACCTAAGAAATGTTACAAATTTTTTTTTTTTTTTATAGCTGTATTCATGTGGTACAGAGCTTAAAACTAATGCTTTTCTGGTATAAATTAGTTCTGAGAAAAAACTTCCACATGATGCACATGGCAGAGTAAGAACTCCAGAGTGAGTGAGCAATGCACAACGTCTAGTTCTGTATCGTAGTTACAAAAACTTCTCTGTACAGACCAAAAGAATCAGTTAAATAGTTTGACACTCACTAATGAGGCATCACCACACTACTGTTGGTGTCACACGTAGCAACAAATAACCCCCCCCCCCCCCCCCACAACACACAGCATTGACGCTGAGGACAAATGAGAATGAATGATTTTGTAATCCACATGCACTTCTCAGCTATAAGCCCGCTCCCCCCTAATACTTATAACAAAAATAATGGTTCAAACAAAAAGTATCAAAGAAGACTAGTAGAACAAATAACTAATAAACGTTCACAAGACTGCTTGATCAAATAAAACAAAAGAACAACAACAGCAACAATGGAGCACATGCTAGACAACTTAGACCAACATTGTTATCACAGGAAAGTGCATGAGGATAATTGCACAGGGACATCAGGGTGGGACAACCATGTGATGACAGACCAAATAGACGGGCATTAGCCTATTCATCACCAGGAAAACTGTGTTATTAAACAACAGGTGGTGAAAAAGGGGGGTTGGGCAAGTCCACCGCTCTATCCAAGTTGCTAGGAAAAAAAGGGAAATTTTTTAAATCGGTGACAGAAATTAGCAATAAAAACATGAACACTGAACAAACAACTGAACACTGTAATTATGGTTCAGCTTCATGCAAATATAAGGGGGGGGGAGAGGGGAATAAGCTTAGAAGTTTGGGGAAGAAACTTCCATTTCTCCAGATTGAACCCTGCTCACCTAAAATATATTCCAGCACCGAAGCTACCGTTGTGACTGAGTCTAGAATCGAGTCCTTCCTCGGCAATCACCTCCACTTCCCCGCGAGACGTATGATAGAGAAGCTGCTCATTCACAGTCTTTTTCTCTCGAAGCATCAGCTGCTTCTCGTAGCACAGTCTCTGCCACAACGACTCATTTTGAATCCTTCGGATGCGGTTCACGATGAAGCCAGTGTTCCTCAGCTGGGAGGCCACTACGTCCCACTCAGCAGAGTTTGCTACTACGTCTATCAAGTGATATTTCCTCTCCATACCCACAGGACAATTTGGACAGACCGTCCAACATTTGGGAGTACGGCTCACTTCTGTTAAGATGCCAGAGGGAAGGGGTACATTAAATGGAGGTATAGAAGGAACTGTTTGGTCCTTTGTGTGCAATTCTGTGGACATGAATTTGTCCATGTCACTTATAGAGGAAAATATAGAGTCCAGCAGAGGGTCTTCTGATTGTGCACTTATGGGAGTGCTTCCACTAGCTGTGGGTTCAGGCTCTCTATTTGTCAGAGTGTCTACAGAGGGTTCTTTAGGTGATTGGTTCATCCTTGCAGCATGGCCATTATTGGTCTTTTCCTTCGGAGTTTCATCCTTGTTATTTTTATCCTTATTCACTTCTACACAGTCTACCTCGTCGTCACCACGTACACTATCAGAGTTTCCTACTATAATACAGTCATCTAAGATAGCACCATTACTCCCAGGCGTGCGACTTCGCCCGTTACAGTCGGCCACCACCGCTGTTGAAGTCCTTCTCTTCTTACTTCTACTAATACATACACAGTCAGTTTCATAATCGACTCCTACTATTTCAACTTCTTCGTCCGAATCCATAGCTCTTTTTACTGGAACCATAACACGAGAAACCACTGCTACAACTGAAGTATACCGGACTCTCTCTTCATAAACAGCCGCATAGTAACAGCATACACGTTATTCCCTCTCCCATCCCGTCAATTGAATTTCGCGCGTATTATAATCACTCCATCAATATACACCGAGTCGTGTGGTGCGCGTAATAAATAACGCATTGAAAACGCCCATCCATACAAACCCCATAATTATGAACCTTCAACTTTAATTGAACCTTACAATTGAGTCAAAAAGTTAGACCCATTTAATTAAAAGTACTGATAATTAAATGAATAATACAGTGGAGTTACAAAGACCACAACACCAAGCATTTAATTAAATGACTGGAGTACAAGATTTAAACGGTCTTCAGCTTTGCCAGTTTTCTCTTCCTTTGGCCCCACATGTACGTGATCTGATTATATGCAACTACAAAGAATAAAATAAAACTTGAAGTAGTAAAACACTTGGTAAAGTCAGGACTTACTCATGGGAACTACCAATAGAGCAGCTCGAAGGACGTACGGAGGATAGAAAGAAATGTTGAGCCTGTTTGGAAGAACATACTGAAAGTCATCCGAGTAGTCATAATGGGCCAGAGAGAACCAGATGGTTAATGCTATCACAACAAAGGGCATAAAAGAATAAAAATTTAACCTGATTACTACAATGTCATCTCCTTAGCTACTAGTGTAATGTGTACTGGTTAGTGAACCATAAAACAACCAGTTACATGCAGTTTATGGGGATTGGGGGGTAGAAGAATTAATTGAGATGGTTTAGGTGACTGACTTTGTTGTGGTCTCAAAAAAACAAATATATTTAGTGTCCAATTGGTTAGAACAGAGTGAGAAAAATTTCTCCCTGTGGAAGATTAAAGCAGGAAAAATTGCTTGTTGGTGCGAATTTAGCTTTAGATAAGAGACTAGAATGCTCACCTCAGTAAGTATTCTGTTTATCTCTGGATGCACTGAAACCAGCAATACTGACTATGTCAGCTTAGGCTTGTACAACTGCTAAATGCTTGCCAACATTCACACGATGTTTTGTTTGGAAAAGAATCACCCACGCGTGTTATTGCTCTGCAACTAACGATGCAGAGAAAGTCTGTGATCTAATGAGTGGCCATCGTCAAAGTAGCTACTACTGACAATTTACTTTCAAGATACAACAAATAGGAGGACTAAGAAATCACCAACAAGTAACCTTGCCAGAGGGTCCTTAGAGAGCCAAGTTTATGTTAGTGTGCTACCCACCACTTCTTTCTGCCTGAACAATGAATTATTCATGTGTAGTGATCAAAATTGTGTGCAATTGATTTGTTACTATAGTACAAGGATCGTGGAGTTATAGAGTCTTTTGATAGGCGATAAAACAAGCTTTTGAGTATGTTAAGCCAATCAAGTCCTGATCACTCATCAGGTCTAATACAGTCAGGTCAACATGTAAATGATATCAAAAGCAGTGCATTAGTGTTTTATACGTTTCCCAACAATCCTGACAATTGGCATAATAAACCTCTCGTTGGTAATTACTGCAAATGTAGTCTTTCAATTACAGTCTACCCTTCCCTGTTTTACACCCAACCTGGCGGGCACAGTTTTTAGGGTGTGGCCACGTGTGAATCAAACTACTTACCTTCACAGGAGAATCCCAGTGGGTAGAGTGGTATCCATGCAGAATATCGTAGCCATGTCAACCAGCTCACTTCAAAATTTAACAAACTTAGTGCATAAAAGGGATACCTAGAGTAACACAAAAAAAAAAGAAGAAGATAAATTTCATCACAGAAAACCGAAAAATTCAAGGAGTCCCAAATGCTAGCAACGAATGTGTAATATCAAATTAACACACACACACTCATCGAAGTTCTACCTGGCATGAATATATATATGTCAGCAGGTATTAAAGAGGAGGAGGAGAGGTAGCTCCAGTTTTATTAAGTTGAATGTACAAATATTGGGCGTCTTTATATTATACACTATTAGGTCCCATAAACTCCTCACGCACAGTCACTACTTGATGAGGTAATTGGTATGGGCTTGGTTCTAACATGGTTCACTATTTTTACTGTACGCTAATAATTTGCAGTCTTGCTTGTTGTACACAAGCACAAAATCACCCTTTACAAACATACTCTCGCCTAATGCCAAACAAGTGAGATTCTTTACGTCCATTAAGATAACAAACCTGACAACTTCAATCAGAGACCAAAATAGGAATAAAAAGAACAAGATTGGGTGGTGATGGATCTCTTCTGAAGGTGAGACTACCACAAAGACCATCAGAAATCGACCAATTACCTATATATACAGGACACCACACACACACACACACACACACACACGAAAAAAGAGGGGAAAAAGATACTATAAAAATCAGCACAGTCATTGTACTTCCTTTGAACTGGTTCCAGTATTATAATTAAATATAAGTACAAAACTAGCAGACCCACAACATCACACCTTCCACCCACCGACCCACAGCACCTTCCACCACACCACATTCAAAAGGTTCTTTACCTGCATTCACTGAAACACCTAATCTGTATCATCTTCCTGTACTTTCTATGGGATGGTCTTAGTAGTACTAAAGGTGGTATTGTAAGACTTTTATAAAATAGTTTCAGGTCTAACTTTTAATGGAGGTTAATCCCCCTCCCCCCCCCTCTCCAAGCCTATAGGAGGGAGGCGGGGCAAGCAGACAGATCTGGGAAAGCAGATCTGGGAAAGTAGGAGCGGAACAAGGAAGCCAAGGAAAAGAGCGGGAAATGGGGTGGGCAGAAGCAGTACTCATGTGCAAACAGAGCACACACAGCAGGAACAAGACAGCTGGGAACAGTAGGCGAGCAGAGAGAAAGCAAATCGGCTCTAGTCAGACCTGGGCAGGGAGGAAAGTACACTAAACAAACTCTACAGGCGACTGAAGTGCATCATTAGATGGCAGATGAGATGTCAACATTGGCTAGAGTCAGAGCGGTCCAGATAGATGTGGCCACCATGGAGGCGATCATGGATGAGGTGACACAACGCATGATTGCCAGAGAAAGCACCTCTCGCACCTGGCAAGGTGAGGGGATGGGCGTAGTTAGTTGGGGCAAGGTAGGAATGGGGGTCCCTCACCAGCAAGCCCTACTCCAGCTATGGTGCTGTGAAATTCATTAGGGAGGTAAAGAGGACCCCCCCCCCCCCCCCCCCCCCAAGGGCTGGCCAGCAGTTCTAGCGGTTGGTGGGGATAATAGCAATTGCAGGGCAGAGTGGACGCAAGGAGAGACTTTGTGTTCTTGTTTATGTGTGGGCAACCTCAATATTAACCTTAGGCTAGTTGGTGTTTGCCCAGTGCCAGTACACTAAAAGGAGCAAGGAGGCAGCGAGGCCGGTAGCAATGCAGGCGGCACAAGGGTGCAAGTGATGGTCCCCTAAGTGGCTTGTATGGGCATGGGTCTGCGACCCATCATCCCACAGAAGCTCAGGGACAGAATACTGGCCAAACAATATGTTGACTTTACAGAGCTCCCGTCGGCCAGGGGAAAGAGTAGACTGGTCACACAGCCAGGCGAAGGACAAATGGTACTCCTGCAGGCAGCAGAGTGACCTACTGCAGGCACGGAAGACAATACCAGACTTTGCCACATGGGGACAATGCTTTGCCATCTATGTAGCAGTACTGGCAAGTAAGTACCCAGAGCGGTTGTTGTCAGACCACACAGACTACTTGACGGTGATCGCCAATGCTAGCAAGCAATACAGCTGGCCGGCCTGGGTCATTTATGACCAACAATTCAGGCAAGATTCTGCAGGGAACCCCGGAGGTGAAGTGGGCGAAGCAGACCCCAACCGTTATGCCCAGTGCTTTACGGGCCAAGAAATATCAAAGGAAAACTGGTGCAATAGCTGCCAGGAGCTGGATCATAAAACAGCAGACAGACTGCCCATACCGACCAAGGAAGCGAGCATGGAGCACAGGGACCTGGGCATACAGAGCAGCCAAGTAAGGAAGCTGGAAGCAGCAGCAAGGCCACAATCTGCATAAAGTTCAACCGGTTGTGATACAACGGTGACTGCAAGTATGGGAAGGATTGCAGATATGCTCATGTGTGGGCCCGATGTGGAGGAGCACACCTGGCAGCAAAATGCAAGAGGAGCTAGACAAAAGACTCTGAACAGAACGGTTTAGATGGCCAAGCAGTTAACACATGCTTTCCTTTTGACTTGATTTGATGGCATAAGACAAAAAGAAAAAAAAGAAAAAAGAAAAAAAAAAGGAAAGAAAAAAAAAAGGAGTGGTAAAGGTCACCAGGGATACAAATCGGATAGAAGAGGTACGGGATGGTAATAGAGGGCACGAGCAAGTCGTTAGTCCAGGTTAGGATCATCAGGGGGCAGCGCCGATGCACTAGTAATAATATGTGGAAGGGGTGGGGCCGCAGACCCGATGTTTACAAGGGTTTGTCTGTTGTTGTAGCATCGGCGGAAGGGCAGGGACCTCACACTGTCAAACTGCAAGCTCTCATAGACTGCTCAGACGGAGAGCGCAGGGAATTTTCCGAAGAGCTGAGACGAACAATTACACTCATGAGAAAGGAGGCATGGGAGAGGGAACTAGCGAACCTCCCCTCCCCCCCCCCCCCCCCCCCCCCACCCCCGATAAAGTGCTGGTGGGAGATCATTGTCGGTGGTTGTTGTTGGGACAGCAGGATTCCGGATCAGCTGCAATACACAAAAGGCAAAGCTCCCACGGAGCAGGGCAGGAATATGCAATCAGCACTAGAGCAGGAGCAGGGGGTCGGAATTCATACCATAGAAGCAGAGCAGAGGAGAGTCGATTGATGTGGTGGGTACGCAGGCTCAGGCGAGGGAAAAGGGGTATTCACTGCAGCCCTTTTGGACAATGGGCCTAAGAAAAACAAAGCAGGCAACTACAGGACTCATCCTAAAACTTGTCGCTTCCCGAGGGTAGTAGCAGCATGACAAGGGCCGAAAGTTGTTGAAATGAAGGAGGCATGACGAAAGAAGGAGTGGATGGAGAACACAGGTTACTCCAGTCACAGCTCCCGGAAAGGGCGTGGCCGCAACAGCAACATGATGTGGGAATTGTGACGCTACTACAATTAATGATTGCTAGGGAGATGGCAGAGCAGCGCATATTATCAGCGCTTACATTGACACCCCCCCCCCCCCCCCAAGAGAAACTAGCGGAGATGAACATGCTGCTGGTATCCAAAAGTAGACCAACCTTGAAGGCACCTGCTGTGAACAGTGAAAGACAGTGACTTGCCACCAAGCATGTACTGTGTGATGCGAGTCCTATGTATTATTGAGGATCAGAGACTAACCTCCTCACAAACACTTCAGTGCCAACGATATGTAGTAATCGCTGCCACCAGAATTGATATCTCCCAGCCTCCCTTACGATAGCTCGTCTCTAGAGACTTTGCGCAGTCGCAGAGAGAATATTGGCAATAGTTAGAGTTTAACTGTAATTGCACTGACTGGTGAAGAACATTAACTCAACTGATTTTTCAATTTCAGGTGCTGATATACAACTCAATAAAGGAGAGCATGACTAGGCATAAATGATGTGATAATGACAGCTGGGGTGCGATGTTACATCAATGAAAGCATGCAAATCATAATGTTCTCAATAGGTAAGATAATGGGTTCAGAGTGATGCACAGCTGGGGTGATATTTCACAGCATAACACTGCACAGCAATGATTGCTATGAAGACAAGACAGCCATACATTAACTAAGTAAATCCCTAGTATTACTGAATGTGAGGGAGGCTTCTCTCACATACTGTATGCACATCGGATTGAGTGTAGTATGGTAATGGCATGTGTGTGACAAAATAATTTAGTCTAAGTGGTAATGGTAAGGAAATTAGGAGGGGTAGAGGGTGAAAAGAGAAAAAAAAAACACTATTAGGGGTGTCGAGGTGTTGATCTTAGGGGGTGGAGGAACAAGCACCCAGCCAGCAGAGAGGGATGCTTACATGATTAAACTGGCCAGGTGGCCGTAGCCAATGTAAAACCAAGTTCAACACCACAATATAGGTAAATGACTCCCCCATCCACCAAGAAGAGAGGACCCCTGCACTACCCACAAGCACAGCTAATAGGAAGCAGCAGTTTGGGCAAGGACAACAGAGGGCTAGAAGGTTAATCATCTCTCTCTCTCTATATATATATATATAATACGATATACTTGGATAAAAATTAGACCTGAAACTATCTAATATGCCACTTCTCTGTATGTAAATGGGGCAGAGCTATGGAATACTCTGTTCTGTCCGCTCTTAAAAGTTTTCTAGCCGGTTTAGCTGTATAAGGATATATAAATGTTTATCATGCAAATATGCTTGTCAAAAGACTATGTCCAATTCTAATTATGCTGATGACCACAACTGCTAATTGAATGATCTATAAAATAATTTATTGGGCTAACTTATACTGGCCACCACTGTGCCATCCCATCGAGTGCAGTACTTATTGGCCATTCAACCTTGTGTTAACTATTGCATAGCAACATCCACATGGAATTGCAATTCGAGAAAGAGCACGTGTAAAGTGCCACCCCAAACAAGTTTGGTATCCATCCCCGCCTACCTGGAGAACAGCAGCCATGACACCTGTCTTGACCAACCCCAACATGGAATGGACTATCTCCATCAGCATCAAGGCGTGACAAAACATCACCATGGAGAAGGTCTTGTCGTATGCTTCCGTGATACCATCTGGCACAGAAACGAGCAGACAAGCCAAGTTAGATATATGTCTCAAGATGGACAACATGGCCACCCTCAGGCCTGGATTACCCACCTCTTCCTCCTCGGAGAGACTTGAGCAGGGCTAGCACAATGAGAATGAACCCACTCCACTGGATGCCGTTGTAGAGCAGCAGATAGGCCAGCTTCACTTTCTCCCATACTGGAGTGTGAACAACAAAAAGGGGAAGAACAGAAATGTACTCATCTCACATGAGCATGTATATAGGCGTGACTCACTTTGTAACATCTTGTCATATTTCTCTAGGTCTTTCTTCATTCTGGCCTCAAGTTCAGCAAGTTGTTCCTTGGTCTTCTCCTAATAATACAAACACATGTAAAATCTTACATATGGTAAGGTGTGGCATGACTCAAACACCAAAACGCATACTACCATACTGGTTAAACTGGTAAGGTGTGGTAGGATTAGACAGGGAGCAGTCTCGGGATCATTCTTTGAACATTAATATACCTATTAGTTGCTACTGTTGTTCACCATTTACCAACTACTTTTCAGAGCTCTAACAATCATTATCCCCTAACTATTCTCATCACAACCACCTCAGTTGGATAGTTTAGATAGTTCCCATAAACGCCAGTGTAGTTGGCTCTACCATTACATAGAAGTGACTGTGGGTAATAGATAACACTGTGTAAACTACACTGCTCCAGTTGTTAAAATGGAACACTTTGTAAACAAGATATTTGCACACTAAAATCCATTGTATCATGTTCCACTAAATATGACCTAATCTTTCTTTTCCTATGGGAGCTTACCACTCTTGCCATCTTCTCAGGGTCCACTTCCTGCTCATTCTGCTCGTCGTCTTCATCATCACTCTCCTTCTGGTATTCCCAGCGATTAAAATCGATGCTTATCCAATGAGGCTTCTCCATAGCCGTCTGAAGGCGAGGCCACACCCTCTCTGAAACGGAATAAAAGAAAACGTCTTCACAAAGTACCAATTCCAAAGTACGGGACACATGATAATTAACATCTCATGTCCTATCACTACTTCATTGTATTATACAACATACCTTGTTCTTTTAACAGGCGAAACTCAACCTCATTCTCAAAAAATCTGACACGGCATTTCTACATTAGCATAATTTCAATGGTTAGAGTAAAACTGGGAAAATATGTACTCACATCAGATTGGACGGGCTCGAAAAAAGGCAACTCGAATCTGTACACTGCTTTTCCAGTCACACCAACAGCATTGGCTAAGGACATCAAACATATGGCAACACTGAATGAAACTGAAAGGGACCACAGATGATCACACCCCAACTCACTACACCATTCAACCAAACAATTCGTATCATCCAGATCTTTTGGCCTAGTACCCCTGACCACGGATGGGCCCTATTTACCAATTATAAGTCATTGTCCCAAAGTATATTTTTTATCCTTTGCAATTCAACCCCGAACTTCTGAGGCTTATTTTTGTCAATGCATAAAATAATCACACACACACACACAAACAATTATTACATGGATACTCAAAAGCGTGACCTATAAAGTTTTATACAGCTGTATGTGTGCGTACGTGTGTTGTGTGGAGAAGGGAGGGGATGAGTCTTATTCTACCATAGACGTGATCACACTCACCTCTAAATGTCATGTAATCTCTCCTGACACGGAAGTCAGGGTTCTATAAACAAGGAGGAAGAAGAATATTTATGAAAGACAGTGCTCCATAGATGAAGACATAATTATCTTAGCCAGCTGAGTGGAGTTCAAATACTAAGTTGCACAAAGCTCTCTAATATAAATCCTGTACATTTTTCTAAAATATGTAAAAGAACTTCTTCTTGGTAATAAGAATACCCTCTGGTAGTTTGGCACAGCCAGACCCTTTATCCACTGATGGCTATGCAGAGGGAAAGGGTCTGGATTCATGCAGTACATCGAGTCATATAGCGATCTGTGGCCTGGCTACGCTAGACTAACCCCCTGGGGGGTAGTCTCGCGGGCTAGATCCTTTACCTAATCACTCCGCTCGGAAGGGTCTGGTTACTCCAACGCACCCATTTGGTAATAGTGGAATGCAATTAAACCTTGCGGGTTTTCTACCATCCTGTCACAAATCTTTGCGAGCTGGTGTTGTATAATGGAGGTTCTAGTGAGGCTATGCCAGTAGTATGCGAATCAGTCACTTCAATTATTGTCCTTTTTTGGAACTCTCCATTTTTAGGACACTTTTCAGCTCAGAGCTCGTAGAAGAACAAGTGCAGGAGGTGGGACTAGCTAAAAATATTTGTACACACATTTTATGGACACCCACACACAATTAAACTTGACGTAAGAAGTACACACTTTATACGTTCCCCTGGAATCCTGGGGAAAGATACTAGACGGATGCGTTAGGGTAACCAGACCCTTCGAGCAGAGCAATTAGGTAAAGGGTCTGGCCCACGACACTACCTGGGAGGGGGGGGGGCGGGCGTAAATAACTACATCCAATAACTCAATTAATTATGCACATTAACCAATTAAGTGAGAGACAAGTAGAGAGAGAGACCTTCCTGGGTTTCTCATAGACAAATGCACGCCTAAAAAGTGGGCATTGATACTCAAATTAAATATTCACTCACCTCTATCGGCTTTACAAGTACTCTCAGCAATACCATGTTCTTTCTTTGAGCCCATTTTACTTGCGGAAACAGCTCCTGCACACTACCTTGCTCACCCATATTCTTTTCTATAAGGTCAGTACAGTGCAGCCGCTCGTCAGCTTGTGAGCCCTAATCACCTTTGACCTCAAAGTCCGCTGACAGAAAAATGCGCTCACGTTAACGAGCCACGCCTACCATCTTGCAAGAGCAAATGGCCGAGCCGGTTTTCCATCACGTACATGGTACGCCTTTGGAAGTCACTTCTTCTATGAAGGAGAGCTTCCAAGAGAACGGTTACGTTTATGTCCGGTAAGTCGCAGCCCCGATCATCAGTCTTTCGTGGTAGTTAGCGCGAGGTTAAATTTTCTGCAGTTCTCTTCTGAACACCGAGGAGCTTGCCAAATTAAAGGAGTATCTTGAGAGGGAAGATGGGATTCTACAGTATTCTTATGGTAGAGGAGATGGACATGGGAGAGTGAGCAGAATGTGTTTGTGGAACCAGCCTGGAAGAGACCTCACTGGAATGGTGGGGAGGTGTAGGAAAGTGGCAAAAACAATGGAGGAATTACTGGAAGGAGAGGTATATCACTACCATACCAAGCTTATGATGAAGGAGGCGCATACTGGAGGATCCTTTGTGTGGCACCAGGACTATGGGTATGGGATGTAGTAATTATATTTATGAGATAGTTTTTGCGTTGCTAGGCTATGTACCATACCACACTATCCATTCCACTCTGTGTAGGGAAGGATAAAGTATTTATACCTTATGCCTACAAACTCTAAAATTATGTCAAGTCCTATATATTATGTGTGCATGCGTTTGTGTGTGGATGAATTGGAAGAAGTGCATGTAAGATTGTTCAGATTTTCTTCTCCAATTTTTTTTTGTAAAATAACATCATTAACCTCAGCACGCATGCGCGGGAGGGTTATAGTAGTCATCCTGTCTGTCTGTCTGTATGTCTCGCTCTGATTTTGGAGATTACTGACAATTAACGATTGATTTAGGTATAACTCAGAACGAAGATTTAGGACCATTCATTGTGCTACTTTTTTTAATTTCGGGATAATTGTTGAGAAAATGCAAAGCTTTCAGCTCCACGTTGATGGTACCAGCTTTTATGGGTAGCGGCCCCTAGTGTCACATCATAGTCATGTAAGCAAATAATTTGCAGCCCGTGGTGTGTGGTTTGCTTTATTCCCAAGGAAGTTAACAAAGTTGAAAGAAGTGAGGTTTTACGTTGAAAACATATACCGGTGAGTGTTTCTGGCCTGTTTAGCTTCTTCTTTTAAGAAGATAGCATTTCCATGTACCATTTTCATGCTCGAGCTACGTATATTGATGCCTGATTAAAATAGCTAATAGATTGCTTGTTCTTTTAGTCTGAGAATATATAGTAATAGCTAGGTAGTGTTTAGTAGCACTGAGGGTTCACACCTTTGGTGCTTCATTATAATTATCAGTTGTTCACTGTAGCATTTCTAGATACATTTGAACAAATTATTAATGGTTTTATGAACATAAGAGTCTCAACATGCATGTGTGCAGGAGAATTAAATCACTTTTTTCTTTGTGTGTTAAGATGGGGGCAGATATTCCTGTAAATACAATAAATACAGTAAGTATAATTTAATAATAATAATCATAACAGTAATAGTAATAATAATAATGACTGGGAAGTCCACAGCCACACAGTGGCACTAGATGTTTGTACCAACTTTTGCAGAATACAGTAACAGTATTTTTATCTATTCTTATTATCCTCGACCACTTGGTTTAGTTACATCAGTTCCCCTCTCCTTCTCTCATTGTTCCTGAGCCATCTCAGCTCTTCTTTCCTACCACGAGCGGTAATTGACATCTTCTCTTCGCCAACCTTCTTCAGTAGTAGCTTTAGAATGTTGCTTCAGTACTTTTTTTGTACCTGTTTGCTTGGCTCCGTAAACCTCCCCCCCCATACCTCATGTACTGAAATAGCTGAATATTATTGAGTGGAATATTTGAATGATAAAATGAAAGCAATACTGACCCTCTCTCTGTTCCTGATGGCAGCAGTGCTCACCATGGCACGCATGACTGACCCATAAAGAAATATATAAAATATTTGTCCAGGCCCAGCCCTGAACGAGAAGTATTCACCACTTATTTACCGAACTTTTCAACTCATTCATGCATGCACACATTCACGTACTTTTTGTTCGTGCGTCAACCCAGTTACTTCAGTTACCCGTCCGTTGTTATAAACATTCATTCACGCACATTTTAAAGTTAGTTGTCAATAGTATCGAACAGTACAGAGCTGTTTTAGATAGCTACCTAGACAATTCTATTTGTTAGCTAGCTAGGCTAGGCTAATTAACTACTTAGTGTTCCCGTGGCACTATAACTACGGGTGGTCCTTCACTAGTACTTCTAGATCATCAGGTGAACGGAGTTACGCCCGCTCATCATTTTTGGTCCTTCGAGCCGGATACTGACACTGAAGATTCGCCTACCGGTGGCTCGATTATCGAAGGAATTCACTACCTACTTCTTCAACTACAATCAACTTCTTCAACTACAATCAACTTCTTCAACTACAATCTACTTCTTCAACTACAATCTACTTCTTCAACTACAATCTACTTCTTCAACTACAATCTACAACTTCAACTACTGTCTACCTTCATATTCAATAACTATACCTACACTAGCCGACTATGCCTCTTAACACTTTAGAGGACGAACTCAGTCGTATCAACAAACTTACTAACCCAGCGTTCGTCAATCGTAAACGGGCCGCTTACAAGGGTCATCTTGTAAAATTTACTTCTCAAGTTGATTCTCTCATTCTTCCGACCGCTAAAACCCTCAAACACAACGAAATCCATAAGAAGTTAACTGAGATCAACAGGACGTATAGTTTATTCGACGCATCACAGGAACGGTATTTAGAGCTCAACGCTAATAGCGAGGATTTCAATTTTGATGTTGAACAGGACGCGGGAGAAGGAATTCGCGAGGAATTTAAGCTGTTAATTGATCGCCTCGATCTTGCACTTGATAGACAAAAGACTTGTTACAGGGGTACTACTATTTATGGAGAGCTTCAAATGCTGGTGGATCAAGCAGACCCTATTACCGGACTATTATTCAATTCATATCAGGATCTTAAAAGACGTTCATTGGATTTTCGGAACGAGGTTCAACGACTGGATGTTTCAGATGCTGACCTTGATGAATTAGTCTCCAGCATTGAACGATCTGTCAAAGATCTGTTTGCCAGGGTTAGCCGGGATCCCAAGCCTTCAACTACTACACCGTTAACCATTATTGAAGCTAAACCCAAGTCCCGCATCGATCGCGTGAAGCTTGAACTACCGCATTTTAATGGTGAAGCGATGAAGTGGCCAGCTTTTGAAGATGCATTTTCAAAAATGGTCATGAAGGATGGCTCCTTTCCCCCAGAGGACAAGGCCCTCTTACTTCTAAAATCAGTCACCACAACCGAAACTAAGCGTTTGGTTGAAGCTCAGATCAACGCTAAGAACTACGACGGCGTCTTCGATACACTCAAGGCAAGGTTTGGTATTCCCAAGTCCATTTATCGGGAGCACTTTCTTGCTGCTAGCAGGAAGTATACTATTGGTCTCAATAAAAGAGATTTATTAAATGCTGTGGACACCTGGGAAGTTCTACGCTTGGGTCTTCAAAATCATTCCTCTGATCCTTTTGAAAACTTGCTGGGTAGTCTATTGGAGAGCCATTTGGATCAAGAATTATCCCAGAAGTGGACCGACTATTCATCAGCAACAAAGTCTCCACCTACTGTCAAGGAAATCCTGGCATTCTTCCTTGACAAAGCTCAAACTTCAATTCCTGCTGAACCCGGTCGCAAATCTCAATCTACGGATCATCCTTCGTCATCCAAGTCAAAGAAGGTCAACGTTGCCAAAGTCAACCCACAGTGTCAAACGTCTACAAACTCTTCATCTGCTCCAAATACTCATTCGAGATCCTCTCATGTCTGTCCTGCTTGTGGAAAAGGTTGTAGCTCACTGAACTGGTGCGAAACCTTCAAGACCTGGGACTTATCACGGCGTTCACAGTTAGTGCATGCACACAAGAGATGCCTTAACTGCTTGAGTCCTGGCCACAAACGGGAGGATTGCCGCTCACGCAAGAATTGTTTTACTTGTGGACAGCGCCATAATACGCTACTTCACGAGGAAACTCAAACTACTCCTCAAAATCAATTGCAACCTTCGTCCGCCATTCCAAATACGGCCGCTACTCCCGTACAACCATCCACTAATTCTAAGCGATGTGCTCGAGCTGGTCAATCTCCCACTACTCTATACACCACAGCAATCGCTAATGCTTCTTTTGGAGACCGGACTCAACAGATCAGAGTTTTCTTTGATTCTGGATCTGGAATCACTTTAGTCACAGAAGACCTGGTGTCTCGATTACAAGCTTTTCGTGAACGTTACGATTTGTCTTTTTCAGGGGTTACTGGTAATGGTCATTGCAAGCACAAGGTCTGGTTAAAACTCTCTTCTATTTACGAAGACGTACCTGAGTATTACCATATTGAATGCCATGTTGTTTCTCGCATAGACCCAGTCGAATCACCTCACAACAAGAACTACATCCTTTCAGACCCTAATGTCACTAAGTGCCAGCCTCTATCAGATCCGACACTGGGAGGTTCTGTAGACATGCTTGTCAGTCAAGACGACTACGTTCGCCTTCAGGTCGGAGGGCTTGCCTATGCAATGAACCACCAGGTGATGATGATGTACACCAAATTTGGTTGGGTCTTAGGAGGATCAGCTCCAGGAGACTCTCAGGATAATAGAGTTTATCGCATCGCACTTCATGATGATCCAAGCGAATTGGATCTACAATTACTGTGGGAGCTTGAAAAGGTACCCTCCTCTGAGTCAAACTACTCCACTGCTGAACAGCAAGCCTTAGATAATTTTCAAGACTCGCACCGCATCCTACCTAGTGGAAGATTTTCAGTCTCACTTCCACGCAAGGAGTCTGCTCCTGTCCTCGGGGAGAGTCGCTCTACAGCTATCAAGCGTTTCTTGATGAATGAGAAAGCGTTGGAGCGAAAAAACCAATTTTCTGCCTTCACAGATGTCTTAAAGGAATACCTTACTCTGGGACACGCTGAACCTGTGCCTCTAGATGAACTTCATTTACCTGCTTCAGCTACATTTTATCTACCGGTGCATGGCGTCGCCAAGGAAAGTTCGACAACTACCAAACTAAGGGCCGTATTCGACGCTTCGGCCAAGTCAAAATCTGGTTGTTCTTTGAATGATCAACTCCTGAGTGGACCTAATTTGTACCCATTGTTGTCGTCAGTGTTACTTCGTTTTCGTCTTCATCAAGTTGCTTTTACCGCTGACATCTCCAAAATGTTTCGGGAGATAGCTCTCAATGAGGAAGAATGGAACTTTCACCGGTTCCTGATGCGTAATGATAATGGTCACCTTCAGGACTTCAGGATGAATCGTCTTACGTTTGGTGTTAA